>Ga0137438_1000303_pt1 | contig 10161 bp, 9 predicted proteins | sample EasRivERMGT157_2_FD_102327 | JGI IMG/M metagenome (GOLD analysis project Ga0137438, IMG submission 102327) | Soil microbial communities from meander-bound floodplain in the East River, Colorado, USA - East River MetaG ERMGT157_2 | ecosystem: Environmental > Terrestrial > Soil > Floodplain ... | reverse complement strand
GCCCGCAGCCACCGTCAGGCCCGCAGAGCCGCCTCCGATTACTCCGATATCGAAATCATATGATGGCATTTGGCCTCCTCTATACCTTGAAATAGAGCGGTTGGCTGCATAGCGGGCACTTCTCCATTTCCCTGAAACGCTCCATGAATTTCTGCACTGTAATCACAAACTCCGCATGACTCCACACAAGCGGCGAAACCGATATATGTTCGCCAGTCACAGGGTTCACCTGCTCAGGCAAAACGCCGGACGGCAGTGCCCTGTCGGCCACCCAGTTGAGCATGTCCGCAGCTTTCAGCAGATCGTCCTTATGTGCTGCCGTCTCCATCAAAAACCTGATATACCAGAGAGTGCTGATGATCCAGGGATTGCCTGGAATTTCGTCTGTCGGAGATACGGCCGCCTGATACCGGTCATTCTGATAGCGGGCAATGCCTCCGATCCCGGTCTTGCACCATAAAGCATCCTTCATCGACCGGGCCGTGGCGGCAACCCTTTCGTCCGACGCAGGAAATACGTCGAACAAAAACAGACCGCACAGGCTCGCATCAATGGTATGATCTTTTTCGAACGAACCATCCTCTTTCCTGGTCATCCGCCGCAAAAAGCGCCCTTCTGTTTCATCATACAAATACCGCGACAGCGATTCCTTCATCCGCTCGGCAACAGCAAGGTAATTTCCACCGAAGGCCGTTTCTCCAAATGCCTCGGTAAAGCGCGCTGCCCCCCTTAAGCCGGCAATAACGGCACACGTCGTAAACGTGTGAATGCCCATACTCTCTTCCCAGAGGTCGTATGACGGCTTCGGCAGGCCGGTTTCATCATCTACATGAGCGCACATGAAGTCGGCGGCCGATTTGATCAGTTTGCGGTAGAGCGGCTTGATGAATTCTACGTCCTGATATCTTTTAAAGTGCTCCCAGAGGGTCCAGATGATGAGACCGGTTTCATCCTCCTGTATGGGAATTATCGGCTCTCCGTGTAACACCCACGGATGCCACGAGCTTGCCAATGTGCCGTCCGAGTTGTACTTGTGGAGGAAGTAGCCGTCCCTACCAATAATTTCACCGCAGAAGGAATAGAAACTTCGCGCGGTAAGCGGGTATCCGGCAACGTCAAAGGCGTGGGCCGTAAGAGCACCGTCCCTCGGCCAAAGATAGCTATAGGTGTCACGGTAGAATTGAAGGACATCCGAATCGGCGGCCGCAATGACCGAGCCGTTGTTGCTGCTGTGCGTCTTAAGGAGCAGGATGCTTCGTTTATACAGTTTGCTTATACTGTCCGGGAGACCGTCGAGCCTGATACTGCTTCCATCGAGCCAGAGCCTCCAGTAATCTGCCGTTCTCTTGATGAAATGAGCCGGAGATCTCTGGATAACCAGTTCGTTCAGCCTTTTGACCTCTCTCCAGTCGGTCCCGGCGGCCATCCAGTAACTGACCAGTGCCCGGTCTCCGGCCGGGATAAAGATCTGTACCGAACAGGTGGAATCAACCGAGCCCTGCTCTATAGGATTGCCGGAGAGAACACCGTCTTCCGCATCTTTCCATGTTCCGGCCAATCCTTTGGATTCCTTTGCACCCGTTGCAAACTGAGATATCCCGTATCGACTATCGACGCCGGCATTGATTAGGAAATATCTCTTCCCCTTGTAGTGCAGGATCGCCTTCTCTTCAGGTTTGTAGCACGCGGTATCGCCGAAATCGGCGCCGTAGATCCTGAAGTCGTGATAAAAAAAAATCCGGCAGTCTATATATTGCGCAGTGAGGTTCCTTACAATCATCTCGCGTACATAGATATTCTCATGAAAGTCCACGGCATCCCTGATGGACAGCTCGATACCCGCCTTTGTGTTTTTCAGGGATATGCGGGCTATGAGAGTGTCCTCTTCGTAGCCGAGGGAGCGTTCCCACTCGGGTTCGTCAGTCCATGAGAAAAGTCCTCCGGCCCACACACCCAGTCTGAATGGCCGGCCCTGGGCGTGATTTTCGGAGCCGACGTTCGGAAAATAGAGATCGCGCAATACACCCGATCTGTCATAGGCTATTAGAAGTGAATTGTTTCCTATCGGAATGTCCCTTGGCATTTATCTGTCTCCCACCGCATTCAAACCCTTTCTCCTTTTGTACCATCCGAGTACCTTCTTAGTCACTATAGGAAATAATCCGAGCAGCACAAACGAGACGATCAGGCCTGGTGAGAGTATCCCTGAAAGAGATTCTATCCTGGACAGCTCGCGTCCCGCATTGACATAGACTATTGTCCCCGGCAGCATGCCGATCTGGGAGACCAGGTAGAACGTAGACAGCCGCATCGTTGTCAGGCCCATGACGAGATTAATCATGAAGAAAGGGAATATCGGCACGAGTCTGAGAGTAAAGAGATAGAAGGGACCCTCCTCTTCGATGCCCTTGTGGATTCCGGATAGTTTGTCGCCGAATCTGGATTGCACCCAATCCCTCAGAAGATAGCGCGAAACGAAGCAGGCCAGTGTAGCGCCAATCGTACTTGAAAAAGAGACAATTACAGTACCGGCAGCCAGTCCGAAAAGCGCGCCGCCTGCAAGCGTCATGACAACCGCGCCAGGCAGCGATAGTGCAGTGAATATAATGTAAAAAAGCATGTAAATGGCGATCACGGCAAACCCCTGTTCCGCATAGAGCTTATGAAAACGGTCCTGTGAGCTTTTGATATAGGAAAGATTGATGTAATGACCGAGGTCGAAAAAGTAATAAGCCGCGACAAGAACGGCAGCCGCAACTATGATCAGAATTCTCTTGGTGAGCCTGTTTCCATTGCCCATAAGTCTCAGAAATAGTATAAAGGTTTTGCTGCTTCAGGCAAAGAGCTGCAGGTGAATAGTGTGGCAGGGAGTATTAGTTGCCGGACGAAAAATTCTGAGGGACAGAGGCTGAAGCCTCTGTCCCTCTCTTTTTCCTTGATACTGCCTTACTGCGGGAAATCGGGATCAATCCAGGGTGCGGCAAATTACTTGCAACAATCCTTCAAAGGGCATATCTGGCGAAGCAACTTCTTGTTTTTGGCGATCATCTTTGAAAACTCAAAAAAGGCTTTTCTTGCGTTTTTCCCCTTGATGTTTCTGAAATTATCCAGAAGCACCGTTTCCTCTTTTGACATTTTCAGTGCAGTTTCCTTGCGTGCGCCCTTTTTCTCAACCGGGAAAAAGGTAAAAATAGATGTCTCGAGTGCCTTGGAAATCTGCTTAAGCCTGTCTACACTGATACTGCTCGCTCCTTTCTCGTATTTTTGAATTTGCTGATACGATACCCCCACCAGATCTGCCAACTTCATTTGGGACATGTGCCTGGACTTCCTGATCTCCTTGATGAGCTGCCCGATTTGATTATTATCCCTTCCCATGTATATTAATATACCCAAGGTCGCAATAAAAATCCAGCCTTTTCTCGAAATATGACGCCTACTAAGTGCATAAACGCAGTTTATGTGACCGCCGGCACATAATGCTGTTCCATGCGATCGCGAAAAGACCATTGTTTTTTCCGAGCTCATACATTACTCTTGTTATATGGGGGCATTCATGAAGCCGCAAAATAAAGCCACAAGGTTTGGGATAACGGCAGGAAATTCAATACAAGGTGCCGGCCGTGTATAAGGAATATTTCAGGCTTCGCGACCTCCCTTTTTCGATAGCCCCGGATCCGGCCTTTTTATACATGAGCGCCAGGCACCGCGATGCCCTGGCACACCTGGTTTACGGGGTCAGTTCTGACAGCGCTTTTATCCTTCTTACGGGAGAGGTCGGCACCGGGAAGACCACGGTTTGCCGCTGCATGCTCGATCAGCTCCCCGAAAATTGCGATACAGCCTTTATCCTGAATCCGAGATTGACGGAGGAAGAGTTGCTCGCCTCCATATGCGAAGAAATCGGTATCGGATACCCGGTCGCTGAGACCAGCGTCAAGAGCCTCGTCGACCGTATCAACAATCACCTGCTGAAATCCCATGCAGCCGGACGCAGGACATTGCTGATCATCGACGAGGCGCAGGTTCTCAGCCCATCCGTACTTGAACAGCTCCGGCTGCTCACCAACCTGGAGACCAACCGCTGCAAGCTGCTCCAGATTATATTGATCGGCCAGCCTGAACTCAGGAAGATGCTCGAAAGGCCTGAGTTGCGTCAGCTCTCACAGCGAATAACAGCGCGATTTCATCTCGATCCTCTTTCGAAACGCGACATCGCGAATTATGTGGGCCACCGCCTGGCAGTTGCAGGAGCCCGCCGCCAGCTATTTTCTCCATCGGTCATTAAGCGGATATTCAGTCTGAGCGGAGGGGTCCCGCGGCTGATCAATCTAATATGCGATCGTGCACTTCTCGGCACCTATGATCAGGGCAGGACCAGGGTAAACAAGTCTACTCTCAACAGAGCTGCCTATGAAGTATTGGGGGAAAGGCGCTCCGGGGTCCGGTTACGACATACATTAGGCAGATTAACGTCGTGGCTTCGCAGGCGGTTGACATGGGCGCCGCATTGAGTGAAATTATAATGCGGACAAAAGGATAAAAGATGTCCTATATTCTCGATGCCCTGAAAAAGGCTGAACAGGAACGCAAACGCGGCAAGACTCCCAATTTCATGACAGAACATGAAGACCGCGAAGATAAGCCAAAAAGAAGGGTATGGCTATATGCCATGCTGGTGTTTTTTGTGACGGCCGCGGGCAGCGCTGGCTGGTTTCTCGGTTCCGATAAGACATCAAGCGCTCCAGCAGTACCGCAGCAGACTGCCCCTGTCACAATTAATACGTCTGCACAACCCCAGCCTCCGCCTTCTTTGGCACCGGCTTCAGAAAATCCAACCGCAGCTCCGCCGGCCCAGGTCACTGAAACCGCCGCTCCGGCTAAGACGGTTATTCCTCAGACCGAAAAGCGTGAACCGGCCGCGAAACAGGCGGCCAGGACGTCACAGGTCTATAAGGATTCCAGGATAAAAAAAGCCGCCTCAGCTACGGATCTCAGTCGTTCTACTCAAGCTGCGCAGGATGCAGCAAAGCCGGCTAGCGTTAAGAAAACCGTGCCCGGCAACCTGATTTATTCGATATCCGAACTTCCCGATGAGATCAAGCAAGGACTGCCTGCCCTTTCAATATCTACACATATATATTCGCAAGAGAAGTCTGAACGCCTTGCCTCAATTAATGGACATATCGGGAGGGAAGGTCAGGAGATCATGTCCGGTATCGCGCTTGAATCCATAACGCCCGACGGAGCAGTGCTTCGCTATCAGGGATATAAATTCAAGGTTACTCTAAAATAGAGGCAGCCGGGTTAACATTCTATTGTTTCCGGATAGACTATAAATGAGTAATGTCTGTAATAGGTCGGCTACTTGTAATGCCGCATCTTCCCATCAACCAGGCTGAGGAACCCTCTCTACCAAGTAACATTATACTGGAGTCACACTTTCTCTTTGGTGTCATATGCCGTGCTTCACTCTCACATCGGTGCATCGCGATGGCATGACGTTGCTGGGGAGATAAGAAATATGCTGAAACCATCGGGCTGTATAATATCCCCAACGGAGGATGCGTCTTCCCAAATGAGGACGCATCCTCCTGCTCGCTCGGCGCTATACCATTGATATCTAGCAATATTATAATGTTGTTGTTGTTGGCATGCGAGTTGCTATGAAGTTGAATAGGATTATAAGCACAATAAAAAAGGCGAGGTGAATTGAATGAAGAAGGTACTGGCATTGATCGTATGTCTCCTGTTTGCTCTTTCCGTAACCGCAGTTTTCGCAGCTGACAAAGCTATGGACACCAAGGCTCCGGCGGCGGCTGAGAAGAAGGCTGACGACAAGAAGGCTACTGCTGACAAGAAGGCTGACGACAAGAAGGCTGCTGTTGACAAGAAAGCTGACGACAAGAAGGCTGCTGCCGACAAGAAGGCTGCCGACAAGAAGGCTGCTGCTGACAAGAAGGCTGCCAAGAAAAAAGCTGCTGCTGACAAGAAGGCTGCTAAGAAGGCTGCTGCTGAAGAGAAGGCTGCTACTGACAAAAAGGCCGCTACTGACAAGAAAGTTGACGAAAAGAAGTAGTTTTTACGATATTTCAACGTAGATAAAAGGCAGCTGCTTCGACAGCTGCCTTTTATTTTGTGTGCCCGCCAAGTCACACTTATCACTAACTTAAAGAGCGGAGGGGGTGAGATTCGAACTCACGGTAAGGGTCGCCCCCTACAACGGTTTTCAAGACCGCCGCTTTCAACCGCTCAGCCACCCCTCCAATCGGAGAAGTTTTATGGTACCAGACACAGAAGCCAAATTTCTACTCTATTCCATTGATCGACCGGACGGCGACGGACCAGTGAGGGCAATCATCTGCCCCCTTGGCTGTATCGGTTATCCTGATAGGATTTTATTGAATTGAAAGTATGCCGATTTTGTAATTTCGCAAAGGATTGCCCGGAGCAAAACCAGTCGCCCCGAATACCCGTGTATGTGCTACGAAAACTATCTCGAGCTGAATTTAAAAGACTTGGCCTTTCTCTTCCGAGCTTCCGCCTGTTTCTTTTTTCTCTTCACAGAGGGTTTATCGTAGTACTTCCTTTTTTTGATCTCCCTGAAAAGGCCCTCTTTCTGGAGCCTGGTTTTCAGCATTTTCAAGGCCCTTTCAACGTCGTTTCCCTGTACCTTAATCTCCAAAAATATTATCTCCTTCCTCTTTCAGGCTTTCTGCCGCCGCCGAAACCGCTGCCGCCGCCACCACTTCTCTTTGCACCGCCAAATCCACCGCCTCTATTGCCGAAACCCTTGTCCCTGGGCTGCTGGGGTCTCGCCTCGGAAACTGAGAGGGTCCTTTCCATAAAGGCCTTACCGTTCAATGCTTCTATTGCCTTACGCGCTTCGTCAGCCGACGGCATCTCGACGAAACCGAACCCGCGAGCTCTTCCGGTTTGAGGGTCGGTTATCAGCTTTGCCGATTCGATCTCTCCAAACGCTGCGAAAAGCTCTCTGACGTCGTCCTCTGTCGCATTGAAAGAGATATTCCCAACATAAATCTTTACGCTCATCATCCACCTCCAATAAAAAATCCCCAGGGCTCTCTCAAGTCTCTGGGGTCCCTAAGCTTTGAAAAGCTAGCATTAGTATATATGAAAGCAATTCCAAATGTATATATGCGGAGGAAGGGCCGACAGACGGGACCCTTCCTCCAAACAACATCTCTTACTTTTTCTTCTTAACTTTGGTTACCTTGGCCGTTTTCATCGCTTTTTCACGCATGTCGGCAGCCATCTCTCTGATTTCGGTTATGTCCCTCTGCATCTCACTCCAGCCGTACCACAGGGCATAGTCCGGATTGGCATGGAATGTCCCCTGGAATGTCCTCATGCGGTGCTCCAGGAACATAACGAAGAGCTTCTGCTCGATTACCGTTGGAGCATCATGGAACGTCAGGAGGTCAGGGAATGCCGCAGCATAGGTCTTGGGCTGCTTCATTATTCCGTCCTTGTAAAGACCTGCTATTATCCGGATTGCTTCAGCCATCAGATGGTCGGCTGCTTTGATCATCTGATCACCCTTTTCAAGTTCCGCCTTCGCAAAATTCATCGAATGGCATTGATTGCAGGTCTTGAGCATCTTGTCCCTGTCTTTTTGCCATTCCTCCTGCGACAATCTGGCCAAGTCGGCGGCTTTCACCACATCGAGTCTCGCCGTAGGCTTGCCGTTCGGATCGAGAACGCCGAGGGCCTGGAGTATGGTCACCCTGTCGGCAGCCCATTCTTTGTCTTCAGGCAGAGGCAAACGCACAGCCAGGAACCCCCATCCGGCCCTCACTCCATGGTTGCCGTCCTGCATATGGCAGGTCTGACATGTTGGGGCCGGGGTATCTTCCGGCAGCACCTTGCTCTGCTTCAGTAGATATCTCACGCCATGTTTGGAACCCGAATACATCTCCCACTGCGGATGATCGAAGCCCATATGGCATGTCTGGCACGCCTGGGGCTGCTGAGCCTCTTTGACCGAAAAGGTATGACGGGTATGACATGAATCGCAGGCAGCATTTCCGAAAACCTGCCCGCTCTTCTTCAGTTCTTTGATCTCGGCTTCGCTCTTCATGCCAACTTTATGGCAGGCCCCGCAGCCCTTCTGTCCCTCGATCATGGCCATCGGCTGCCAATGGATCGTCGGCATCGCATTCATTGCGGCCCAACCGAATGCATGCTTGCCGCTCTTATATTCCTTCACTCTTTTTTCGTGGCACGCACCGCAGGTTTCTGGTGTGGGTATCTTCACCTTTGCCGTGTCGAGATTCGACATATGGTCGCTTCCGTGACATACCGAGCAATCGACCCCATTCTTGCTGTGTTTGCTCAACTCCCAGTCATGGACGACATTGGGCGTGATCCTTTTGTGGCAGTCCACGCAGATCTGAGCGGAAGCAACAGAGGCGATAAATAATACGGCTGTAATAATAACAAGATATTTCAAAAAGCGCATAAAACCTCCCTTCTTCGTGATGATTCAATGCAGGCTTAAAAGCGGTTGGTACGATTCTTCCGGACGTCTTGCCGGGAAATGCCGGCGAAAAAAGATTTGATCACCCCCTCTGATTAATACTTCTTACAAAATAGTCGGATTCAGGGGGCAAGTCAAGGAAGGGTGGGGTTAAAACCTATAGGTCAGACTTAGAGCAACCATGTGGATACGGGACTTGTAGTCCCCGTTGGCGGAGAATGCAGCCTGATTCGAAATGGGATCTGTGATCGTATTATTCTTGGCCCTCTTTTCGTACAGTTGATAGCCATAGCCAAGGACAAAGTTCAGTGCTTTATATTTCACCTCGGTGCCGACGGAGAAGAAATGGCTGTTGGAATCAGGGATGGCGGGCTCGAAGGTCCGGTCAGGCACTGGATTGTTCGAATACTGATACCCTCCCATCAGTGCCACTTTATCATTAAGCTGGTATTTGAGACTTATGATGCCCGCCCATGTGTCATGCCAGTCACGGGGGGTGATCGATGTCGTGCTGCCGGCTATCGGCTGATCGAGCTGCACGTCCAGTTCCTTGAATGAAGACCAGCCTTCCCAGCGAGTGGATAGCTCGAAAGTGAACGGATAAAAATGTTTGAAATAGACTCCCGCGTATGCCTGTGCAGGCAGATCGATCGACGTCCTGGCGCCGGTATTCTGGAATATCGCAAGAGCTATTGGAGATGTACCGGCAGGGAATGTAAATGACACATCACCTGTGATCGGCACGTGTATTTTGCTGCGGTATGAAAAACCGACCGAGAGGTCCTTGGTTACATCGGCCAGCAGTCCGGCGTTAATACCGAAGCCATCGCCCGTCCCGTGGAGTTTGGTTGAGCCATCAGCAGCAGCCAATCCGAGGGCCGGCAGATTCACGTGCCGTTCGAATGTCGCATCCAAAGTGAGGTATGTGATCCCGCCTGCAACAGTGAGCCATGGAGTGAGCTTAACAGAAGCAACAGGGTTGAAGGCAAAGGTCGTCATCTTCGATTTTGTGGCAAGGTAACGCCCTTCCCAGTCCTCAGGCCAAGTAGTACCGAGGCCGAACGGATTGAACACTCCGAATCCAACACTGAATTTGTCACTTACAGCGTGGGTAATATAGAACGTCGAAGGGATGAAGACTTCGCTTTCAGTCTTTGTTTTTTGACCGGAGGCGTTCCTGAATTCACGGTCCGGGATGATAAGTGTAGTGCCGAGTTGGACCTGGGTGCCCGGGAATTGGTTGATTAAAGCAGGGTTAAAAAAAATAGCTGAAGGGTCCTCGCCATGCGCGACAGTCGCGTCTGCCTGACCGAACGTAGAGCCGCCCTGGGCAAAGATTGCGAACCCCGTGGCATGGGAATCAACAACGGAAAGAACCAAACATGTGAATAACGACAGAATCCCTGTCGCAATAAATCCAAACTTTCTCATGGCCGTCCCCCCCGGTAAGCCAGATTTTATAATGGCTGATATTTATATAAGCAAATGGATGAGCTTCAAGTCAACACGGGACTGCAAACGAATCGCCTTCACACTTTCAGCGGTTACCGCAGTATATTCATAAATTCCATAAGCTTCTCTTCCTCTTTGAGCCGACCCTCTGCCGATAGCTTGGTAAGTTTGTGTCGAGCCGCTATGAATGCCTTTCGTTGACGCGGGGT
>Ga0137438_1000301_pt1 | contig 10181 bp, 9 predicted proteins | sample EasRivERMGT157_2_FD_102327 | JGI IMG/M metagenome (GOLD analysis project Ga0137438, IMG submission 102327) | Soil microbial communities from meander-bound floodplain in the East River, Colorado, USA - East River MetaG ERMGT157_2 | ecosystem: Environmental > Terrestrial > Soil > Floodplain ... | reverse complement strand
CGCTGGCGCCGGATCTGGCCATGGTGGTGCCGCATCTGGTCGCCATCGCCTTCCTGATCGGTGGGTTTCCGGTGGCGGCGGGCTTGGCCGCTGGATTGGCGTTCTTCTTCAATGTCAAAGGGCTGGTCGTTCTGGCGGTGTGCCTGCTGTGGCAGCCGAAATCCTGGATCAGGGTGCTGGCCGGATTCTGCGCTGTGGCGGCGGCGGCCGCGCTGGCGCTGGCCCTGATCATCGGCGGCAGCGTCGCGGCGCTGCGGCTCACCGAGAAGGGTTACCGCGTCGGCGTGATCGAGATGGGCAAGCGGTGGGCCCCCGAGGACTTCCCGAAGACCACGTGGAACCTGCGGCGCTGGATGTGGCGACCCGGCCTGAAGCTGTTCGGGTTCTACGACATGCGGCCGTTTCGCCACGTCATGATCCTGTGCGGCAACGCCGTGGGCGGCGGCTCGATCACCTACGCGAACACGCTGCTGTCGCCGCCCGATCGGGTGTGGCGAGACGGCTCGTGGAAGGCGCTGGCCGACTGGGAGCGCGAGATGCCGGCGCACTACGCCGCCGCGCGCCGCATGCTCGGCGTGACCGAGAACCGGATCCTCGGCGACGCCGATCGCATGCTGCAGCGAGCCGCCCAGGACCAGGGCGTCGGCGACACGTTCTACAAGACCGACGTCGCGGTGTACTTCGGCGACGCGCCCGGCGTGGCGCACCCCGATCCGTACTTCGGCGGCGCCGGGCCGCCGCGCAGCTCGTGCGTCGGGTGCGGCGGCTGCATGGTCGGTTGCCGGTTCAACGCCAAGAACACGCTCGACAAGAACTACCTGTACTTCGCCGAGCAGCGCGGCGCCAAGGTGCTCGCCGAGACCCGCGTGGTCGGGATCCGGCCGCTCGGCCCCGACGGCGCCCGAGGGCGCGACGGCTACGAGCTCACGGTCGAGCGCTCGACCTCGTGGTGGCACAAGGACCGCCGGACGCTCACCGCGAAGCAGGTCGTGCTGTCGGGATCCGCGCTCGGCACCATGGACTTGCTCATGCGGGCCAAGCTGACCGGAAGCCTGCCGGCGGTCTCGGACCGCCTCGGTTGCGACGTGCGGACCAACGCCGAGTCGATCGTCGGGGTGCGGTTCCCGGGCGCGCGGTTCGACATGTCGAACGGGATCGCGATCGGCTCGGGCATCCACATCGATCAGTTCACCCATATCGAGGCGACTCGCTACTCGCGCGGCTCCGACGTGCTCGGCCTGATCGCCACGCTGCTGGTCACCGGCAAGGGCTGGCGCCGGATCGCCCGCTGGCTGGCCAGCGCGGTGCGCCACCCGATCAAGTTCGCGCGCGCCGCCTGGCCGTTCGGGTTCGCGCGCCAGACCCTGATCTTCCTCGTGATGCAGACGATCGACGCGACGCTGCGCATGCGGCTGCGCCGGCGCTGGTTCTGGCCGTTCGGGCGCCTTTTGTGCACCGAGGGCGACCGCATCCCGACCAACATTCCCCAGGCCAACACGTTCGTCGAGCGCGCGGCCGCCGCGCTCGGCGGCATCCCGATCACGTCGTGGTTCGAGATCCTGTTCGACATGCCGATGACCGCGCACTGCATCGGCGGCTGCGTGATGGGCGCCGACGCGGAGCACGGCGTGATCGATGCCCAGCATCGCGTGTTCGGCTACGAGAACCTGTACGTCGTCGATGGCTCGTCCGTCGGCGCGAACCTCGGCGTCAACCCGAGCCTCACGATCGCGGCGCTCGCCGAGCGCGCCATGACGTTCATTCCGGTCAAGCCCGCCGATCCGCCTGGACGATAGGGACGATAACGATCTCGGATACTTGATGGCTGGGCCGGCGCGAGCCAGACAGCCATTCACCGCGCGAATCGCCGCGCGAGGCCCCGGCCTGATCAGCTGCGCTTTGTGTGACCCAGCTCACCAAGGAGTCCTCGATTCCCTCGCTCCTACTGGCAAGCTCGACGATCGGCATCGACCCGCGGTGAGTCCCAGCGAGTGACTGGGGCTCGACGACTCGGTGAGTGAATAACGCGATCGTGTTCGAGATCCTGTAAGCTCCGTGCGTCGCGTGGACCTGCACCGCGTCAAAGGAGAAACGATGAGCCGGATCCTGTTCCTTCTCTATGGCGTCGTCTGTTACCTGATCTTCTTCGGGACCTTCCTCTACGCGATCGGTTTCGTCGAGAGCTCGCACATTCACTTGTTCGGGGACTTCTACTTTGTTCCCAAAGGAATCGACTCCGGCGGCTCGGTCTCGTCGACGGTCAGTGCGCTCATCATCAACGCCCTGTTACTCAGCTTGTTCGCGGTACAGCACAGCTCGATGGCGCGCCGCGGGTTCAAGGCAGTGTGGACACGCGTCCTGGTGCCCAAGGCGGTCGAGCGGTCGACCTACGTCCTGGCGGCCAGCATCTGCTTGATCGTGCTGTTCACGTTCTGGCGGCCGATGACCGGCGTGGTGTGGTCGATCCAGAACGAGGCGATCGGCAAGCTGTTGATCGCGATCTCGCTGCTCGGCTTCGGCCTCGTGCTCGTCGCCACCTTCCTCATCAACCACTTCGACCTGTTCGGCCTCAACCAGGTCTACATGCACGCCCGGGGCGTCGCGCCTGAACCGCCGAAGTTCAAGTCGCCGGCGATCTACAAGCTGGTCCGCCACCCGATCTACCTCGGCTTCATCATCGCGTTCTGGGTCACGCCGGCGATGACGTTCGGCCATCTGCTGTTCGCGGTCGCGACCCTCGGCTACATCCTCGTCGCGATCCAGCTCGAGGAGCGCGACCTGATCCACGAGTACGGTAACACCTACAAGCAGTACAAGGAGCGGGTGCGCGGCCTGGTGCCGCTGCCCAAGGGCAAGTAGCCGTTCGCGCACCGGGGGCGATTGCGTTCGCCCGGCAACTCGCGAACGCGGGCACCGCGATCGGTCAGCGCTGCTCGGGCCAGCCTTCGACCCCGAGCAGCGGGACGAAGCGGACCTCGCCGAGATCTTCCTGCTCGAACTGATCGGCGTCGCGCCGGGTGATGCGCGCGAGGTGCTGATGATCGACGTCGCCGTGCGGCACCACCATGCGGCCGCCGATCGCCAGCTGATCGAGCAGCGCGCGCGGCGGTCTGGGGGCGCCGGCCGCGACGGCGATCACCTCGTACGGCGCGCACCCCGGCCAGCCGAGGCTGCCGTCGCCGTGATGGACGTGGACGTTGGTGAACCCCAGGCGGGCGAGCCGCTCGGCGGCGGCGTGCGCGAGCTCCTCGATCCGCTCGACCGTCTCGACCTCGCGCACCAGCGAGCCGAGGATCGCGGCGGCGTAGCCCGAGCCGGTCCCGATCTCGAGCGCGCGCTCGTGGCCGCGCAGCTGGAGCGCCTGGACGGTCATCGCGACGACGTAGGGCTGCGAGATGGTCTGGCCACTGCCGATCGGCAGTGGCGCGTCGTCGTAGGCGTGCGGCGTGAGCTCGCCGGGGACGAACCGCTCGCGCTCGACCGAGCCAAACGCCGCCAGCACGTGCGGATCGACGATGTCGCGGCGGCGGAGCTGGTCACTCACCATGCGCTGGCGGCGAGACTCGTTGGTCAGGAGCGCCCTAGCCATGGTGCACCATGCGCCGGTTCATCTGCTCCGGCAACGCCGGCTCGCACCGCTGGTTCGATCTCACGCAGGTCACGCCGCGAGCCTGCGCGCCAGCCACAGCCCGAGGAGGCCGGCGGCGATCCCGCCCGCGAGCGTGACCCCCACGTTCACCAGCCCGCGCCCGGCGTGGCCGTCGAGCACGAGCTGGGTCGTCTCGAAGTTGAACGACGAGTACGTCGTGAACCCGCCCATGAACCCTGTGGTCAGCGCGAGCTGGAGGTTGGCCGGGATGTCCTTGCGCGCGATCGCGAGCTCGAAGATGAACGCGATCAGGAACGATCCCAATAGGTTGACGATCAGGGTCGCGAACGGAAACCCGCGGCGACCGACCGCTTGGCCCACCAGGTAGCGAGCGACGCAGCCGACTCCGCCGGATCCGAAGATGATGAGGGCGCGTTCCACCCGGCGAGCTTACGCCGCGTGCCGATCGCTTTGGTGGGCGTCGCGCAGCCGCACGGTGAGCACGGCGCACGGCGCCGACCGCACGACGGTCTCGGCGACGCTGCCGAGCAGCGCCCGCGAGATCCCGCGGCGGCCGTGCGTGCCCATCACGATCAGGTCGACGCCGAGCTCGGTCGCGGTCTGGTTGATCACGTCGCGTGCGTCGCCGGTCTTGACCAACGCGTGGCCGAGCTGTGCGGTGCACCGGGTCCGGGCGAGCCGATCGATCGCGCCCTGGGCGTCGACGACCATCTGATCGATCAGCGTGCTGGTCAGCGCGAGGCCGAGCTCCGGCACGCCGATCGCCGGGACGCCGATCACATGTAGCAGGTGGATCTGTGCGCCGAGCGTGCGCGCCAGATCACACGCGTAGTCGAGGGCCTGTTCCGCGCCCTCGCTGAGGTCGGTCGGTACGAGAATGTGTTTCGGGAGCATGGCGCACTTCCTTGTTTCCTAATCAGTTCTTCACAAAGTGGGCCATCGAGAAATGCTGGGATCCCACGCATGCAGGCCGCGGCGCATGTCCGTCCCGCGCACGATGCGGCATTCGCGCACGTGGGGCATTATGCCCCGTGACCCGATCGCCGACGCTCCGCTCGCCGGGATGCCGGGCCAGACCCGAGGGTCGCGATGACCGGCTCATCGATCGGCGCGGTAGAACTGCTGTGGGGCATGCGACTGACACGCAAGTTCATAGCGGCGCTGGTCATCGGCGTCGCGCTCGTGGCCCTGGTCCAGGGCTACCTCGACTACAACCGCGAGCGCGAGGTGTTCGATCGCCAGCTGCAGGGCGAGGCCAAGTCGCTCGGGCGCGCGCTCGCGAACGGCGTCGCCGGCGTGTGGACGCGCGACGGCGAGGCCGCGGCGCAGGAGTTCCTCCGGATCGCGACGCCCAAGGGCGAGCGCACCCAGGTCCGCTTCGTGTGGCCCGAGGCGAAGGGTCGGTTCGCGCCCAAGGTGCCGCGCGACGAGCTCGAGCAGATGATGCAGAAGGGCGATCCGCTCACGCTGAGCAATCACGACGCCGGCTACCTGCTCACGTACATCCCGGTCCGGCTCCCCGAGGATCGGATCGGCGCGCTCGAGATCAAGCAGTCGTTCGAGGCGTTCGACATCTACGCGCTCGATTCGCTGCGCAACCAGATCATCGGCTCGGCCGCCGCGGTCGCGATCGCCGCGATCCTCGCGCTCGGGCTCGGCGTCGTGTTCATCGGCCGCCCGATCTCGAAGCTCGCGACCAAGGCGCGCCGGGTCGGCACCGGCGATCTGAGCGAGCCGCTCCAGCTCAACCAGCGCGACGAGCTCGGCGAGCTGGCGAACGAGATCAACCTGATGTGCGAGCGGCTGGCCGAGGAGCAGGACGCGCGCGCGCGCGCCACCGAGCAGCTGCGCCACGCCGACCGGCTCACCACCGTCGGCAAGCTCGCGTCGGGCCTGGCCCACGAGCTCGGCACGCCGCTCAACGTCGTGTCGGGGCGCGCCAAGCTGATCGCCGATCGCGAGGTCGACGGCGACGACGCGATCGACTCCGCGCGGATCGTCGCCGAGCAAGCCGACCGGATGACGGCGCTGATCCGCCAGCTGCTCGACTTCGCGCGGCCGCGCGCGCTCAAGCCCGCGCCGCTCAACGTGACGACGCTGGCCGCCCGGGTCTGCCAGCTGGTCGCGACGATCGCGCGCAAGGCCAACGTCACGCTCGTGCCCCCGGCGCCCGACCCGGCGCTCCGGTTCGAGGCCGACGACGGCCAGCTCACCCAGGTGCTGACCAACCTGATCGTCAACGCGATCCAGGCGATCGGCGATCGCGGCACCGTCGAGATCGTCGCGCGGACGGTCGATCAGGTCCCGCCGCCCTACGTCGGAGGCCGCGCGCAGACCTGGATGGCGATCGAGGTTCGTGATACCGGCGCTGGCATGGATGACGCCACGCGCGAACGAATCTTCGAGCCGTTCTTCACGACCAAGGAGGTCGGCGACGGCACCGGGCTCGGCCTGTCGGTCAGCTGGGGGATCGTGCGCGAGCACGGCGGCTGGATCGACGTGCAGTCGAGGCTTAACAAGGGCTCGACCTTCACGGTCTACCTCCCGATGGTCCGGCCGATGACCAAGACCACCGGCCCGTTCGCGGTGCTCGCGGCGCCCGCCGCGCGCGGAGGCGGCTCGTGAGCGACGGCGCCCGCGGGTCGACCTGCGTGTTCGTGGTCGACGACGAGCGCGAGATGGTCGACCTGATCGCGATCGGGCTCAAGAAGCGCGGCTTCCAGATCGTCCCGTTCGCCAGCGGCGGCGACGCGCTCGCGGCGATCTCGAGCCACGACGTCGACGTCATCGTCACCGATCTGAACATGAAGGGGATGACCGGCCTCGAGCTGTGCCACCGCGTGGTCACCGATCGGCCCGACATCCCGGTGCTCGTGCTGACCGCGTTCGGCAGCTTCGAGACCGCGGTCGGCGCGATCCGGGCGGGCGCCTACGACTTCGTCACCAAGCCGGTCGAGGTCGAGGCGCTCGCGATCGCGGTTCGCCGCGCGGCGGAGCACCGCTCGCTGCGCGGTGAGGTCAAGCGGCTGCGCGAGGTGGTCGCCAGCACCCGCCGCCACGGCGAGCTGGTCGGCGCGAGCCCCGCGATGCAGCAGATCTACCAGCTGATCGATCAGGTGAGCTCGACCGACGCCACCGTGCTGATCACCGGCGAGAGCGGCACCGGCAAGGAGGTCGTCGCGCGCGAGATCCACAACCGGTCGCGGCGCAGCGCGGGGGCGTTCGTCGTGCTCAACTGCGCCGCGGTGCCCGAGGCGCTGCTCGAGAGCGAGCTGTTCGGTCACGCCAAGGGCGCGTTCACCGATGCCAAGCACAGCCGGCAGGGCCTGTTCCAGCAGGCCAACGGCGGGACGCTGTTCCTCGACGAGATCGGCGAGATGGCGCTCACGCTCCAGCCCAAGCTGCTACGCGCGCTGCAGGAGCGCAAGGTGCGCCCGGTGGGCGCGGAGGCCGAGATCACCGTCGACGTCCGCCTGCTCACCGCGACCAACCGCGAGCTCGAGGACATGGTCGAGGACAAGCGGTTTCGCGAAGATCTGTATTACCGCATCAACGTGATCCACATCCCGCTGCCGCCGCTGCGCGCGCGGGGCGGCGACGTGCTTTTGCTCGCGCAGCACCTGCTGCGTCACCACGCGGCGGTGTTCGACAAGAAGGTCATGGGGCTATCGGCGGCGGCGGCCGAACGGATGATGGCGTACGACTGGCCCGGCAACGTTCGCGAGCTCGGCAATTGCCTCGAGCGCGCTGTGGCGCTGGCTCACTTCGAGGAGATCCAAGTGGAAGATTTGCCCGACAAGATCCGTAATTCCCGCCGCTCGACCGCGATGTCGGGCAGCGAGCTACCCGAGTTGCTCACGCTCGAGGAGGTCGAGCGCCGCCACGTGCTGCGCGTGCTCGAGGCCTGCCACGGCAACCGCACCGATGCGGCGAAGATCCTCGGCCTCGATCGCAAGACGCTGTATCGCAAGCTGTTGCGCTGGGGCGTCAGCGACGAGTGAGCCGCTGGGCGCTTGCCGGCGATCTCCCAGCGACAAACCAGGCAGGAGCACTATTCACGGGAGTCGTGGGGCCGAGGCCGTTTGCCCCGCGGGGGCAGGCTGCCCCAGGATCGCCCGGCTCAACTAGCTGACATTGAAAGAGCTCGACGGCACAGCGGGTGCACAAGGGAGGCTCGCTGATTTCCAGCACCTAACCTCAGGAGATCCCAGAACATGCGCAACATGATCCGTACTGCCCTCATCATCGGAACGCTCGCCACCCCGATGATCTCGATGGCAGACACCCCCGCGAAGAAGGATGCCCCCGCCGCCAAGGACGCCCCCAAGGCTGATGCCCCGAAGGCCGGCGACATGAAGGACGCGCCCAAGGCCGATGCCAAGGATGCCCCCAAGGCCGACGCGAAGAAGGACGCCAAGAAGGACGCCAAGAAGGACGTCAAGGCGCCGGCGACCAAGTAGCTCTCGCTACCGTTCGCAAGACCGCACCGCCTCCGGGCGGTGTCGTCGTTTTCGGCGTATCACATACTCGATCAACCACATGTCGCGCAGCCTCATCATCGTGGACCGGTTCGCCAGCGAGGCGCGCGCGCTGCGCTCGGTGTTCGACGCGCGGTTCGCCGCCCCACGCGAGGCCACCGCCGATCGGTTCGTGTGGGACTACTGGCACGTACCGGGCCAGTACACCGCGCTGCGCACGCCGGCGTGGACGTACTTTCCGCGCAGGTTGTACGCGCAGTTTCACAACCGGCTCGTCGCGTGGGGCCGCGCGCACCTCGGCTGTCACGACATCTCACCGCCGTGGCTGTCGCTCTACGTCGAAGGATGCCGCCAGGAGCTGCACGGCGACCTGCCGCACGGACCGTGGGCGTTCGTGATGTCGCTGACCCGCTGGCGCGGCCGGGCGTTCCGCGGCGGCGAGACCCTGATGGTCCGCGACGACGTGCTCGACTTCTGGCACGGCTTCGCGTCGGTCCGCTCGGTCGAGCACGGCGAGCTGATCCGCGCGGTCGCACCCGAGTTCGCGCGCCTCACCGTGTTCGATCCGCGGATCCCGCACGGCGTTCGCACCGTGACCGGCACCCACGATCCGCGCGACGGCCGGCTCGTGATCCACGGCTGGTTCGTCCAGCCGCGGCCGTTCGTGCGCGGCGCGCTCAAGGTGCGCGCGCTCGCCGCGCGGATCGCCGAGCTCACCGATCAGCTGGGCGGCTGGCTCGGCGGGCTGCCGATCGCGGGGCTGGTGAGCTTTGCGTTCGACGTCGATCGCGCGGGCCGCGTCGGGGAGCCGCGCGTGCTGTCCGATACGACGCGGGTGCCGCGCGCCGACGATCGCGCGCGCGGGGCGCTGATCCGCCGGATCCGGGGCGCGATCGCCGGGTGGCGGTTCGGCCGCCAGCCGGCGACCAGCCGGGTGACGCTGCCGCTGGTGTTCGAGCGCGCGTAGCCCCCCAGCCACAACGCGACCGACCGGATCGCAGGCGACTGGATGGCCGCGCGTGGTATGTCGCTGCCGGGAGCCACCAGCGAGGCAGCATGAAGCTCGTAGGCAAGATGGTCGTCGTGACGGGCGCGGGCAGCGGCATCGGCCGCGCCACCGCGCTCGCGTTCGCACGGGGCGGCGCGCGGATCGCCGCGTGCGATGTCGATCAACCGCGGCTCGACGCGCTCGCCGCCGAGCTGGGCGATCGCGCGGTGGTCGTGCGCAAGGTCGACGTCGCGGATCGCGCGCAGATGCGCGGGTTCGCCGACGCGGTCCACGCCGTCGCGCCGGCCGCCGACGTGATCGTCAACAACGCCGGCGTCGCGGTCGGCGGGACGTTCCTCGAGACCACCCTCGACGACTGGGACTGGCTCCTCGGCATCAACCTGCGCGGCGTCGTCCACGGCTGTCACTTCTTCGTGCCCGTGATGGTCGAGCGCGGCGCCGGTCATGTCGTCAACATCTCGAGCATCTTCGGGATCTATCCGTCGCCCAACGTGACGGCCTACGTCGCGAGCAAGTTCGCCGTGCTCGGGTTCTCGCAGTCGCTGCGCACCGAGCTGGCGCCGCATCGGGTCGGCGTCACCGCGATCTGTCCGGGGATGATCAACACGGCGATCGTCGCCGACGGCCGGATGGCGGCGTCGCTCGACGGCCGCAGGTCGAAGATGCTGGAAAACTTCAAGAAGGGTGCTTCCCCGGACCGCGTCGCGGAGGTGATCCTCGAGGCCGTGCGGACCAACCCTGCGGTCCGCACGGTCGGACGCGATGCGTGGGCGATCCACCAGCTGACCAAGCTCGCGCCGCAGGCGATGCAGCGGCTGGGCGCAACGCTGCAGCGGCGCTTCGGCTGATTCGACTCGTACAGCCGATGTGAAGTTTGACGGCCTGATGCGAACGCCGGATGCGAGCGCTGCAAACGATCGTGCGCCTGCGCGCGGCGACGGATGTGAGTCGCGACGATCCAACAAACCACAGCGCATCGCCATCGGCTTCGTGCCAGAGTCGGCTCACGGTGCCGATCAAGGCAGGAGGTCGCCTATGAGCTCAGGCCACATCATCCAATGGCAGGATCTGTTCGTGCTGGTCG
>Ga0137438_1000300_pt1 | contig 10185 bp, 8 predicted proteins | sample EasRivERMGT157_2_FD_102327 | JGI IMG/M metagenome (GOLD analysis project Ga0137438, IMG submission 102327) | Soil microbial communities from meander-bound floodplain in the East River, Colorado, USA - East River MetaG ERMGT157_2 | ecosystem: Environmental > Terrestrial > Soil > Floodplain ... | reverse complement strand
TGGTATAACTGATAACGGGTATATATACTACGTAAGTTATCGATATGGCTACGATAATGCATAGGCATATTCAAAAAGCGGGATGCCGGTTATCGCATCCGGGGAAATCAGAAGGAAAGTAATGATACCGCAGTTAATCAGGTCGGCATTTAAGAGTGGATTGATAGCGCCGTTCGTGTTTATCTTCCTGGCGATATCATGCATTATATGCACGGCCGCTTCGCCCGAAATCGTCGTGGTCCAGAGCGCCGATATCAAGCCCTTCGATGAGGCCCGAAACGGCTTCGAAAGCGCCTGCGGATGCACTATCACCGAGGTGATCGTTACCGGCTCCGACAGATCGGATGTTGTCGGAACCATACGCCGGATGAATCCGGATGGGGTGCTGGCAATTGGATTGGATGCACTGGCGAGAGTGCAGATGATCAGAGACATCCCGCTGTTCTACACCATGACGGTCGGATCAGGCCATCCCTTCCATGAAGTGAAGAATCTCTCGGGCGTAAGCATGTTCATCTCTCCTGAAAGCCAGCTGCAGGCCATCAAAGAGATGTTCCCCGACGCAAGACGGATAGGCTTGATCTACGATGCCCGTAACACGGCTGCTCTCGTAGAAAGGGCGGTCCTGTACGCGAATGCTCATGCCATCGATATCATAGTGAAAAGGGCTAATGGCACACGTGACGTATTGCCGCTTCTCGACGAACTTAAAGGCAAGATCGATGTTTTGATCATGCTTCCCGATGTGACGGTGACAAACAGTCAAACGATAGATAGCATACTCCTTTTTTCCTTCAGCAACCGGATCCCTATCTTTACCTTTTCCGAAAAATATGTCGAGAAGGGGGCATTGGCGGCCCTGATCGTGAACCCATTTGATCTTGGAGCCCAAACAGGCGAGATCGCCAGGAAAATCCTCAAAGGCGATTCGCGCGGAGGTTCGATACGAGCGAGTGCGCGAAAACAGGTTCTTTTTATAAATACGAAAATAGCGCAGAAGCTGGGCATTGTCATTCCTGATGCAATACTGAAAAAAAGCATGACGGTGAAATGATGGGTAGACTCGATCTTGTGAGACGATTCAGGTATTATGCTTCCCACTGGGGCAGGCGCGAATCGTTCACCTTCAGAATGTTCAAGATATTTTTCGCCCTTTTCTTCGCAGTGTCGCTCGTATTTACATTGTATTTCGTGAAATACCAGACAGAAAAGGCGCGGGAGGACCTCGACGGAAAAGGCAGGACTATCGCATCGTTCCTGGCAAACAGTGTTCGAATCGGCGTATTCGTCGAAAACAGGGACCTGCTCAATGATGCGATAGAGGGTGTTATGAGCCAGAGGGAGGTTCTGTCGGTGACCATATATACGGCCGATGGAAAAAAGCTCCTGAGCCGTGACCGTCCGTCCGAGAGTTCCCCATCCAGCAGTGGTGACCGCCGTTCTATGGAATTCATCGAGCCGGTAATACTTGAACAGGCGCAAAACAGCGAGGAGGCCCTCTATTTCGAGCAGAAAGAGACGAAGATCGAAAAGAAGACTATCGGACGGGTGAGTGTCGTGCTTGATTCGTCGATCCTGACGGAGGGTGCCAGGGCGATCGTGCGGCAAACCTTAGGCATCGCCTGCCTCTTCCTGATCATTGGCACCGTAGTCCTTGTTGTTGCGATTCAAAAAGTTCTGGAGCCCCTGATGGTTCTTACCGACGAAGTGAAAATGCTGGGAGAGGGAAAAGTGATCGCGAAGGTATCGGTCGAATCCGGGGACGAGATAGGAAGGCTTGCGGATGCGTTTAATGTTATGACCGAAAACCTGAAGAAGAGGGACGAAGAGGCCAGGGCGCTCGAAAAGCAGCTGAGATATTCGCAAAAGATGGATGCGGTCGGCACTCTGGCCCGCGGCATAGCGCACGACTTCAACAATATCCTCACGACCGTGCAGGCGTCTCTATATGCGATGCAGAAGAAGATATCGAAAGAGGATTCGCTGTATAATTACATATTCCGCATGGACAATTCGGTCGTCAAGGCGAAGTCGCTGGTCCAGGGCCTGCTCGCCTTCGGTAAGGGTCAGGGCGCTCGGTCTTACCCGGTCGATATGAATGAGATTATCGACAACATGCTTCCGACTATCGAAGGCATGGTCGGTGAAAATATAACAAACAAGATTATGATGCCCGATAAGCCTTTGGTTGTCATGGCCGATTCGGTGCAGATGAAGCAGGTGGTCCTGAATCTCGTCGCAAACGCCCGGGACGCGATGCCCGAAGGCGGTACTTTGACAGTCATGCTGGATGAGGTGAATGAAGCCTTTGACAGTTGTATTCCCAGGACCGGCAGTTTTGCGCTTATCTCGGTCGGCGACACCGGCCAGGGGATCGATGACAAAATAAAGGAGAGGATCTTCGAGCCTTTCTTTACGACCAAGGAAGTCGGAAAAGGCACTGGCCTGGGGCTTTCCATAGTTTACGGCATAGTGGAACAGCATCATGGTCATATCTGCGTCAATTCAAAGCCCGGCGGCGGCACAGAGTTCAGGATTTATATTCCGATTGCAGAATTATCCGAAGGTTCTTTGCAAGATATTGCAGCAGGGGGGATAAATGGGGAAAGTACTGATAGTTGACGACGACCATGATCTCAGGGCCGTTGTGGGAGATGTACTGAGGGACGAAGGTTTTGCAGTATCGGAAGCAAAGGATGGAGCAACGGCACTGGCTGTTATTAAAAAGAATATGCCTGATGCCGTACTCCTGGACCTGAAGATGCCGGGCCTGGACGGGATAGAGGTCTTGCAGGAGATCAGAAAAATAGATTCCCATATTCCGGTAATAATTATGACTGCTCACGGAGACATTCCGACTGCGGTGGAGGCCATCCAGAAAGGCGCCTACGATTTCACCGTGAAGCCTCCCGATTTCGACAGGCTGATTATCACTCTTAAACGCGCAGTGGAACGGCGGAAACTCGAAATCGAAGTCAACCGCTTCAGCAATGCCCTGGACCAGTCCCTTGAACAGATGTTCGGCAGCAGTCCGGCTATCAAGAAGATCGTGGACCAGGTAAGGCAGGTCGCAGGCACAAACCTGTCGGTGATAATACAGGGTGAGACCGGCACGGGAAAGACGTTCATAGCGAATGCAATCCATTCCGTAAGCAACAGGGCCAGGAAGACCTTTGTTCGGGTGGACATGGGCCTGGTCCCCGATACGCTTTTCGAGAGCGAGCTCTTCGGATACCGGAAGGGGGCCTTTACCGGCGCCGACAGGCACAAGACGGGTTATTTCGAAAACGCCAACAGCGGCACCATCTTCATCGATGAGATCGAGAATATCCCGCTGCATATACAGGGCAAACTCCTGAGCATTCTTGACGAGAAGCGCATATATCCCCTGGGCAGCACGACGCCTGTCCCAATAGACGTCAGGGTTGTAGCTGCGACCAACAAGGACATCAGGCAGTGTGTTATGGCAAGGAGCTTCAGGGAGGACCTCTATTACCGGCTAGGAGAATTTGTCATAAAGGTGCCGCCGTTGCGCGAGCGGTCCGAAGACATACCTTTCTTTGTGAACAAGTTCATCCTGGATGCAGGCACGGAGTTGAACAGGCAGATACGGGAGATTACCGGCGATGCACTCACCCTGCTGGTTAACCATACCTGGGCGGGTAATGTGAGGGAATTGAAAAATGTGGTAAGGAAGGCGGTCCTGATGTCCGCAGGGGACGTCATCGACAAGCATGTGGTAGGCCCGCTGCTTACCGAATTCGAGGTGGAGGAAAAGATATCGTCCCTGTCCATAAAGGATGCGGTAAGGGATGTCGAGAAGCGAAAGATAAAAGAGGCGCTTCGCAGGACCAACTGCAACAAGACCAAGTCTGCCGAGTTGCTGCAGATAAGTTACAAGAACCTGCTGGATAAGATCAAGATTTACGGGTTGGAGTAACCCCACCCGTCCTCCCCTTATTTAAGGGGAGGTGCAGGAGGGGTTATTTTGGCCGCCCACCTTATAATCTCGTCCACCATCGCCTTTATGGTCGCTTCTTCGGGCATTATTGTCACTTTCAGTCCGCTCTTCTCTATTGCCTTCGCGGTTACCGGTCCGATGGCTGCGATTGTGACATCCTTCAGGAAATCGACCGCTTCGCCTCCCACGATTTCAACGAAGTTCGAGAACGTGGCTGCACTCGTAAAAGTAGCAACCGATATTCTGCCCGACTTCAAAAAGCGATTAAGACGTTTTCCATGCTTTTCCGGTTTTATAGTGCGGTAAGCCACGGGACAATCAATCTCTCCCCCAAGTTCCCTGACCCGGTCGGGAAATAGCTCCCGTGCTGTCTCGGCGCGTGGGAGCAGGATCCTCAAGCCCTCAAGGTTGGAAGTTTTGTATCTCGTGTCCTGAACTGAGTTCCTCGCCTCTTTGATGAATGCTCCGATCAGGCCTTCGGCATTGAATTCATCCGGCACGAGGTCAACCCTGAGGCCGGATAATCTGATCGCTGCTGCGGTCTTGTCGCCGATGGCGCATATCTTTATGCCTTTCAGGTCCCTGATATCTTTATCCTTGTCGATAATCCGGCGCAAGAAATAACCGAATCCGTTTGCGCTCGTGAAGATGATCCAGTGGTAGGTTTCGACCTTGCTAATTGCCTCGTCGAGCTCCGAGTAATCTTCCGCAGGAACGGTCTTGATGGTCGGGAACTCGAAGACCTCGGCGCCGAGGTCTTCCAGTGGTTCATAGTCGGGCGTATACTCGCGGGTTATAAGAATGCGGTGGCCGAATAGAGGTTTCTTCTCATACCACTTCAGCGTTTCCCTGAGCTTTACAACATTGCCGACAATCATTACGGCTGGAGGCCTTATGCCCTCGGCAGCGGCCTTATCGGCAATGGCATCCAGCGTGCTCACGACCGTCTTCTGGTCCGGCCTGGTACCCCAGCGTACGATTGCAACCGGCGTATCCGGAGCCTTGCCGTGTTCCAGGAGTTTAGAAGTAATCCTGTGCAGGTTCTTCACACCCATGAGAAAGACGAGCGTGTCGAAACTCTTCGAAAGATGCGGCCAGTCGAGTGTGCTTTCACCCTTGTCGGCATCTTCATTGCCCGTGATTACTGCGAAGGAAGAAGAGTATTTCCTGTGCGTAAGCGGTATGCCTGAGTAGGCAGGCGCGGCTATCGATGAGCTTACCCCCGGTATCAACTCGTACTCGATTCCTTCATTGACGAGTGCTTCGGCCTCCTCACCGCCGCGTCCGAATACGAAGGGGTCTCCGCCCTTCAGCCTGCATACAAGCTTGCCTTCCTTGGCCTTATCGATCAGCGCCTGATTGATCTCATCCTGGGTCATCGCATGGTGACCGCCCCGCTTGCCCGCATAGATGAATTCGGCATCATGGTCGATGTAGTTAAGGATTTGCGCGTTAAGGTGGAAGTCATAGACGACCACTTCAGCCTTTTTCAGGCACCTGAGCCCTTTAAGAGTGAACAATCCGATGTCGCCCGGACCCGCGCCGATTAAGTAAACCTTACCTGTTTTAATTTCGTGCATTAACTTGCTATATCTCCATTTATTTTTGGCGCGCATTTGCCATAGACTTCATTCAGTATCTTCTTTGCACCGCGAGCGAGCATTCTTTCTGCAAGCGCCAGCCCCAGCGGTTCGGCGTCGGAGGGCGCTCCCTCTATTTTTTCCTTTATGATAATATCGCCGGTCAGATTTCCTACAAGTCCTTCCATCACAAGGACCTTACCTTCAAGTCTCGCATACGCAGCGATCGGGACCTGACAGCCGCCTTCGAGTTTCTTCAGGAAGGCCCTCTCGGCCCGCACACATACGGAGGTTTCAGGATCGTTAAGCGGTGCTATGAGATCGTTTATGTCGCCGCCGGTCCTGCATTCGATGCCTATGGCGCCTTGTCCAATCGCGGGCAGGCTCGTTTCGATAGACAGTATCTCGGTTATCCTGTCGGACCATCCGAGCCTTTTGACTCCGGCTGCGGCAAGGATGATCGCATCGAACTGTCCTTCATCCAGCTTTCTGATGCGGGTGTCGAGATTGCCGCGAAGCTGCTCGATCTTCAGGTCTGGCCTGATGTGAAGCAGCTGGCATGAACGCCTGAGGCTGCTGGTGCCGATCACCGCGCCTTGTTTTAAATCTTTAAACTTGTTCCTTTCGCCTTCCGCCTTCCGCCTTGTAATGAAGGCGTCGCGGGGATCTTCGCGCTTGCAGATGACGGCGAGATGCAAACCTTCCGGGAATTCGGTAGGAACATCCTTCATGCTGTGTACTGCGATGTCGGCCTCGCTCCGAAGCATAGCTTCTTCTATCTCCTTAACGAAGAGGCCCTTGCCGCCGACCTTTGCTAGCGGAACATCGAGTATCTTGTCGCCTGTTGTTTTGATCTTGTTCAGCTCCACTCCGATGCCCGGGTAGAGGCGCTGCAGTTCGGACTTAACCCACTCAGCCTGCCACAGCGCAAGTTTGCTTGCCCTCGTACCGATAATTATTTTCCTATTCGTCATCTTCACCGTCTATCCCATATAGTTTTTTTATAATAATCGTCATCATCTCCCGGTCTTCCGCGCTCTCCCTGAGAGCAACGGTCGGATTATGCATCAGCTTGTTCGTTATTGAATTGGCCAGGTTTTCGACCGCTTCCATCTTGTCCTTGTCGAGATCCGGGAACCTGTTCCTGAATCTTTCGATCTCCTCCCTCTTGATATCATCGGCTTTTTGCCTGAGGGCGACGATGACCGGGACCGAATCTAAAGTGGAGGTCCAGTGGGCGAATTTCCCGACCTCCTCATCGATGATGGTCTCGGCCTTTGCGGCTTCTTTTTTTCTTTCGAGAATATTAGTTTCGATCACTTCCTGCAGGTCATCGACATTATAGAGATAGACGTTGTCGATCTTATTGATCTCGGGATCGATGTTCCTGGGGACCGATATGTCGATAAGGAAAACGGGCCTGTGCTTTCTTTCCTTCATCACCTTCTGCATCTGGTCCCTGAAAAGGATGAAGGAAGGCGCCCCGGTGGAGCAGATAAGGATATCAGTGTTGACAAGCTCATGGACAAAATCCTCGAAGCGTACGGCGCAGCCGCAGAAATCCTGCGCCAGTTCGCATGCGCGGTCATAGGTCCGGTTGGCGACCTTTACGTCGGTGACGCCGTTATTTATGAGGTGCCTCGCTGCAAGTTCAGCCATTTCACCGGCGCCCAGGAGCATGAACGATTTGCCGGCGAGTTCGGTGAAAATCTTCTTTGCGAGTTCCACGGCAGCAAAGCTTATAGATACGGCATTTTCGGCGATCCTGGTTTCGGTCCTAACCCTTTTCGCGGTCGAGATGGCCTTTTTCATAAGCCGGTTCAGAATGACCCCGGTCGTCTTTTTAGAAAGGGCGAATTCGAACGCATCCTTTAGCTGGCCGAGAATCTGGGGCTCTCCGACAATCATGGAATCGAGGCTGGATGCCACCCTGAAGACATGACGCGTCGCAACGGCAGTCTGATGAACATAAAGGGCCTTCTCGAACTCCGGCCTGCCGATATTATGAAACCTGGAGATGAAGTCCTTCACCGCTTCGGTCGCAGTCTCGATATCGCTTACAGATGCATATATCTCCACCCTGTTGCACGTCGAAAGCAGTGCGGCCTCGATTACTCCCTTGAGTTGCCTGATGGCGAGCAATCCTTCTTCGAGCTTAGGGCCGTTGAATGCGAGTCTCTCCCTGATCTCTACGGATGCAGTCTTGTGATTGAGTCCTATAACGAGGATGTTCATTGGAACGTATGGACGCTTTTCAACAGAAAATTGACACCGAAGAAGGTGAATAATACTACGATAAACCCTATGACCGACAGCATGGCGGCCCTCTTTTTTCTCCATCCGGAAGTAAGTCTGAGGTGCAGCACGACCGCATAGATAAACCATGTGATGAGAGACCAGACTTCCTTGGGGTCCCAGTTCCAGAAGCGTCCCCATGCGCTTTCGGCCCAGAGCGATCCGGTGATGATTGCCATGGTCAGAAATGGAAATCCTATATTTATCAATTTATGGTTGATCTCATCCAGCACCTGCAGGCTGGGGAGCCTCTGAAAGAGTCCGCCCCGGTGTTTTGATTTCAGGTAATGTTCCTGCAGCAGGTACATGGTGCCTATGCCGAAGGCAACCGCAAAGGCCGCGTTGGAGATAAATGCGAATATAGTATGTATCCACAGCCAGTGGCTTCTGAGAGCAGGAGCGAGGGGCGCCATCGCCCGCGGGAGAAACGCCGAAGTTATCATCAAAAGAAGGACGATTGGGAGAATAAATGAGCCCATGATACCGATCTTGTACCTGTATTCCAGGAAGAAGTAAATAAGGACCACGCACCACGCAAAGAATGAGGCCGCCTCGTGCATGCTTGTTACAGGCAGGTGGCCGCCTGCGACATACCGGAAGATGATGGCCGCGGTATGGAGTGCAAACCCGGCTGCCGAAAAGGCGAGCATCAGTTTCGACGATTCCTTGCCGCCCCTGAACAGATCTATGATGCTGATGATAGTCGCAACGAAATAGCCGGTAAGCGCCAGCTCGAAAAAGATGATGCCCATCAGAAGCAGCCGAGCTCGCAACTCTTGATCTTGATCTTCAGCTCATTCGCTGTCGCGCCTACATCCCCGTATGGCACATCGAGATCCTCTGCGATCTTCCGCGCCACGGTGCAAGAAATCTTCCCGTCAACAGCTCTTTCTTTCAGGAGGTGTTCCATCTCTTTTTTTTTCATGATTTCTTCCATGAGATTTATTATACCCTGTATGGCCTTGTCGTCAAATAAATAGGGGTAGTCTTTCAGGGTGAACAATTTAGCCGTGCTGCTTATAATTGTTTCGGCCGCCCCGGGAGCGATGACGATATCGGCTTGCTTAATAAGTCTTTCCGCGGAAGGCTTTGTGCTCTTTTTCGACTCCCCGAATATAAATATTACAATATCGGGCTTCGCAAACTCAATCGCGCTGTTGCCTTCGATCACTATGCCGTCGAGTTCCGCCAGTTTGGAAAGGGCCAGGGAGAGGAGCTCTTCAAGCTCTTCGCGCGGAGACCTGATCCAGAGGACCTTTTCGGCTCCAGCAGCAGAAAGGCGGGCCGTATCTTTGTCTTCCTGCTTTATAAGGGTTTCATCTTCGATAAGTGAAGCATAGAGCTCCGTTTTGGTGTATTTGACTGCCCCGAGGCGGGGCTTATTCCCGAGCGGATAGGACGGATGCTGCATCAGTTGTCTGATGAGCGCGGCTGCAAGTGATGTCTTGCCGACGGTGCTGTGTGCGCCTCCGATGCCTATGATGAAAGGTTTATGTGGATTCATGAATTTGTAGGGGCGAACGGCCGTTCGCCCCTACCTATGATGACGCCTCGGGTTGTTTCACTTCCTCTTTATGTCCGCATGTCTTTTCGAGGCATACATGAAAGACTTCTCCCGCCTTGTTCCTTTTCTCGGCCATAAAAGGGGCCTTGCATTTGGGGCACGCTACCGGCACCGGCTTGTACCACAAGGCATAGGTGCAGTTCGGATAGTTGCCGCAGCTCCAGAAGGGCTTGCCGCGCTTCGATTTCCTTTCTACGATGTCTCCTCCGTCCACGGGGCATTTGACACCGGTCGAGAGCGGTTTGGTGGTCTTGCACTCGGGGTACTTGGAGCATGCAATGAATTTGCCGAAGCGGCCGGTCTTCATTACCATTGGCGAGCCGCACTTTTCGCAGATTTCGCCTGTAAGGACATCCTCTGCGGTTTGAGGTTTGTCTCCGTCAAGGGGCCTTGTATTTTTGCATTGTGGATATCCCGAACATGCGAGGAACCTTCCGTGCCTGCCCCACTTGATTATCATGGGAGCGCCGCACTTTTCGCAGACGATATCGGTCGGTATATCTTCGGGCTTGACCCTTTCCTTGTCCTTTTCCGCCGCTTTCAGATCGAGATCGAAGGGTATGAAGAAATCCTTGACGACGCTGACCCAGTTCAACTTGGCCTGCTCGATATCGTCGAGTTCGCTCTCCATCGTCGCCGTGAAATTGTAATCGATCAGCTCGGGGAACTTTTCGACGAGCAGATCGTTGACCACAACACCGAGTTCGGTGGGCGAAAATCTGTTTTCGATCTTCTGCGCGTATTTTCTGTCCTGAATTGTCGAAAGGATCGAGGCGTAAGTGCTC
>Ga0137438_1000299_pt1 | contig 10187 bp, 5 predicted proteins | sample EasRivERMGT157_2_FD_102327 | JGI IMG/M metagenome (GOLD analysis project Ga0137438, IMG submission 102327) | Soil microbial communities from meander-bound floodplain in the East River, Colorado, USA - East River MetaG ERMGT157_2 | ecosystem: Environmental > Terrestrial > Soil > Floodplain ... | reverse complement strand
CGCACCTCCGGATACTCGTTGACGTTGAACAGCTTGTAGAACAGGTCGCGCGGATCGAGGCCGATCGTGGGATCGTCGTCCAGATCGGTGGCGATGTTGGGGAACGGGACGACCGGCGTCAGGCCGGTGTCGATCAGCTGGCTCTCGACCTCGAGATACCAGCCCGGCGGCAAGGCCGGAGGCACCGCGGGCGCCGGCTTGCCCTTCGCGGTCTTGAGATCCTTGCCCGCGGGGGGCGCCACCTGGGTGGCCTGCATGACCACGCCGATCTTGCTCCAGTTGGCGAGCATGTCGCGTCGCACCTGGTAGCGGCCCCAGTCCTCGGCATCGGGCGAATCGGTGCCCGGCCCGCGCACCGACCAGCGCTGCTGTCCGAGCTGCCAGGCTTCGTTCCAGGTCGGCTTCAGCGGCACGTCGTTGGTCGGCAGCGCGTCGGGCGGATCGTCCGACCCCCACACCAGGTCTCCCCAGTTGTAGACGGCGACCGGCCGCTGCGCCGGCCACGACCAGAACACGGTACGGTTGCCAGGCGGGTTGGGCGACGGCGGATGGGTCGCGCAGCTGTTGTAGTCCGTGTGCCAGGGCAGCGCCATGAACTTCCCGAGATCGCCGGGCTCGAGCCCTTCGGCCTCGACGTGACGTGGCACGTAGCCGGCGGTGAGCAGCGGCCGATCGGGCGCGCGCGCGGTCGCGTACGCGAGCGTCTTGGCACGCACGCGGAACGGACCGGTCTTCGACCACGGCTGCATGTAGATCGCCGATTCGCGCATCACGAAGGTCAGGTCGATGCCCGGGCTGAACCGCCCACCCAGGCAGTTCACGAAGGTCGCCTTGTCCAGCGCTTCACCCGGACCCAGCTTCGGCCCGGACCCCGGGGCGTAATTGCCCTTGCCCTTGTTCCACTGCTCCAGGAAGAAGTATTGAGTCTTGCGCAGGGTCAGAAACGACTCGCCGTCGCCGAGGTGCAGCGGCATCAGGGCAGTATTGTTCTGCTCGGCAGGATCGTAGGGGCTGCGAAAGATCGCCTTGATCCCGGCGAGCGGTGTCGTCACCGGATCGTCGACCGCGGTGATCGCCGCGAGCGAGGCATGGGCCGACATGGCGCGCTGGCTCAGGTTCACCACCCATTGCTGGAGTGCCGCGCTGCTGAAGATCGGTTGTAGCTGGTCGTCGAACGTCGGCTTGTAACCCTGCTGGAATGCGCCCTGCTTCACGTCGTAGATGTCGGGCGCCAGGCCGAGGTCGCGGACCCAGCTGTCATAGATATCGTCCCACAGCGAGACCACGTTGAGGATCTGCGGGGCGAACGACGGATCGGTGGCGGTGACCCAGGCCCCAGCCGCGCTGACGTGGCTGCCATCGTCGAACACGATCTCCGCGGCGACCGGGCCGTCCGCGCTGTCGTCGAACCACTGGTCGTTGTTGACGTTGTCGTCGAGCTGCGGCGGTTGGCCCCTGATCCGCCAGCCCGCCGCCTTGCCAAAGCCGCCGAGCACCAGCAAGCGGCCCTTGCCATCGGTGATCAGCTCGCCGAGCGTGTCGATCGGCCCCGACGGCGCGTCCAGCTGGGTGAACGAATCGGCCGGGAACGACTTGGGGTAGCTCGGCAACGCCACCACCTTGCCCTCGCCGGTGTCGTAGTACTGCGCCGGCGTCGGCCGGTCGAAGCGAACCGCGGCCGCGTTCGCGCCGGCGACGACGCGCGGCCCCGGATCGATGGTCAGCTTGAATACCCGCGTGGGGTCGTTCATCAGCCGGATCCGATCACGCACGGGCGGCTGCGGCGCCTTGGCGTGATCGATGCTGACGTTGCGCATCGGCGGCAGGTTGCCGTTGCTATAGCTGGCGATGCCCTGAGGATCGCTCTCGGTGAGCACGAAGCAATTGGACTTCTTGTTGGCGAGATGGACGGTCCAGACAATGGCCGCGACCGTGCGCGCGCCGACCTTGCTGCCGATCGTGACCTCGACGCCATCACCGCGCGGCCACTTCGCTTCCTTGACCTCCGGATAGACGAAGATGCGGAACCGCGCGGCCTGTCGTTTCAGCGCGCCGGCCGGATCGCGCACGTCGCCGCTGGTCACGACCTCGGCCTCGGTGCCCGCGCGGATCGGCAGGCCGCCGCTCGCCGCCTTGCCGCCGATCCCGGCGCCCGCCATGGTCTCCGGCGCGATCACATGATCCTGGCTGTTGCCGACGCGGGCGATGCCGACGACCGGGTGTATACGGAATGTCTCCACGTCCACATCCTTCGGATTGCCGCGATCAAAGCGGACAGGTATGACGGGCAACCACAGTCAGAAGTTGAAGTGTCTCGACCAGAGACTCGGGCAGGCAGCTCGGAGCCCCACGCACTGATTCCGTACTGTCACAATCTTGTGATGCAGCACGACGCGTCGGTCACTATCTGCTCACCGGTCTGGAGATGCCTCCGGAGTCCGTGCAGCAAATCGTTGCAGAGCTTGGGCGTGGGGCGCGAGACGATAATGGCCGCGTTGTAGTTGCATGCCAAACCCTCACTCACTCGCAAGCGATGCCGTCCTCGACTGGACCGATTTAGCTCCCGAGGACCGCGGCGCGCACCGCGTCGCTGTGGCGGAGCTCGGCCGATGAGCCCTCTGCGGCGACCCTGCCCTCGACCAGGAGGTAGGCCCGCGTCGCCAGGCCGAGCGCCCGCTCGACGTCCTGCTCGACGAGGAGGATGCTGACCCCCTGGGCGCCGATCCGGGCCAGGGCGTCGAACACCTCGTCGATGACGACGGGGGCGAGGCCGAGCGACGGCTCGTCGAGCAGGAGGAGGCGCGGCCTGGCCATGAGCGCCCGGCCGATGGCCACCATCTGCTGCTCGCCGCCCGACAGCGTGCCGGCGAGCTGACCCGAGCGCTCCGACAGGCGCGGGAACAGCTCGTGGACTCGCTCCAGCTGGTCCTTGTAGCTCTTCCGTGCCTCCGGCCGGTAGGCGCCCAGGCAGAGGTTGTCGTGCACGGTCATGTGCGCGAACATCCGCCGGCCCTCGGGCACGATCGCCACGCCACAAGAGCACACCCGGTGAGTGGCGACGCCGCACACGTCGGTGCCGCCGACGACGATCCGGCCGCGAGTGCGGGTGTGGAGCCTGGCAATGGAGTTGATCAGGGTCGACTTCCCCGCCCCGTTGGGCCCGATGACACAGACCGTCTGTCCTGCGCGGACGTCGAGGTTCACCCCCCAGAGCGCGCGGGCGTCGCCGTAGAACGCATCGAGCTGGCGTACTTCAAGCACGGGCGCCGCTCCGCCCCAGATAGGCCTGGATGACGGCCGGATCACTCATCACCGTGCGCGGCGCTCCGTCGGCGAGCACGGTTCCGCGGTCGAGGACGACCACGCGGGTGGCGAGCTGGTTCACGACGCGGAGCAGGTGTTCGACGATGACGATGGCCGTGCCGGCCCGGTGGACCCGGCGGACGACCTCGACCGCGCTGTCGATCTCGGCCGGATTGAGGCCGGCCAGGGCCTCGTCGAGCAGGAGCACCTTCGGCTCGGCAGCGAGCGCGCGCGCGATCTCGAGGAGCTGGCGCTGATGGAGGTTGAGGGCCGAGGGAAGCGCGCCGGCCAGGTGGCCGAGCCCGACGAGCTCCATGTGCTGCTCGGCCCTGGCTCGCGCCTGGGTCAGGCGGCTGGGCACACGGCCGAACATCACTGCCATGGCGACGTTGTCCCGCACCGTCATCGACGCGAACGGCTGCGGGATCTGATAGGTGCGGGCGATACCGGCGTGGGCGACCCGGTGCGGCGCCAGGGCCCGGGTGTCGTGGCCGGCGACCAGGATGTGGCCGCGGGTCGGTCGAAGCGACCCACACAGCAGGCTGATCAGGGTCGTCTTTCCGGACCCGTTTGGCCCCACGAGACCCACGATCTCGCGTTCGTGGATGCGCAGGGTGACGTCCTCGAGCGCGTGCACACCACCAAAGTAGCGGGCCACCTTGCGGCACTCGACCAGCACTGCCGCGGTGGCCGGGGCGGCCGGAGTGGCCTGCGGTGCGGCTGGCGTGAGCGGTGTAGATTCGCTCGTGGGTGACGCGCTGGCTGGAGCGCCGGTCGGGGTCGAAACGAAAGGCGGAGACCCGGCCGTGGCCGGTGCGGAAGACCGGGGTGACGAGGGCTCGACGTCCACCGGCTCGGCTGGCGCGATCGACTGCGCCCGCCGCCTGCGCCCTGGCCACACCGCCACGGCCGCCGCCACGAGCATGCCAATCAGGATCCAGTCGAGCGGCTGGCCCGGCGCGCGCGCCAGCCACAGGATCAGCGTCGTACCGAGGAGCACCCCCAGGACCGGCCACGGCCTCCTGCGCACACCGCTCATGAGCCCGTCGGGGGCGACCGCGATGAGGATGGCCAGGATCCCCCCCAAAATGATCAGCTGCCAGGACTCGAAGTGGGACGAGGCCAGCCGGTTCTGGAGCAGCACGACCAGAATCGCGCCGATGACCGGCCCCAGCCAGTGCGTCCGTCCGCCCAGCACGCTCATCACGATCACGAACAGCGGAAAGTTCAGATTGAACACGCTCTCGACCGTGACGAATCCAATGTAGAGCGCGAACACGCTCCCGCCCACTCCGCCGATCACCGCACTGGCCACCAGCGCCAGGAGCTTGTACTGGAACGTGGCCACTCCCAGGCCCTCGGCCACATTCTCGGCATCGCGGATCGCGGCGAGCGCCCAGCCAGATCGCGAATAAATAATCGCGAACGCCGCCCAGACCGCTCCGGCCGCGACCAGGAGGCTCACGAGATAGAGAAAGTCCTGGAACAGGCCAATCTGGGCCGGAAAGCTCGGAACCGCGAGCGGGATGCCCTGTCCGCCGTCGATCGCGCGGCTGGTCCGCGCCAGCGCACCGAGGATGAACGGCACCGCGAGCGTGAGGAGGGCGAAGATCTCGCCGCGCAAGGAGCGGAGCCGGAACGCGAGGCCACCGATCGCCAGCGCGAGGACCGCGCATAACCCGGCCGCCACGGCGATGGTGAGGTAGAAGCTCACCCCATGGCGGCCGTAGAGCACCGCCGTCGTGTACGCACCCGTCCCCAGGTAGGCCGCCTGGCCGAAGCTGAAGTACCCACTGAACCCGGACAGGATGTTCCAGCTGGTGGCCTGTATGGTCCCGATGAGCACCAGGGTGAGCAGCGACAGGTGGGAGACCTGCAGGCCGAGACTCTCCCGGTACAGCGAGAGCACCGCGAGCCCTGCGGTCGCCAGCGGAAATGCCCACAGGCCCGTGGTGAACGCGCTCCGCCCTGCCCTCAATGGCCACCCGCGCGCGCAAACAGGCCCTGCGGTCGAACGAGCAGCGCGACGACGATGAGCGAGAACACCACGAACGGCTCGGTGGCCGGCGAGTGGATGACCGAGGCCAGACTGGACAGCGCCCCCACGAGCAGGCCGGCCAGGAGCGTCCCCACGACGTTTCCGATCCCGCCCAGGATGACCACGGCGAACACGATGCCGAACCACTCGAACGCCGTGAACGGAGTCAGCGCGGTCGACAGCGCGAACAGCATTCCGGCCACGGCCGCCGAGCCGCCCGCGATGCCGGCCACGAGGATGGAGATGCGGCGGTGATCGATGCCGAACGCCGCGGCGACCGTGCGGTCCATGGCGAAGGCGCGGAGCGCACGGCCGATGAACGTGCGGTGGAGCGCCTGGTGGCCGCCCCCGATGATGACGACCGAGAGGGCGAACGCGATGAGCGTGGTCGACGGAAACACCAGACGGCCGACCGAGAGCGAGCCGGTGGCGTACGGGTTCACGTCGGTCGTCATCTGCTGGAAGTCAGCTGTCCAGATGTTGCTCACCGCCTGGACCATGACGACCAGGAGCCCGAAGCTGAGCAAGAGCGAGTTTAGCTCGGTCACCGCCAGTCGGTCGAAACCCCACTGGAGAACCGCGCCGGCGGCAAACAGCGCTGGAACCGTGACGACAAGCGTGAGGATCGGGTCAATGTGCCATGACGAGGCGATCTGGAACGTGAGGTAGGCGCCGATGAGGATGAGGCCGAAGTGAGTGAGATTGATGATCCGGAGCACCCCCCACGACAGCGACAGACCCGCTGCCATGAGGGCGTGCAGGCCACCCAGCAGCATGCCAGTCAGCGCTGCTTGCAAGAACTTCATGAACGACCACCGCCGGTGATCGCTGCCGTGCACCGCAGGCCCGGCCACGGGCCGCCTCCTCGTGGAGGCGCCGAGTTGCCCTCGCCATCGGCAAGGCCCGTCACACCGTGGTCTTCTGGGGTCATGGCGCCGACCGGGGGCGGCCACACGGTAGCACAGCCGAGGACCCTGCCTCTCTCGCTCAGCCCGGCGGCGACTTGATGGGCGCGACTGCCTGCTCGGCAGGCCAGACGGTGACCCAGTTGCCATCCTGGATCTGCTTGAGCCGCGACGTGGTCGGCGGCCAGAAGTTGTTCTTGGTCGGATCGAAGGTCAGGTGGCCGCTGAAGGTCGTGTCAGCTCCAGCCTTGTGCAGCGCGTCGCATATCGCCTTGTTGTCGACGCTGCCCGCCGCCTTGACCCCCGATACAAGGATCTCCCAGGCGTTCCACGAAGCGACCGCCTGAGTCTCGGGCGAGGTATACGGCAGCTTGGCTTCGGTGGCGCGGTTCTTGAAATCGTTCACGATCTCGGTCGCCGCGGGACCGAGCTTGTCCAGGATGGCCTGATTGGGCTCGAAGATGGTCACGGCCAGGAGGCGGTCTGCGACCGGCCCCAGCTTGAGCAGCGGGCCGGGTGCCGGGAACAGGCTGAACATGAGCGGCGGCGAGTAGTTGAGCTGCGCCATGGCCTGCAGGAGATTGACCGGATCGATCCCCAGGCCGCTATTGATCACCAGATCGGGCTTCGCGTCGCGCACCTGGGTGGCCAGAGGTGCCCAGTTGACCGCGCCGGGAGGGTACTTGATCTCGGCGACGACCTCGAGGCCGCGCTCCCTCGCGATGGAGACGAAGCCCTTCTTGTTGTCGCCTGCCCCGTACGACACGAAGTCGGTCGAGCCGTTCTGATTGGTGAGAATGGCGATCTTCTTGGGCGGCCTGGGAAGGCTGGCCATCGCGTCGAACAGCTGGCCGGGCACGAACTCGTTGGGCGCGAACCCGAACGACCATCCCGGGAACTGGCACGGATACTTCATGAGCGGTGCGAGCACGGCCGTGTGCTGCGGGAGGACGTATCCGTGCCGCTCCGCCACTGCCATCGCGGACAGGATGTTCGGGGTGGCATAGGGACCCATGATGAGGTCGACCTTGTCCTGCGAGATCAGCTGCTCGTAGAGGGTGGCGACCTTCGCCTGATCCGACTCATCGTCGCGGATGACCCATTCCACCTTGCGGCCGAGCAGCCCGCCGGCCTTGTTCAGGCGGTCGACGAGCTCCACACCGGCGATCTTGTGGATCTGACCGGTGGCGGCAAACGCCCCGCTCAGGGAGAGCGTCGAGCCGACCACGATCGGCTTTGCGCGCGCCGCCGTGTCGGCCGCGGGCTGGGAACCCTTGGTGTCGGAGCCGGTACCTCCCGTACCCGACTTCTTTTCGCAGCCGGTCGCCGCGCCGGCCATCAGCGCAGCGGCGATGAGGATGGCAAACAGCGGGCGAGTGCGCATGTGTGAGACTCGATGTTAGAGGATGCGGTCTTTGACATGGCTCTGGTGGGCCGGCATGCCGCGCGCAGCATATGCCGCATTCCGCTCGACTCGCAAGCGAGTTGGCCGATCCGGCCCAGATGTTCGAGGAGGCTCCATCCCCACCTCGGCGTCAGGTGGGGCGCGGACGCGAGCTCCGGGCGCTCTCCGATCGGCGGCTCGGTGCGCCATCGGCCGGCTTCGCGGGCACTGGCTCGGCCCCGAGTGGTCACCATGCTCGCAGCTTGCGGTTTTTCCTGAATGCGACTACCGTCCGAATCCTCAGCTGTCCTCGCGGCTCGCTGAATATTTGTCTAGTTGCCAACGGCCCTGTAACGTTCCGGTTCCTTGGAGGGAGCGAAATGAACAGTCCAACAACGATCGCGTTCGCGGCCATCGTCCTCGTTGCGCAGGGATGCGGCAAGAGCGGCGAGAAGGCCAAGCCCGGCGAAGCCGCCAAGTCCGGCGAGACCGCCAAACCCGGCGAGACCGCCAAACCCGGTGACACCGCCAAACCCGGTGAGGCCGCCAAACCCGCCAAGACCGGGGTTGATCTGGAGGTCACCCACTGGTGGACGTCGGGCGGCGAGGCCGCGGCCGTCGCCGAGCTCGCCAAGGCCTTCAACGCCACCGGCAACCACTGGGTCGACGGCGCCATCGCCGGGTCGGGTGACACTGCACGTCCGGTCATGATCAGCCGCATCACCGGCGGCGATCCGATGGCCGCCACACAGTTCAACCATGGCCGCCAGGCCGAGGAGCTCGTCCAGGCCGGAGTGATGCGGGACCTCACCGATCTCGCCACCAGGGAGCACTGGAAGGAGATCATCCGGCCCGCGAGCCTGCTCGAGAGCTGCACGCTGAACGGCAAGATCTACTGCGTGCCGGTCAACATTCATTCGCAGCAGTGGCTGTGGATCTCCAACAAGGCGTTCAAGGATGCCGGCGTGGCCGTCCCGACCAACTGGAACGAGTTCGTCGCGGCCGCCCCGGCGCTGGAGAAGGCTGGAAAGATCCCGCTCGCCCAGGGTAGACAGTCCTGGCAGACCACGCTCACGTTCCAGGTCCTGCTCGTGGCGATCGCCGGTCCGGACGCGTACAAGAGGGTGTTCGGCAGCAAGGACAAAGCGTTCGCCGCCGGGCCGGAGATGGCAAAGGTGTTCGTCGCGGCCGACCAGGCGCGCAAGCTGTCGGCGAAGTCGACCGTCCAGGAGTGGAACCAGGCGACCGCGATGGTCATCAAGGGCGACGCGGGCGGCCATATCATGGGTGACTGGGCGCAGGGCGAGTTCCAGGTGGCCGGCCAGACGGCGGGCAAGGACTACACCTGCCTGCCTGGCCTGGGCGTGAACGAGGTCATCCAGACCGGCGGCGACGCGTTCTACTTCCCCAAGCTCAAGGACGAGGCGAAGTCCAAGGCGCAGGAGACCTTGGCCTCCGTGATGCTCTCCAAGGAGACCCAGGTCGCGTTCAACCTCAAGAAGGGCTCGTTGCCGGTTCGTGGCGACGTCGACCTGAACACCGCGAACGACTGCATGAAGAAGGGCATCGCGATCCTGGCGAAGGGCGCCATCATTCAAGCGCCCGATCAGCTGATGACGGCCGACTCCAACACCCAGATCAACGATCTGTTCGCCGAGTTCTTCGCCAAGCCCGAGATGACGGCCAAGGACGCGCAGAAGCGCTTCGCCGGTCTCATCGCAACTGCGAAGTGATCTACGACGTGCCGTCCTGGTCTGGCACTGCTCGACCGGGCCGCACGGGCCCGGCCTCCACGACGAGCCTCGAATGACCGCTCATTCGCCAAAGCGTCGCAGCCGGATCCTTGGGAACCTGAACGCCAAGCTGGCGTCGATCCCGATGATCCTGACGGCGGTCGTGGTGTTCGTCGGGGGTACCGTCTGGACGATCGTCTACTCGTTCACCGACTCCAAGCTGCTGCCGCGCCTGCACTTCGCCGGCCTCGAGCAGTACGAGCGCCTCTGGGTCACGCCGCGCTGGCTCAGCGCTATCAAGAACCTCGCCATCTACGGGACGCTCTCGCTCACGTTCTCGCTGGTCATCGGCTTCTTGCTGGCGGCCCTGATGGACCAGAAGATCCGGTTCGAGAACACGTTCCGCACCATCTTCCTCTATCCGTTCGCGCTGTCCTTCATCGTCACCGGACTTGTCTGGCAGTGGATCCTGAACCCGACCTTCGGCATCCAGCACGTGGTGCGCGACCTCGGCTGGACGAGCTTCACCTTCGATCCGCTCTACAACTCGGACCTCGTGATCTACGGGCTCCTGATCGCGGGGCTGTGGCAAGGCACCGGGCTGGTCATGTGCCTTTTGCTGGCGGGCCTGCGCGGCATCGACGAGGAGATCTGGAAGGCCGCGCGGCTCGACGGTATCCCGGTGTGGAAGACCTATCTGTTCATCGTCATCCCGATGATGCGGCCGGTCTTCATCACCACGCTGGTGATCATCACCAGTGGCATCGTGCGCGTCTATGATCTCGTCGTCGCGCAGACCAGCGGCGGCCCGGGGATCTCGTCGG
>Ga0137438_1000298_pt1 | contig 10188 bp, 9 predicted proteins | sample EasRivERMGT157_2_FD_102327 | JGI IMG/M metagenome (GOLD analysis project Ga0137438, IMG submission 102327) | Soil microbial communities from meander-bound floodplain in the East River, Colorado, USA - East River MetaG ERMGT157_2 | ecosystem: Environmental > Terrestrial > Soil > Floodplain ... | reverse complement strand
GGTGTGCGGGCGGCGAATGATCTCGGCATTGCGGTGCTGGTGACTGACCATCACCTGCCCGGAGATATAACTCCCGAAGCCGCCTGCATTTTGAACCCCAATCAGCATGGATGCGACTTTCCGAGCAAGAACCTGGCAGGGGTGGGCGTGATTTTCTATGCCATGCTGGCCTTGCGTGCTGAATTGCGTTCGCGCGGAATTTTTGAGGGCAGGTCGGAGCCTAATCTGACCGAGTTACTGGATTTGGTTGCATTGGGCACGGTGGCGGACCTGGTCAAGCTGGATGACAACAACCGCATACTGGTGGACCAGGGTTTGCGCCGCATCCGCGCCGCTAAGGGCTGCCCTGGCATCAGGGCATTGCTCAGGCTGGCCGGGCGCGACCCTGCTCGCGCAAGCGCACAGGACTTGGGCTTTAGCGTAGGTCCGCGCCTGAATGCGGCCGGTCGGCTGGATGACATGTCGCTCGGCATTGCCTGTTTGCTGACTGATGACGAGCGTGAAGCGCAGCGTATGGCGCAGCAATTGAACGAATTGAACTTGGCGCGGCGCAGTATAGAGGCGGACATGCAGGATACGGCTAATCTTGCATTGGAAGAGATAGACGTGGCAGGTCGCTATAGCTTGAGCCTGTACAACCCGCAATGGCATCAGGGGGTGATCGGCATCCTCGCTTCGCGCATCAAGGAGCGCTACCACCGCCCGGTGATTGCTTTCGCCCAGGCTGGCAATGGTCAGGATGGAAAGCTCCAGCTCAAAGGTTCTGGGCGTTCGATTAGCGGTCTGCATCTGCGGGATGCTTTGGATTTGCTCGCCAAACGTCAACCTGAGTTAATAGTTCGGTTCGGCGGCCATGCCATGGCGGCGGGTTTAATCATACGCGAATCGGACTTGAAGTTTTTTACCAGGGAATTTGAAGCGATGGTTGGTGGCCTATTAACACAGGCTGATCTGGAATCAGTGATTGAGGTTGATGGCGCGTTGACCGCCAGTGACCTCAACTGGTCAGTGGCTTGCGCGATTGAGCAGCAAGTCTGGGGGCAGGGCTTCCCGCTACCGGCTTTCTGCGATGAATTTGAGGTGCTGGAACAGCGAGTAGTGGGCGAGCGCCATTTAAAATTGATTTTGGCCAAGGAAGGGCAGCGCTTTGACGCCATCTTTTTTCAACATAATGATTTCCTGCCCGAAAAGATAGTTGCGGTGTACCAATTGCAGACCAATCAATATAACGGCGCGCAAGGAGTGCAGTTGAATTTGCGCCATGTGGGACTTGTTCAGGGCTTCCTATAGCCAGATTGCGTTGACCAGCAAGTCTGTGGCAGGTTAAAATGCGCGGATAATATGGGTCAAAAATCAAAACGCCGTAAGCTGGTTGTCGGTAACTGGAAAATGCACGGCAGCCTCGCCTGGAACAAGGCATTGCTTGAGGGCGTGACTGCAGGCGTACGCGAGTTGCATGGCGCAGATTATGTAGTGTGCGTGCCCTACCCATACTTTTGTCAGGCACAGGCCATGCTACAAGGTACCAACCTCGCCTGGGGCGCGCAGAATCTTTGTGCAATCGAAGACGGTGCGCTTACTGGCGCGGTCGCACCTCATATGCTGACTGATTTTGGTTGTACCTACGTCATTATGGGTCACTCCGAGCGTCGTCATTTATTCCATGAAACCGATGATAGTGCCGCCGTCAGATTCTATGCGGCAATCAAAGCGGGGATGACCCCAATTTTTTGTATGGGGGAATCGGAAGAAGAGCGTGAATCGGATTGGACTGAGTTTGTGGTGGGGCGCCAGTTGGATGCCGTACTCAGACGTTATGGCGTGCAGGCGTTGACCAATGCCGTGCTTGCCTACGAGCCTTTGTGGGCGGTGGGCACGGGTAATACGGCTACGCCGGATCAGGCGCAGGAAGTACACACCTTTATTCGTAACCGTGTCGCCAAGTGTGATGCAGAGATCGCCGCTGGCCTGCGTATCCTCTATGGGGGTAGCGTAAAAGCGGCAAATGCGGCACAATTATTCGTTATGCCCGATGTGGATGGCGGCTTGATTGGCGGTGCTTCTCTTGAAGCCAATGAGTTCGTGGCAATCTGTCGGGCAGCTAACTGAGAGTGGATTGAATGGAAAATTTAGTTTGGGTAGTACATCTGCTGGCTGCGGCCGGTGTGATAGGTTTGGTGCTGTTGCAGCATGGCAAGGGCGCGGACATGGGCGCAGCTTTTGGTAGCGGTGCCTCTGGCAGCCTGTTTGGCGTCAGCGGGTCTGCCAATTTTCTTAGCCGTGCGACAGCAATTTTTGTCGCTGTATTTTTTACCACGAGTCTGACTTTAGCCTACCTCTCCAACCATCGTACCGGGCATTCCAGTGTGATGGAGATACAAAAGAAAATGGCGGTCATACCAAGCAAGACGCAGGAAACTTCTAACCCTGCCCAGCCATCCCCCGTTGCGCCTTCTACAGCCAAGGATGTGCCGCAGTAAGTTAGGCCTGGTACGGGTGCAAGTGGCCTGCAAAATAATTGCCGTCGTGGTGGAATTGGTAGACACGCAACCTTGAGGTGGTTGTGGCGAAAGCCGTGAGAGTTCGAGTCTCTCCGTCGGCACCAATATATAATTGTTTAACAATTGCCTGGTGTTTGCTGGGTAAAACTGGGATGTGGACGTGCTGGAAAATTACTTTCCGATTTTGCTGTTCATTATGGTTGGCTTGGCCTTCGGCGTTGTGCCTATTGTCCTCGGCAAGCTGCTTTCGATTAATAAACCTGACAGCGCGAAAAACTCCCCTTACGAATGCGGTTTTGAGGCTTTCGAAGACGCACGCATGAAGTTTGATGTGCGTTACTACCTGGTTGCCATCCTGTTCATCCTGTTTGATCTTGAAATTGCTTTTCTCTTCCCCTGGGCTGTTGTCATTAAGGAAATCGGCCTGTTTGGTTATGTCGCCATGATGGTCTTCCTCGGCATCCTCGTCGTTGGTTTCATTTATGAATGGATGAAGGGGGCACTGGAGTGGGAGTAAACGTCATAAGCAATGAGCAGGTTCACGCCCATAGGGCGGGATGCGAATGTTCGCGCATGACGTTTGGACGCCGAATAGAAAACCTTGGATTTACCGAGAACTTTGCTGAGGCGGCAAAAATACGCCAGCTCAAGAGAATAGAAGAAAGTATCGTAGGCGGCTATGAGTATTGAGGGCGTTTTAGAAAAAGGCTTCGTCACCACTACGCTGGATACGGTGATCAATTACACGCGTACCGGTTCGTTGTGGCCGATGACGTTTGGCCTGGCCTGTTGTGCGGTGGAAATGATGCATGCCGGCGCTTCGCGCTATGACCTCGATCGTTTCGGTATCGTCTTCCGTCCCAGCCCGCGCCAGTCCGACGTGATGATAGTAGCCGGTACGCTGGTCAACAAAATGGCACCTGCCTTGCGCAAGGTTTACGATCAGATGGCCGAGCCGCGCTGGGTGATTTCCATGGGTTCCTGTGCCAATGGCGGCGGCTATTACCATTACTCTTATGCGGTAGTCCGTGGTTGTGACCGCATTGTGCCGGTGGATGTCTATGTGCCCGGCTGCCCGCCGACGGCCGAGGCCTTGCTCTACGGCATTATCCAGCTGCAGACCAAAATTAAACGCACCAACACGATAGCGCGATAACCGAAGATGAGCACGCGCCTGGAAAGACTGATCGACAGCCTCAAGCTAGCCTTGGGCGATAGGCTATGCAAAATTTCCAGCCATGTCGGCGAAGTCACCATCGAATGCAAAGCCAGTGAGTTGCTGAATGTTGGTGCCATTTTGCGTGACCATCCCGAGCTCAAGTTCGAGCAATTGATCGATCTGTGTGGCGTGGATTATGCCGAGTATGGCCAAGATGCTGATGATGAGCGCATCTGGTCGGGCTTACGTTTTGCCACGGTTTACCATTTTCTGTCCATCAGCCACAACCAGCGTGTGCGTCTCAGGGTGTTTGCCGCCGATGAAGATTTTCCTGTTCTGGCGACGCTGGTCGATCTGTGGCCGGTAGCCAACTGGTTCGAACGCGAAGCATTTGATCTTTTCGGCATCATGTATGAAGGCCACCCTGATTTGCGCCGCATACTTACCGATTACGGTTTCGTAGGCCATCCATTCCGCAAGGATTTCCCCATGATCGGTAATGTCGAGATGCGCTACGACCCCGATCAGCAGCGTGTGATTTATCAGCCGGTTTCCATTGAAATGCGCAACAACGTGCCTCGAGTTATACGCGATGAGGGCTTCCACAATGGCTAAAAAGTTATTCCAAAAGCTGCTGCGCTTGTCTAATCCGAGGTTGGGCGCTGCTCGGAATCCTCATGTACTTATGTGTACATTCCGGTTCCTGTGCTGCGGCTGCCCTCGCCTAGACTGCGCTCGCGACGCTTTTGAAACAACTTCTACGGGGTTTGAGGACTAGTTCATGGCGGAAATCAGGAACTACACCATGAACTTTGGCCCGCAGCACCCGGCCGCCCACGGCGTGTTGCGCCTGGTGCTGGAACTGGACGGCGAAGTCATCCAGCGTGCCGACCCGCATATCGGCCTGCTGCATCGTGCCACGGAAAAACTCGCGGAGAATCGTACCTATCTGCAGTCAGTGCCTTACATGGATCGTCTCGATTATGTGTCCATGATGGCCAACGAGCATGCCTACGTGATGGCGATTGAAAAGCTGCTGGGTTTGGAAGTGCCAATTCGTGCACGGTATATCCGCGTGATGTTCGACGAGATCACGCGCGTGTTGAATCACCTGCTGTGGCTGGGGGCGCATGCGCTGGACGTCGGCGCCATGACGGTATTCCTGTATGCCTTCCGTGAGCGCGAGGATCTGTTCGACTGCTATGAAGCGGTGTCCGGCGCGCGCATGCACGCCGCTTATTACCGTCCTGGCGGCGTCTATCGTGACCTGCCGGGCCGCATGCCGCAGTATGAGGAATCGCCATTGCGTAGCAAAGCCGATGTCATTCGTTTGAATGAAAATCGCCAGGGTTCTTTACTCGACTTCATAGAAGACTTTACCAACCGCTTCCCAACCTATGTCGATGAATACGAAACACTACTGACCGATAATCGTATCTGGAAGCAGCGCACGGTAGGTATTGGTGTGGTGTCACCGGAGCGCGCATTGGCGCTGGGTTTCAGCGGGCCCATGCTGCGCGGTTCCGGCTTCGAATGGGATTTACGCAAGAAGCAGCCTTATGAAGTGTATGATCGCCTCGATTTTGATATCCCGGTTGGTGTCAATGGCGATTGCTACGACCGCTATCTGGTGCGCATGGAAGAATTCCGCCAGTCCAACCGCATTATCAAACAATGCGTAGATTGGCTGCGCAAGAATCCGGGCCCGGTGATTACTGACAATAACAAGATTGCATCGCCTTCGCGCGAAAACATGAAACAGGACATGGAAGCCCTGATCCATCATTTCAAGCTGTTCACCGAAGGCTTCCACGTACCTGCTGGCGAGGCCTATGCCGCTGTCGAGCACCCCAAGGGCGAATTTGGTATTTACCTGATTTCAGATGGCGCCAACAAGCCCTATCGCCTCAAGATTCGTGCGCCCGGCTTCCCGCATCTGGCGGCTTTGGATGAGATGACGCGCGGCCATATGATTGCCGATCTGGTGGCTATTATCGGTGGGCAGGATATTGTATTTGGGGAAATAGATAGATAATGTTGTCCGCTGAATCTCTCGCCAGAATCGACCGCGAACTGACCAAGTACCCGGCTGATCGCCGCCAGGCAGCGGTTGTTGCGGCCTTGCACATCGCGCAGGAAGAAAAAGGCTGGCTGTCTGAAGACACTATTGCTTACGTTGCGGATTACCTCGGCATCCCGGCGATTGCTGCGCTGGAAGTGGCTACCTTTTACAGCATGTTTCAGCTGGAGCAGATGGGTAAATACAAGATCACCGTCTGCACCAATATTTCCTGCATGCTGCGTGATTGCGATGTGATTGTGGATCATCTCAACAAGCGTCTCGGTATTGGCTTCAACGAAACGACTGCGGATGGAAAATTCACGCTGAAAGAAGGCGAATGCATGGGGACTTGTGGTGGCGCGCCGCTGTTTCACATCAACAATACCAAGATGTACGAGTACCTGACGCCGGAAAAAGTCGACGAGATTCTGGATGGGCTGAAATAATGGCGACGTCAATCAACGAAGTCTGTTTACGCACCCTAGGTCAGCCCGATCCGCACACGCTGGACAGTTATATCAGGCTGGGCGGCTATGCCGAACTCAAGCGTATCGTCACCACCAAGGTCAAAGCTACTGATATCATCACCCAGGTCAAGCTATCCGGTCTGCGTGGCCGCGGCGGAGCGGGTTTCCCCACCGGCCTCAAATGGAGCTTCATGCCACGCTACTTCGATGGCATCAAGTACCTGGTTTGCAATAGTGACGAAGGCGAGCCGGGCACCTTCAAAGACCGTGACATCATTCGCTATAACCCGCACCAGATCATCGAGGGTATGGCCATTGCGGCTTATACCATGGGTACGCGCGTCGGTTACAACTACATTCATGGCGAGATCTGGGAAGATTACCAATTTTTCGAAGCCGCGCTGGAGGAGGCGCGCGCCGCCGGTTATCTGGGTGAAAACCTGTTCGGCACCAATTTCAGCTTCGATCTGTATGCGGTGCATGGCTATGGTGCCTACATCTGCGGCGAAGAAACCGCGCTGATTGAATCGATCGAAGGCAAAAAAGGCCAGCCGCGCTTCAAGCCGCCGTTCCCGGCCAGTTATGGCGTGTTTGGCAAACCGACTACGGTCAACAATACCGAGTCCTTCGCCTCGATTCCCTGGATCTTGCAGCATGGTGGTGAAGCGTTTGAGGCGCTGGGTGTGGCCAATTCCGGCGGCACCAAGATTTTTTCTGTGTCCGGCCATGTCGAAAAGCCGGGAAATTTCGAGGTGAATATGGGCATCCCGTTCCCCGAATTACTGGAAATGGCCGGTGGCGTGTGGAAAGGCCGCAAGCTCAAGGCAGTGATTCCCGGCGGGCCTTCGACTGCGGTCATGCCGGCAGCCGCCATTATGGGCGCGACCATGGACTATGATGGCTTGGCCAAAGCCGGTTCCAGCCTGGGTGCGGGATCCATGATAGTGATGGATGAAACCACCTGCATGGTGAAGGCGCTAAAGCGGCTTTCTTACTTTTTCTTCGAAGAATCCTGCGGACAATGCACGCCTTGCCGTGAAGGCACCGGTTGGCTCTATCGCGTGGTCAAACGCATCGTTGAAGGGCAGGGCAAGATGGAAGATCTGGCTTTGCTGACCGATGTCAGCCACAATATTTCCGGCCGCACAATTTGCGCGCTGGGGGATGCTGCGGCGGTGCCGGTATTGAGCTTTATCAAACACTTCCGGCCAGAGTTTGAATATTACATCCAGCATGGCAAGTCCATGGTTAATGGATAAGCGGCTGGCGGAATAGATCATGTTGCATATACAAATTGATGGCGTAGAGCTCGAAGTCGACCACGGCACGACGATTATCGATGCGGCAGACAAGCTCGGCATCGCCATTCCGCGTTTCTGCTATCACAAGAAATTATCGGTCGCCTCCAACTGCCGTATGTGCCTGGTGCAGGTCGATAAATTTCAAAAGCCATTGCCCGCCTGTTCCACGCCGGCAGTCGACGGCATGAAGATTTTTACGCGCTCCGAGTTCGCCGTGCAGGCACAGAAAAGCGTGATGGAATTTTTGCTGATTAACCACCCGCTGGATTGCCCGATCTGCGACCAGGGGGGCGAGTGTGATTTGCAGGATCTGGCCGTGGCCTATGGCGCCAGCGGCTCGCGCTACACCGAAGAAAAGCGCGTGGTGCTGAACAAGAATATCGGCCCGCTGATCTCCACCGACTTGACGCGCTGCATCCAGTGCACGCGCTGTGTGCGCTTCCTCAAGGAGGTCGGCGGCATGATGGAACTGGGCATGCTGGGTCGCGGTGAACATGCCGAAATTTCGGCTTATGTCGACAAGAGCGTGGAATCCGAGTTGTCCGGCAACATTATCGATCTGTGTCCGGTTGGCGCGCTGACCAGCAAGCCGTTCCGCTACTCTGCCCGCAGTTGGGAACTGACACGCCGCCCCTCGATTGCCGCGCATGACGGCCTGGGTTCGCACATCGAAGTGCAGATCAAGGACAATCGCGTGATGCGCGTGCTGCCGCGCGAGAAAGAATCCATCAACGAATGCTGGCTGTCTGACCGGGATAGATTCTCTTACGAAGGACTGAACAGCTCGGATCGCCTCACGGTGCCGATGATCAAGCATCATGGCGAATGGCATGAGACCGACTGGAAAACCGCGCTGGAATTTGCCACCAGTCATCTCAAGGAAATTGCCGAAAAGCAGGGTGGCGAGCAGATAGGCGTACTGGTGTCACCCAATAGCACCATGGAAGAAGCCTATCTGGCGAAGAAGCTGGCGCAGGGTCTAGGCAGCGGCAACCTGGATTACCGTCTGCGCCACAGTGATTTCCGCCTGGATGGCAGACGTATGGGCGTCATCTGGATGGGCTGCAATATCCCTGATTTGCAGGAGTTGGATCGCGTACTGGTAGTGGGCAGCAACCTGCGCAATGAGCATCCCTTGTTAAGCCGACGCTTGCGTAAAGCGGTGGCCAATGGCGCGGAATTGTCGCTGGTGAATCCGCTGGATGATGATCCGCTGATGAAAGTGGCCAACAAAGCGATTTGCACACCAAATGACATGGTCAACGTGCTGTCGCAGATACTCAAGGCCATGTCCGGCTTGCAGCGGCTTTCTTTGTGCCTGCCACCCGCGCTTAACCAGTTGCTGGAAGGCGTCGAGGTGTGGGACAACAGCCAGGCCATGGCCGAGAGCCTGGCGGGTCTGGGTAAGGATTACGATTTAATCAGCCCGCGCTCGGCGGTGTTCCTGGGCAACCTGTCTCAGCATCATCCGCGTTATTCCGAGATATTCAGTTTGGCCGAAGCGATTGCCTCGCTGTGCGGCGCGACTTTCGGCGTACTCTCGGCAGCAGCCAACAGCGTCGGCGCCAACCTGATTGGTGTGCTGGCCGACGACAACGGCCTGAATGCCAGAACTATGCTGGAATCACCGCGCAACGCGTAGCTGCTGGAGAATGTGGAGGATGAGCTGGATTGCCACAACGCGGAACATGCAGGTCAAGCGATGGAGCAGGCCGCGTGTGTGGTTGCGCTCACCGCTTACAAATCGGATGCCTTGAAAAATGCACATGTGCTGCTGCCGATTGCGCCATTCACCGAGACCTCCGGCACTTTCATGAGCATGGAAGGCCGCGTGCAGAGCTTCGCTGCGGTGACCAAGCCACTGGGTGAGTGCCGCCCGGGCTGGAAGGTATTGCGCGTGCTGGGCAATACCTTGGGATTCAGCGGTTTTGAATTTGACAATACTGAGCAGGTTAAAACCGCAATCTTCGGCGGCGAAAAGCCTTCGAAAGTGGTGTGGGACCGCCTCAACAACAACCTGCGCGATTTGGGCGATATCAAAATAAAAATAAAATCCGGGGTGTTGTGCCGTATCGGCGAAGTGCCGCAATTTCAATCAGATAGCGTAGTGCGCCGCTCGCCGCCATTACAAAAAGCCAAATATAGCGCCAAACCCGTGGCGGCCATGAATAGCGAACAACTGGCCAAGCTTGGCCTGCAGGATGGCAATCAGGTCGTTGTCAGGCAGGGTGCGGGCAGCGCAACGCTCACAGCAAAACTGGATAACCGCGTACCGCTCGGTTGTGTGCGTGTCGCCGCTGCAAATTCTGCGACAGTAGGTCTGGGTGACCTGATGGGTGAGATTACAGTAGAGCCGCTAATCACGACGCGACCGGCAGAACTGGAAGCCCGCGCATGATGATGACGCTGCAACATCTGTTTGGACCAACCTGGCCAGTCGTATGGACGCTGGCCAAGATTGTCGCCATCGTGGCGCCCTTGATGCTGTTTGTAGCTTACTTGACCCTGGCCGAGCGCAAGGTGATAGGATTCATGCAGGTGCGCATAGGGCCTAATCGCGTGGGCTATTTTGGTCTGTTGCAGCCGATTGCCGATGGCGTCAAACTGCTGTTCAAGGAAATCATTCAGCCCACGGCGTCGAATAAATTCCTGTTCTTTCTCGGCCCGGTGCTGGTCATCGCTCCGGCCCTCGCCGCCT
>Ga0137438_1000296_pt1 | contig 10194 bp, 5 predicted proteins | sample EasRivERMGT157_2_FD_102327 | JGI IMG/M metagenome (GOLD analysis project Ga0137438, IMG submission 102327) | Soil microbial communities from meander-bound floodplain in the East River, Colorado, USA - East River MetaG ERMGT157_2 | ecosystem: Environmental > Terrestrial > Soil > Floodplain ... | reverse complement strand
TGGGCGGGTGATTGCTGGCGAACGTGAACGAGATCACGTTGTCGATCGCGCGGCAGTCGCTCGCGAGCGGCGCGACGCCCAGGATGTCGTTGGAGAGCCCGATGTCCCCGGGTTGGCCGGCGATGATCGCCTCGTGATAGCCCTGGCCGGTCGTCGGCTTCACGTCGGTGACGACGACGTTGTACGGCGAGTAGACCTCCTTCATGCACTGCAGGATGGCCCGCCAGTCGGCGTCGGCGGCGGCGCCGGTGCTGCCCGCGCTGTTCGCGAACTCGCCGATCGTCGACGTCGGCTTCATCGGGATCATCGACGTGTTGGTCCGCGCGTCGTTGGTACCCTGCTTGACCGTGCACCCGCCCTTGCAGCGCTCGAGGTAGAGCGTCGTCGACAGGCCGACCGGCGGGGCCGCCCGCAGCGACGCCTCGACCGGGGTATCCACGATGACGCGGCGGCCCGGTAGGCCACCGCTCGTCATCAGCTGTGCAGAGAGCTGCGGCGCAGGCGCCGGGCTCGATGCCGGGTCTGCGCCGGCAGGCGCGGCTGCGAGCATGACGGCGAACGTCAACACCGCGCGCGAGAGGTGCCGGGGCATCACCACACCGATACTACAGCACGGCGAATGGGTCGGCGGGGTTGGTCACGCTGGAGGGGTACATGTCCTGACAGGTCATTGTAGGTCGATCTGGCGCCGCGGCAACTGGCGACGGGTGATCCGCGGCGTCAGCGTGACCCGATCCGACGACCACTGCACGGTGACCTCGACATCGAGCAGCTCGGCCCCCGCCGGGAACCGCACCGCCGTGATCCGCTCCGCAGCGCAGTACTCGAGCGCGCTCCTGCCGGACACGCCGTCGTCGGTCACCGGGTGCAGATCCGGCGTGGCGACGATCGTCGACGACGAGCCGATCCCCTCGGGGGTGACGGTGAGCGCGACCACGAGGGTCGCGTCGGAGGCGCCGGTGCGTTCGGTCCACTCACGGAAGCAACCGTCGATCGGATCGCGCGCCGCGGCGAGCGCCTCGACCATCAGGGGGAGCACGCTCGAGCCCGCCGCCCTGCCGGATCGCCGCACGGTCTCGACGAGCCTGGCGTTCGCCGCCTCGAGCTGCGACACCGTGTCGCTGAGCCGCGCGATCTCGCCTTCCTTCACGGACGCCGCGGCGCGCAGCCGGACGATCTCCTCGCCGTCGACCTTGCTCATCTGCTCGAGCTGATCGATCCGCGCCTGCAGCGCCTGGAGCTCGCGCTTCTTGCGGGCCTGCTCGTCGGTCAGGATCCGCACGGTCATGCTGTCCGACGGCGACGGCGACGGCGACGGCGCCCCCTGCTGCTGGGCGACCACCGCGGTCCCACCGACCAAAAGGACCGCGGCGACCGCCAACCCGGCGTAGCGCGCCGGCGAGCGCCGCGGCGGTGGCACGAGCTCGTCGATCAGCGTCGCCATCGACGGGAACCGCTTCGCGCGGTCGCGCTCGAGGCCGCGCAGCACGGCGCGGCCGATCGGGGCGGGGATCTTCAGGCCCTCGGGCGGCGGCAGCGCCTTGTCGCCGTGCTCGAGCATCAGCACCGAGGTGCCGTCGCGCAGCGGGTGGCTACCGTAGAGCGCCTCGTAGAGCGCGACGCAGAAGCTGAACTGATCGCTGCGCGCGTCGAGATCCGGTCCGGTCATCTGCTCCGGAGGCATGTAGCGCGGCGTGCCGAGCACGGTGCCGGTCACGGTCAGCGCCTGGTTGAGCGCGGTCAGCTCCGGGTGGCCCTGCGCGGTGTCATCGGGAGCCAGCACGGAGCGCGCGAGGCCGAAGTCGGTGACCCGGACCCGGCCGTCGCCGCCGACCAGCACGTTGTCGGGCTTGAAGTCGCGGTGCAGGAGGCCCACGCCGTGCGCCGATTGCAGCCCGCGCGCCGCCTGCACGAACACGTCGATGATCTCGCGCCACGTCCGCGGGTAGTTCTTGAGCCAGCTGGTCAGCGTGTCGCCTTCGACGAACTCCATCGCGATGTACAGATCGCCGTCGTCGGTGGTGCCGACGTCGTAGACCGAGACCACGTTGGGGTGCGACAGCTGGGCGATCGCCTGGGCCTCGCGGCGCAGCCGGTTGCGGGCGTCCTTGCTCGACACCGCGAGCCCGGCGCGCAGGAGCTTCAGCGCGATCCGCCGGCTGAGCTGCGGATCCCACGCCGCGAACACGACGCCCATGCCGCCGGCGCCGAGCGACGACAGCACCAGGTAGCGGCCGACCCGGTCGCCGATCGCCAGGGTCTTCCTCGGTAGCTCGCTGACCTGCGAGCCTGACAGCAGCTCGAAGCGGAACGTCTGCGCGTTGGAGTCGTCGCCCGAGCCGGCGGCGAGCGCGGCGACCAGGGCGCGGCAGTCGCGGCAACCTGCGAGGTGACCTTCGACCCTGCCGAGCGCCGACGGTGATAGACTTCCAGAGACGAACTCACTCGCCGCGTTGTCGTCGAGGTGCTCCACCAGGGACCAAGCCTAGCAAACGCACACCTCCAAGTTCTTGAAAACCAATCACATCGAAGTGGGGTCGTGCGTGACCATGAGATGCGCCGTCGCGCGGCCTTGCTTGTGTGCTCGTTCATTGGTAGCAATCCCGCGCATTTATTGGGTCTCGGCGTGCTCTCCGAGGCTCCAGGAGACGTTCCCGTGCTCACCGACCTGTCCAAAGTCCGCAACATCGGCATCTCGGCTCACATCGACAGTGGAAAGACCACACTGACCGAGCGAATCCTTTACTACACCGCCCGCATCCACGCGATCCACGAGGTCAAGGGGAAGGACGGCGTGGGCGCCAAGATGGACTCGATGGAGCTCGAGCGCGAGCGCGGCATCACGATCCAGTCGGCGGCCACGTTCTGCCAGTGGCCGCCGAGCGAGAAGGCCAAGGGCGTGATGCCGGTGCCGGCCAGCCCGATCAAGGCGCAGCACCACATCAACATCATCGATACGCCGGGCCACGTCGACTTCACGATCGAGGTCGAGCGCTCGCTGCGCGTGCTCGACGGCGCGATCATGGTGCTGTGCGGCGTCGCCGGCGTGCAGTCGCAGAGCTACACGGTCGATCGCCAGATGCGGCGCTACAAGGTGCCGCGCATCGCGTTCGTCAACAAGCTCGACCGTACGGGCGCCAACCCGTACCGCGTGCGCGACCAGCTGCGCGACAAGCTGAAGCTCCACCCCGTGATGATCCAGATGCCGATCGGCCTCGAGGACAAGCTCGAGGGCGTGGTCGATCTGATCGAGATGTGCGCGTTCAAGTTCTACGGCGACAACGGCGAGACCATCGAGCGCGGGCCGATCCCGCCCGAGCTCGCCGAGCAGGCCGACAAGATGCGCCACGAGATGCTCGACAACCTGTCCCTGGTCAGCGACGAGCTGACCGAGGCGATGCTCGAGGACAAGGTCACTCCGGACGTGATCCGGAAGAGCCTGCGCGCCGCGACGATCGCGCTCAAGTGCACGCCGGTGATGTGCGGCTCGGCGCTCGGCAACAAGGGCGTCCAGCTGCTGCTCGACGGCGTGTGCAGCTACCTGCCCGAGCCGCGCGACGTCGAGAACATCGCGCTCGATCTCGACAAGAACGAGGAGCCGGTCGTCCTCGATTCGAATCCGGACAAGCCGCTCGTCATGCTCGCGTTCAAGCTCGAGGACGGCCGCTACGGTCAGCTGACCTACGTCCGGGTCTACCAGGGCCAGATCAACAAGGACGACTTCGTCGTCAACGTGCGCAACGGCAAGCGGGTCAAGGTCGGCCGGCTCGTCCGCATGCACTCCGACGACAAGGAAGAGATCACCGGCGCCGGCGCGGGCGACATCTGCGCGATCTTCGGGGTCGACTGCAACTCCGGCGACACGTTCACCGACGGCAAGGTCAACCTCGCGATGACCTCGATGTTCGTGCCCACGACGGTGATCTCGGTCGCGATCAAGGCCAAGGACTCGGGCGCCGAGATCAACATGTCCAAGGCGCTCAACCGGTTCACCAAGGAGGACCCCACGTTCAAGTGCTGGGTCGACCCCGAATCGAGCGAGACCATCATCGCCGGCATGGGCGAGCTCCACCTCGAGGTCTACATCGAGCGCATGAAGCGCGAGTACAAGGCCGAGGTGGTCACGTCGCCGCCGCAGGTCGCGTACCGCGAGACGATCAGCAGCAAGGTCGAGTTCAACTACACCCACAAGAAGCAGACCGGTGGCTCGGGCCAGTACGGCCGCGTCGCCGGCTACGCCGAGCCATTCGACGGCGAGTTCGAGTTCGTCGACGAGATCCGCGGTGGCTCGATCCCCCGCGAGTTCATCCCGTCGTGCGAGAAGGGCTTCAAGTCGATGATCATGAAGAGCCCCCGGCTCGGCGTGCCGGTCGTCGGCCTGCGCGTCGTGATCGACGACGGTCAGTCGCACCAGGTCGACTCGAGCGACATCGCGTTCCAGGAAGCCGCGCGCGGCGCGTTCCGCGACTTCTTCCCGCGCGCGAAGCCCAAGATCCTCGAGCCGATCATGAAGCTGTCGGTCGAGGGCCCCGCGGAGTACTCGGGCAACATCCTGTCGACCATCATGCAGCGCCGCGGCGTGGTGATCGGCTCGACCGAGGAGGACGGCATGTGCCGGGTCGACGCCGAGGTGCCGCTCGCCGAGATGTTCGGCTACTCGACGCCGCTGCGCAGCTCGACGCAGGGCAAGGCCGAGTTCACGATGGAGTTCGCCAAGTACTCCGAGACGCCGAGCAACGTCACCGAAGAGCTGCTCGCGAAGGCCGCCAAGGCCAAGCAGGAAGCCGCCAAGAAGTAGGCTCGCCAGTCTGGCACTCGTGGCACAACGCCCCGGGGTCGCTGCGCTCGCGTTGACACAGCCCTGACAGCGCGGGCCGCAACGAACGGTAGATCCGACGTGTCCGACACACGTTCCTACTGCCGGGAGGTCCCATGCGCCACGCCGTTGGTCTGTTCGCGATCCCGTTCGCTCTCGCCGCCACCGTCTTCGCCGATCCGCCGAAGCAACCACCTCAGGCGGCCCCGCCGCCAGCGCAGAAGGGCGCGCTCTCGGAGCGCACCGCCCTGCTCGACCCGATCCAGGTCGACAGCCTGACGCTCACCCCGATCGTCGCGACCTCCCCTGCAGACGGCAAGGACGAAGGCCTGCTCGTGCTCGATGAAGCGATGGCGGCCAAGCAGGTCAAGATCCAGGAGATCGCGGAGGGCAACGTCAACGGCCTGACGTTCGTCAACAGGGCCAATCACCCGGTGTTCGTCATGGCCGGCGAGGTGATCATCGGCGGCAAGCAAGATCGGATCATCGGCCGCAACACCGTGATCCCGGCGAACACCACCCAGGAGGTCCCGGTGTTCTGCGTCGAGCACGGTCGGTGGGACGGCAAGACCAAGGAGTTCACCACCGCCAAGGCGCTCGCCCACGGCCGGCTCCGCGGTCAGGCGAGCTACGCGGCGCAGCAGGACGTGTGGAACGAGGTCAGCGCCAAGAACAAGGCGCGCAAGACCGAGACCGCGTCGGGGACCTACCGCCAGGTCGCGCAGCAGCAGTCCGACGGGACGCTGTCGTCGATGGAGACCCGGGTCGACGCCGCGCTCGCCAAGCTGCCACCGGCAGATCGCGCCCGCATGGTCGGCTACGCCGTCGCGCTCAACGGCGCGGTCGCGACCGTCGATCTGTTCGGCTCACCCGCGCTGTTCAAGAAGGTCGAGACCAAGCTGGTGCGCTCATACCTGACCGAGGCGGTCGACATCGCCGCGCACAAGGACGTCAAGCCGCCGTCGGCCTCCGACGTGAGGTCATTCATGGCCGACGCGGACAAGGCCGCCGAGCAAAGGTCCTACGACACCGCCGCGGCGGCCACCGTGGTCGGTAGCGGCGCGCACGCCTCCAAGGCCAAGGTCGACTACAAGCGACGCAACACCGGCGACGCCAAGCCGAACGCGGCCGCGCCCGCGGCGCCCGCGCTGTACGAGAACTATCAGGCGCACTGACGATCGAGCGCGACGGCGCCGCGAGCCCCACCGCCACCGACCGATCGTCAATGGGGCGAGTACGGCGCGGCCAGGTAGCTCGCCGCCAGGCTCGCCAGCGAGCGGACCACCAGCGGCAGCGCCGATTCATCGACGTAGAACGCCGGCGAATGGTTGGCCGGCGCGCTGTCCGGTTTCTGGCCCGCCGGCGTGACACCGACGAAGTAAAACACCCCCGGGATCCGCTGCTGAAAGTACGAGAAGTCTTCGGACCCGGTCATCTTGCCGACCACCCTCAAGCCGTTGTCGCCGGCGACGCGGCGGAGCCGCGACTCGCTCCACGCCGTCAGCCCCGGGTGGTTGATCGTGACCGGGTACATGCCGTTGATCCGGACGTGGGCCTCGCAGCGGCACCCGCGCGCGTGATGCTCGGCGGTGTCCTGCACCCGCTGGTGCAGCTCGCGGCGCAGCTCCTCGTCGAACGTCCGGATCGTGCCCATCATCTCGACCGTGTCCGGAATGATGTTGTCGCGGACGCCGCCGTGGATCGTCGCGATCGTCACGATCGCCGGCTGGCGCACGGTGTCGACCTGCCGGCTCACGACGGTCTGCAGCCCCAGGATCACCTGCGCCGAGCCGACGATCGGGTCGGCCCCCAGCCACGGCATCGCGCTGTGGGTCTGCCGGCCGCGCACCGTGATCCGCACGCGGTCGGCGCTGGCCAGCGTCGGCCCCGACCGGTAGCCGATCGTCCCGGTGTTGAGCATCGAGGTCACGTGCAGGCCGAAGATCGCCTGCGGCCGGGGCTCGTCGTCGAGCACCCCCTCGTCGATCATCATCTTCGCGCCGCCGTCCTCACCGTCGGGCGGACCCTCCTCGGCGGGCTGGAAGATGAACTTGATCGCACCGGGCAGCCGGTCGCGGATGCCGGCGAACAGCTCGGCGATGCCCATCAGCGCCGCGGTGTGGCAATCGTGGCCGCAGGCATGCATCACGCCGACCTCGGCGCCGTCGTACGTCGCGCGCACCTTGGACGCGAACGGCAGGTCGACCTGTTCGACCACCGGCAGCGCATCCATGTCCGCCCGCAGCGCGACCACCGGCCCCGGCCCACCGCCCCGCAGCACGCCGACCACCCCGGTGTGCGCGACGCCGATCTTGACCTCGAGCCCGAGCGCGCGCAGGTGCTCGGCGACCAGGTGCGCGGTGTGCACCTCGCGATTGCTGAGCTCGGGGTGGGCGTGGAGCTGGCGCCGCCACGCCACCACCTTGTCGGTCAGCGCGGGCGCGCGCTCGTCGACGAGCGCCAGCAAGGTCTTCTCGAGATCCGCCGATTGCAGCCCGGTCATGTCCGATTGCTCCTGTCGCGAGCCAGGCCGACCACCCGCGAGGGCGCCCCCGACGCTCGCGCGGCGCAATATAGATGAAGACGATCGCGCGGTGGTAGGGTCGGCCGATGAGCGCTCCCGCCGCCCGCGGCATGCTCGAGCTGATCGGCAACACGCCGCTGGTACAGGTCACGTGCTTCGACACCGCCGGCAGCGAGCTGTGGGTCAAGCTCGAGAGCCACAACCCCGGCGGCTCGATCAAGGATCGCATTGGCCTGTCGATGATCAGCGCCGCCGAGCGCGACGGCCGGCTCGCTCCCGGCGGTCACCTGGTCGAAGCCACCGCCGGCAACACCGGGCTCGGCCTGGCGCTCGTCGCGGCGCTGCGTGGCTACAAGCTGACGCTGGTGATCCCCGACAAGATGAGCCAGGAGAAGGTGACCCACCTGAAGGCGCTCGGCGCCCAGGTGATCTGGACCCGCAGCGATGTCGGCAAAGGTCACCCTGCGTATTACCAGGACATGGCGGAGCGGATCGCCCGCGAGTCCGGTGCGCTGTATGTTAATCAGTTCGAGAACCCGGCGAACCCGCTCGCGCACGAGACCACGACCGGGCCCGAGATCTGGGAACAGACCGGCGGACGGCTGGACGCGATCGTGTGCGGCGTGGGCTCGGGCGGTACGCTGACCGGGCTGTCGCGCTACTTCGCGAAGATCGCTCCCGGCGTCGAGCTGGTGCTCGCCGACCCCAGGGGCTCGGTGCTCGCCGGCTACGTCGCCACCGGCACGGTCGGCATCGCGGGGTCGTGGCTGGTCGAGGGCATCGGTGAGGACTTCGTCCCGCCGATCTGCGATCTGTCGCGGGTCAAGACGGCGTACACCATCGACGACGCCGAGTCGTTCGCGACCGTGCGGACCTTGCTGGCCAGGGCCGGGATCCTCGCCGGCACGTCGAGCGGGACCTCGATCGCGGCCGCGGTGCGCTACTGCCGCGACCGCGCCAAGCGCGGCGCCGGGCCGGTCAGGGTGGTGTCGATCGTGGCCGACAGCGGCGCGAAGTACCTGTCGAAGGCGTTCCGCGACGAGTGGCTCGCAGACCAGGGGCTGGTCCAGCGGCCGGGGTTCGGCGACCTCCGCGACGTGGTCGCGCGCCGGGCGGTCGACGCCCAGCTCGTGGCCCTGGCGCCGGACGACGCGCTCCGCGTCGCGTATGCCCGGATGCGGCTGCACGACGTCTCGCAGCTACCGGTGATGGATCGCGGCGCGCTGACCGGCATCGTCGACGAGTCGGACCTGCTGGTCGCCGCGCTCGCCGGCGATCGCGCGTTCGACCGGCCGGTGCGCGAGGTGATGACGACCAAGGTCGAGACCCTGGCCCCCGAGGCTCCCCTGGCGGAGCTGGTGCGGGTGCTCGACGCCGGCATGGTCGGCGTCGTGGTCGAGAAGGGATCGCTGTTCGGCCTGGTCACGCGAATCGACCTCGTCAACTATCTTCGCCGCCGCGCCGCCGGCGCCTGATCGCGTCGCCTGATGCGTCGATTACCGCGCAGCCGGGCGCTGAATGGATCTATGTTTGGCGGCAATGACGAACACGATGATGGACGTCCCGCTGACAATCGACCTGATCGTGGATCGCGCCGAGCGCTGGATGGGGGATGTCGAGGTCGTGTCGCGCCGGCCCGACAAGCGGCTCACGCGCACGACCTATCGCGCCGTGATGGCGCGCGCGCGGCGGCTCGCGCGAGCGCTGGTCGGCGCCGGCATCGCGAAGGGCGATCGCGTCGCGACGCTGATGTGGAACCACAGCGAGCACCTCGAGGCGTACTTCGGGATCCCGCTATCGGGCGGCGTGACCCACACGCTCAACCTGCGGCTGCACCCCGACGAGATCGCGTACATCGCGAACGACGCGCGCGACCGGTTCGTGATCGTCGACGACGTCCTTTTGCCTCTGCTCGACAAGGTGATCGCGAGCGGCGCCAGGTTCGAGCGCGTGATCGTCGTCGGTGACGCCGGCGAACGCGAGGGCTACGAGCGGTTCCTCGACAGCGCCACCGACGGCGCGTTGCCGGTCCTCGCCGAGTCCGACGCGCTGTCGACGTGCTACACGAGCGGCACCACCGGCAAGCCCAAGGGCACGGTGTACAGCCATCGCTCGACGCTGCTGCACACGCTCGCCGCCGCGCACCGCGACACGCTCGATCTGTCGCGAGCCGACACGATCCTGCCGGTCGTGCCGATGTTCCACGTCAACGCGTGGGGGCTGCCGTACATGGCCGCGATGATCGGGGCCAAGCTGGTGTTCCCCGGCCCCCACCTCGATCCGCCGAGCCTGCTCGACCTGCTGGTGACCGAGCGCGTCACCTGCGCCGCCGGCGTGCCGACGATCTGGCTCGGGATCCGCGAGGCGCTCGACGCGGCGCCCGATCGCTGGAAGCTGATGCCCGGGCTGCGCATGATCGTGGGTGGCTCGGCCGCGCCCGAGCAGCTGATCCGCGACTTCGATCGCCTGGGCATGACGCTGATCCACGCGTGGGGGATGACCGAGATGTCGCCGGTCGGGCTGGTGTCGCGCGTGCCGCCGCAGCTCGCCGGCGCCGACGACGCGACGCGCTACCGGATCCGCGCCAAGCAGGGTACGCCGCCGCCGCTGGTCGATCTGCGCGTGCGCAACGAGGCCGGCGAGGTCCCGCGCGACGACAAGACCAGCGGCGAGGTGATGGTGCGCGGTCCGTGGATCGCCGGGTCATACGCCGGCGGAGCGACCCCGGAGCGCTGGTCGGCGGACGGGTTCTTTCACACCGGCGACGTCGCCCGGGTCGACGAGCACGGCTTCGTGCAGCTCACCGACCGGATCGCCGATCTGATCAAGAGCGGCGGCGAGTGGATCGCCTCGC
>Ga0137438_1000295_pt1 | contig 10202 bp, 4 predicted proteins | sample EasRivERMGT157_2_FD_102327 | JGI IMG/M metagenome (GOLD analysis project Ga0137438, IMG submission 102327) | Soil microbial communities from meander-bound floodplain in the East River, Colorado, USA - East River MetaG ERMGT157_2 | ecosystem: Environmental > Terrestrial > Soil > Floodplain ... | reverse complement strand
TTCGAGAACTACGGCGGGCTCAAGGCGCTGTGCGAGGAGGCCGCGTCGGCCGCGTTCCCCGGACGCGCCGCGGTCGTCCGCCCCGGCTACATCGTCGGACCCGGCGATCCGACCGATCGGTTCACCTACTGGCCGGTCCGGATCGCGCGCGGCGGCGAGGTCCTCGCGCCAGGCGCCCCCACCGATCCGCTGCAGTGGATCGACGTGCGCGACCTCGCCGAGTGGCTCGTGACGCTGGCCGAGCACGGCACGGCCGGAACGTTCAACGCGATCGGACCGCCCGATCCCGGCAGGTGGGGCGACGTGCTCGCGGCCTGCGTCGCCGGCGCCGGTGGCGCCGCCAAGCTCGTCTGGGTGCCCGCCGCGTGGCTCGAGAGCAACGGCATGGGCGGCGAGGACGCGTTTCCGATCTGGGTGGCCCCGGTCGGCAAGTTTGCGGGCTTTCACCGCTGGAACAACGATCGCGCCGAGGCGGCGGGCCTCAGGTTCCGGCCGATGGCCGACACCGTGAAGGACCTGCTGGCGTGGTACCCCGGCGAGGTCGAACGGCGGGTGCGGGTCACCCGCGAGCTCGCGGAAGCGGCCAGCGCCAAGGGCCAGCCGCCGCCGGCCGGTCCGGATCCGGCCCAGCTGCGGGCGGGGCCGACAGCGGAGCAGGAGCAGGCGCTGCTCGCGAAGTGGAAGGCCTCGGGCGCGACGCCGGGCCGGTGATGCCCCACCCGGCCCCGCGACGCCGTCGCGTCCGCGATAACCTACATCCGCCACCGCAAGAACAAGATGCGATATGGGTCCCACTACCCGGCGAACCTGCCGATCGGCAGCGGCGCGACCGAAGGAACATGCTGGCAAATGGGATCTTCTCGCTTTCGGGTGACGAGGCTGCATGGGCTCCGCGCACGCGTCCAAGCCCCCGAAGATCCGAAGGTCTCAGAGCCAGCGAACGAGCAACAGCCTCAAGGCCAAGCGGCCAGGGCTGTCGCTTCGCGAGCCTTGACCCGGTCGCCCGTCGCTGGCAGAACCGCGCCGCGGATCCGCGCAGCGACATCTGGTCGCTCGGCGTGGTGACGTACCAGCTGATCACGGACGCCTAACGTTCTCCGGCGAGAGCTACGCCGGTTCGTGCTCAAGGTCGGCCTCGAGCCTCTGGTGCCGATCCCGGTGCCGGTGCCGACCGGGCTCGACGGCGTGATCATGTGCTGCCTGGAGAAGGACCCCAACCAGCGCCAATAGAACGTCGCCGAACTCGCGCGCATGCTGGCGACGTTCGCGACCGATCCGACCGCGGCGGCGCAGTCGGCGTCGCGGGCGATGCGCACGCTGCAGCAGCGCAGCTCGCTGCAGGGCATGGGCTCGCCGCTGACCGCCGGCGGCGGGCGGCGAACCCGATCCCGCTCTCGCCCGCGCAGCTCACCCCGCACAGCTGGCCGCCGTCGCAGGGCACCAGCGTGTCGCGTGGTGCCGGCAAGGTCACCTACCGCAGCCGCGGTAGCCGCGGCTGGCTGATCGCCGGCGTCGCCTTCCTGTGCGTGGCGGCCGGCGGCGGGGGTACACGATTAGCCAGCTGTCGCGCGGGAGCGACGGCTCGCGCGGGCCCCACGTCCCGCCGCCACCGGCGCGTCCCGAGCTAACGGCCGCCGCGTCGCCGTCGGGAAATCCGTCGGCCGCGGCCGCGGATCCGCCCGCACCGGCCGGGCCCCCAGCACCGCCGGCCGTGCCCACGGGCGAGAAGCCTGCGGCGTCTGCCGACGAAAAGCCCGCGGCCGCCGCCGACGAAAAGCCCGCGGCCACTCCCGCCGATGACAAGCCGGCGGGCCGCCTGATCGACGCTAAACATCCGTCGGTCCTGCGCAGGATGCCTTTCAGCCTTCAGGGGCAAACCCGATAGTCCAGGCCCGGCGACACCAGGTCGAGCAAGCCCGACGCCAGGTCGACCAAGCCCGACGCCAGGTCGGGCAAGCCCGACGCCAGGTCGAGCAAGCCCGACGCCAGGTCGACCAACTCGACGCCAGGCCGACCAACCCGACGCTAGATCGACCAACCCGACGCCAGATCGACCAAGCCCGAGCCCAGTCGACCGAAGGGCTGTTCAAGGACCGTCTCTGACCGCAAAATGCCGCCCAGCGTGTAGGCCTCGTCGTGGACGGTTGCTCGTGGGCGTGGTTGCTCATCTGGAGCTTCGCGGCACGCCGATGAGGCTGGAGAAACGTTCGAGTCGATGTCGTGCTGCCTTGGATGAACCTCACGTTCTCCCTGCGGTAGGATTCAGGAGGGGTGGGTCGATGTCTCCTCAACTTGTTGCGGAAGATTTGAAGGCCGCGCTGGGCAAACTCGGTGCTGCTGCGACTGCATTGGTTCCCTTGCTCGAGCAGCTCTCTTCGGGCGTGGAGCTCGGACGCGCGAGCCTCGACCGGGTGATCGAAACCATGATTGCGGAGGGTCGAGAGTTACGCGATCTGATCTACACCATCTGTGAACGACTTCAGATCGAGCGACCATCGTGGTCAACGCAGCTCGAGCTACAGCGCGTGGTGGAGGAGCTCGTGACGACGCTCGACGACGCAATGCTCCGGCAGGGATGGGAGCGCCTGAAGCTCGTCCTCGACGAGCTACGTGCAGCTCGGATTACTCACCGTCAAGCTGCACGCGCATCAAGACTCGATATGTGGCGCGCCAAGGCGATTGCAGAAATGGAATCGGTCGTGGCCAATGGAGAGAGCGGGCCCGTCGAGCTTCCCTGGCCCGGCCAGTTCGAGACCAGCTGGGTGCACTGGGTGCTGGCACTGGAGGAGCCCGAGGCCGCGGAAGCACATCTCCAGATCGCGGCAGAGTTACCCAACCTGGAGGACTTGCTCACCACCCTCGAAGCCGATTCGTGGATCTTCGAGCCGACGGAGCTGGCATCCACCACCCTCGAAGCCGCCGCGACCATACCCGTCCATGAGATCAACGAGGTCATGGAGCAGGGACCGCTCCTGGACCTCTCGCCTCACGATCGTCCTGATCGCGGGGACACGGTGGTGGCATCGACCCTGCCCGGCGACGTCTACGGTCCGCAGGTAAACGCGGCGATCGGGAGTCCGATCGGCGAGCACCTGGCCGTGGCAGAATCACACGCACCGCTCTCCGGAACTGCCGCGCTGGTTCCAGAGCCGCTCCTCGCCGCGTGGAACGACGAGCCGTGCGCGGAACAAATCGCGGAGACTCTGGATCAAGCTCTGTTCTCGAATGAACACACGAATGTACCGATGATGCGCGCCGAGCAGAACCTGGATTTTCGCCCGCCGCCCGCGATGATCGATGCGGAAAGCACGGGCCCGATCGTCACGCAACCAAGACGCACCTCGACACCGCATGACCTGTATCGGCAAGTCGTAGCTCCCATCGCACTCCCCGCCGAGCTCGCATCCTTCGACGCGTACAGCCGCGTATACTGGCGCAATGCTGAGGGAGTCGGTGAGCGGGCGCCGTGGGTTGAGGAGAGCTTTTCTGGGCACTTCGAGGCCGCCGCGGAGCAGGCATTCACGACTGGCAACTGGGCTCATCTACTGGTCTTCAGCCTGGCCGCAAAAGAGCTGAAGTTCGTATCGCTCCCGTGGCCACGCGACGTCGAGGCCTTGGTTCATCTGGTGTCGAATCCGGCTGTCGAGGGTCGTGGAACAGACGCCTCACGGGTCGATGCCCTGCTCGCGTTTCCCGACGACGTCGTTCCGAGCTTCCGCCTGCGGCTCCTGCTCCTGCTCGAGGCGCTCGCGCCAGGAGTTGCCTCGCTTCCCGCCGCGAATGCGCGCTCCCTTTGCAAAGCGGCAGGCTATGATAGCTCGTCACTCACCTCGCTGCTCGAAGCCGCGTTTCAGGTTAACGCAGAAGGAGGCAAGCCAGCGCTGCACGTGCTACGAGCGGCAAACCAAGTCGTCGAGACGCCGGAAGATCTAGCTCGCCAGCTCGACGCCGTGCGGACGTTGTTGCGCAGCAACATCGATGAAGTCTGGCAAACGCCGAGGAACATTAAGACACGGCACTGTCGGGAGGTGTGGCAGGAGTTCATGGCGATCGCGCAACCGATCCTGCATGCGCTAACGAGGTCGCCAGAGCCTGCCATCGAGATCTATAACGTCGAGCGGCTCGAATCGCAGTACGAAAAGCTGGCCGATCGTGGCGATGCTGCCCACGACGATCGCAAGCGAATGAACCGCGTGGCCGGCAAGCTGTTCGAGCTAGCCAGAGATGTCGTGCGGCTGACCCAGCGCGTCCGTTCTCATCACCCCCGGCCGCAGGCGACGAAGGCGACGGAGGAACTGGAGAGCCTGTATCGAGCGGTCCCACCTCGAGACAATCGCAGCGCGCTTTCGGCTGCCTACCTCGGCCTTCTCGAACAGATCGTTCGAGGAGTCCCCAGCGCTGTGAGCGCTGCGATCCGCGTCCAGGATTTCCTCGATCGCCCGGGCCTGCTCGAGAGCATCACCACGGTCTCGGGCGACAGCCACCTCGCTGTGGAGATCGGCGACATCGCGCGACCGGTACACGCTGCGGCGGTGCTGCTAACGCCCGCAATACCCGGCGGTGGACAGGAGCTTTCGCCGATGATCCCCGGCAGCGGACAGGAGCTAACGCCGACACAGCGACTGATACAACGACTGACACAGCGACTCCGCCAGCTCGAAAGAGATGACCTCCTGGTCCATGTTCAACCGGTCTCGGTCCGCGATGCGCAGCATGCATCCGCAGCGCTCACGAACGCGCAGGTCGAACTCGAGCGCGACCTCGCGGAAACCCGGCGCGTGGTCGATCAGCTCTCGCTCTGCGCGAGCGCGGTCGCGGCTCCGCTCGGACGCGTGATCGAGGAGGCCCGCAAGCTTTCGAATGAACGCGCCCCCTACGAGCTCAAGCCGCAGATCCTGGCTGACTGGATCACCCGGGCTCGACGAGTGGGACAGCAGGCGCTGTCTCAGGTCTTCGACAGCCTGCAACACCAAGCCCGACAGTACGATCCAGACCGCTCCGCCACCCTGGTCGCGGCTCTCGAACAGCATCGGCTGGCCGATGCGCTCGCAATCGCCGCTGGCGAGCCGCTGCCGTTGCCGGCGAACACCTATCGGGCCATCATCAGTCGTTCCGACGCCAAGCTCAGGTGGGCTTCCAATCCAGCATCGTCGCTCAGCGCCGTTCGTGGCGACCTGGCCTCGCGGCTCGTGAGCCTATGGTTCCGCCAGGGGCTCCGGGGGAACCAGCGCGATCAAGCGCTCAGTGCGACCCTCTACCAGTTCGTCTTTGAGCCCATCACACGGAGGTCCTTCCAGTCGCGGAGAAGGGGCAACCTCGACGCGCTGACCGTCGCATGCGGTGTGCTCCGTGAGTGGCTTGCCAACACAGACCACAACCCCTCGTTCTTGCCTCAGCTCACTGCGTTCAAGAGCATCTGGATCGTCACCCCACCGACGGTTCCGACCGACGACGCGTTCGTGCAGAAGACCACAGAGTATCTGGCGCGCGGCGCGGACTCGCAAATCCGCGTCGTGCTGACACCCGGCATCACCGCATCGGTGCGAGAGACGTTCCGACAGGAGCTACGGAGTCGCAGCTGGCGTAGCGTGACGATCATCGATGACATCGATGTGCTCCGGTTGCTGAACCCCGGCGGGCAGCTGCCAGACCTGCCGCTTGGACTTCTGGAGCTGGTTCTCGAACAACAGCCGAAGTGGATGCCGGTCAATCCCTTCGAACTGCTCGAGGGACAGCACACGAAGCCCGAGATGTACGTCGGACGTCGGGATGAGGCCGAACGACTGGCCAAGACGGCCAACTTCTCGCGCGTGTTCTCGGGACGCCGGCTCGGCAAGAGCGCTCTGCTGAAGCACATCGGCGACACTTATCACGGACGCAGGTCGCTGCCATCCAACAACGTCTTGCGCGTAGTGTATGCACCCATTGTCGGGATCCAGGACGAAGAACGAGTTGTGGAACGCATCCGCCAGGCCTTCCACGACCAGCTGGAGCACGGCCCGACGCTGAGCTCATCACGCGCCGACGAGCGACTGAAGGAGCTGATCGAGACCTATCTCGCGACGAGACGGACCGCGAGTGTGCTGGTCGTCCTCGACGAGGCCGACATGTTCGTCGAGGCGCAGATCCGACGCTACGAGCAGGAGCACGAGACTTGCCTCACATGGAAGATGCGCACGGATCTGGAAGCCGCCAAGGATCGAAACGAACTCCCTCGCGTTCGCTTCGTGTTTGCCGGGTATCGCGCGACGCATCTTTCCGAAGGAGCGTGGGCGAACTGGGGTGACGTGCTGCGACTGCAGCCGCTCAAACCCGCCGAAGCCGCGGAGCTCATCGCCGGTCCGCTCGCACGACTTGGCGTCGACGCATCCGTCGAGGCGAACACGGTCGCTTTCCAGTGCGGTTACCAGCCAGCCGTAATCGTCCGGTTTGGACAGCAGCTTCTGCAGCACCTGGATGCCACATTGACGCCCGCTCAGCGCGAGCGACCGGTGGTCACACCCGAACATGTGGCTCACGTGTTCCAGAGTTCCGAATTGCAGCAGGAGATCCGGAAGATCGTCTGGAACAACTTCCAGGGCAATCCATTCGGGAAGGTCGTGTTCGCAGCGCTTCTGCTGGAGTTCGGAGGTCTACCGCCCGGGGCAGCGCTGGACGATGCGCCACAACAAGTGCTGTCGCGCCTGCGCAACATTGAACCGCAATTTTTGACCGCCGACACGGTTAAGGGCGGGCCATTCGACAGGATCGCACGCGAACTCCGAGAGTTCGCCGATCGCTCTCTCATCGTCGCCGTGTCTGCGGCGGATCAGAGCTATCAGCTGCGATTCCCGCATCATTTGCCGGTTCTGTTGCAGCAGGATCAGGAGTTGTTCATTCGCCAGGAAATCGCGGCACTCGGCGGAGAATCAGATAGCGTCGACATCGTGCGGTCGATGCTGGCGAATACTGCGCTGGAGGGAATGGCCGACGCCTTTGGTGGGATCGGCGTGGAGCTGGGCATACGTGCCGTCGTCGCGGCGTCGCACTGGATGTCCGCACTCGAATCGGGTGCAGCCAAGCTCACGACGCTTCTGGGACTGGGGAGCCACGAGATCCTGACTAACGGTATCGTGCCCCGTGACTTGATGAAGGTGCACCGCGCGATCCCGAGCGTGAATCCGGTGATCGCGGACTCGGTCGTGAAGATGACCTCGCAAGGTCAGCCGGCACGTCTCCTGCTCGGCGGCGTAGATCTGCTGCGCTGGGCGCTGCGCCGTGACTGGGCAGACGTCGAGGTTGCCACCGTTGGACGGCTGGGTCTGGCACAGCTGCGTTGGTGGTTCGAACGCGTGCGGGCAATCAACTTTTCCGGAAGCAATCCCGGCGCCCGGTTTCTGGAATTGACTGGGGGGATCCCTTTCCTCGTTGGGTTACTGGACCGAGCGCTCGAGCAGACCGTGGGGTTCGATGGCGCCACCGCGTCCGACGACGATGTGAACGCCGCGTTGCGGCTGTTTGCGGAGAGACTGCCGGTGCATATCTCGGAGCTCTGCACAGGAAACGCGAGCGTGAAGCTCGAACGGCGCGAGATCGAGCTCGTGATCCTCTATGCGTACATCGCACGACAGTTCCAGACTGACTACGTCGAGGTAATGCATTCATGGGAAGACTGGAAATCGGAGGGCTTCCCGAAGGAACTCACCGCGATCACTCCGCTCGGGCCGGGAGACCTGCAATACCTCGATGTGCTTTTCCGCCTCGGGCTGATCCCGGTCTCAGGGGCACCTAGCGCGAGACCGTTCGATCGGATCGGCACGCTGCGACCCAATGACCCACTTTCCGCGGTCGCCGACCAGCTGCGTCGATGCCTGTCGACGTAGCACTTGCGGGGCTGTCATGGCCGTGGCTTCTCCATTGTGACCGCGACCTCGAGACATGGGCACGATCGACCCCTTGGCTTGACGAGGGCTCCACGATCGCCGTCGCTTGCGGGGCAGACAGTCACGACTGCATGGCGCTGATTCGCCGCTCGGTGTTTCAGTGGGACGCCGGCCGCTCCGATGTGCGCCTAGTCGAGCTCGAAGCAACAGGCGATTTGTCTCAATCCGTGACGCGCTGGTTGAATGTCCAGATCCCGGATCGCCGTGCACTCGCGAGTACGCTCGGGAAAGATCTTGCTTACAGGCCCGCCGTCCTGATCTGCACCGTGACCGCGGGTGCAGCGATGAAGGCCATCGAGGACGCTGAGCAACTCCGGGAGCTGGTCGTGAAGATGGACGCAGTGCGAGGACCGGTCTTCGTGATCGTGCATTCTCGGGCCAGTGGAATTATCCGGGGTGGCTTGCTGGCTGATCGCGGCTGGCCGGTTGGGTTAGGCGACGCTGTCGTCACCTCGAATCAGCGCGACGCGTGGCAGCAGTATCTCCACCTGAGGATCGCATGGGAATCGGGAGGGAACATCGACACCGCGATCGCATGTAATGACACGTTCCCTGCATTGCAGCTCGGCGATGATGAACGATGCGAACAAGCATTCAACGTTTTCGCCAGTGGGCAATTCGCTCGCCTCACGGCTGACGAGCGGAGATCATGGCGCATCTGGTACTCGGATGCTCGCCAGCACCGCATCGACTTTCATGCGCGAGCTGCACCATGGATCGCGCGTGCGCTGCTACTCGACGGTGTGCCTGCAGCCCTTCAGCGAGTCCTGCGCGCGGAGCTGAATTGTCGCCCACTCGTTGGACAACTGCTCAACTCGTGCTTAGAGCTCGAGGCGAGATTACGGTTTCAGATCGGGGAATGGGGTGATCGCTGTGACGACGACACGGCGCACGCGGCGCTGGCTCGATTCACCGATCCGCACTCACACAGCCTCGAGCGCAGCTTGTATCCGAAGGCGCATCCGGCGCCGCCGCAGGACGTCTGGGATTTTATCTCGCTCGGTAGTCTGCTTCGTATACTCGACATGCACGCGCCGGAGTTACTGATACTGCGAAACTCGCTATCCCACGGACACTACGCAAACTGGCATGCAGTGACGCTGCTTCGCACAGCGTTGGTGAGACTCGGTCACTGATAGGCGTCTCGGTCACGGTGTCAGGCCGACCTGGGTCCGGTAGCTGCCGTCCATCGCGAACGGCATCGAGTCGTGGACGCTGGCGATCTTCCAGGTCCCGTCCTCGCGGCAGAAGCAGAAAGTCGAACGCGTCCACATGTCGATGCGCCTGCCATCGACCGAGGCGCCGCCAGGTGCTGCAGCGCGGTGGCAAACCCGATCTCGGCGCCGGCGCGGATCTGATGGAGACGATCGCGCGTTTCCGCGAAGCGTCGATCACCACGTGCGCGGGCCGTAGTGCGTTTCTCTCTGGGATTTCGCACCGCCCGCAGAGCTCGCGATCGCGCGCTCTGCGCTCGTTTTCTCGCGCAAACGCGTGATCGTGGTCGCTTCCACGCTTACCAGCGCGCAGACCTCGAGCAAGAGCGCGCACGGCGAGCGCCTGGTCGCGGCCGACTGTGCGGCGGGTCCACTCGACGAAGCCGGCGCCGATCGAATCCGGCGCGCCCCCCAGTCGCGGACGCGAGGTTCGCCGAGAGCATGGAGGCTCGCGAGGTCGGGCTCCGGGGCCGACCGGCCGCGACCTGCTAAAGGTGCCTGGCGCCAGCGCTCCGGGTCGTGTGGGTCTAGAACGAGCCGATGAATCGCAACGTCGAGATCAAGGCCAGGGTGAGAGACCGAGAAAACCTCGACGTCTTGCTGCGCGATCGGACGGAGCCGCCGGCGCTCCTGGTTCAGCGAGATACGTTCTTTCGCTGTCCGTCGGGGCGACTCAAGCTGCGTGAAGAAGCCGTGCGCTCCGCGCTCATCTTCTATGCGCGGGAGTCCGGCGCGTTCGCGAGGGAGTCGAGGTACTGGCGGACCCCGGTCGCAGACGCGGCCGGGCTCAAGGCGTTGCTCGCCGCAGCGCTGGGGGTCGCAGGGGTGGTCACCAAGCAACGGCTGGTGTTTCTGATCGGGCAGACCCGGGTTCACCTCGACGCGAGTCGACGATCTGGGCAGCTTTGTCGAGCTGGAGGTCGTGCTCGCCGCTGATCAGACGGTCGGTCACGGCCGGCGCGTCGCCGATGAGCTGATGAAGGAGCTGCGGATCGACCCGGGCGATCTGCTGGAGCAGGCGCATGTCGATCTATTGCCGCCATCGTCGAACCAAGGCAGCCAGTAG
>Ga0137438_1000294_pt1 | contig 10211 bp, 8 predicted proteins | sample EasRivERMGT157_2_FD_102327 | JGI IMG/M metagenome (GOLD analysis project Ga0137438, IMG submission 102327) | Soil microbial communities from meander-bound floodplain in the East River, Colorado, USA - East River MetaG ERMGT157_2 | ecosystem: Environmental > Terrestrial > Soil > Floodplain ... | reverse complement strand
GGAAGGGTCGACTCGACGAGCAAGCCGATGCGTGGTTGCTGGTCTGCGACACCCATATCGAGAAGCGCGCCTGGGATCCGGCGCTCGAGTGCCTGCACAAGCTGGATGGCTCCGGCACGATCGCGGACGGACGACGCTACGAGGTCAGCAAGCGGCTCGCGATCGTGAACGAACACCGGACAACGGAAGCCAAGCAAAAGGCTATCGAAGAGATGGAACGCGCGCTAGGGTCTCGTCCGAAGTCACCATGACCATCCGGTCGTACCGCCGTTCCCACCTGGGAACCCTCGAAGACGAATCCGTCCACATCCTGCGCGAGCTCGCCGCGGAGCTCGAACGACCTTGCCTCTTGTTCTCGGGCGGCAAGGACTCGATCGTTCTCCTGCGGCTCGCCGAGAAGGCGTTCCGGCCTGCGCGGTTCCCGTTCCCGCTGATGCACGTCGACACCGGCCACAACTTCCCCGAGACGCTGGAATATCGCGATCGCCGGGTCGCCGAGCTCGGCGAGCGCCTGATCGTCGCGCGCGTCCAGGACTCGATCGACAAGGGCCGCGTCACCGAGGAGACCGGCCCGCGCGCATCGCGCAACCGGCTGCAGACCACCACGCTGCTCGACGCGATCGAGGAGCACCAGTTCGACGCCGCGATCGGCGGGGCCCGGCGCGACGAGGAGCGCGCGCGCGCCAAGGAGCGGATCTTCTCGCACCGCGACGAGTTCGGTCAGTGGGATCCCAAGAACCAGCGGCCCGAGCTGTGGTCGCTCTACAACGGCCGGGTCCGGCGCGGCGAGCACCTGCGCGTGTTCCCGCTGTCGAACTGGACCGAGCTCGACGTCTGGCAGTACATCGAGCTCGAGGACATCTCGCTGCCGTCGATCTACTTCGCGCACGACCGCGAGGTGTTCGAGCGCGACGGCATGCTGTACGCGGCGAACCCGTTCATGAAGCTCCTGCCCGGCGAGCGGATCCGCAAGGAGCTCGTCAGGTTCCGGACGATCGGCGACATGACGTGCACCGGCGCCGTCAAGTCCGGCGCCCGTGCGCTCGAGAGCGTGATCGCCGAGGTCGCGGCCGCCCGCGTCACCGAGCGCGGTGCGACGCGGGCCGACGATCGATTCACCGAGGCCGCGATGGAAGATCGCAAGCGCGAGGGGTACTTCTGATGACCGAGGGCGATGAACCGATCGCGGGGGAAGGGCCGCGGGACACCGGGGCCCGAGGAAACCCCCGTGGGTCGACGACCGGGGTGGGTCTCGACGAAGAGGCCGATCTGCTGCGGTTCTCGACCGCCGGGTCGGTCGACGATGGCAAGTCTACGCTGATCGGGCGCCTGCTCTACGACACCAAGACCGCGTTCGAGGATCAGCTGCAGCACGTCGAGGATGTCTCGCGGCGCCGCGGCGACGAGCGCGTCAACCTGGCGCTCCTGACCGATGGGCTGCGCGCCGAGCGCGAGCAGGGCATCACGATCGACGTCGCGTACCGCTACTTCGCGACCCGGCGGCGCAAGTTCATCATCGCGGACAGCCCCGGCCACATCCAGTACACCCGCAACATGGTCACCGGCGCGTCGACCGCGAGCCTGTCGATCATCCTGGTCGACGCGCGCGCGGGCCTGGTCGAGCAGAGCCGCCGCCACGCGTTCATCGCGTCGCTGCTCAGGATCCCGCACCTGGTGTTCGCGGTCAACAAGATGGATCTCGTCGACTGGAGCGAGCAGCGGTTCCGCGCGATCGAGGACGAGTTCCGCAACTTCGCGGCCCGGCTCGACGTCCAGGACATCGCGTTCATCCCGGTGTCCGCGCTGACCGGCGCGAACGTCGTCGACCGCGCGCGAGAGATGCCATGGTACCACGGCCCGACGCTGCTCTATCACCTCGAGACCGTGCACATCGCGAGCGACCGCAACCTGATCGACGTGCGGTTCCCGGTCCAGTGGGTGATCCGCCCGCAGTCGAACGACCACCCCGACTACCGCGGCTATGCCGGGCAGGTGGCCGGCGGCGTGATGCGCCCGGGCGACGAGGTCGTCGCGCTGCCGAGCGGCCTGCCGACCCGGATCACCCAGATCGAACGGCTCGGCAAGCGCGAACTGGTCGATGCCGCGTTCGCGCCGATGAGCGTGACGGTGCACCTCGCCGACGATGTCGACGTCGGGCGCGGCGACATGCTGTGCCGGCCCAACAACCAGCCCACCGTCGGCCAGGATCTCGACGCGATGGTGTGCTGGATGGCAGACCGGCCGCTGTCGCCCAAGGGCCGCTACGCGCTCAAGCACACCACGCGATGGACCCGCGCGGTGGTGACCGAGCTCCTGTACCGGCTCGACGTCAACACCGGCCACCGCGACGAGGCGGTGCGCGAGCTGCGGCTCAACGACCTCGGCCGGATCCGGCTACGCACGACGACGCCGATCCTCTACGACCCGTACCGCCGCAACCGCGTGACCGGCTCGTTCATCCTGGTCGACGAGGCGAGCAACGCCACGGTCGGTGGCGGGATGTTGCTCGCCGCCGAGTGAGCGGCCGGGGAAGGTGCCGACCGGCAACGGCCGTGTTAAGCGATCAGCGATGGACTCCGAGAGCTCGGCCTACAGCGAAGTCATCCTCGCTCACTACCGCAAGGAAGCCGAGGAGCACGGCAAGGATGCGTCCTCGACGATGCGCGACGAGATCACGCGAGGGCGCGAGATCGCCAGCGTGCTGCGCGTGCTCGAGTTCCTCGCGGCGCGCGGCGCGCGGGTCGCCAGCGTGCTCGACGTCGGCTGCGGCAACGGGTACCTCCTCGAGGTCCTGCGCAGGCACCATCCCGGGGCCGCGCTGACCGGCCTCGAGTACACCCCCGAGATGGTGGAGCTCGGGCGCGGTCGCGGCGTCGCGCAGTGCGCGATCTTGCAAGGCGACGTCCGCGCCCTGCCGTTCTCCGGCGCCGCGTTCGACATCGTCGTCACCGAGCGCTGCATCATCAACGTGATGGATCGCGATCACCAGGCCGACGCGCTCCGCGAGGTCGCGCGCGTGCTGTCGCCTGGCGGTCACTTCCTCTGCGTCGAGGCGTTCACCGATGGCCTGACCGAGCTCAACCGGGCCCGCGACGAGCTCGGCCTTCCGCCGAACGAGATGCCGTATCACAACCTGTGGTTCGACAAGCCGTGGTTCCTCGACACCATCGCGCGCGACTTCGAGGTGATCGATCTGTCGGTCCATCGCGATCCGACGCTGCCGACCCCGAACTTCCTGAGCTCTCACTACTTCGTGAGCCGCGTGCTCTACCCGGCGATCACCAACCGCCCGCTCCTCTACAACACGCACCTCGTGAAGTTCTTCTCGATCCTGCCGCCGATGGGCAACTACGCCGCGATCCAGTTCTATCTGCTGCAAAAGCGCTGATCCGATGCGGCAGGCCGGGCTTCCACTCCTCGTGAAGAAGGTCTTCGACCGCAGCGTGGCCGGGGTGGCGCTCATCGTGACGGCGCCGGTCATGGTGACCACGGCGGTGGTGGTCGCCGCCTCGATAGGCCGTCCTGTGTTGTTCCGCCAGCGCCGCGGCGGCTTGCACGGCCGAGGGTTCGAGATCGCGAAGTTCCGGACGATGCGCGACGCGCGCGCGGCCAACGGTGCGCTGCTTCCGGATGCGGACCGCCTGACCGCGGTGGGGAAGTTCCTCCGCTCGACGAGCCTCGACGAGTTGCCTCAGCTGTGGAACGTCGTGCGCGGCGAGCTCAGTCTCGTCGGGCCGCGACCACTGCTCATACAGTATGTGCCGCGCTACAGCCAGGAGCAGGCACGCCGCCACGACGTACTGCCGGGGATCACCGGCTGGGCGCAGGTCCACGGGCGCAACGAGATCGACTGGGAAGCGCGGTTCCGCCTCGACGTCTGGTACGTCGAGCACTGGAGCTTGCTGCTCGATCTCAAGATCCTCGCGCTGACCGTGTTGACGCTGGTGCGCCGCGAGGGGATCAATCGGCGCGATCACGCGACGATGTACGAGTTCATGGGTTCGGACCCCCTTGCCTGAGCGGTCCGGATCGCTCACGACGCCGCGAGCAGACCTCGGTCGACCAGTGCCTGGACGATGCGCGCCTCGCAGGTCGCGCGGTCTTCGCGGTCGGTGCGCAGCTCGACGTCGGGTGCCACCGGGGGCTCGTAGGGATCGGAGATCCCGGTGAAGCTCGGGATCTCGCCCGCGCGCGCACGCCGGTACAGCCCCTTCACGTCGCGCTCGATCACGGTCTCGAGCGGCGCGTGGACGAAGACCTCGAGGAACGGATGCCCGGCGGCGCGGCTCAGCTCGCGAAGCTGCGCGCGCGTCTCGGCGTACGGCGAGATCGCGGCGACGAACACCAGCACACCGTGCTTCGCGAGCAGCCGCGCGACGTACGCGATGCGGTGCACGTTGGTGTCGCGATCGGCGCGCGAGAACCCCAGACCTGCAGACAGAAACGTGCGGACGTCGTCGCCATCGAGCAGCTCGACCGACCTCGAGGACGCGAGCCGCGCAGCGAGCGAGGTCGCCAGCGTGGACTTGCCGGCGCCCGACAGCCCGGTCAACCAGACCACGCCGCCGGTCACGCGACGACCGCCGTCGCGCGGGCGCGCGCGCAGCGCGGCCGGAGGTTCTTGCTGGGCGGGGCTGCAGAGCCGCTCAAGGCGGTGACGATGGCGACATTCATGTGGGACGCTGGCGAGTTATAGCGCAGTCACAGGCCGAGCACCGCGAGCACGCTCGCCGCAACCACCTGGGCGTCATACAGCTCGACGGCGCGGGCACGCCCCGCGGCCGCGAGGCGCGCAAGCAGCGCGGGCGACGCGACGAGCCGGGTCATCGCGGCGGCGACCGCGGCGGCATCCCGCACCGGCACGACGAGGCCGCTCTCGCCGTCGATCACGGTCTCGCGGCAGCCGGGTGCGTCGGTCGTGATCACCGCGCGGTTCATGCTCATCGCCTCGAGCACCGAGCGCGGCGTGCCTTCGCGATACGACGGCAACACGAGCACGTGGGCCGCGGCCAGTGATGGCCGCACGTCGTCGGGTGCACCGAGGTACTCGATCGTGCCATCCGCGATGATCGCATCGAGCTCGCGCCGGGTAAGGCTCTCGGGCTTGGGATCGAACCAGCCGGCGATCCGGAACCTCGCCGCCGGATGGTGCGCGCGCACGGCGCGAGCGGCCGCCACATACTCCGCGATGCCCTTGTCGCGGAGTAGCCGGCCGAGGAACAGGAACACCGGTGGCCCCGGCGGCAACGGGGACGGCGCGTAGTGCGCGAGATCGACGCCGCTGCCACGCACGACCGCGACCCGCGCGTGGCCCGGCACCGCCCCGAGCCGGGTGAGCTCGTCGCGATCATCGGTGTTCTGGAAGATCACGACCTGGCACTGCGCGAGCCCGGCGCGGTACAGCGTCCGCGCGATCACCGCGACGAGGTGCTGCTTCGCGGTGCGCGCGCCGGTCAGCGCCGAGCCCATGCCGGTGATCATCGCCGCGCGCCTGGGCACGCCGGCGAGCCGGGCCGCCAGGCTGCCGTAGATCACCGGCTTGATCGTGTAGCCGAGCACGAGGTCGGGACGGAGCACGCGCAGCCGGCGGGTCAGTCCGCCGATCGCGCGGACATCCGCGACCGGATCGAGCCCGGTCCGCTGGAGCTCGATCGGCTCGAACCCGACGCCGAGCGCCGCGAGCTCGGCCCGCACGAGGTCGTCGCTGCCGCTACCCTCGGGCGTCATCGCCGTGACCTCGTGTCCGCGCGCGACCATCGCCGCGAGCAACGGACCACGAAACTTGATCAGCGACGGCGCCCAGCCGCCGATCACCGCCACGCGCATCACCGGGCTCGCGCGGATCGCTGATCCACCGCGATCACGATCTCCGCCGTACGATCTCGATCACGCGGTCCTGGTCGCGCTGGGTGAGCGAAGAGCCGCTCGGCAAGCACACCCCGTCGCGGAACAGGCTCTCGGCGACCGGTCCACCGAACACCTGGGCACCGGCGAACGCCGGCTGGAGGTGCAGCGGCTTCCACACAGGCCGGGCCTCGATGTCGGCGGCGGCGAGCCGGTCGATCACGTCGTCCCGGGTCTCGCCGGCGAGCCTGGGGTCGATCGTCGCGCACGTGAGCCAGCACATTGCACGGCCGAAGCTCGCCTGGGGCATGAACGACCACCCGGGGAGGTCCCCGAGCGTCGCTCGGTAGCGCGCCTGGATCGCCCGCCGCGCCTCGACGCGGCGCTCCAGATCGGCGAGCTGCGCCCGGCCCACCGCTGCGAGGAGGTTACTGAGCCGGTAATTGTAGCCGATCTCCTTGTGCTCGTAGTGCCGCACCGGCTCGCGCGCCTGGGTGGCCAGGTACCGCGCGCGGTCGATCCAGGTCTTGCGCCGGGACAGCAGCATGCCGCCGCCGGACGTCGTGACGATCTTGTTGCCGTTGAACGACAGGATCGAGAGATCGCCGAGCGAGCCTGCCGGCCGTTCGCGATACGTCGCGCCGAGCGCCTCGGCCGCGTCTTCGATGATCAGGACACCGTGACGCTGACATGCCGCGCTGATCGGCTCCCAGTCGGCGCACTGGCCGTAGAGATCGACGCCGATCATCGCCTTCGGCAACGAGCTCGTGCGGGCTGCGCGCTCGAGCTCCTCGGCTAGCAGTCCGGGGTCGAGGTTCCAGCTCGCGCGGTCGCTGTCGACGAACACCGGCGTCGCGCCGGTGTATGCGATCGCGTTCGCGGTCGCCGCGAACGTCAGGGTCGACGTCCAGACGATGTCGCCGCGGCCAACGTCGAGCGCGAGCAGCGCCAGGTGAAGCGCGGCCGTGCCGCTCGACAGCGCGACGGCGTGCGGCATATCCACACGCCTCGCGGTCTCGGCCTCGAACGCATCGACCTGCGGGCCGAGCGGCGCGATCCAACCCGACGCGACGGCTTCGCCGAGCATCGCGAGCTCGCTGCCGGTGAGCTCGGGAGGAGATAGATAGATCCGGGGCGTCATCCCTGCACAACGAGCGCGGGGTGCGATCCTGTGCTGCGCCGCGGCTTGGCGGGCTCGCCGGCTTCAGTCGCGTCGGGTCGCCCACCCGGCGCCGGCAAATCGGACAGCCGGTCCAGCGTCACGACTCGCGGTAGCAGCTCGGCCCCCGCCGGGGAGGCGGTCGGCAGAGCTTGTTGCTGCGGCAGATCTCGCCGTAACAGCTCGGCCCCCGCCGGGGAGGCGGTCGGCAGAGCTTGTTGCTGCGGCAGATCTCGCCGTTCCGGCGGCAGGGCGAGACCGCCCGTGAACTCGGGAACGAGCGCCCGGAGCGCGGCGCGGATCCGGCGGTCGTCGACATCATCGACGACCGCGACCAGCTCGTCGAGGCCGCGCGACACCTCGGTCCACGTCGGCGACGCGATCCGCCCGATGAAGATCTTCGGGTGCTTGGTCTTGTCGGCGTGCTCGGCGTCGGTCGCGAGCTGCTCGAACAGCTTCTCTCCGGGCCGCACGCCGTTGAACGTGATCTCGATGTCGACCCCGGGGCGCAACCCCGACAGCGTGATCAGATCGCGCGCGAGATCGACGATCTTCACCGGTTCGCCCATATCGAGGATGAAGATCTCGCCACCGTGACCCATCGCGCCGGCCTGAAGCACAAGCTGGCTCGCCTCGGGGATCGTCATGAAGTAGCGCTGCATGTCCGGATGGGTGACGGTCACCGGGCCACCCGCGGCGATCTGCTGCTTGAAGATCGGGATCACCGAGCCATTCGAGCCCAGCACGTTGCCGAACCGCACGGTGACGAACCGCGTCTTGCTGCGCTGCGCGAGCGCCTGGGTATAGATCTCGGCGACCCGCTTGGTCGCGCCCATCACCGACGTCGGGTTGACCGCCTTGTCGGTCGACACGAGCACGAACCGGGCGACGCCAAACCGATCGGAGAGATCGGCCACCAGCCGGGTGCCGCCGACGTTGTTCTTCACCGCCTCGCCGGGGTTGTACTCCATCATCGGCACGTGCTTGTGCGCGGCGGCGTGGAACACGATCGACGGCCGCGCGTCGCCGAACACCTGCGTCATCCGGCGCGCATCGGTGACGTCGCCGATCTGCGGCTCGATCGTGAGCTCGGGATACAGCGCGACGAGCTCGCGGTGGATCTCGAACAGCGCGTTCTCGAACCGCTCGACGAGCACGAGCCGCGCCGGCGCGTAGCGGCAGACCTGGCGGCACAGCTCGCTGCCGATGCTGCCGCCGGCCCCGGTCACCATCACGACGGCGCCGCGGATCGACGCGTTCAGCTGATCCTCGTCGAGCTGGACCTGCTCTCGGCCGAGCAAGTCCTCGATCGCGACCTCGCGGATCCGCGACAGGTTCACATGATCGCCGACGATCTCGTAGATCCCGGGGATGATCTTGGTGTCGAGCCCCGCATCGCGGCAGCGCATCGTGATCGCGCGGATCTGTGGCCCCTGGGCGTTCGCGATCGTGATCAACACGCGGTTGACGCGCTTGCGCGCGGCGATCGCGACGACGTCGTCGATCCGCCCGAGCACCGACAAGCCGCCGATCCGGGTGCCGACCTTCAGGTGATCGTCGTCGAGGAAACCCACCGGGTGGAGCGCCAGGTCGGGGCGCGACGCGATCTCTCTGGCGACCATCACCCCGGCCTGGCCGGCGCCGATGAGCAGCACGCGCTGGCGCTTGCGGCCCACCGACCGCCGCTTGCGCTCGGCGACCTCCCCGTAGATCCGTCGCGTCGCGCGCGCGCCGGCGAGCCCGACGAAGCACAGGAAGAAGTTCATGCACAGGACGGATAACGGCACCAGCACCACCGGCATCGCGATCCGGAGCCCGAGCAAGATCGTCGTGGCGACCGCGACCGCGACCGCGATCCGTGCAGTCTCGCGAATGCTGACATAGCGCCACGAGGATCGCGGGACACCGAGCGCGCTGAGCATCGTGTACTCGATCACCACGACGTACGTCCAGCCGATGACGGCTGGCGTGGTCCAGTACGGCGGGATCGAGAATTCGAACCGGAACAGAAAGCCCAGCCAGTACGCAGCGGATAGCACCGTGAGGTCGAACACGACCTGAAGGCTTCGGCGAACAAAACGCGGCATCGAACTGTCGTGTTAGTGCAAGAGAACCACAGAGTTGTTCATCGATACACCGGCCCTTCGAACCCCCCCCCGCAGTTCAAGTAGCTGACTTTATTAGATAGCCTGGAGTGTGCCATCTGCGTACATGCAGGCACGCGCCGGCTAGGTCTCGCGTGCGGGAGCGGGCGACGCTTCCCGCCGCGCTTGGTTCGACCTCGCACTCACGGCTGACCAACGGAGCTCGCGGCGGCGGGACCTGCGTGCGCTTCGGCGGCATCTCCGGGAGCCGGCGCGGTCAGGAATGCCAGCATCGCCCGGTTGAAGCTCTCGGGGTCTTGCCACAGCGCGAAGTGACTCGCGTCGTCGAACACCGTGAGCTGCGCGTTCGGGATCAGCCTCGACATCTCCTCGATCTGATCGAGCACGATCACCTCGTCGTGATCTCCATCGGCCATCATCACCGGTGCCTTGATCGCGCTCAGCTGCTCCTTGGTGATCCCGGTCGCGCTGCGCCACAGCGGCAACAGAGCCTCGACGAGCGCCTTGAATGACAGCCCCGGCCTCGACATCCGCTCGTAGTCGCTGCGGCACCGGCTCGCGTACGCCGAGAACGTGGGGCTCGGCCCACTGCGCGGCTTGGAACCGTTCGCGTCGTAGTTCGCGGCGAACACGAACAGCCGGTCGACGCGGTCCGGAAACCCGATCCCGAGCTTGAGTGCGACCTCACCGCCGTCGCTCCAGCCGATCACCGAGGCACGCTTGACCGCGAGCTTGTCCAGCACGGCGATCACATCGCGCGCCATCTGATCGTACGTGATCGTCGCCGTGCCCCTGGTGCTGCGGCCATGCGCGCGGCTGTCGATCACGATGACCTGAAACCTGTCGAGCAGCGCGGGGAGCTGGAACCCGAAGTGCGCAGAGTTGCCGAGGCCGCCGTGCAGGAGGACGACCGGGTCTCCCTTGCCGTACACCGCGTAGAAGATCTTGGCGCCCGCGATGACGGCGGTGCCCTCGTCGTCGGCCTTCGGCATCACCGGCGGCTTCGGCAGGGTCTGCCAGCGGGGCTTGCCGGCGTGGCCAGTCGTCGAGAATGCCGCGAGGGCGATGAGGACAACGGCACGCGACAGGCGCACCAGCTCATC
>Ga0137438_1000293_pt1 | contig 10213 bp, 9 predicted proteins | sample EasRivERMGT157_2_FD_102327 | JGI IMG/M metagenome (GOLD analysis project Ga0137438, IMG submission 102327) | Soil microbial communities from meander-bound floodplain in the East River, Colorado, USA - East River MetaG ERMGT157_2 | ecosystem: Environmental > Terrestrial > Soil > Floodplain ... | reverse complement strand
TTGGCGGACGAGCGCACGGTCAACTTGAGCAATTCGTCGAGGTTCGACTGATGCTCGGGAGGCAGTGTGAGACGTACCGGAATTTCGTACTTGGCCTCGCCGCTGTGGATCGGCGTCACGTAGTCGCCGGCGAGCCCCATGCGCATGGTCGCGACGATGTCGCGCGGCGCCACGCCCGCCAGTGCCGCCTTGTTCTGCAGCACTTTGACGGTGAGCTTCGGCGCGCTATCGTCCACGCTGTCGTCGATGCCGACGATGTCGGCCGTGGCGGAAAATGCCGCCCGCACTTTCTTCGCGACGCTGATCTGCCCGCCATAGTCCGGGCCATAGATCTCGGCGACGATCGGCGACATCACCGGCGGACCGGGCGGCACTTCCACCACCTTGACCTTGGCGCCGTGGAGTGCGGCGATTTTTTCCAGGAACGGCCGCACCGACTGTGTGATTTCGTGACTCTTGCGGGTGCGATGGTGCTTGTCGGTCAGGTTGACCTGGATGTCGCCCTGCTCGGGCGCTTCGCGTAGGTAGTACTGGCGCACCAGGCCGTTGAAATTGATTGCGCTGGCGGTGCCGGCATAGGCCTCATAGTCGGTCACCTCCGGCACACTCTTCAGGTACGCCCCCATCTCGCGCAGCACGCGCGCCGTCTGCTCGAGCGCGGTACCGGCAGGTAGATCCACCACCACCTGGAATTCCGACTTGTTGTCGAAGGGCAGCATCTTCAGTACCACCAGCTTCACTGCCGCGAGGGACACGGCGAGCACGATGGCGGCAACGATTCCCGCCAGCAGCGCCATGCGGTTGCGGCGCCCGCCCCTGCGGTTCAGGAAGCGCGGCAGCAGTTTGCCAAACACTCGCGTAGATAGGGCGTCCACGCGCGACGGCGCGGGCGCGTGTCCGCCATGGGCGGCCAGAAGACGCAGCGACAGCCACGGGGTGACCACGAAGGCAATCGCCAGCGAGATCAGCATGCCGATCGAGGCATTGATCGGAATCGGGCTCATGTACGGCCCCATCAACCCGGAAACAAACGCCATCGGCAGCAGCGCCGCGATGACCGTGAACGTAGCCAGGATGGTCGGCCCGCCCACCTCGTCCACCGCCTCGGGAATGATCTCGAACAACGGGCTGCCGGTCAGTTGTTGGTGCCTGTGTATGTTCTCCACGACCACGATGGCGTCGTCCACCAGGATGCCGATAGAGAAGATCAGCGCAAACAACGACACCCGGTTCAGCGTGAATCCCCACGCCCACGAAGCAAACAGCGTTGCGGCCAGCGTCAGCATCACCGCCACGCCGACGATCAACGCCTCCCGGCGGCCGAGCGCGGCGAACACCAGCGCCACCACCGAAAGCGTGGCGAAGATGAGTTTCTGGATCAGCTTCATCGCCTTGTCATTGGCGGTTTCGCCGTAGTTACGGGTGACCGTCACGTTCACCCCATCGGGAATGACGGTGCCCTTGAGCAATTCCATCCGCCGCGTGACGCGCGTGGCAACGTCCACCGCGTTCTCTCCCGGTTTCTTGGACACGGCGATCGTGACTGCCGGATACTCGCCCGGTTGGGCAACGCCCTTGCCCCCCGCTCCGGGCCCGGTGCCGAACCAGACATAGCGCACCGGCAAGTCCGGTCCGTCTTCCACTCTGGCGATATCGCTCACGAAAATCGGCCGTCCCTGGTCGACCCCGACCACCAATTGCCTCACATCCGCAGCGCTGGCGAGATACGTGCCGGTCTGCACGAGCACCTCGCGGTTGTCGCGCGTGAGCGTTCCGGCCGGTTGCGAAGCGTTGGCCACCTGAAGCGCCGCGGCAAGGTCTTGCGCCGAAATTCCGAACGCCGCCATGCGCTCCGGGTCCATCAACACGCGCACCACGTGGCGAGGCCCGCCGATGGTGTAGACGTCGCGCGTGCCGGACACGCGCTTGATCTCGATTTCCGCGGAATGCGCGACGCGCTCCAGATCGAATGCGCCACGCTGCGGGTCCTGCGTCCACAGCGTGAGCGTAACCACCGGCACATCGTCGATGCCCATGGGCTTGATGATGGGTTCACCTACCCCGAGGTCGGGAGAAACCCAGTCGCGACGCGACTGGATGGTATCCATCAGGCGCACCACGGCGGTTTCATGCGCTATGCCCACCTGGAATTGCGCGGTGAGGACCGCCATGCCGGGCCGTGACACCGAGTAGACGTGATCGATTCCGGAGATGCGCGAGAGCACCTGTTCGGCGGGTGTCGATACCAGGGCTTCAACGTCCTTTGCCGAGGCGCCGGGGAACGGGATAAACACATTGGCCATGGTGACGTTGATCTGCGGCTCCTCCTCGCGCGGGGTCACCAGCACCGCGAACAAGCCGAGCAGAAGCGCCACCAGCGCAATCAGCGGCGTGAGCTGCGAGTCGAGAAAGTAGCGCGCGATGCGGCCGGAGATTCCCATTGATGTTCAGCGCAGGAGGTTGTTCTTGAATTGCGCTTTGGCCGGATGCACCCGATTGCCTTCGGAGAACCAGATGATGCCGTTCACTTGGCCGGCATCCCGGCGCTCATTCCAGCCTTCACCGGATCGAGCGCCACTTTCTCCCCTGCCGATACGCCGGCGAGAATTTCAATTTCGCCTTGCCCCGTGGGCTCCCCTAGCCGCACCTGCCGCAAGCTCACGACGTTCTGGTCGTTCACGACATAAACCCCGGTCAACTCACTGCGCTTGACCACTGCGACGGCGGGCGCCACCAATTTACGCGCGCGGCCCACGCTGAAATAGGCGCGCGCGAACATCCCCGGATAGACGTCGCGCGTGTTCTCCGGCAAGTCCAGCCGCACACGCGTTGCATGCGTGCGGGCATCCGCCGCGGGCAGGACCGTAATCGCCTTGGCCTGTATCCACTTGTTGAGCGAGGGAATCTCGACCATTGCCCGTGCGCCGGCGCGCACCTCCGCGATCTTGTACTGCGGGACCGTGGCGAGGACGCGCATGTCGGCGGGATCGAACCCGGTCATAAGCGGCTTGCCGGGCGCGGCCATTTCACCGAGTTCGACGTGGCGCGCCGACACGACGCCGCTGTAAGGCGCGACGACGACGGTGTAGCTCTTGCTGGTGACTGCGCGGTCGGCCGAGGCCGCGGCGGCCTTGAGCTGCGCCTCGGCAACTCGCAAGTCCGACTCGGCCTTGTCGAGGGCGGCCTGGCTGATGAATTTCTGCGCGGCCAACTGGCGGCTTCGTTCCGCGGCGGCCCGCGCATTTCCCAGTGCCGCCTCGGCCTGGGCCACCTGCGCTTCGCCGCCCGCGACCAACTGGCGAGCCTCGGCCTGGTCGATGCGCAGGATGACCTGGCCTTTCTTCACGTAATCCCCGACGTCGTAATGAATTTCGACGATGCGCCCGGTGACCTGCGCGGAAACCGTGGATTGTTTGACCGCCTCGACCACCGCCTCGGCTGCATAAGTGGTATCGACGTCGCGGTACTGGACGGTGGCGGTCGCAATCGGCTCGGCCGCACCCGCCTGCAGGCATGCCAAGGCCAAGGCCAAGGCAGCAACTATGACACCAACGAGATTCTTATATACCATAGGGGGGTATAATACCTCTTTTCTTCGCGTGATGTATTGATGCACATCAAGCCGCCGGGAAATCAGGGCCCTTGCGCGGTCTGCGGCGCTATTGGGGCAGCAGCCGGCCGGCTCTTCGTGCTTCGCGCTGCGCGCCGGCCGCTTGGCCAGCTGGACGCTAGTTAACTTGCTCCGCCGACTTTTGCAGGAAACAGGTGAGTGCGCTCGCGGTGGCGGTCATGGCCCAGAACGCGAAGAAACCGATCGAATACACTGCTGTCCGGGCGAGCGTCACCGGTTCGCCCAGTACCACCAGCTCTTGCGGATCGAATGCCGTAAAGAACACCGCCTCCGCCATGCCCGCGACAATGAACGACGGCCAGAGGATCCAGATCAGGGTGCGTGGATTCATATGAGTCTCGCTATTCGCGCTGCGGCCTTGCAGACAGTTCCAGGCTGCCTGTGTTATCCGACTTCAGTTCGCCAGTCAGACGCCAGGTCCGGGCTTCATCCTCCAGAAGCACGCCCCACCGCCCTGCGCCCCATCCCGCAAGTTGGCCCTCGTACCAACCGGCCGGATTGGCATCGAGAACGATGCGCTTGTCCAGCGTCGCGCGCGTCGGGTGCACAAGTCGCAGCGCCAGCCGCTTCGGCATTGCGTCCGGAACCGAGAGGAAGACGCGCACAGCCGAATCACCGAACATGATCCGTGCCTTGACGTCGAGGGCCGCCGCCGCGGAATCGCGCCGCAGTTCCTGGTTGATCGCTAGTCCGCGCTTGTAATAGTCGTCGGCTACCAGGCCGTCCTCATGCGTGACCGCGATCCAGGCGGTAATCAGGCCCGCCACCACCACCAGCGCCGGTCCCGCCATCAGCAGCCACGGCCAGGGCTCGCGATACCAGGGCACTGCGCAAACTGTTGCATCTGGGTTCATGTGTTCCTCACTGGACGACGAAACTGGCTTTCTCCCTGATCACGATGGGATCGCCTTCGCCCACCGTCTGGACCGTGAAGACGATCGCATTGACGCCCTTGTGCACTTGGTCCCGGTCCGCTTCGATGCGCACCGGAATCATGCGCGAGGAAGCCGGACCGATCTCCACTGCATGCCGGCCGTGCTCGTTTTCCAATCCCTTGATCTTCATGCCCTCGATTCCGCTAACGGCAATGAGGAACCGGCGGCCGACCTCGGATGTATTCATGATCTGCAGCCGGTAGACGTTCTCGATCTCGCGTTCGTCGGCGTCGCGCGACAAGCTGATGCGGTCGCGGATCACGTCGACTTTTACCGGCACGCGGTGGTAGAGCGTGATGCCCGCGGCAATGATGATGACCCAGAGAATCCCGGTGTAGATCAGCACACGCGGCCGGAATACGCGTCGGACCACATCCGCCGGGCTCAAGTGATTCTTGAGCGCATTGTCCGTCGCGTAGCGGATCAGCCCCCTCGGGTAGCCAACTTTGTCCATGACCTGGTTGCAGCCGTCGATGCAGGCGGCGCAGCCGATGCACTCGTATTGCAGCCCTTTGCGAATGTCGATACCGGTGGGACACACCTGCACGCAGATGCCGCAGTCGACGCAGTCGCCCAGGCCCTTCGCCTTGTGGTCAGCGGTTTTCGACCTTGCCCCGCGCGGCTCTCCGCGTTCGCCGTCGTAGGTGATGATTAGCGTGTCCTGGTCGAACATCACGCTCTGGAACCGCGCGTAAGGGCACATGTGCTTGCACACCTGCTCGCGCATCCAGCCCGCATTGCCGTACGTGGCAAAGCCGTAGAACAAGATCCAGAAGGTTTCCCACGGGCCGAGCCCCAGGCCGGCAACCTCGCCCGCGAGCGTGTGGATCGGCGTGAAGTAGCCAACGAACGTGAAACCGGTCCACAGACCCAGCGCGATCCAGGCGGCATGTTTTGCGGCCTTGATGCCGACCTTGCGCGCCGTCAGCGGCGACTGGTCGAGCTTCATGCGTTTGGGCCGCTCGCCTTCGATCATGCGTTCGATCCACAGGAAAATTTCGGTATAGACTGTCTGCGGACATGCGAAGCCGCACCAAAGCCGGCCCGCCACTGCCGTGAACAGGAACAGCGAATACGCGGAAATGATCAGCAGGACCGTGAGGTAGACGATGTCCTGGGGCCAGAATACCAGCCCGAAGATGTAGAACTTGCGGTGCACCAGGTCGAACAGGACCGCCTGGCGGCCGTTCCACGACAGCCACGGCATTCCATAGAACACCAGTTGGGTCGCCCAGACGCAGAACCAGCGCAACGCCATGAACTTGCCCGTGACTGCGCGCGGGTAAATCTTCTGGCGGATCTCGTAGAGACCCTGCTCTACCAGCTCGGTCTGTGCAACAAGTTGGGGTTTGAGGGGAGATTTCATAAGGTCTCAGGGCCCGAGGCTCGAGGCTCGAGGAGTCGCAAAAGCGGAGGCGGGCAGCGCCCGCCTCCCCACTCACCATTCACTGTTCACCATTACCCATTTCCCATTTCCGAATTCCCCATTCACTGCTTATGGGACAGTCCCCATACGTAGGCGGCGAGGATGTGCGCCTTGGCATCGCCCAGGAATTCGCCCCATGCCGGCATGTGATTGTTGCGGCCCTTGCGGATGGTTTCGGAAACTGTCGCCTCGCCGCTGCCATACAGCCAGATGTCGTCGGTCAGGTTCGGTGCGCCGAGTCCAGGATTGCCCTTGGCGTCCGCCCCATGGCAGACGGCGCAGTTCGCTGCGAACAGTGCCTTGCCCTTTTCGGCCAGAAGGTTGTCATGCGTAATGCCCGACAGCGACATGACGTAGTTCGCGGCCGCCTTCACACCGTCCTCGCCGATCACGGGCCCCATTGGCGGCATGATGCCATTGCGTCCGCCCTGGATCGTGGTCTTGATCGTCGCCGGATCACCACCGTACAGCCAGTCATTGTCGGCGAGATTGGGAAAGCCGCGGCTGCCGCGCGCATCCGACGCGTGGCATTGGGAGCAGTAGTTCAGGAACAGGCTCTGTCCGATCTCGCGCGCCTTTGGGTCCGCCGCCACCGCCGGAATATCCATCGCCGCGTACTTGGCGAAGATCGGCCCGAATGTTTCCGCAGCCTTCGCCTGTTCCGCCTCGTACTGTCCGGTGGAAGTCCACTTGTAACCGCCGGTGAACCGGCCCAGTCCGGGGTACAGCACCAGATACACCAGCGAAAAGACAATGGTGATGTAAAAAAGCCAGCGCCACCAGTTCGGCAGCGGATTGTTGTACTCCTCGAGGGTTTCGTCCCAGACATGGCCCATCGTCTGTGTCTTCGTGCCGGGCACGCGCTGGCTGCTCATCTTCCACAGCAGCAGGGCGCACGCAATGATGCTGACCAACGTGATGATGGAAACGTAATAACCCCAGAAATCGCTGGTGAAATCGCTCACTTGCCGCTCCTGTATTCAATCGCTTCGTCGTTGTCGTCGATTGCCATCCGGGCGGCTGCGTCGAACGCCTGTTTGCGCTTGCCGCTATAGGCCCACACAACGATGCCCAGGAAGGTGACGAACGCCACAACAGTCATGATGGAACGAATTACGGTCATATCCATGTTTCACCTCACCGTCTTGATCGAAGTGCCGAGCACCTGCAGGTAGGCGATCAGGGCCTCCACCTCGGTCTTGCCCTTGACCTCTTCCGCCGCGCCGGCGATCTGCTCCTCGGTGTACGGAACGCCGACCACGCGCAGCGCGCGCATCTTCCTGCCCGTAACGCTCTCGTCGATGCTTGCCTGCGCGAGCCACGGATAGGCCGGCATGTTCGACTCCGGCACCACGTCGCGCGGCTGGTTCAGGTGCAGCCTGTGCCACTCGTCGCTATAGCGGCCGCCGACCCGCGCCAGGTCGGGGCCGGTGCGCTTGCTGCCCCACTGGAAGGGGTGGTCGTACACGAATTCCCCTGCCACCGAGTAATGCCCGTAGCGCTCGGTTTCGGCGCGGAACGGGCGGATCATTTGCGAGTGGCAGTTGTAGCAGCCCTCGCGGATGTAGACATCGCGCCCCTCGAGCTGCAGCGCCGTGTAGGGCTTGAGGCCCGCCACCGGCTCGGTGGTCGACTTCTGGAAGAACAGGGGCACAATTTCCACCAGACCTCCCACCGCCACTACCAGGATGACCAGCACGATGAGCAGCCCGACGTTCTGCTCGATTTTTCCCTGAAACGAATTGGTCGTTGTTGCCATGTCGTTGTCCTCTAGGCTTTGCTGTCAAGTCACGCGTGCGCGGCGGCTGGCATGGGGATCCTCGCATCGGCAACCTTGCCCCCCGACACGGTCTTGACGACGTTCCAGGCCATGATCAGCATGCCGAAGAAGAACATCAGGCCCCCGAGCAGGCGGATGGCGTAGAACGGATAGGTCGCCTTCACGCCTTCGACGAAGGTGTAAGTCAGCGTGCCGTCGGCATTGACCGCGCGCCACATCAGACCCTGCATCACCCCGGCAATCCACATCGCGGCGATGTAGAGCACCACGCCGATCGTGGCAATCCAGAAATGCGCCGTGATCAGTCGCGTGCTGAACATCTCTGCCTTGCCGAACAGCCTCGGAACCAGGAAGTAGACGCAGCCGATCGTGATAAATGCCACCCATCCGAGCGCGCCCGAGTGCACGTGGCCGATCGTCCAGTCCGTGTAGTGCGACAGCGAGTTCACGGTCTTGATCGACATCATCGGGCCTTCGAACGTCGACATGCCGTAGAACGACAGCGACACGATCATGAATTTCAGGATCGGATCGGTGCGCAGCTTGTGCCACGCGCCGGACAGCGTCATGATCCCGTTTATCATCCCGCCCCAGGACGGCGCCAGCAGGATCAGGGAAAAGACCATGCCCAGCGACTGCGTCCAGTCGGGCAACGCGGTGTAATGCAGGTGATGCGGGCCCGCCCACATGTAGGTGAAGATCAGCGCCCAGAAGTGTACGACCGACAGCCGGTAACTGTAGATCGGGCGTCCGGCCTGCATCGGCACGAAGTAGTACATCATTCCCAGGAAGCCGGCCGTGAGGAAAAAGCCCACCGCGTTATGGCCGTACCACCACTGCACCATCGCGTCCTGCACCCCGGCGTAGGCCGAGTAGGATTTCCACAAGCTGACCGGGATTTCCGCGCTGTTGACGATGTGCAGCAACGCAACCGTAAGAATGAAGGCACCGAAAAACCAGTTGGCGACGTATATGTGCTGCACCCTGCGCTTGAACAGGGTGCCGAAGAACACCACCGCGTAGGCCACCCATACGATGGCAATCAGGATGTCGATCGGCCACTCGAGCTCCGCATACTCCTTGCTGGTGGTAATGCCCAGCGGGAGCGTGATCGCGGCCAGCACGATGACGGCCTGCCAGCCCCAGAAGGTGAAGGCCGCGAGCCCATCGGAGAACAGCCTCACGTGGCAGGTGCGCTGGACGGCGTAATATGAGGTCGCGAATAAGGCCGAGCCGCCGAAGGCGAAGATCACCGCGTTGGTATGCAGCGGGCGCAATCGACCGTAAGAAAGAAAGGAAATGCCGTGAGTCAGGTCCGGAAACAACAGCTGTGCGGCGATGAGCACGCCGACCAGCATGCCAACGATGCCCCACACCACCGTCATGATCGTGAATTGCCGGACGACTTTGTAGTTGTAAGTCGTTTGCTCCTGCATACTTGCTCCCTCGAGTTAAGTCGAAACGCCGACAGCCGCAATGCAGGCAGGATCAACGCCGAGTCCATCCTTTTCTTACCCGCCATCGGCAACGCCGCCATGCTAGCCGCAGCAATCCTGACCGAAGTTGACATAGATCAAACGGCGGCGCTGAATGTAATTTCATGCACCCGGCCCGCTATGGCCGTAGCCTGAGGAGAAGACAGATCATTTCCGCATTTGAATGGACTCGATGGAGCGCTCGGCACGCCGCCATGGCGGCCGCGATCCTGCTCGTGACGGCGTTGCCCGCCTGGCCCGAAAACCAAAGCGTCGCGCCCGATGCGCTGGTCAGACAGGTGGTCACCGATGTGCTCGCCGCCATCAGGAACATCCCGCCAGAGGACCGCGAAGGCCGCGAAAAGGCCCTGACCTACGCCAAGCAGAAGATCCTTCCCCATATCGACTTCGAGCGCATGACGCGGCTCGCAGTGGGCCGGGCCTGGCGCAGCGCGGACGCCCGCCAGCGCGACGCGCTGGTCACGCAGTTCGGCAACCTGATCACGCGCACGTATTCAGCCGCGATCGATGCCTATGACGGCCACGAAACGCAGGTAGATCCGCTGCAACTGTCTCCCGGGGACAACGACGTCATCGTCCATTCCCGCTTCAAGAAGTCAGGCGCGCCACCCGTCGAGGTGAACTACGCGATGTGGATGACTGCGCAAGGCTGGAAGGTGTATGACATCACCGTGGAAAACGTAAGCCTGGTGATCACCTACCGGTCGCAGTTCAGCGAGGAGGTCTCGCGTAGCGGCGTCGACGGGCTCATCCGGACCCTTACGGAAAAGAACCGCGCCTCGACGCGCTAAAGAGACACCCTCCGCTCCCCCTCTCCCCTCGCGGGATACCCTGGCGAAGCCCGGAGTACCCCGTTAGAGGGCCGGGGAGAGGGGCGTCACTCGTCCAGCGTTTTGGGACGCCCGGTCCCGATAGCGCCGTCGGAGCGGGCTTTCAGGTACGCAT
>Ga0137438_1000292_pt1 | contig 10215 bp, 15 predicted proteins | sample EasRivERMGT157_2_FD_102327 | JGI IMG/M metagenome (GOLD analysis project Ga0137438, IMG submission 102327) | Soil microbial communities from meander-bound floodplain in the East River, Colorado, USA - East River MetaG ERMGT157_2 | ecosystem: Environmental > Terrestrial > Soil > Floodplain ... | reverse complement strand
GATACGCGAAGGCCCTGGGTTACAGGCTGGAGGTCCGTCTAGTGAAGCAGCAGCGCCCAACCCGGCGCTCAACCGGACGCGCCGCAAAAGCGCCGCGCGCCGGTTAGCTCTGCGTTGGGCGTCTTGATATGTGTAACGCTTGAGGTTACACTTCGCAAGTGATCCGGAGCTTCAAGCATAAGGGGTTGAGCGGTTCTTTCTGACGGGTGCTAAGTCTGGCATCCGACCAGAACAAGCCGAGCGGCTTCGCCTCATCCTGGCGCAGTTGCAAGCGGCAGTCGCTCCGGATGACATGGCGCTTCCGGGATTGAGATTGCATCAGCTTAAGGGCAACCGCAAAGGCAGTTGGTCCGTAACGGTCAGCGGCAACTGGAGAGTTACCTTCTCTTTCGCCGGTAAAGACGCTGTTGATGTTGACTACGAGGACTATCACTGAACATGGCTGCAACTCTTCGAATGTATAACCCACCACACCCTGGCGAAATCCTGCGGCAGCTTTGCCTTGAGCCACTGGGACTAACCGTCACTGAGGTTGCTAAAGGTCTAGGTGTGAGTCGTAAGACGCTCTCGGCTATCTTGAACAGCCGAGCTAGCGTCTCGCCGGAGATGGCGGTTCGTCTGTCTCTGGCATTTGGCACTTCCGCCGAGAGCTGGCTGAATCATCAGCTTCAATACGATCTATGGCAGGTTCAGAAGCAGCGCAAGAGTCTGCGGGTGATGAAGTTCGCCGCATGAGGCGAGAAACGCCCAATCCGGCGCTGGTTCGGACCGCCCGCCTGCGGCGTCCGGCCGCAGAGCTAATTCGTTAGCGCTCATGGAGGTCGGCAATGCGCTGTGAACCTGCTGATGCGCTTCCCGATGGTCGGCTGGTAGTCTCCTCAGCCGACCGAAACCGCGGACCCATTCTGAAGGTACTCGAACGCGTCCTACCGAAAACCGGGCTCGTGCTGGAGGTCGCGAGCGGCACCGGGCAGCATGTGGTTCATTTCGCTCAGGCACTGAAGGGGTTGAGCTGGCAACCCACAGATATGGACGCAGCCTGCCGCCGATCGATCTCCGCCTGGCTGGCGACTGCAGAGCTCGCCAATGTACCCCAGCCCCTTGATCTCGACGTACGCGCATTGCCTTGGCGCGTACCCACACTCGATGCGATCGTCTGCCTCAATCTCATCCACATAGCGCCTTGGTCGGTAGCGACGGCTCTCTTCGCTGGTGCAGGGCTCGCCCTTCGCGAGACCGGCCTCTTGTACCTATACGGACCCTATTCCGTGCAGGGCAGGCACACGGCGCCGAGCAATGCTGCTTTCGATAGCGCCCTGCGCGCCGAGAACCCCGAATGGGGACTCCGAGATTTGAAAGAGGTCGAGTCGTTGGCGAAAGACCAAGGCTTCGATCTAGCCGAAACAATCGAGATGCCTGCTAATAACTTCAGCGTGCTGTTTCGAAAGCGCTAGATGATCGGACACCAGCGCTTGCTGCGATTCCACCGAAGGAGCGTCCTGACGAAGCCTTCAAGCGGTCGGGTGGATGTGCAGAATGATCGCTAACTTTAGTTCGAGCGGACGCGAATCAGCGTGAGTGGTTTGCCTGTAACAATGTCGGTGTGCATGAGTCATCGCGCGCGCCGCTCAACAAGGCGTTAGACGGCAGCTTGACGGCATCTCGGCCCTTTGAAATCATGCGCCGATGGACTTCGAGATCATTGGAGAGATTGCGCATGTCGAGACCTTTTCTGTCGGCTCTTCCATTCGGGAAATCTCACGATTGCGCAAGATCTACGGGCGCGGTCGCTGGAGGAAACGGAAAGGTATCGCTCGCGTGCGGCTTCATCATGGCGCTACCCGCCTGGCGGAGGTACACTGATATGAAGCTCATGGCATCGGGCGCAGAGAGCTGAAGATCAAGCGCTACATTGACTGACTTCCTATGAAAACACCGGCCAAGACGTTTGTTGTATGCCTGAAGAACAAGGGCTACGAAGTTTCTCTTGAACTTCGCAAGATCTATCAGGTATTGCCGGACGCAGATGCCGCGAAACATAGCCAGTTTCGCGTCATCGACGAGTCAGGTGACGATTACCTCTATCCCGCAGGTTACTTCGCCCCAATTGAGCTTCCGGCCCCTATTCGGAAAGCGGTCCTCGCTTCCGTCTAACCGCGCGTTCGAGAGCCGATGCTCTACGAGCGCGGCTCAACGCGGACGTTGGGCATTTCGATAGTTCACGATGGCAAGCGTATCGGCCAAGTTCACAAAATCTGAGCGCGCGCTCTTGCGAGAGCTAACGAGTGAGGCTTGGGAGACGGAGCTGGGAGAAGAGCTTGAAAAGCTATTTGAGGATTTCACGAAGTGGCTGGATCACGATATGAGTGCAATGGATCTATCGGACAGGATCCATGAGTTTCACAATGGCCCCTCGCGCGATCTGTACAGCCTTTATACGGGCGTTGACCCAGCGATGATCGCGGCTCGAGCAATCGCAATGGGGTTTATCGATGAGAAATCTCTCAACGACGAACTTCGCTCGAAACTCGCCGAGCAGATTGAAACGTTTCGTCGCTTGAAAAAAGATGAATAGCCAGTCTTTGCAAGAAGTGGATATGCCCAACCCGGCGCTGGTTCGGACCGTCCGCCTGCGGCGTCCGGCCGCATAGCTAATTTGTTGGCTTGCCCGGCTACATAAACTCTGATGCTAGGTATGTAGCAGCAGCGCATAGTATGCCGATGACTTCGAGGAGGTCTGCCTATGAAGCAATGGCTTGATGATCCCATTCGCAGGTTCAGTCGCCGCAAGTTCCTTGCGATGGCCTCCGCATTGGGCGCCGCTTCAAAGGTGGGCTACCGGTACGCGGAGGCGGCCGATCCACCACCTGAGACGAGAAGTATCCGGCTAATGGAAAGTCCGATCATCTGCGTCGCGCCACAACGGTTGGCCGAAGAGCTACTGCGGGCTGAAGGCTTTACCGATATCCGCTACGTGAGGTCGCTGAACTGGAACGAGCCATTGCCCAGCGGTGAAGCCGACATCAGCATGGTGTTTGCGCCACCCCAGATACTTCAAATCGAAGCCGGTGCACCGATCGTCGTCCTAGCTGGTGGGCACATCGGCTGCGTCGAGCTCGTGGCACGCGAGGGTATCCGCTCTACGCTCGGCCTGAAGGGCAAGACGATCGCCGTAAGTGATGAGGCAAGCGACGAGAAGATATTTATCTCCTTGTTCCTGTCATACGTCGGGCTCGATCCCCGGCGCGATGTTCAATGGGTAATTCACCCCGTCGTAGACACGCCGAGGCTCTTTCAAGAGGGGAAAGTCGACGCATTCATGACTGCCCCTCCATTCGGTGCCGAGCTTCGGTCGCGGAAGGTTGGGCGCGTCATAGTGAATATGACAATCGACCGACCGTGGTCTCAATACTTCTGCTGCCTCATTACCGGAAACAAGGAGTTCGTGCGACGGCATCCCATCGCAACGAAGCGGGCCCTACGGGCCATTTTGAAGGCAAATGACTTGTGCGTCGCGCAACCCGAACGTACCGCGCGTCTTATTCAGAGCATTGGCCTCGCCTCGACCTACGAATCCGCCTTGCGAGCGATCCAAGAAATCCCATATGCGAAGTGGCGAGAGTACGATCCGGAGGACGCACTCCGGTTCTATGCGCTGCGGATGCGCGAGGTGGGAATGATAAAGCACACCCCGCAAAAGATTATTACGCTCGGCACGGATTGGAGAGTACTAAACGAACTAAAGAGGGAATTGAAGGCGTGAAGGCTGGCATTCCGACGGGGCAGACTAACGACGCTTCGCTGCATGCGCGTCGTTACGCCTCAACGGCCACCGAACCTTGCTGCCATAGGTCGATAACCCGGCGACGTGCACAGAGACGTGCGAAGACACCAGGAGGTTCACATGAAGAGGTACCTTGCAGCGTTTACCGGCACTCCCACCGCAATGGCTCGGTGGGAAGCGCTCTCCGAGAGCGAGCGGCAGCGGAGGCAAGCTCAAGGCGTGGCGGCTTGGAAGAAGTGGGCTAGCGACAACGCAGCCGCCATAGTCGAAATGGGTGGCCCACTTAGTCGCACCAAGCTGGTGGCGAGCGGCGGGATTACGGACATTCGCAACAATCTTGCCGCCTTCACTATCGTCCAGGCGGAGTCTCAGGAGGCCGCCGCGCGGCTGTTTTTGAATCACCCTCACTTCACGATCTTTCCGGGAGAAGGAGTGGAAGTGATGGAAGTACTTCCCGTTCCGGCAGGGTAGTAACCAATGTTGAGGCCTAACCCCTCGCCGCAGCCGACCTGCTACGGCTGGCTTCGCCAGCCTGCGCGGGCGGTTGAGCTCAATCGTTAGGCGTCGCAGTTGAACCCGTCGATCAGCATTGCCAGCTATGTGCTCGCAGCCGCTTTGCTGCAAGGCTGTGATCGGACTCCAGACCATGTCTTCGTTCTGAACTCACCACAGGCTGTCGAGCTTGCTGCGTCGGCATCAGCGCGCAGCGTGCCGATTGGTGAACCTGTCGTCCTGTTCGCCGAACGAAGAACTAAAGGAAGTTGGAGACGAATTCCGTCTAAGGAACTCAAACCTGGCCAATGCTGGATCGCAGCGCCCCCACCCGAACGAGAAGCGGAGGTTTCCGACAACTTGCACTGGCGTGTTGAACCGGAGGGAGCGGCGAAATTCAATGTCGACGTCAGGCAGGATCACACCAGAACTGTTGTTCTGTCGAAGGTTGGAGTCTTCTCCTTCACACCGAGCACAGCCGTATGGTGTGAGCCGGGCCGCTCCGTTTCAGCGTCTCCTCTTCGAATCGAGGTCACTTCAAAGTGAGTTGCATGCAAGCGCGCGCAGCGACGCCCAACCCGGCGTTCAACCCGACCCGCGCCGGCGGTCATCGATTGTGCAAAGTTTTGGGTTCGTGCGCCGGCGCGGGTCGGTTAACTCTGCGTGGGGCCTTTGTCGTTTGCAGTCGCGCTGAGAAGTTAAACGGGCCGCGAGCGGGATGCGCCACCGTAACTGGGCGCTGCCAGTTGACGTTATGGAAGGAGGAGTCATGCACAAAGCACTTTGTTTTTTCTCGACTGCCCTTTTTGTCGCAACGTTTTGCACTGCCGCTGGTGCGCAGCAGGCTCCGAAATCCGGGAGCATCAACATTGATACTGGAGCGATCATGACAGAAGAGGAAGAGAGTAACTACGAGCTGCTTCTAGAGTTGACCGCGGGATTCAATGCGCACGACCTGGACAAGATCATGGGGCATTTTGCCGAGGACGCGTCATTAGACATGCCCCGGGGCAATAAGCCGTGGGGTACGCGCTTTATTGGCAAAGATAGTGTGCGCAAGGGGCTGGCAATGCGATTCGAAACGACCCCTGACGTGCACTATGGCGAGGCTCGGCACTGGGTGTCGGGCCGCCTGGGCGTATCAGAGTGGTTGCTGACTGGAACGACGAGGGAGGGCCGTAAGGTAGAGGTTCGAGGGTGTGATCACTACGAGTTCCGAGGCGGGAAGGTGATCCGCAAGGACTCCTATTGGAAGATTGTTGAGTGAGCGGCCGGGAAGATAAGTAATCCGCCCAACCCTTCGCTCCAGCCGACCTGCTACGGCTGGCTTCGCCAGCCTCCACAGGCGGCTGAGATCAAGCGTGGGCGCCTCATCCGTATGCCATCCGTAAGTCCCCAGACGCTAGCCTGTCAGCGCCGGGGCAGGCTGAGGATGCGCAGCACCGGAATCCGGACGACCGCCCTCGCGCGTTGTTGCCCGGGCGCAGAACAGCAGGGCTACGCGTCCCCTGCTGAACGTACTCTACGCGCGAGCGGGATGCGCCTGCCGACACCGGACGCTCTCTATCGACATGAGGGGAGGAGTAATGCGCAACGCACTTGCAGTCGCCGCATCTTGCCTGGTTGTTGGCGCCTTCTGTAGTTCGGTCGCCGCCCAGCAACTTCCGAAGTCAGGCAGCATCAGCGTCCACAGCGGCTATTGGGCCGTGGGCGAATCGGTTAATGTCGCCGAGAAAACCGTCCAAGGCCACGGCAACAATCGAGGCATCACGTTCAATGACAAAGGTTCAGGTCCGCTGCACCTTGGCCCTACCGATTGCTTCTACACGTTTTCTACGATTGCTGACCACACCAAAGTGAAGGGCTACTGCACCTTCGGCGATCCAGATGGAGACCGCATATTCACCGACTTCAAAGGTGCCTTTCAGCCCAGTGGATATGTTGAGGGCACGCACGACGTGGATGGCGGTACCGGAAAGTATTCTGGCATCCAGGGCACCATGATGTTCAAGTGCAAGTACTCGGGCGCGAACGGCGAGCTCGAGTGCATTCAACGTTTAGATTATCGTCTTCCGTAGGCTAGAAGGAGCAGGCCCAACATCACGCGGCAGGGGACGCACAACAGCGGCGCTCGGCTTGCTGCTGTGTGCCCCTGAGCGCGTGGGCGTTGGGCGTCCGGGAAGTTGCGCCTCGGCTTGCGGCAACCGAAGTGCTATCTAAAGATGGCTGCCGCATGGCCGTCTGCAAATAGTGCTTGAGCAGACGATACGAGCGTTCTACTTCACGCAGTGAGGAGGGAATATGAGTGCTTCAAACGGAAGTTGGTTTGCTGCAGTTCTGTTTGGCGTCAGCGTTTACGTTCTTTCATCTGCCGGTTGGGCCCAGCAGAAGTTTCCCCTAAAAGAAACGGATAGCGAGGGAGGGTATGTACAGGAGCACGCTATCGACGCTGGAGACAATCCTGGCCATCAAGTGCGCGTATATCAGCTCAAGTATCAGTATCCGAAGAAGGACTTGATTTTCCTGGGCGTTCCGGTAAAGGAGTCGACCACTACAGGCATAAGTGACTACACCAACTGGAGCGGATCGTTCACTACCTACAGCGTGTATACACTTGAGAATGGAAATAAGATCTTTGCCCGCGGGTCCGGAAGCACCCAAACCGGGTCGGACGGCGCTCGGAAGTTTTCATTTGTGGACAACTTTGTTGGGGGTACCGGTCCATATAAGGGCATTCGAGGACAGTACCGCGGCGCGGGAGAGCGTGCGGCAGACGCAAAATCGCTAACAGAATCTCAGTCGGGCGAATATTGGATCGAGCCGTAGCGAACACACTGCACAACTGGACATTGTTCCTGCAGACGCCCAACCATGCCATGAAGCGGACAGTCACCAGCGACCTTCGCCCGCCGGCTCCTGCCGCTGATGGCAATCGCTCGGCGTCACAGGGAGTTGCGCTGGAGGCAAATGCAGTAAGGTAGTTAGTGCAGTGTCGGCTTTGCTGCGAGAGGGACTGCTGTAGCAAGCCCGCAACACAGTGGACGCACCATGCAGTCCCGTCTTTGGAAGGGGAGACTGAAATGAACAAACAAAAAGTACGGTCACTACGGGCACGCGAGACGGCTCTTATTCTCGGCATTGCGATGGGCCTCGCCAGCGGACTATCCACCGCTCAGGACAAGCCTCTGCCGCCGCCCTATCAGATAGCCGGGACGAATCATGTCCTAGTCGGTGTCGTTTGGGAGGAAGCCGCGGTGCGCAAAGCGCTGCCACCCGGGATAACACCGGTCAAGGAAATGACCGGAGCAATCAACATCTACCAAGCAGACAAGGGCTACGCAATTGGACCATACCAGTCCGCCTACTTCTGGGTGGACATTGAGGGCTTCGACTCGCCTGACGGTACCAAGGGGCGCTGGATGCTCGCAGGCGTCTATGGCCCTGAGGCCAAAACCTCGGCTGCGCTCAAGGAGTACTACGGATTGCCGGTTCGCGTGGGGACGTCGCGATTTGAACCTACGGCACAGGGAAAGCGGGCCATTGGTACAGTCAACGGGAAAGACTTCATCACGGTCGAGATCAAGTCCGATCCCGGGCCGTGCGAACCCGTGGCTGGCCTCCTGAACTATCCTGGGCTGCCTGCGAAAGCAAAGCAAGTGGTGGTGAACGAAATTCCGTTCGTGGGTGACAGTTGTAAGGCAGAGCCGGTGTCAGTCAACGTCAATGCACCAGCGGGCGACCTATTTGGCAAGTTTCCCATCGCAAAAGTCATCTGGGCCGCGGAGTTCAAGAATGGCGCATTCTCATTCTCGCCCCCGAAGCTCGCTGATAAGTAGCACGATAGGTTGGCGTAGGAAGTTGTTACGCCGAACAACCGCATGCACCGGAAGCCCAAACAGCTGCACTGCGCTTGCTGTTTGGGCGCCGTTCATGCCGAGCGTTAGCCAGCAAAGTGGGAATTTCACCGAGCGCATGAATCCGAAGATCATCATTAGGAACGAGATCGATGCCGATGTAGGTGCAATAAGCGAAGTGACCGCTGCTGCGTTCATGACATTGGAGATAAGCAATCACACGGAGCAGTTCATCATCGAGGCACTACGCGCCGCCAAGGCTCTTGCTGTATCGCTCGTTGCGGAATTGAATGGTGCAGTGATTGGCCATATTGCGTTCTCTCCCGTGACCATTTCGGACGGCACTCGGGGCTGGTATGGCCTTGGTCCCGTTTCGGTACTGCCAACGTATCAACATCAGGGCATTGGAGCCGGGCTGATTCAGGAAGGACTTTCACGGCTGAAGGCCATGAATGGCCGAGGATGTTGTCTAGTAGGGCACCCGGACTACTATAGGAAATTCGGGTTTAAGAATCCTTCCGGACTGCTGGTTGAAGCTGTACCGCCAGAGGTCTTCTTCGCACTATCTTTCGATGGGCACTATCCGCAAGGTACCGTCACTTTCCACGAAGGATTTAGGGCAGATGGTAAGGCTGCTGGCTAACCCCTCCGTCAACCGGTCGCCCGGCAAGCTGCGCTTGCCGGTTCCCTTCGCCCTTCGGGCTCCGGTCGCCGGATACGTCGAACGTTAGCCGGACAATGGAGGTTGTCTTGAGGCCGATGGTCGCAGTGGTAGTTGCGCTCGTTTTACTCTTTGAACAAGGCTGCGCTTCGCTGCCCGCAGGTCCGGCAACGGTAACGCTTGCGACACCGTGCGACGACTGCGTGCGCGGCGTTACGAACTTTGCGAAGGTATCCCCGGCACTATGGCGTGGCTCGCAGCCCACTGCTGAGGGATTGCGCAATTTGGAGAATGCCGGGGTCAGGACAGTCATCGACTTTCGACATGATCATGATGACGCTGAACTCCTGACCGGAACGAAACTGCGGTACATCTGGATTCCGACGCGGCCCTGGAATCCAAAGGAAGATGATCTCGTGCCATTCTTCAGGGTGATTCAGGACCCGGAAAACTGGCCCGTCTTTGTTCATTGTTGGAAAGGTAACGACAGAGCCGGGTTTTACGTTGCCGCATATCGAATCGTCATTGATGGATGGAACCCCGACGATGCCATCCGGGAGATGTTCCAGTTCCACTACAACCCGATCTGGTTTCGGATCCCCGCCGTTTTGCGCGACATCGACGTCGAGAAGCTCAAAGGTCGAATCGCCGCGCTATAGAATGCATCACCGTGCTTGAAGCGCTGGCTAACCCTTCGACGCAGACCGTTTGCCAGCAAGCGTCGAACGCTGGCAAACCGCCCGTCATAGTGAACGTCCGGTTTCATTGAAACCCTGAATTGCTCGCCACTGCCATGCGAACCCAGTACTACACCGCATCTAGCCTCGATGGATATATCGCGACGGTCGATCACTCGCTTGAGTGGCTGTTCCAGCTCGGCGATGTGAACGAAACAAGCTACCCCAGTTTCATCCGCGACGTTGGGGCCCTGGCGATGGGCTCTTCAACCTACGAGTGGATGCTTCGTCATGTCGTGAAGCTTGGAGAAGCCTCAGGCAGTCCGTGGCCCTATTCCCAACCCACCTGGGTCTTTTCCAGCCGAGATCTGGAACTGGTCCCCGGCGCGGACATACGGCTCGCACGAGGGGACGTCCGCCCCGTGCACGAAGAGATGCGAGCGGCCGCGGGTGAGAAGAATGTCTGGCTCGTGGGCGGCGGGGACTTGGTCGGTCAGTTCCACGACTCAGGTCTACTCGACGACCTGATCGTTCAGCTTGGTTCAGTCACATTGGGTTCGGGCAAACCCTTGCTTCCGCGCCAAATTGCATTCCCGCCCCTGCGGCTTACTTCCGTACAAATGATTGGCCCAGGTTTTGCTGAACTTCGGTACGAGGTTCCGCGCCGCTAATGCCAAGACGCGATGTCTAAGCCCAGCCGCCAGCCAAATCGGATCGAACCACCGCAATACCTTGAGCGGCCGGAAT
>Ga0137438_1000291_pt1 | contig 10222 bp, 6 predicted proteins | sample EasRivERMGT157_2_FD_102327 | JGI IMG/M metagenome (GOLD analysis project Ga0137438, IMG submission 102327) | Soil microbial communities from meander-bound floodplain in the East River, Colorado, USA - East River MetaG ERMGT157_2 | ecosystem: Environmental > Terrestrial > Soil > Floodplain ... | reverse complement strand
GACCCGGGTCTGCTACAGCGGTGGCCCCGGCACCAGCGGCATCGGCGTCTGTCACCCCGGGTCCGAGACCTGCGCGGCCGGCGGGTTCGGTGCCTGTACCGGCGAGGTCACGCCGTCCGGCGAGCTATGCAACGGGCGCGACGACGACTGCAACGGCGCGGTCGACGACGCGCCCGGCGGCGGCGCGATCACCGCCACCTGCTACACCGGGCTCGCCGGCACCGCGAACGTCGGCACCTGCAAGTCGGGGACGAAGGCCTGCGCGTTCGGTGCGTTCGGCGCGTGCAGCGGCGAGATCGTGCCGCAGGCCCACGATCTGTGCGGCGACGGGCTCGACACCGACTGCGACGGCAAGGGCGACCTGGCCGAGGGCTGCCAGGTGCTCGACGCCGAGCTGCGGCTCGACGCACCCGGCGGCGCGCTCGGCGAGGCCACGCCCGGCACCCTGCACTCCTACGATGTCGTGCTGGCGCGCGGCGGCAGCGCGCTGGGCGCGAACGTGTACGCCGCGTGGAGCCAGCTGGTCGGCAGCCAGACCGAGGTGTACTTCCGGGCGTCGAGCGACGGCGGCAAGACCTGGGGCACGATCATCAGCGTCGCGGCGGCGGTCACCGGCAGCAAGGTCAAGCCGGCGCTCGCGGTCGCCCCCGGCGCGACCGACCGGATCATCGTGGCCTACCAGACCGTGGCGAGCGGCGTGCGCGACATCCACGTCCACGTCTCGAGCGACGGCGGCGCGACGTTCGCCGCCGCGAGCGTCGGCGGCACCGCGGGAGCCGCGCTCGATACCAGCGGCGACTCGTTCCACCACGCGGTCGCGATCAGCGGCACGACGTGCGTGGTGGCGTGGGAGAAGCTCAACACCTCCACGCTCAACCGCGACATCATGAGCCGGACGTCGAGCGACGGCTGCGCGACATTCAACGCCGAGACCAAGATCAACGTCGGCAGCCCGGCGACCCGGTTCGCCGGCCGCCCGCAGGTCGGCATCACGTCGAGCGGCGGGATCGCGTGGGCCTGGCGCGAGCAGCGCGCCAACTCGACGCGCGACATCTTCGCCGCCGCAGCGCCCAACGCGACAACAGCGCCGACCGCCGACATCGCGATCGATACCGACGCGGCCAGCGACAGCGACTTCCCGGTGCTCCGCGTCAACGAGGCCAACGCGTACCTGGTCTGGCAGGACGTCGCGACCAGCGCCAACAACGGGTCCGACGTGATGTTCGCGCGCTCGACCGACGGCGGCGCGACCTGGAGCGCCGCGCGCGTCATCGATGATCCGCTCGCCGAGGTGTCGTCGTCGTTCACCCCGTCGCTCGCGATCGATCCCAGGGCCGCCGGCGCCGCCGACGACGTCGTCGCGATCGCGTGGGAGGACCGCCGCCAGGGCACCCAGGTGTTCGCCTCGATCTCGAGCGACGGCGGCCAGACCTTCGCGACCCCGATCCGCGCGTCGTCCGAGGCCAACGACCCGATCGTCGGCCAGACCAGCGTGCCGCAGATCGCGGCGGCCGGCGGCGGCGTGCTCGCCGTGGTCTACCGGAACCAGCAGACCGGCGGCCGACCGCACGTGTACGTCGCGACCTCGATCGATGGCGGCGTGACCTGGACGTTCACCGCGCACCGGATCGACGGCGGCGCCGGCTCGGCGCTCGCGCCCCAGGTGATCGCGTCGCAGGTGTCCGGCAAGCCGGGCGCGGTGGCCGCGTGGCCCGACTTCCGTGCCAACCAGATCGATGGCGACATCTACGTCGCCGTGTCGCATTGACCCCACGGGCACCGTTGGATAGCTTCCTGCGACTTTCCAGGGAGTCCGCCATGGCCACCGAACGTACGTTCTCGATCATCAAGCCCGACGCCGTCGCCAAGAACGTGATCGGCCCGATCACCGCCAAGCTCGAGGCCGCGGGGCTCCGCGTCGTGGCCTCGAAGATGGTGCGGCTCACCGAGGCCCAGGCCCAGGCGTTCTACGCGGTTCACAAGGAGCGGCCGTTCTACGCCGGCCTCGTCAAGTTCATGACCGAGGGTCCGGTCGTCGTGCAGGTCCTCGAGGGCGACGGCGCGATCGCCAAGAACCGCGAGGTGATGGGCGCGACCAACCCCGAGAAGGCCGCCGCCGGCACGATCCGCAAGGAGTTCGCGAGCGACATCGAGCGCAACGCCGTCCACGGCTCCGACGCGCCCGAGACCGCGCGTGACGAGATCGCGTTCTTCTTCTCGACCGCCGAGCTCACCGCGCTCGCCCGGTAGCCAGCTCCGAGGCGCGACAGGATAGCGAATGCGGGGCGGCCTGCCGCTGGGCACCGGAGGCGAGCTCGAGGTGCTGGTCCGCGCCACGACTCACGCGTCATTCACAGCCACGCCTGATCGACCGCGTCGAGCTCGGGCCCCGACGTCGGAGCCGCGAACCCGACGCGGCGGACGTGCGCGAGCAGCTCCTGCGTCTCCTTGGCCTGGAGCGGCGCGCTCTGCGCGATCTCCTGATCGATGACGATGCGCGAGCCCGCAGCCGGCCTGGCGGGGTCCTTGGCTAGCACGAGCAGGCGATTGCCGACATACAGCGCTTCTTCGAGGTCGTGCGTCACGAACAGCACCGTGGTCTGCTGATCGTGGAATGCGCGCACGATCGCGCGCTGCAGCGACTCGCGCGTATCAGCGTCCAGCGCGCCGAACGGCTCGTCCATGAGCAGGATGCGCGGCTTCATGATCAGCGCCTGCGCGATCGCCGCGCGCTGCTGCATGCCGCCCGACAGCTGGTGGGGATACTTGTCGGCGTGGTCGTCCAGCTTGACCTGGCGCAGCTGCGCCATGGCCTCGTCGCGGAACCGCCGGTGGTGCCGGCTGCGGTACCACGGCCAGGTCAGCCACTTCTGGACGAGGTAGGTCGTGCTCAGCTCGAGGCCGAACATCACGTTCTCGAGCACGGTGCGGTGCGGGAACAATGAATACTTCTGAAACACGATGCCGCGCGTCCGATCGGGGTGCGTGATCGGCTCGCCGTTCGAGCGCAGCGTTCCCTTCCAGGGCCGCTCGGAGCCGAGCACGAGCCGGAGCAGCGTCGACTTGCCGCAGCCGCTCGCGCCGACCAGGCTGATGAACTGATGGCCCGCGATCGTGACGTCGAGACCGTCGAAGATCACCTGGTGGCCGCCGCGCACGCGGTAGCGTTGCCCGATCCGGCGGCACTCGAGGATGGGGAGCTCGGCCACCTTAGTCATCCTTGCGGGTGGACGACCACGGCGCGACCAGCCGCGACACCAGGTGGAAGCCGAAATCGATCACCGTGCCGAGGACGGCGAGCCAGATGACATACACGAGGATGTGATCGATCCGGACCATCCGCTGGCTCAGCACGATCCCGTGCCCGATGCCCTCGCTCGAGTTGATGTACTCGGCCGCGATCAGGTAGATCCACGCCGGACCGACCGCCAGCCGGATCATCTCGATGACCTGGGGGATGATCTGCGGGATGATCGCCTTGACGACGACGTCGAGGGTCGAGGCGCCGAGCGAGTACGCCTTGACGATCGTGTTCTTGGGCACCGCCCTCGCCACCAGCCCGATCCCGATCGCGAGCGTCGGCGAGATCCCGAACACGATCAGCGCGACCTTGAAGGTGTCGCCGGTCACGCCGAACACGACCATGAACAGCGCGATCATCGCGGTCGGCGGGATCTTGGCGATCGCGGTCACCACCGGCGAGCACATCGCGTGGATCGTCGACAGCACCCCCATCGCGAGCCCCAGGGCAGTCGAGAGCGCGATGCCGAGGCCGAGCCCCTTCGCGAGGATCCCGAGCGACACCCGGGTGTCGGACCAGAACGGCACGGCACCGGTGCGCGGGTCGACGTCGGTGAGCTCGCCGAACGCCGTCCACAGCTGGCCGCACCCGGGGCTGAACCGCGGGTTTCCGCCGCCCTGGACGTGCGCGTGGACGTAGTACTCGTACACCGCGAGCACCAGCGCGACGCCGATCACGCCGAGCAGGACGCGGCTCGCGGGCGCGATCGGCGACCCGATGATCGCGCGAAACCGCCGGTCTCTGGTCATGCGGCGTCACCGGACATGCGGCGTCACCGGGCAGCCGCGTAGGAGGCGTCGAACCGCAGCTTCTCGGTCGCGTTCGCGCCGTAGCCGATCGCGAAGTGGGCGTCCTTCACGAGCCCGTGGTCGATCGAGAACTTCTTGATCTTCTCCATCGTCGCCTTCGTGGTGTCGGCCTCGAGGAACGCGGCCGCCTCCGCGCGATCGGTGCGCAGATCGGTGCCGCCGAGCATCTTCTTGAACTCGTCGACGGTGGCGTGCGCGCCCGCCGCCATGATCGCGATCGAGTCCTCGCGCGTCGCGGGATCTTCGATCACCTTCATCGCGTCGTACCACGCCTCGGTCAAGACCCCGCCGAGCGCCGGCTGCTCCTTGATCGCGGTGTTGTTGAGCACGAGGAGGTCGATGATCTCGCCCGGGATCTGCTTGCTCGAGAAGATCACCTTGCCCTTGCCGCCCTCGGTCGCCTGGAACAGGTGCGGGTTCCACGTCGTCACCGCCTCCACCTTGGGGTCGGCCACGAACGCCTTGCCCGCCTCGTCACCGTCGGTGTTCTTGATCTTGACGTCGGCCTCCTTCATGCCGACGGAGTCGAGGCCGCGCGCGAGCAGGTAGTGGCTGACGCTGAGCTCGGCGAGCAGGATCTCCTTGCCCTTGAGGCCCCTGAGGTCGTCGATCCCGCGGACCAGCACGCCGTCGCCGCCGTTCGACGTGTCGTTGACCACGATCGCGACGGTGTCCACGCCGGCCGCCGCGGGCTGCAGCGCCTCCATCGACGTCATCGCGCAGCCGTCGAGCTTGCCGGCGGCGAACGCGGTGACCGAGTCCATGTAGGCCGGGAACTCGACCAGCTTGACCTTGATGCCCTTGTCGGCGGCGCGCTTCGCGAGGAAGCCCTTGACCTCCATCAGCTTGAACGGCATCCAGCCGGTCCACACCGACCACGCGATCTGATACTCCCGGCCCGACGCCGCCGGCTGGTCCCCGGCCCGCGCCGCGCTCGCCGGGCCGGCCGACTCCACCGACTTTGCCGACCCATTGTCTGATTTCTTACCGCTACACGAGATCGCGAATATGCCGGCGACGAGACCGGCCAACAGCGAGTATCTAACGGTGTAGATATTCATGTTTACTGCATATCGATAATTGATCCAAATAACATATGCAATCGTGCGACACGTAGCGAAACGCGGCAGACTGATATGCGCAGCACGATCCCACACGTGCATTTCGTGCGGGTTTCATGCGCGTTTCCGAGCTCGGAGATCGACGGATCACCGACATCGCCGATGCGGTATCGCGTGCCCGCGATCGTCAGACGAATCTCTGGATGAGCTCATCCGGAATCGGCCCGTCGATCGCCGAGATGATCGAGGCTTCGGTCGGTCCGCCCGGCGCCCCGAGCTCTTCGAGTACCGCCGCGAAGAATGCGCTCCTTCGTACATCCTGCCCCTGCAGCCGGCTGGCCAGGACATCCGCTGCGACCAGCCCGCGGGATAGCGTCACGAGGCCGGGGTTGAGGATGAGATCGTAGTTGCCGAACCGGCTGCGGTAGAGCCCTTCCCGGCTCCACCGCACCGCGCTGTGGAGCGCCTCGACGAGCCCGTACGGGCGCAGCAGCGCGCCGTAGAGCCGTGCCACGTCGCAGCACACGCGCGCGAAGTGATCGATCGTCGGGCCGTGGAACCTGGTGCGCAGGGGCGGCGGCAGGAGCCCGAAGCAGTTGGAGATCCCGAGCCGGGTCGGCCCCTTGAACCGGGCGAACGACACGAACGGCGCCCCGCGGTGCTCGAGCACGATCGCCGGCACGAACCCGGCGAGCTCGGCGTCGCGCAGCCGGACGCCGCGCTCGGCGAGGATGCGGAGCACGTCCTCACGTGGCGCACACGCGCCGTCCCAGTACGCCTCGGTGACGTTGACGTACTGCGCGCGATGACGCGCGAGCACCTCGGCGATCCCGGTGCGCCGGAGGAACTCGGCCTCCTGGTCGCGGAGCCAGCCGCGGTGGGCGCGCGGCTCGGTCTCCCAGTCGAACCCGGCGCCGCCGAGGTTGCGCCCCGTGGAGTGGCCCTCGAGGACGATCGCCCGGCCCCCGAGCGCGGACAGCAGCTGATCGAGCGCCGCGGCGTCGGTGAACGTCCCGGTCGCGTAGCCGTGCCAGGTGACCTTGACGAACACGCGCGCGGACGGCACCTCGAAGTGCCCGAGCAGCCGCGCGAGCCCGTCGGGCTCGACGATCTCGGCGATCACGCCGGGGCCATAGGCGAGGTCAGGCCCGAGCGGCGCGGGCAGGATATCCATCGTGCAGCTCGCCTCCGGACCGATGACGCAGCTCTCCCGCTCGCTCGCCGCGTGCACCAGCGACGGCGCCCGGGCCTCGCGTTGCGCGCGGTGCGCCCGGAACAGCGCGAGCAGCCGCTCGACGAGCCACGCCCGGACGTGCGGGCTGTCGCCCACGGGGTTCACCAGGCGATAGCCGGTCGCCTCGGCCTGGGCCTCGGGATGCCCGCGGCGGAAGTCGTCGAACAGCAGCTCGGCATATGCGTGCGTGACGCCGGGCCACAGCAGCATCGGCACCGCGATCCAGTGCAACGACGAGCCGAGGCAGCGTGCGAGCGTGTCGGGGACCGACGGCCGGGGGTGGCGCACGAACGCGACCTCGCCATGCGCGACCGCGAGCTGCTCCCACAAAAGCCGCATCACCGCGTAGGCGCCGGCACGCCCGCGCGCGTCGCCGGACCCGCTCGCGACGACCATGACGCCGAGCCGCGCCGGCGCGATCTCTTTGCCCGCGAGCGATTCCCACAGCGCCTCGGCGAACGCCTGGACCAGGTGGCGATGACACGGATCCGCGTCGTCGTAGTGGATCGCGAGCGCATGGGCGCTGCGCTGCGACTCGCGGGTGAGCTCGACCAGCGCCTGGCGCTGAACCACGCTGAGCTCGAGGATCGCCGGGAGGATGAAGGCGAGCGTCCGGCCCCGCGCCGCCTGATCTGCGAGCACCGCCGCGAGCGATCCGGGCGCGCCTTGCGCAGCGTTCGGGTCGTCGATCCCGAAGCTCGCGACGGCGACCTCCGGGTGGAACCCGAGGATCGGCGCGGCGGCCTCGGCCACCGCCTGCCCCGCGGCGACCGCGCGCGGCCACGCAGCGTCGTGCGGCGACAGATCGGTGGCGATCAGGAAGATCGGCCCCACGCGCGGGATCAGGCTTTCGGCGCGACCAGCCGGCCGCCGATCCGCTCGTGCTTCACCATCACCGCGAGGACATCGACCATCGCGCGCACCGCGAGCAGCGCGGTGATGTCGGAGTGGTCGTAGGGCGGCGAGACCTCGACCACCTCCATGCCCGCGACGCCCTCCCTGGCGACCCCGCGCAGGATCGCGAGCGCCTCGCGGGGGAGGAAGCCGCCCGGCTCCGGCCAGCCGGTGCCGGGGACGAAGCCGGCGTCGATCGAGTCGATGTCGAACGACAGGAACACCGCGCTCGCGCCCTTCCACGCGACCTCGAGCGCGATCTCGATCGTCTTGGCGATGCCGATCTTCTCGACGTCGTCGATCGTCAGGATCGTCGAGCGCATCGCGCGGCCCTGGCGCACGCCGAGCCGCGGCACCTGCCAGCCGCCGATGCCGATCTGCACCAGGTTGGTGGGCGGACAGTTGGCGAGCTGCGTCGCGTGAAACCACGGACAGGTATGCATGATCTCATCCATGTCCTTTTCCTGGGTGTCGACGTGGCGATCGAGGTGGATGATCCCCACCTTGCCCTCGACGCACTCGGCGACGCCGCGCAGCGTCGGATAACCGATCGAGTGATCGCCGCCCATGATCATCGGCAGCGTGCCCTGCGACAGGATGTGCGCGACCGCCTTGGTGATCTGATCGTGGCTCTTGGTGATGTTGGCCGGGCAGTACACATCGCCGACATCGCACATCCTGAGCGACTCGCGAAGGTCGACGCCGAGCTCGAAGTTGTACGCGGTGTAGAGCGACGAGATCCGCCGGATCGCCTGCGGCCCGAACCGGGTCCCCGACCGGTAGGTGGTGCCGATATCGAACGGCGCCCCGACGAACGCGACGTCGTAGTCGCCGACCTTCCGGACGTCCTCGAGGTACGGCATCTTCAAGAACGTGTTGATGCCCGACCAGTGCGGGAGCTCGCCGCGCTGGAAGCAGCTGATCTCGGTCTTGTCCTCGATCGAGTCGGCGCAGGGCAGCCCGTACTCCTGGCCGCGCCGGACCTCGGCCTCCCACTGCGTGGTCGGCAGCGCCGCCTCGAGCTCCTGGGCCTTGTAGCCGGCGAACCCGGAGTGGTCGGCGAGCGCGCGCTGGTGCTCGCGGTGGTTCGGGGCGTGGCGCTTGTAGAACGTCATGGGTCACTCTCGAGCCGCGTGCGTGTTGCTCGGCGTGAGCCGCGCCGCCAGACAGCCGGCTGGATGCTAGGCGACCCTGGAAGCGGGGGTCAAGGGCGCCCGGGTCATGGCGCAGGCGAGCCGTCGACGACGGTCGCGTGCGGCATCGCCGGGGGCTTGTTGCGGCGCACCCGGTCGCGCAGGCCCTCGATCAGCGAATACACCACCGGGACCACGACCAGGGTCAAGACGGTCGAGGTGATGAGGCCGCCGATCACGACGATCGCCATCGGCGCGCGGGACTCGCCGCCCTCGCCGAGCGCGAGCGCCACCGGCGACATGCCGAGGATCATCGCCGCGGTGGTCATGAGGATCGGCCGGAGCCGGATCGGCCCGGCGACGAGCAGCGCGTCCCTGGTCGAGGCGCCCTGGGCCTTCTGCTTCTGCGCGAAGTCGACCAGCAAGATCGCGTTCTTGGTCACCAGGCCCATCAGCATGATGAGGCCGATCATGCCGAAGATGCTGAACGTCTGGCCGGCGAGGAACAAGGCGCCGAACGCGCCGACCACCGCGAGCGGCAAGGACATCATGATCGTGAACGGATGGATGAAGCTCTCGAACTGCGCCGCGAGGATCATGTAGACGAGCAGGATCGCCAGGATCAGCGCGACGATCATGTAGCCGAACGACTCGGTCATCAGCTGGCTCGTGCCCGACATCTCGGTCTCGACCGACGCGGGGACCACGCGCTTGGCGATCTCGAGCGTCTTGGCCGAGGCCTCGCCGAGCACCAGGCCGTCGAGGCCGGCGGAGATCGTGATCTGGCGCAGCCGGGCCTCGCGCGCGATCTGGGTCGGGCCCACGCCGCGCTCGAGGCGCACCACCGATGAAAGGGGCACGAGCTCGCCGGTGTTCGACCGGACCGTCAGGTTCGACAGCGCGGGGAAGTCGGTCTGCTCCTGGTCGGCGAGGGTCAGGCGGACGTCGTAGAGATCGGCGTCTTCCTTGTAGTCGGTGATCTTGTCACGCGAGACCAGGGCGCGCACGGTGCGGGCGACGGTCGCCACCGGGACGCCGAGCCCGGTCGCGGCGGCGCGGTCGGGCGCGACCTCGATCTGCGGCTTGCCGCCGCGATAGCTCGAGTCGACGTCGACGAACCCGGGAGTCTTGCGCAGCTCCGCGACCAGGGCATCGGACGCCTTGATGAGGTCGTCCATGTTCCGGGCCCGCAGGTTGAACTGGATCGGCCGGCCGTCGTCGCCGCCGACCCCGCCGGTCTGGCCGAGCGTGACCTTGATGCCGCCCTTGGCCAGCGGGGCGTAGTGCTCGCGCACCCAGCTCATCGCCGCCTGCTGGCTGAACGCGCGCTCGCGCACCGGCTTCAGCGTCACCTGGACCTGCGCGATGTTGACCGAGCCGGAGCCGCGGCCGATCGTGACGAACGTCGAGATCACGCCCGGGCCGTGGCTGCGCAGGTCGGCGGCGACCAGCTCGGCCACGTCCTCGGTCGCACCCAGCGCGGTGCCGGTCGGCAGCTCGATCGACACCGAGAACGCCGAGCGGTCGTCATCGGGGACGAACTCGGTCTTGACCTGGGTGACCAGCGCGCACGAGCCCACCAGCACGCCGCCGGCGAACACCACGGTCAGCGCGCGGTGGCGCAGCGCCGCGCCGAGCAGCCGCTTGTACGCCCACTCGATCGCCACCAGGCCGCGCTCGATCACGCGGGACACCAGGCCGGGGCGGCGGTGGTGGAGCCTCAGGAGCCGCGCCGACAGCATCGGGGTCAGCGTGAACGACACGAACATCGACAGCAGCACGGCGACGCT
>Ga0137438_1000290_pt1 | contig 10237 bp, 5 predicted proteins | sample EasRivERMGT157_2_FD_102327 | JGI IMG/M metagenome (GOLD analysis project Ga0137438, IMG submission 102327) | Soil microbial communities from meander-bound floodplain in the East River, Colorado, USA - East River MetaG ERMGT157_2 | ecosystem: Environmental > Terrestrial > Soil > Floodplain ... | reverse complement strand
TGCCGGTGATGAGCGACAGCGCTGACACGCTCGCGAGCAGCGACTACCTGGCAGCCGGAGACGGCGCGCACAGGTTCGCGCCGAGCAGGCGGCCCGCCAGGCCCGAGCTGCGGATGGCAGAGGAGTCGCACGTCGGCGTCGCGCCCCGCAAGCGGTCCGCCAGGGCCGCCGTCGCCGGTGGGATCGCGATCGCCGTCGCCGGCGCCGTGCTGGCGTACGCGCTGCTTCCCGGCGACGCCGCGGTCCCGGCGAACCTCGACGGGGTGACGGCGCTGCCCGCGGCACCCACGCCGGCGGTGACACCCGCACCGGCGGCGGCACCCACAGCAGCGGCCGCGGCACCCCCGGGGTCGCCATCACTGGCGGCGGCGACACCCGCGGGGTCGCCATCACCGGCGGCGGCAACACCCGCGGGGTCGCCATCCCCGGCGGCGGCAACACCCGCGGGGTCGCCATCCCCGGCCGCACCGGCGACCAGGCCCGATCCGGCGTCCGCCGCAGCGCCTGCGGTCACTCCGTCCGGGCCAGGCGGGCCGGCCGGGCCCTCCGATCCGCCCGTGGCCGCCGGCAACCATCACACCGCGCCGGGTCAGGCTTCGACCAGGCCCGGCTCCAAGGACAGGCCCAGGCACGGCACGGTGACCCGCCCCCCAGGACGCGGCGCACCCGGCGCGGCGATCGAGCTCGGCCGTGATATCCGTCAAGTCGACCCATCGAAGCCTGGCCCCCACACCTCGAACGGCTCGCCGATCGAGACCAACATCGACATCGGCAAGAAGCCGCCCGCGCCCTCCGCTCGACCCAAGGATCCGACGACCCCGTGATGCCGCCTCGCAGCAAACGCCTCTGCTACCGCCTGTCCGTCGGGTTCGCCGCGGCGGCGGTGCTGCTCACCGCGCCGGTGGCCGCCGCCCAGGCTCCCGCGCCGGCGCCGCAGTCAGCCCCGACCGCAGCCCCGGCCCCGGCCACGCCGCCACCAGCCCCGACCGCGCCCCCGCCCGTCGCCGCGCCGCCGCTCGCGCAGATCAAGGACGCCAAGCAGCTCGCAGAGGTCCTGCAGACGATCACGCAGGATCCGGCGATCGCCGTCGACGATCCGGCGACCCGGCCGCTCGCCCAGGCGCTGATGTCCGAGGGGGTGAAGCAGCTGCAGGCCCGCGCGTACGACCAGGCGCTGGCGAACTTCCTCGAGGCCTACACCAAGTTCCCGAGCCCCAAGATCCTGCTCAACGTCGCGTCCACGCTGCGCGACATGGGCCGGCTCGCCGACGCCGCGAACACCTACCAGCGCTACCTCACCGATCCGGCGACCGGGTCCGAGCGCGTCGCCGAGGTCAAGGACCTGCTGCTCCGGCTCGACGAGCAGCTGATGATCCTGACCGTGCGGGTGTACCCGCGCGGCTCCGATATCTCGATCGACGGTGGGCCGTTCATCCCGGTCGGCAGCTCGCTCCTGACCCGCGTGCGGTCCGGCCTGCACCTGGTCCGGATCCGCAAGAACGAGCTGGCCAACGAGCTGCCGATCAACGGCTTCGAGGGTGAGAACAAGGAGGTCACGCCGACCTTGCAGGTCGCCGCAGAGCCGTCGCCGGCCACGGCCGCGCAGGTCGCGAGCGCAGCGGCGCCGACGGTGATCGACGCCAAGCAGCCCGACATCAAGGGCGGCGCGCACGTGACCCCGCCCGAGCGCGTCGACGGCTGGCTGATCACCGGCACGCAGTACGGCGTGTCCGACGCCAGCAGCCGGGAGCGCATCGTCCACGGCGGCCCCAACGGCCGCCAGGTCGCGGCGATCATCCCGCACTACGACGTGTCCGATCGCGGCGACGCGAACCTGGGCAACCAGGACGACGACTCGATCGCGTCCGGCGCGCTCGGCGTGTTGCGGATCGACGGCAAGGGCCGCGGGTTCGCCGGCGGCTTCGGGCTCGCGATCTCGCGCGGCAAGCTCGAGACCGAGATCATGTTCCTCAAGTCGAACGAGCTCGGCGGCTACCTCGGGTTTCGCTACCGGCTGTTCACCGGGTTCTTCCGGCCGTACGGCGCGGTCGGCGTGCCCGGGTTCGTCTACGATCACGACGAGCTGCAGCCCGACATGACCACGCTGACCACGCAGCGGCTCGCGATCGGCGTGCGCGCGGCCGCCGGGCTCGAGATCATGATCAACGGCCACCTGAGCGTGCAGGGCGACGTCGGCTACGAGCACTTCTTCTTCGTCGACAATCACTTCGAGGCCGACGTGTTCGTCCCGACGCTCGGCCTGATCGGACGGCTGTGACCCCGCGCGCGGCGCGCCGGCTCCGCCTGGTCGTCGCGCTCGCTGCCGCCGCGGGCGCGCGGTCGGCCACCGCGGCGCCTCCGGCGTTTCACGCCGTGCCCGAGGTCGGCGTCGTCGACACCGCCCCGAACACTGCCGGGTCGGGCATGATCGTGCTGCACAACGACGGCGCCGCGCCGATCGCCGCCGCCGCGATCACCGCCGACCCGGGCTGCGACCCCGCCGTGCAGCTCGCACCGCTCGGCGGGTTCACGCTCCAGCCCGGCGCGACGCTCTCGCTCGGAGTGACGTGCGCGGCCGCGCCGGCGGGCGTCGCGCGCTGCAACTTCACCGTGCGGTCGCAGGCCGGCAGCGCGCTGGCCGCGCTCGAGGCGGTGTGCGCCTACGCGGGCTCCGCGACCCTTGTGCCCGACACCACCGCGATCGACTTCGGGCCGGTCGCGGTCGGTGGCTCGGCGGCGCGCCCGATCACGCTGCGCAACATGGCGGCGGTGCCGATCGACACGCTGTTCGTCGACACCACCGAGCTCGGCGGCAACTTCGCCGCCGCGGCGCCGTGTAACCCCGACGCGCGCGAGTGCACCGCCAAGATCCCGACGATCGCCCCGGGCGCCACCGTCAAGCTCACCGTCGCCTGCACGCCGCGCGGCGCCGGCCCCCAGGCCGCGCAGCTCCACGTCGTGACCGCCGCCGGGACGCGGCTCGCCGCGCCGATCGCGCTGGCGTGCAGCGGCACCGCCGCGACCACGCCGGTGATCTCGGTGTCTCCCGGGTCGATCGACGTCGGGGCGGTCGAGCTGATGAACGCGACGGCGAGCGCGACGGTGCACATCGCCAACGCCGGCACCGGGACCCTGCGGCTGCTCGACGTCCAGATCGTCGACGCCGGCACCGGCGCCGCTGCCGACTGGAGCTACACCGCGGCCCTGCCGTGCAGCTCGCACGTCCCGCCGGGCTGCGACGTGCTGGGTGGGCTCGCCGTCGATCTGAACCTCGGGTTCGATCCCGGCGCGATCGGTGTCCGCGACGCGACCCTGCTCGTCAACTACCACGACACCGCCGATCGCTCGATCTCGGTCCCCCTGCGCGGCACCGGGCGCGGCGCGACCCTCGAGCTGGTGGGAGGTTCGACGACGCTCGACTTCGGCGTGCTGCCGGTCAACGCGACCGGGATGCTGAGCTTCCAGGTCGCCAACACCGGCACGCGCGACCTCACCGACGGCGCGATCATGGTGACCCCCGCCGGCCCGTTCACCGCGAGCCCGGCCTCGCCGTTCACCGTCGCAGCCGGCGCGCGCGCGACGGTCACCATCAGCTGCAAGCCCACGGCGCCGGGGATGGCGATGGCGATGGCGGATCTGCAGCTGTCCGCGCCCGACGTCCAGACCGCGCCGATCGACGTCGCGCTGCGCTGCGCCGGCGACCCCGCGATGGCGGTGACCGCGACGCCGCCCGCGATCCTGCTCGGCGAGGTCCGGCAGACCACGCCGATCGTCGCGCAGGTCGCGGTCGCGAGCGCCGGTGCCCCGATCACGCTCGGCGCCGCGAGCCTCGAGACCGCCAACCCCAGCCTGTCGGTCGCAGGGCCCCCGGCGACCACCCCCGCGATGGTCACGCTGACCGTCACCCCGCGCAGCGACGGCGACCTCGCCGACCGCATCCTCGTCCCGCCGGCGAGCGGGCCGCAGCTCGCGGTCGCGATCACCGGCACCGCGGTGACCGCGATGTACAGCGTGCCCGCCGCGATCTCGCTCGGCACGTTCTGCGTCGAGCAAGCGACCACGCCGCGGATCGTGCCGCTGAGCTCGACCGGCAGCGCGACGATCGGGGTGATGACGCCGGCGCTTGTGCGCAGCGACTCGCCGTTCGACCTCGTGCTCGTCGCGCCGCAGCGCTACCCGGCGACGCTGCCGCCGCTCCACACGGCGGTGGTCGCGGCCACACCGAAGCGGCAGGCCGCCGCGGGCCTCGCCACCGATGACCTGGTGTGGACCACCGATGTCACCGGTCGCACCACCGCGCACACCACGCTGACGGCGACCTTCATCGACAACGGCGGTGCGATCGCGCCGCGCGACCTGAGCTACGAGGATACGCCGATCCACCTCGACACCCGCAACGCGCAGCAGGTCACGCTGCGCAACTGCGATGTCTCGCCGCTCCAGCTCGATCCGCCGGTGATCCCCGCGCCGTTCACGATCGACAGCCCCAACTTCCCCAGCGTGCTCCGGCCCGGCGAGACCGCGACGTTCAGCGTCGGGTTCCATCCGACCAAGCTCGGCCTCGCGATGAAGACCCTGACGATCACCTCGCCTCAGCTCCGCGACACGCCGCTGGTCGTGAACCTGCTCGGCACCGGCATCGCCAACGGCGGCGACGGCGACGCGGGCCCTGTCACCAGCGGCTTCGAGAGCACGAGCTTCTACGCGTGCAGCAGCTGCGCGTCGCACGATGCGTCGGGCGCGCTGGTGCTCGCCGCCGCTGCCCTGTGCGCGCTGGTGCCGCGGCGCCGCCGCCGCTGACCGCGCTGCGCCACGACGCGCCGCGTTAGCGCCGCCGGGGGTCGCCGCTGCAGGTCCCGAAACCCCCAGGGCGGCTGCGGACCTGGCCCGGCGGTGCCAGGGCGGAAAACTTTGCCTGTTGGTTTCTTCGAGGCCGCGTCGCCTGTTCGACAGGGGGAAATGCCGTGGAGGGAAGGGTGCCGATGACGACCGAGGACATGCTGAGCTCGCTCGCGAGCGAGATCGAACAGGACGCCCGGAAGATGTTTCGCTGGCGCCAGATTCACCGGGCGGTGGCGTGCGCCGTCACGCTGACGCTGATCGCGCTGCCGGTGCTCGCGGCGATGACCACGCTGGGTAGTCTCCAGCCGTGGTTATTGTTCTCGCTCACGGTGATCGCCGCGTACGAGGGGCTGTTCCGGCCGGCCGTGCACAGCGCGCGCCGCCGCGGCGACGCGGTCGACATGACCGATCTGCTGTGGGAGCTGCGCAGCGCGCTGGTCGCGACGCCGGTGACCGACGCGGCGCAACGGCTCGCCGTCCACGACCGGTTCCGCCAGCGCTACCAGGCGCTGTTTCGCGCGCGCGGCAGGAACCTCGTCGACTTCAGCCTCGCGCAGCACGAGAACGAGGTGGCGAGCAGCGTCGAGACCCGGCCGCGCGGAGCCGAGCGGCCTGACGTCCGGATCCCGGACGACGCCGGCGCGCCGCGGGCGAACCCGGGCCCGGTGCCCGCGCCTGGCAACGCGCCTGGCAACGCGCCCGGCAACGCGCCTGGCAACGCGCCGGCCAACGCCAACGAGCGCCGCCCGAGCGAGCCGGCCGCCGCGCCCGAGGCCACGACGGGCCATGCATGACCATCATGACCATGAGCCGCCGCTCGGGCCCGACGGCCTGCCGGCCTACCTGACCAGGCCGACCAGCCCCGACCACTGGGATCGACCCACGGCGTGGCTGCTGGGGACGCAGATGTTCGGCGCGCTCAAGAAGTGGCTGCTGTCGACCATGCATCGCGGGTTCGACCTCCGCGACTGGATGACGGCCGCGCCGATCGACCTGCGCAGCCCGGCGGGCGTGGCCCCCGGCGATGACGACCCGACCGAGTGCTGGCTCGACTTCTTCGCCGATACCGGCGATTCGCCGCGGCTGGTGTACTGGCTCGCCCGGCTGATCCAGGCCGAGCATCTCGACGTCGGCGGCCGGCGGCTGCCGCGCGGCCGAGCGCTGCTGCTCGGCGGCGACACCGGCTATCCGGTCGCGGACCGCGTCACGCTGGTCGAGCGGGTGTGCGCGCCGTTCGTGTGGGCGCGCCAGCGCGTCGCCAACCCGCCGGACCGCGTGGCGCTGCTCGCGATCCCGGGCAACCACGACTACTACGACACGCTCGACGGCTTCGCGCGCCAGTTCCGGCCGTCGTGCGGCGTCCCCGCGCTCGACTCCGAGCCCGCCAGGAACCGGCTCCCGCTCGATCTCCCCGGCTATCGCCGCGAGCAGCAAGCGTCGTACTACTCGGCGACGTTGCCGTTCGGCTGGCAGCTGTGGGGCCTCGACACCGAGCTGGGGATCGACGCGCGACAGCTCGCGTACTTCAAGGGCCTGTCCGCCGACCCGCCGGAAAAGCTGATCGTCGTGACGTCGCGGCCGGTGGTGGTCCGCGGCGCGTGCGCGACCGACCGCGACCACGTCGCGGTGGCTTGCAAGCACCTCCGCATCGCGCCGGCGTTTCGCGACCCGTCGCTCATCGACAACGACCCCGCCGGCCGGCTGCGCCTGGACCTGTCCGGCGACGTCCACATGTACCAGCGCTACTACGGCCAGACCGCCGGGCCGACGAGCATCCCGGGCGAGCCGTCCGCCGCCGCATCGGCACCGGGCGCATCCGCGTGCGCCGCCGAGCATGACCGCACGGCGCCGAGCGCACAGCGCTACGCCGCGGTGGTCTGCGGGCTCGGCGGTGCGTTCCACCACCCCTCGCAGGTGACGCACGGCAGCCTCCGGCACGCCGCGGCGTTCCCGGGGCGCGACGCCTCGGCCAAGGCGATCGGCGACGTGCTGCTCAGGCCGCTCGCCGTGTTCCGCGCCGGCGCCGCCGGCGTCATGGGCATGCTCGTCGCGAGCTTGATGTACGTGTTCGCGAACTACCGGCCGAGCGGCGGACCACCGCCCGGCCCGCGGATCCTCCTGCACAGGCTGTTTTTCGGCGGTCCGCCCCCCGAGGCCCCGAGCCCCCTGCAGATCCCGCGCATGCTGTGGTCGGGATCGCCCCGCCCCGGCGACCTCGAACGCGCGCTCGACTCGCTGCTTGGCGTACTCGGCAGCGTCGGGTTGTACGCGGTGTGGGCGGTGCTCCTGGTGCTCGCCCTGACGTGGACCGGCCGCATGCGGTCGGCGATGTGGCGCGCGCCGGCCGACTGGCCCGCCGCCTGGTTGTACCGGCTGCTGCAGTGCCGGCCCGGGCGCTGGCTGGCCCGCACCCTGGGCATCCGTCCGCGCGCGCTCCACGTCGCCCTGTTGACCGGGCTTGCGTGGCTGACCGTGGCGAGCTTCACGCTGGTGCTCCGCCACTACTCGCCGATCCACTGGGACGGCCTCGGCCGCAGGCACACGCTCGGCAACCTGTTCGTCATCGCGTTCCTCACAGGGACCTGCGTGCTCGGCACGCTCGGCGGGCGGACGGTCCGGCGAAAGCTCGTGTTCGGTGGGGTCGGGCTCGTGCATGGCGTGGTGCAGCTCGCAGCTCCCTACCTGTGGATCGCCTACCTGGACAGTCACCTGGTCTACGGCAGCGCGCTGCTCGTCGGGCTGTGGCTCGCGGCGCGCGGCCTCGGGCACATCAGCCTCCGGCTTCGCGAGCCGGCCCGCCGCGCGATCATCACCGGCTTCGGCGTTGCCCTGGCGTTCGCGGCGCTCTTGCCGCTGGCGCTGAGCGACGGCCAGGGAGCGTTCTGGCACCCCGGCCTCGTCCCGGTGGCGGCGCTCCTCGGCGGGTTCTTCACGTGCCAGCTGCTCGGCTGGTACCTGCTCGTGACGCTGCAGTGGCACGCCCACGGCAACGAAGCCGGCAGCGTGGCGAGGATCGACCGGTTCGCCGCGTTCCTCCGGATCCGGCTGACCGCGACCGGCGCGGAGGTCTGGGCGATCTCTCCGACGGCGACCGACGACGGCCACGGCGACTTCGACGTCGAGCCGACGCTGGTCGATCACTTCACGATCGGCGCGCCGTAGTGCCCCACCCGGCGAGCGCGCCGGCAGCTCAGCTCAAGACGTGTAGAACCAAACACCTCGGGGCGGTCGCGATCGGATCGTGGACGCTCGACCAAGACCTCGACGTCGACCCACACCTTGAGCTTGACGGCGACGTAAACGTAGACCCGATCGTTGACGTCGACCTCGACCCCTGTTCGACGATTGCTCGACGAGCATTCCGCGACGGTGACCGGAAGGTCGACGTGCAAGGTCAAGGATGGTGTCGACGTCTACGTTGCCGTCCAGGTCAATGTCTTGGGTCAACGTCGACGTCAACCTACGTCAACCTCCACGTCGTCGGACGACGTTCCCACCTTGATCGACGGATCTTCAACCGAGCGCGGCGCCGATCACCGACGATCGATCGCTGCCGCGACCGCCAGATCCCCAGATAGCATCAGATATCGATCGCCGGCTTCGCGCTGGCCTTGCCCCCTGGTTTGCCGGCAGCGGGCCTGGGCACAAACTTCGGCGTGCACCTGGCGATCGCCTGTTCGACGACGGTGATCGCGCGCTCGGTGCCCTTGGCTCCAGCTCTCCGCTCCTCGAGGTAGAGCTTGAGGCCGGCGCAGTCGTGCGCGTTCACGAGCTCCTGCGACCGCTGCACGGCATCCTCGACGTTGGCGGCGTCGGCCCTGTCGAACAGCTCGTTCAGCGGCCTGCGATACACCGAGTCCTCGGTCACGCCGCGCAGCAGCGCCTGCGCCTCCTTCAGGTTGCCGTCGCGGATCGCCTGGCGGACCTTGCCATCGGCGGCCTCGTTCTGCGCCTCCCGGGTCGCCTTGGCGCGAAACTCGTTGGCCTGATCGGTGAGCCCGAGCTCGGCGAGCTTCGTCGCGCACTCGGCCAGCTCTCGCCACTTGTTCTGCGCGGCGAGCCCGGCGCACTCCGCGAGGCTCCGGGCCTCGCCCTCCGGTCGCACGCCATCGGCCGCATCGGCGGTATCGCCGGACTCGGGCTCGGAGTGGCCGCTGAACCCATTCAGGCGCCCCGTGGCGAGCAGCGCCGCCAGCGACAGCAGCGTGACCGAGCCGAGCAGCGCGAACACGCCGGCGATCGTCCGGCGGCGGCGCGACGGCGAACCGGCACGCAGAGCGCGGGCGCTGCCGCTCAGCGTCGTCGCGGTCGGCGACTGGCCCGAGCGCGCGGCGAGCTCGAGCTCGCTGTCCGGGGGGCGGGCCTGGCGCAGCAGGTTCGCGCGATCGACGACGACCGCGGCCGTCCGCCGGTCGCGCGCGAACGGCGCGAGCGCGGCCACCAGCGCGGCGATCGAGGCGTAGCGATCGTTGCGATCCTTCTCGAGGCAGCGCAGCACGACGCCTTGCAGCGGGCGCGACACCCACGCCTCCATCGGCGGCGGTGGCTCGGTGCTCGCCATCATCGCGACCGCCAGGAACGACTCGCCGCCGAACGGCCGGCGCCCGTTGAGGCATTCGTACAGCACGATGCCGAGCGCCCAGATGTCGGTGCGGGCATCGACATCCTTGGACGCCTTCATCTGCTCGGGCGACATGTAGCCCGACGTGCCCATCACGGTGTCGGTCCGGGTCAGCCGGGTCGCGTCGTTGACCGGCGCCTTCGAGATCCCGAAGTCGAGCACCTTGACCAGCGGCGTGCCGTCCGGCCGCGTCGTCAGGAACAGGTTCGCCGGCTTGATGTCGCGATGCACGACCCCGGTCGCATGGGCCTCGGCCAGCGCCTCGCAGGCCTGCAGGATGTAGTCGACCGCCTCGCCGGGGAACAGCCGGCCGCGGCGCTCGAGCTCGGCGGCCAGATCCAGCCCGCGCAGGTACTCCATCACCATGTACGGCGTACCGTCGGGCAACACGCCGACGTCGGACACCCGCGCCACGTGCTCGCCGCGCAACCGGACCACCGCCTGCGCCTCGCGCAGGAACCGCGCGTGGAGCTCTGGAGTCGCCACCCCCTCGGGCGACAGCACCTTCAGCGCGAGCTGTTCGCCCAGCTGGAGGTGGGTGACCTGGAGGACGAGCCCCATGCCGCCGCGACCGAGGACACCGTCGATCCGGTACTTCCCCAGGAGGACTCGGCCAGGTCCAAACTCCCCCTCCATTTCTCCCGACACTAGAGGAGCCAAACACCTGCCGCAAGCGTGAGATCGGCCTCAGCTGTAGCGTTATGCAGCGGCGATCGCGACCGCCAGCAGGCGATTCCGGGCCGGGAACGGCAAGGCAGATCCTGACCAGTCTCG
>Ga0137438_1000289_pt1 | contig 10237 bp, 9 predicted proteins | sample EasRivERMGT157_2_FD_102327 | JGI IMG/M metagenome (GOLD analysis project Ga0137438, IMG submission 102327) | Soil microbial communities from meander-bound floodplain in the East River, Colorado, USA - East River MetaG ERMGT157_2 | ecosystem: Environmental > Terrestrial > Soil > Floodplain ... | reverse complement strand
GCCGTTCGGGCAGGTGCCGTGGCTGACGGACGGCGACATCTCGATGTTCGAGAGCGGCGCGATCCTGCTGCACCTCGGCGAGCGGAGCGAGGCGCTGATGCCTCGCGATCCGAAGGGGCGCGCGGAGGTGATCGAGTGGCTGTTCGCCGCGCTCAACTCCGTCGAGATGGCGAGCCTCCCGTGGTCGCTCTTCAAGTTCTCGGGGCAGAGCGAGAAGCGCTTCGACGACTTCCTGAAGCTGCGCCTCGATCGCCTCGAGCCGGTGGTCGCGAAGCGCGAGTGGCTCGCGGGCTCGTTCTCCGTCGCCGACATCCTCATGGCGGACGTGCTGCGCCTCGTCGATCGCTTCGAAGGGCTCGCCGCGCATCCCGCGACGCGTGACTACCTGAAGCGCGCGACGGCGCGGCCCGCGTTCGTGAAGGCCCACGCCGACCAGATCGGTCATTTCGCCAAGGCCGACACCTGAGCCTCGAGCTCGATCCGAAGACGACCGCGCGGGGATGGATGGTGTAGTTCCAGTCGCCATGGAAGGTGCCCTGCACGATTCGATTCCCACGGCCGCGCGTTCTGGTACCAGCGCTCCGCCAGAGGGCCGCCGACTGGATTGATACGCTGTACCGCGCGGTTAGACGCGCTGTGTGAAATCTCAGAATATTCTTGGCCGGCCTCGTTGATCCCGGGGTCGGGGAGCCACCCATCGGTGGCGCGAAGACGAAGGAGCGGACATGCGAGCAGAGGTTCGTGGACTTGCGATCGTTGCGTTGGGTGCGTGGGCAGCTGCATGCGGGCCGATCGGCCGCAAGGGCGGAGGAACGGACGGGTCGAACGGCCCGCCGGTGATCCCGGTGCCCCCGGGCCTGCCCACGCTGGCTGATCTCGAGAAGGCGCGCGTGGCGCAGGCCGACCGGCTGCCGTTCGGCGAGCTGCCGCAGGTCAATTTCTGCTTCCTGCCGCCGCCGGTCGATCCGGCCACGGTCGATGTCGACCGCTCGCTGTTCGTGCACGACACTGCGACGCTGACCGGCGCTGACTTCTCGCTGAAGCGAACCCTGGCGAAGATCGCCAGTGACGCCGTGGCCAAGGGCGCGACCGGCGCGACGGCAGAGACGCTGTTTCGCGATCTGTGGGATACCCAGAACACCGCGGCGGCGGCGGCGGTGCCCGGCGGCGCGCAGTGCGACGACGCCGGCACGACGCTGAACGGCTTCCCCAACGCGTGCCGCGCAGCAGAGGGCAATCAGGCGAAGGCGGCCAATCTCGACACCGAGATGGCGAACTACCAGCCGATCGGCATCGTCAATCGCATCGATCTCGCAGCGGCGGGCTGGAAGAACTGCGGCGAGCACCGCATCATCTATGGCCGGCAGAGCGGGATCCAGAAGGCGACGATCATCTTCGAGGCCGTGCTGCCCAACCCGACGCCGGGCTGCGAGACCGGCTGTCGCGCGGTCGCCAACTACTGGTACCAGCTGTCGACCGTCGCCGACCCGGTCGCCCGCGCCCAGGCGCTCGAGAAGCTGTACTACACCGGGATCCCGGGCTACGAGCCGGTCGTTCGCGTCGATCACTACGCGGCGAGCGCGAGCGGCGGATACAGCGGTGGCAGCGGACAGATCCGCATCAACGAGTTCCTCCAGTCGCCGTGGATGCTGAAGGAGCTCAAGCTGGCGCTCGACTGCTCGGCGACGCCGTGCCGCCTCGAGCCGGTTCCGATCCCGGTGAAGCTCAACCCCGACGGCAACCTGTGGACCGAGAACACCGCGGGGCTCGCCAACGCGTTCCAGCAGACCAACGTGCTGCCGCAGGTCAGCCAGCTCGCGGTCGCCGACATCAACAAGTTCGGCTACCAGGTGCCGCTGCAGTACGACGCCGCTCGCAGCGAGGAACAGACCGGCGGGATCGCGGACAACTACCCCGAGGCGTACACGGCTGTGCCGGGCAGCCCGGGCGGGTTTCGCGCGGCGCTGCTCACCGCGGCCACCGGGGCCGCCACGCCGCTCACCGATCGCCAGATCATCAATCGCGCGACCGCGCTGAGCTGCGCCGGCTGCCACCAGCCCACGACGTTCGGGCTGACCGGGCCGAACACGATCAGCCCGGGTGTATCGTGGCCGGGAACGCTCGGCTTCCTCCACGTCGCGGTCACGCCGACCGCCGGGGTGAACGCGCTGTCGGCCGCGCTGACCACGACGTTCCTTCCGGCGCGCGCGGCGAACCTCGCGGCGATGCTGAGCGACAAGACCTGCTTCTGCCGGTTTCGCCGGATCCCGTTCGACGTCTCGGCGTTCGAGAAGCAAGCGTTCAGCAAGCCGCCGACGTCGCCGGGCGACATCCGCACCGCCGAGACCACGCTCAAGCGCTCGATCGATGCCGAGCTGAGCCGCCGGCAGCTGCCGCCGCTGCCCGACCTCGACGCGCCGACGCCGATCGAGCCGCTCGTGCTTGAAGAGGTCAAGGCCGCCGGCGAGAATCTGATCAGGCGCTCGGAGGCGCTGCGCAAGGCGGTACGGGCCCTGGTCACCGCCGAGCCACCGCGCCAGACGGTGACCGGCAGCTTCCGCATCGAGTGAGCGTACCAACGGGCGCGCCAGCCTCCAAGTGACGAGAACGCTTGGAATGTACCGTCAGGACAGTCGCGAGAAACCAACGACCTCCATGGTGGTCGAACAGCTCACCCTTGCGGGTTACCCGCGTAAGCGAGGCCTCGTACCCGCTGCTCACGCTTTCGTCGAGGGCCGTTGGATGCCTTCGAGGTCGATCAAGGCTGCGTGCTAGGCTGGAACGGTGAAGGCGATCTTGAGCCTACCTCGCCGGTCGACGTACGCCGACTACCTTGCGGCGGAACAGACCAGCGAGAGCCGGCTCGAGCTCATCGACGGCGTGATCGTTGCGATGGCGGGTGGATCCAACGAGCACAACGCGATCGCCGGCCGCTTCGCTGGCGCGTTCTCCGCTCGCGTCCCCGTAGGTTGTTTCTACTACACGCCCGATCAGCGATTCTGGATCGCAGCAACCGCACGTGGTCGCTACAGCGATGGGTCGATCATCGGCGGCAAGCCTGCGAACCCTGCACACGATGCTCAGGCAACCACAAACCCCGTGGTCGTCGTCGAGGTGTTGTCCCCCAGCAGTGAGGGCGACGACGACGGCGAAAAGCGACGCGACTTCCAGTCGCTCGAGTCGCTGCAAGCGTACGTGATCGCAGCGCAGGACGCGCGGTGGGTGAAGGTCTATCGCCGCAACGAACGCGGCGCCTGGCGCGAGCAACCAGATGTTTACCGCGATGGCGAGACCTTCGAGCTGCCCAGGTTGACCCGTGCGATCTCGATCGGCGAGGTCTACGACGGCATTCTCGACGGTAGCGGGCGCTCTCTATTGCGCTGATCGGGCTCCGCGCCAGCATCGCGACTCCTCGCGCAGAAGCCGCACCGCAGCGGAACGCCAGCGGCGCGCTAGATCGTGTTGCACCCTGCGGATCAGTGCGCTTGGCTTACTCGTGGTGAGCGTTGAACGGACCGGTGAGCTCCTCGCCGAGCCCGACGACGTTTGCGGTGTGCCCGTGCATCTCGTGAAACAGCCCGCAATCGATCTCGATCGCGGCGTCCTGGCAGATCCGGAAGTCGGGCCTCAGCTTCAGCTCCGCGGGTGTCTGCTTGCCGATCGGCTTGGTCAGCGTGCCGTTGTCACAGCACCTCCAGCCGTCGTGACAGGTGCCGTGCTCGAACAGCTGGAGCAGCTCGTGGCTGCACACCTGCGCACCGCTCGCCCGCGCCGACCGTGAAGCCGGAGCGCGCGCGCCGCCCGGAGGTGCGGCTCACGGGCGGCACGAAGCTCGCTCGCGACGGCACCGACCCGCAGCTGACTCCGACATTCCTGCACGCCCAGCGCGGCGCGCCACGGAATACATCGTGGATCGACCTTCCCCCTCCACAACGACCTCACTCGGACCGATGTCACGGACATGGAATCTCCAGGAAACGCGAGCGACTCATGAATTGTCTCAAAGCGGTGATTGCGATCGGTACGGTGCTGGCGGCAGTGACAGGCTGCGGGGACAACACTCCCCCGCACGCGGACACGCTCGGTCAGGTCGATATCAGCATCACGGCGCTGCCCAGCAACGTGACGGCGATCCACGTCGCGGTGACCGGGCTCGATTTCACCGGCCCGATCACCGCGGACCTGACGGAGTCCAGCGGCGGCTGGTCCGGCAGCGTCCTCGACGTGCCGCCCGGCACGGGCCGCACCGTCGCCGCGCAGGCGTTCGACGGCGACGCGAACGAGATCTACGCGGGATCCGCGACGAACGTGTCGGTGTTTTCCGGCAAGCTGACCAGCATCGAGCTGCACCTCAAGCCGTTCCCGGATGGCAGCGGCGGTACCGGCATCAACACGCCGCCGCACTTCGTTGTGCTGAGCCACCCGGACGCCATCCAGAGCAGCGAGTCCGCCCCGCTCCTGGCAGTCGCGGCCGACCCCGACGACAACACCCTGCTGACCTACACGTGGAGCGCGACCCCTGCGGGCTCGACCTTCACGGATCAGGATGGCAATGACGTCAGCACCAGCACCAACCAGGCCCCCGGCGATCTGGTCGTCGCCAGCTACACTCCACCTGCTGGCTTCACCGGGTTCGCCATCATCCAGGTCACCGCGACGGATGGCCAGGCGACGGCGACCACCACGTTCCCGATCGCGGTCGGCTCCGGGATCGTACCGAACGTCGGCTTCGACGTCCTTCCGGACCTGGGGATCAAGAGCGTCGAGCGGCAGGTGCTGATGCCGGCCGATACCAGCGAGATCCACTACACGCTGAGCAATCCGGGAAACCAGTGGTCCCCGGACACGATGCACGTGCACACCGCCTGGACCGACAGCTGCGGCGGTACGTTCAGCAGCAGCGACAGCCCCGATGTCGCGGTTCCCCAGGGCGACCCGGTGCCGCTGTCCGTCACCTACACGTCGCCGTCCGTGGCGCCGGACGCCGTGGCGCAATGCCAGCTGAAGCTCACGGTCTCGGATGATCTGAGCGCGTCGGTCTGGACCGCGATCAACGTCTGGATCGATCCGCCCCTGATGATGTTTGTGTCCAGCGCCACGGTCGACGGCGCGGCGTTCGCCGGCCAATCCGCGCTCGCGGACGCGTTCTGCGAGAGCCTTGGCGCCGCGAGCAGCATCGTCCCGTTCGGTCGCTACCGGGCGCTGCTGAGCTTCGACGAGGTCAGCGCCAGGGATCGCCTGGAGGGTGGCGCCTTCGTCCGCCTCGACGGCCAGCACATCGCCCGCAGCAAGGCGGAGCTGTTCAACGAGAGCCTGATGAACCCGATCAATATCGACGACGCGGGCAACACCGTCAGCGTGCCGGTGTTCACCGGGACCCTTCCGGACGGTTCGAGCTCCACCCGGTGCAACAACTGGACGTCGAACAGCGTCGACGATCTCGGATTTGTCGGGGTCTCCGCGGCCGCGGACTCGAGCTGGATCACGATCGACACGCTGCCCTGCAGCCAGCTAGCGCACGTGTACTGCGTGCAACAGCCGTCCAGCGCCAGGTGACGCGGCACGGTCACCGCGGGACAGCGCACATCACCCGGCGCTGCAGTCGCTGTTCGAGCGCGGGGATCGGTGGCATCTCGACGCTCACGCCGTTCCAGTCGCGGACCCACAGCGTCTTCGGATCGTCGCCGTACTTCCACTGGCCATCGAGCAAGATCCGGCGTGCGCCGCGGAGGAACAGGATCTGCACGAGTCCGGCATCACCGGGCGGCCGGCGTGTCGGCTCCTCGCACCACCAGCCGGTGAACACGCCGCGGTAGTAACTACCCATCAGGACGCCAGCGTCGTGATCGTAGACGCCGTAGACGTGACCGTCATTGTCGACGTGGAGCTCCAGCATCCCGAACCGGGTCTCCCACGTGGTGTTCAGCTCGGCGATCGTCGGAGGTGCGCCGATCCCATCGGCTTCGGCGGGCTCGCGCATCCGACCCGCGATCGCACCGCTCGCGAGCGCCGCCGCGAACCCCAGGGCGACGAGCCGCCCGCGATGCCGCCGCGTCGTCGGCAGAGCTACCGCCGGCGACAGCCGCCCGCCCGCGCGAGCGAGCGCGATCCGGAGCTCGCGGGCCGAGCTCGGCCGGTTTGCGGGATCCGCCGCCAGCGCCTCGGTGAGCACCTGGCGGACCGCGTCGGGAGCCTCGACGTCGCCGACCGAGCCGCTGCCCGCCGCGCCCGCGCCTCCGAGCAAGCACTCGAGGAGGAGCTGTGCGGCGGCCCAGACGTCGGTGCGTGCGTCCTGGGCGGTGCTGCCATCGCGCTGTTCGGGGGCCATGTATCCGGGCGTTCCGGCAGCGCGTGTCACCGGCCCGGAGTCTGTATCGAGCGACAGCGCGACCCCGAAGTCGAGCACCTTGATGCGCTCGTCGCCGGTGATGAATACGTTGTTCGGTTTGAGGTCGCGATGCAGCATGCCGCGCGCGTGAGCGAACGCGAGGGCGGCGAGCACCGAATCGAGGATGGTCAGCGCTTCTTCGACCGGCAACCGGCCACGCCGCGCGAGACGTGCCGCGAGGGTCTCCCCCGATAGCAATTCGAGCACGAGATATGGTTGAGCTTCGTGCTCACCGACGTGCAAGAGCGTCACGATGTTGGGGTGAACCAGCTGCGCGGTGGCGCGCGCCTCGCGTTCGAACAAGCGCCGCATGTCCTCGTCGGCTGGACCGCCGGTCTTGCGCAGCAGCTTGACGGCGACATCCCGGCCGAGCCGTCGATCGCGCGCGCGGTACACCACGCCCATCCCACCGCCGCCGATCCGCTCGACGAGCTCGTAGGTCAGATCGAGGAGCTGACCGGGCGCGTGCAGCGGCGCGGTATCAGCTCGCGCGACCCCGCGCACGACGCGATCGGTCGTCGCGGGTTTCTGCAGCAACACCGCTGTCGGAGTCTCCGGGATCGCGTTGCTCTCGGAGTCATCGTCGGACACCCGCCTCTCACTCATTTCGCGCTGGATAGTAAAGCGAATTCTCGCTATGACAAGAAAGATCGTATTCCGCCTGACGCCGTTCGCTGGGACTGGAGATCGCACAGAACGAGATAGTCACTAATTATCATCACCACACTGACTGGTCGCGGAACACGCCAATGCTACGCACATGTCGGCGGTCCTGCCGTTTGCTGGGCAGAGGTCGCACATCGACGGATGCCCGGCACACAGCAGCGTCGTCGATATTATGTTGCGCCTGCATCCGACAGCAGGTAGCGGCGGGCCAGGCCGTGGTCGACCGCGCGGACGAACGGCTCGAGCGTGGCGCCGGTCCAGGCCGCGCGGATGATGGCGACGGCGTCGGCGCCTGCGGTGGCCGCGCGCTCGGCGCGCTCGGGCGAGTCGATGCCGCCGACCGCGACGAGGGCTGCGGTGCCGTGCGGCCAGGCGAGGGCGGCTTCGCCGAGGGCGGGGACGTCGGGCTTCGAGGGGGTGGGCCAGATCGGGCCGAGCTGGAGCAGGTCGGCGGCCGTGGCGTCGAGCGGCGCCGCGTGGCGTGACACGCCGACCACGAGGGTGGGCGCGAGGCGGCGGGCGTCTCCCGGGGTGATGCCGCGGTCCGGAAGGTGGACGCCGTACGTGCTGGCGATCATGGCGACGTCGACGCGGTCGTTGACGATCACGCGGCTGCAGCAGGCCTGGGCGGCGGCGACCAGCTGCAGGAGGGGGCCGCCGTCGAGATCCTTCTCGCGCACCTGGATCGCGATGCGGCTAGGATCGCAGCCGCGGACGGCGCGCTGGATGGCCTCGCCGAACGCGTGCGCGATCGCAGGCCAGTCACCGGCGGCGAGGACGTCGGCCGGGACCATGAGGCGGCGATCAGTGATCGCGATGACGCGCAGGATGCTGGGCATCTATTCGATCAGCTGGGTGGTCGGCGAGGAGGCGTTGGCGTAGTCGCGGCGCGGCATCCGGCCGGCGAGGAAGGCCTTGCGGCCGGCGTCGACGGCGAGCCGCATCGCCTCGGCCATGAGGACCGGCTTGCGGGCGCCGGCGATGCCGGTGTTCATGAGGACGGCGGTGCAGCCGAGCTCCATGGCGATCGCGGCGTCGGACGCGGTGCCCACGCCGGCGTCGACGATGACGGGGATCGTGATGTTGTCGAGGATGAGGCGCATGTTGTGGGGGTTGCGGATCCCGAGGCCGGAGCCGATCGGCGCCGCGAGCGGCATGACGGCGAGGCAGCCGGCGTCCTGCAGGCGCTTGCAGGTGACGAGGTCGTCCGAGCAGTAAGGTAGGACCTGGAAGCCGTCCTTGACCAGGCGGTGGGCGGCCTCGACGGTGGCGGTGTTGTCGGGGAACAGGGTCTTGGGGTCGCCGATGACCTCGAGCTTGACCAGCTCGTCCATGCCGAGCTCGCGGGCCAGGTGGAGCGTGCGGATCGCCTCGTCGGCGGTGTAGCAGCCGGCGGTGTTGGGCAGCAGCACGTAGCGGGTGCGATCGATGGCGTCGAGCACGGTCTGCTTGCTGCCGAGATCGACGCGGCGGAGCGCGACGGTGACGATCTCGGCGCCCGAGGCGGCGAGCGCGTCGCGCGTCTCGTCGTTGGAGGCGTACTTGCCGGTGCCGACGATGATGCGCGAGCGGAACGTCCGCGCGCCGAGGGTCCAGGTGTCGTTCATCTCATCCTCCTCCGACGAAGGTGACGACCTCGAGGTGGTCGCCGGCCGCGAGCACGGTGGAGGCGTGCGCCGCCCTGGGGACGACCTCACGGTTGCGCTCGACGGCGACCGGTCTTCCAGCAAGGCCAAGCTCGCCGATCAGGGTGGCGACCGTAGTACCCATGCTCACGGATCTGCCCTGTCCGTTGATAACTACGTCGATGTTGGCCGACATCGCGGCGAAGCTACCACCACACCCCCGGGGTCGGCTGCCCCAGGGCTAAACTCCTCGGTTAGACGTGACGCAGCGAGCTAGGTGTAAGGACCACGACATCTGCGCCCCGGTTCAGCCACTGGCTGTGAAGGAACAGTCACAGTGACTGTGTGTAGGTAAACCGGCAAGTGACTGAAACCGCGTTCTGCACTCCCGATCCCAATCACGGGCACGCCCCTTGTAAAGAAATCCACTTTGGTAGGTCGTCACCCAGGAGCTTCGCCTTTATGACGCTAGGAATCGCCCGTCCGGTCATGTCCCCCGCCTCGCTTCCAACACTTCGATCGTTAGATCCGCGTAACGCAGGGGAAGATCCTGCACGTATCAGAGCCACAATTGCTCGAGCACCGCTGTTCGCCGCGCTACCGATCTCTGCGATCGAGGATCTGACGGCGCGCGTTTCGGTTCGCAAGGTTCCGGTTGGGTCGGCGGTGGTGGCGCAGGATGAGCCGGGCGATGCGATGTTCGTGATCATGTCGGGGCGGGTGAAGGTGGTGATCTTCGGGGAGAGTGGTCGTGAGGTGACGCTGTCGCTGCTGCGCTCGGGGGACTCGTTCGGCGAGATGTCGCTGTTCGACCAGGCGCCGCGCTCGGCGCATTGCCTGGCGATCGAGCCGACCACGCTGCTCGTGCTGTCGCGCGAGGACCTGATGCGCCACATCCAGGCACACGCGCGGACGGCGATGAACCTGCTCGGCGAGATGGCCCGCCGGTTGCGCCGCGCCGACGAGACGATCGCGCAGCTCGCGCTGTGCGATGTCAACGAGCGCCTGATCCACCGGCTGGTCGGGCTCGCGCGCGAGGAAGGTGCGTCCGGCCCCGACGGGCTCGTGGTGCGCCGCCGCCCGACGCAGCAGGAGCTCGCCAACATGATCGGCAGCTGTCGCGAGACGATCTCGCGCGCGTTCAACCAGCTCGCGCGCGACGGGCTGATCATCCCGCGCGGCCGCTCGCTGGTGGTGACGCCCGCGCTGATCGAGCGCGCCGAGAAGAAGAAGGCTGCGTAGCGCGCTCCAGGCGCGCCGAGGGCGTGGCCGCGGCGGGCCTCGCCGCGAGATCTTCCGTCGACGAATCGCCGGGTTGGCTTGACACGCGGGGGGATCCAGCGCGTGATCGCGTCGCATGCAGTCGTCGACGATGATCCGGCGCACCCGCGTCGAAGTCGACCTCGCTGCGATCGTGGGGAACGCGCATACGGTCCGTGCGATCACCGGGGCCGGCGTGATCGCGATCGTCAAGGCCGATGGCTACGGCCACGGGGCGGTCGCGGTGGCACGCGCGCTGACCGCGGCCCGGGCGGTCGCCGGGTTCGGCGTGAGCCTG
>Ga0137438_1000288_pt1 | contig 10251 bp, 9 predicted proteins | sample EasRivERMGT157_2_FD_102327 | JGI IMG/M metagenome (GOLD analysis project Ga0137438, IMG submission 102327) | Soil microbial communities from meander-bound floodplain in the East River, Colorado, USA - East River MetaG ERMGT157_2 | ecosystem: Environmental > Terrestrial > Soil > Floodplain ... | reverse complement strand
GATCCGGGCTCGCGCCGAGCGGCGCGCCCCGCTGGTCCGGGCGCCGGCCCGGCCGCGGCCAGCTCGGCGCCGGTGAACCGCTGGCCGGTGCGGACCAGGCCGCCGAGCCCCGCGCACAACAGGGCGCCGCGGCCGCCGAGCACGAGCGGCGCCGAGATCCCGCCGCGCACCGCGAGGTAGGCGACCCGCCGCGGCTCGCTCGCGACCGCGAGCTCGGCGCCGGCGGCGAGCGTGCGCGCGGCGGTCGTATCGGTCGCGACCTCGAGCGCCTGCTCGGCGCGGATCGCCAGGTGCCCCAGGACCTCGATCGCGGGCGCGTCGTCGGGGTTCTGCACCGCGCGGTTCGCGGCGATCAAGCGGTCGCGCACGAGCGCGCCGCCGGGCGGGATCGCCTCGTGCATCCGGCCGGGCCGGCCCAGATCCTGGACGGTCACGAGGCCGGCCGCGCGCACCACGACGAAGCTCATGGCACGAACCGCACGCGGTCGCCGAGCCGGAGCACCGGGCCGTCAGGGCCGAACATCCGCACGCCGACGACCGCGCCGATCAGGTGCCAGCCGCCCGGCGAGTCGAACGGGTACACCGCGGACTGCAGCCCCGCGATCGCGAGCGAGCCGGCAGGGACCCGCGTGCGCGGCGTCGTGCGCCGCGGCAGCTCGAGCGCCGCCGGGAGCCCGCTCAGGTAGGCGAACCCCGGCGAGAACCCCATCGTCTCGACCGTGTAGGTCGCCGCCGCGTGCAGCGCGCGGACGTCGTCGGCGTGGCGCCCGGTCGCCGCCGCGACGTGATCGAGATCCGGCCCGTTGTAGATCGCGCGGAGCTCGAGGTCGCGCACCGGCTCGGGATCGTCGGGCGCGCTCGCCAGCGCGTCGAGCAGCGCCGGGGTCACGGCCGGCGGGCCGGCGAAGTACGCGGCGACGTCGAGCCGCGCGACGACGACATCGACCACACCGGGCCACGCGCGCACGGCGCGCACGATCGCCCGCGCCGAGCGGTCCGGCCGCGCGAACCGGATCGCGCGATCGCCGAGCGGCGTCCACTCAGCCATGCAGCGCCCTGTGCACCGCGCCGGCGATCGCGAGCGCGCCCGGCGTGTCGGCGTGCACGCAGATCGTGTCGACGCGGCCGGCGAGCGCGCGGGCCTGCGCGGCGGCCGCGGCGGGCTCGGTGAGCAGCGCGCCGGGCTCGCTGCGCGGCACCAGGCTGCCGTCATCGCGCATCCGGCGGTCGGCGAAGCCCTCGCTCGCGTAGCGCAGCCCGCGCGCCAGGGCGGCGTCGCGCAGCGCGCCGGCCGGCTGCCCGATCACGACGACCTGATCGCCGAGCGCGCCTGCGATCGCGCCGATCACCGCGCGCGCGATCGGCTCGCTCGCGGCGGCGTCGTGATACAGCGCGCCGTGCGGCTTGACGTAGTCGACGGTGCGCGCGTGCTGCCGCGCGATCGCCGCGAGCGCCGCGCATTGCTCGGCGACCGTGGCCGCGAGCTCCGCCGGATCGATCGCCATCGTGCGGCGGCCGAACCCCGGGCGATCCGGATACGACGGGTGCGCGCCGATCGCGCGGCGCGATCCGACGCACCAGCGGATCACGTTGGCCATCGACGCGGCGTCGCCGGCGTGGCCACCGCACGCGATGTTCAGGACGTCGAACAACGCCCACAGCTCCTCGGGCTCGTCCGGATGCTCGCCGGCGTCGAGGTTCATCAGCGCCATGGCTCATTGTAATGCGGCGACCGGCGGTTCGCGAGACGCGCGCGCCTCTACGCAAAACCCCGCGTGGACGTCGCGCGCCGGGAGATCTCGCAAGCTCGTGCAGACGAATTGCGCCGTCGACGAAGCCCTCTACAAGTTACGACAATTCACGACGTTGTTTTGCCCGCTCCGGTGGGTCGGATGCCTTACAACGACACGACAGGAGATATAGATGAAGAACCTCTCGATCGCTGTGCTCGCCGCTCTCTCGCTCATCTCGTTCGCAGGCTGCAAGAAGAAGAGCGGCGCAGGCGACACCATCGCCAAGATGACCGACTTCAAGGACCAGATGTGCAAGTGCGCCGACAAGGCGTGCGCGGAGAAGGTCACCGAGGCGATGACCAAGTGGGGCCAGGACATGGCCAAGGAAGGCGGCGACAAGGAAGCCAAGATCAGCGAGGACGACACCAAGAAGCTGGCGTCGGTCACCGAAGAGATGACCAAGTGCATGACCAAGGCGATGATGGCCGGCGCGATGACGCCTCCGGCTGGCGACAAGCCGGCAGACCCGGCGGCGCCTCCTGCGGCTCCGGCGGCTCCGGCTGGCGACAAGCCGGCTGACCCCGCTGCCCCGGCGGCTCCCCCGGCGGGCGACAAGCCGGCCGGCGGCTCGAACTAGTCACTGCTTCGATCTCAAGATGCTCGGGCTCGTGCGCGGCACGGGCCCGATGCGTTTTCGGCCGGGTCGGAAAACCCAGGGAAACCGTCCGGCCGGCGGCTCGAACTAGTCACTGCTTCGATCTCAAGTTGCTCGGGCTCGTGCGCGGCACGGGCCCGATGCATTTTCGGCCAGGTCGGCAAACGCGGGGAAACCGTGGCACCGACGGGCGCGGCCGCCGCGCTGCGGGCATGCTCGACGCGTGCGGCGCCTTCCGGATCGCTTCGCGGTGGCCGTTGTCGCTGCGCTCGCCGCGTGCGCGCCCGCCCACGCCGATCGCGCGGCCGACGGTGAGGCGGTCCTGCGCCGCTACTGTGTGCGCTGTCACAGCGGCCCCAAGGCGCGCGGTGACTTCGACTTCGTCGCGAGCACGCCGCAGCTGATCGCCAGGGGCCTGGTCGTGCCGGGCGACGCCGCGCACTCGGAGATCGTGGAGCGGGTCGAGGCGGGGGAGATGCCACCGCCGGGCGTGCGGCAGCGGCCCGGCGAGGCGGACAGGGCCGCGCTGCGCGCGTGGATCGACGGGATGGCGCCGCCGGCGACGAGCGCGGCGTTTCGTCGCGACGCCGCGGTGGCCGCCGCGCTGGTCGCGGACGCCGCGGCGCTGCCCGCGTCCGCCCGGCCGTTCGCCCGCTGGCTGACGCTGACCCACCTCGCCAACGCCGGGGTCCCCGACGACGTGCTCGCGCGCTACCGGATCGCGGTCGGCGAGCTGCTCGCGAGCCTCACCTGGTCGGCGGCGCCGCCGGCGGCGATCGCGGTCGACGCCGAGCGGACGATCCTGCGCGTCGATCTGCGCGAGCTGGGCTGGCCGGCGGCGACGTGGGACGCGATCCGCGCGAGCTATCCCTACGGCGTCGCGCGCGGCCCGGGCGTGCCCGACGCGATCCGCGCCGACTGGTTCGTCGCGGCGGCGTCGCGCGCGCCGCTCTACCACGCGATCCTCGGCCTGCCTGCGACCGAGGCCGAGCTGGGGCGCCGGCTCGGCATCGACCTCGCGGCCGACGTCGCCGGCGACCGCGTCGCGCGCGCCGGGTTCACCAGCTCGGGCGTCTCGGTCAACAACCGCGTGATCGAGCGCCACGCCACCCGGTACGGCGCGCTGTGGCGAAGCTACGACTTCAAGTCGAGCGTCGAGCGCGAGAACGTGTTCGCCCATCCGCTCGACTTCGTGCCGTCGGGCGGCGAGCTGATCTGGAACCTGCCGGATGGCCTGCAGGCCTACATGCTGGTCGACGCGGCGGGCCGGCGGCTCGACAAGGCGCCCACGGCGATCGTCAGCGATCCGCGGCGGCCGGACCGCGCGGTCGCGACCGCGGTGTCGTGCATGGGCTGCCACGCGGCGGGAATCATCGATCGGGCGGATCAGATCCGCGACGCCACGCGCGAGCTCGGCGGCGCCGATCGCGCGCGGATCGCACGGCTCTACGCGACCGCCGGCGAGCTGACCGCGCTGTACGCGAGCGATCGCGACCGGTTCGCGGCAGCGCTCGACGCGATCACCCACGAGCCGCGCGCCGCCCGGGAGGTCACCGACGAGCCGATCACCGCGCTGGTCGCGCGCTACGAGGCCGACATCGGGCTCCGGTTCGCCGCGGCCGAGCTCGGGCTTCCGACGATCGAGCTGGTCGCGCGGCTCGAGCACGCGCCGGCGGTCCGGCAAGCGCTCGGTGCGCTCGGCGCCGGAGGCACGGTGAAGCGCGACAGCTGGGAGGCGGCGTTCGCGCGCGTCGTGACCGAGCTGGGGATCGGCGTGCCGGTGACGCCGGCCGACGGTGCGTACCCGGCGGCGCCGCCGGTGTGGATCGACCGCGATCGCCGCGCGTGGGTCGTGCTCGATGGCGCGGCGGATCAACGGGCGGCGCTCGCGTGGTGCAGCGTGCGGTCGCTGGCGCTGCCGCGCGAGGCCGAGCTCGCCGGCGCCGTGGCGCACGGCCTGGCCAGCGGGCTCGCGATCACCCGGCCGATGTGGACCGCGGGCATCCGGCTCGACGTCTCGAACCAGCGCTACGCGACCATCGTCGAGCCGGTCGGCGGCGCGGCGCGGCGCGCCGATGTCGCCGCGCGCCACGCCGTGGTGTGCGTCCAGCGCTGATCGTTTCCAGGGTTTGCCTGGGCACCGCACGGCGGCGCGGTTCACGCTCGGTGCATGACCGGCTTTTCCCGCTGCGCCGCGATCCTCGTGGGGCTCGCCGCGACCGCGCGCGCGGCGCCGCCGGCTGCTCCGCCTGGTCGGGCGCCGCCGCCGCGCATCCTCGTGCTGCCGCTGCCGCCGACCACGGCGATCGACGCCAACGTGGCGCGCACGTTCGACGCCCGGCTGCTCGTCGCGCTCGACGACAGCCGGCGCGTCGTCACCGTGACGCCGTCGGATGAGCCCGAGTGCACGACCACCAGCTGCCTGGCCGCGCTCGGGGCCGCGGCCGACGCCCAGCTGGTGCTGTCGCTGTCGGCCGTCCGCGAGGACGGCGGGGTGACGCTGTTCGGCACCGTGATCGATACCCGGACCCGGACCGCGGTGCGCCGGGTCGAGCTCGACCGCGTCACCGAGATCGCGCTCGCGAAGCAGGCGCCGGCCGCGCTGGTCCCGCAGATCGTCGGCGCGCCGGCGGGCCCCACGGTGCTCGGAGTCTCGAGCCTCGGCGCCGGCGCCGCGCACACCGCACAGCTCGCGATGATCGATCAGCTCACCGCGCTGCGCGCGTTCAAGGTCCTGCCGCTCGATGGCCGCGATCGCTCGACCTTGACCCACACCGCCGAGCTGACGATCACCGAGCTCACGATCGACCGCCGCCGCAAGCTCTTGTGCACGTGGCTCGACGGCACGCTCGTGGGCACGTTCGCGATCACCGAGCTGGCGACCGGGCGCGTCGTGTTCACCAAGACGGTGACCGCGACGGCCGAGCGGCGGGCCCACTTCTCGAGCCGCGACGAGATCACCGAGCTGCTGGTCGATCAGGCCGTCGCCGACTGGATGGCAGCGTTCCGCGAGGCGCGCCGCACCGGGCCTCGCGCGCCCTGACACTTGCAGAGCTTCGCCGGTGCCCGACCGGCAATCGGACCGGGGCGGTCCACGCGGTGACAGGCCAAAACTTGCCACGGCGGAACGCGCACGTACCTTTGTTACGATGTCCATGGCACCCATCATCGTCAGCAGCCCGGAGAAGCTCACGATCGAGGAAATCGCGCGGCGCTATCGCGACGAGTGGGTTCTGATCGTCGACTATGACTTCGAGTTCCCGAAAATGAAGCTCACCGCCGGCTTTGTTCATGCGCACGGCGCGAGCCGCGCCGCGCTGCAACCACTCGCGCAGAGCTTCCGCCGCTGCGCGGTCCACTGGACCGGTCCGATTCACGACCCACTCCGGTACTGGCGGAGTCGGGGCCACGCCGTTTGATCCAGCAACCGACGCGATCCTCATCGAGGTCCAATGCCGATCGGTTAGCGCACACGGCTGATCTGATTCGGTTTCTGTTGGCCCGCCGGAGCACTTCTGCAGCGCCCGGCCGCGCGCTCGCTTAGCCAGCGTGACGCATGGTCGCGCCCATGTGGGCGCGACGCGACGCCCGAACCAGTGATTCGCGTGGCGCTGGGTCCACGATGCAGGAGGCCAGGCAGTGCCTCGATCGGGATGGGATCGAGATCGGTCTCGGTCTCCGTGCCGGGGCTTTGCCTCAATAACCCTCGTTGCCTCAAAACCCTCGATGCTGCCTCAAAACCCCTTAGCGTGGGAGGTGAAACCTCATCGCGGCCCGCCGGTGTTGAAACCACCGACGAGCCAAGGAGCCACGAGTAAGCATCGCAGCATCGCAACCCAAGGCCAGACTATCGAAGCAACCCTCCCCTGACCACTCCGGCCCCAGCGCCCCGACGTTCGACATCTCTGGCGCGCTCGACATCCTCCGCGAGATCATCGGGCGGACCGACGCGCTGGTCTCCGCGTCGGAGGATCTGCTGGAGCAAGGACCCTGGGGCAACGACGACGAGGGCGACGAGCGCCGGGCAGAACGGCTCGCTCACCTGCTGGGCGCCGCCAAGGAGGCGGCGCGAGCGGCGGTGACCGCGGGCAGCCAGATTGCGGAGGGCCTCGCCATCCCACCGGGCGGTGAGCGCGTGACCACGGGAACGCGCGACATGGACGCGCCCGCGGCCGCGGCGCCCGACCGACTGCCCACGCCGACCGCGCCAGCGCCCGCCCCCCGCACCGCGAGAGTGGGCTCGCCAACTCGACACGCTGCGCATCGCGGTCGGCGAGGTCGACGCGCTCGCGACCGTGACCGAGTGGTGGTACGGCCAAGAGGACGACGAGCAGGACCACGTCGAGCGGGTGCTCTACCTGCTCGGGGCGATCGCAAGGTCGGCGAGGGCCGCCGTCGCTGCGGTCGATCAGTTCCACGTCACGGTCGTCGACGTGCAGCCAGCGCCGCCGGCGAGCGCTGGGACTACAGCGACGGCACAGCCAGCGGCGGGTTGACCGGAGATCGCGCTGGCGCCGAAGAGCTGGTCGCCTCTGCGCGCAGCCCACCTGGTGGCTCAGGCCGCCAAGCGCTCGCCCGTGCGTCGCCCGGCTCGCGGGCGTGTCGATGGACGAGCTGCGCTACGAATAAATGTGCGGGCCGGGATCGAATCAGGTCGGGATCGGCGCTCGATGGCTTGCTCGGAGGAGCGGCAGGGTCAGCGCGGATCGGGTCGGGCCCCCGGAGGGGCCGCAAGCCACGCTCACTGGGGCGCGGTAGGCGGCCCATGCCCACACGCCGGTCGCCAGGATGAACGCCCTCAAGCGCGGTTCCGTCGGGCTTGAAGGTGGAATCTCGCAACCGCTTGCGATAACAATGCGCTTCAGTGAGCGAACGACAGCACGTCGATGGTGGCGATGAACGAGGCGCAAGTGCTAGCAGTCACAAGAAGTTGGGTGGCTCGACTGGGAATGGAACCGGCTCTAAGACGGCGATCGTCGCGGTTGGCAAAGGCGAGGTAGCGCTCACGCGAGACGACGCGATTGGTGCTACGATCAACACGAAGTGGTTGAAGGTGGCGGCGACTGGACAATGGGCGGCGGCGATAGTCATCGGCGCGGCGCTTCTTCGCATCTCAGACAGCCTCGCCGAACACGCTACATTCGCGGTTTTCCTGGCTCTTTTCGGAGGGTTTCTCGCTGGGCGAGCCGCGTCCAATGGCCGCGTTCTGGATGCGATCAGGGACCGGGAGCGAGCCTACCTAGAGGTTGAGAGGATGGCTGATGTTAAGAAAGTCTTGGAAAATGAGTTGCTTAAGGCAAGGGTAAGTAGCAAGGTCGAGGAAGCAAAGCGGAAAGCGCTCGAGGCAACGAAATCAAGCAAGAAAGGAAAGGGAGACGGCAAATGAACGAGTCGTGGCTCCAAATCCTTTTGATCATTGCTCTCGCGCTTGGAGCCTCTGCGATCCTGTTTGATGTCGTCGCCTACCGACTTCATCGGAGGGCCCTGCGGAGGCATTACTCACGATTTCCGATGTTCGCGATCCGAGATGAGTTGGTTCGCCTCGTAGTGTGCGGTGACATTTCAGAGGATAGCTCGGCGTGGCAGCGAATCTACCGATCCGTTAACTCACTCCTGGACATGCACCAGCGGCTCGACGTCGTTGATGTTGTGTGGAACTTCGCCAACTATCACTTGGCGCTCCGACGGGATCCGGCGTTGAGGGCAGAATCTCAGCGCATTGATCGCGAGCGCGATGTCGAAGCTGCACGCGTGCCTGCATTCAATAATGTTTTGGACAAGATAGATAACGCGTTCTTCGCGCTTGTTCTGGAACGCTCCTGGCCTCTGCCTGGATTTCGCTTAAAGTTTGTCCCTTGGCGACTGAGATTACTCTTATTTGTGCGCTTTCGCAGAGGCGCACGACGAGTGACGCGCGAAATTTCGCAGCAAGGCGGGAGACAGTTGTCCGGTTGGCAGCAATGGACTACTTCGGATAGCACACCTGCCAAGGCGGCCTGAGGAGTAGCCGTTCGCAGGCGCGTCGGGCGCGCTGACCGGCAGGCCGCGGTGCAGGTCAGCCGCATCGGGTATTTAGTTTATCGCAACGGCTCCTCCACTAGGGATGGTAGTGGAATGATAGACTCCCGCCGAAACGGGAGTTCCAATGCGCGGCAACCGGGCTCCACCCCGGTTGCCACTGCCGCGCAGCGGCAGTCACTCAGCAGCGTTGGTGCCTCGTGACAGCGCCTTCAGGAGCACTTCGTTGAGCTGCGCCGCGGGCGTCTTGGCGCGTACCGAGGCGCCGAACTTGCGCTTGACCATCGAGAACGTGCTCTCGACGTTCGAGCGCTGGTGGTAGTGCGCCAAGAACTCGTCGTCCGCGCGCCGCGGCCGTCACGATCGACGATGTGATCGCCGGGAAGTTCCCGCCGCCGAGGATCTGCCCGCACTGCGGGCATGCCACGGAACCAGAACCGTCGGTCGCGCAGTGAACGCGCTGCCTCAAAAGGGTGACGGCTGCCTCAAAAGGCCGATCCCCGACGGGGTTTGGGGCAAAGCCCCGTGCCGGAGTCGGGATCCGGATCGGCCTCCGTGTCGGGATCCGGATCGGCCTCCGTGTCGGGATCCGGATCGGCCTCCGTGCCGGGATCCGGATCGGCCTCCGTGTCGGGATCCGGGATCCGGATCGGCCTCCGTCTCAGGATCCGTGTCCGCGTCGGGATCCGGGCTTTGCCCAATGGGCAAAGCCCGGGATCCGGGATCTGGATCGGTCTCCGAGCGAGCCACACCGCCGATCCGATCTGTGATCGCGTGACGGCGACGAAAGCTCACGACGCCGGCTCGGTCCACGGGTGGCGGCGGGCGAGCGCGCGGGCGCGGCGAACCAGCGCGTCGGGCAGCGTGCCGGTGGTCGCCGCATCGAACGCGGCGACCAGCTCGGCGGCGGAGCCCAGCCGCGCGTCGCGCGCCTTGGCCAGCGCGAGCATCAACACGCGGTCGAGCGCGCCGTCGACCCGCGCGAGCGCAGAGGGCCGCAGCGGCATGTCGTGGATGACCGCGTGGAGCAGCGAGGGCGTGTCGCCGGCGGCGAACGGCACGCGGCCGGTGACGCAGCGGTAGATCACGGCGCCGAGCGCGTAGACGTCCGCGCGGTGATCGACCGGCTCGCCGCGCGCCTGCTCGGGCGACATGTACGCGGGCGTGCCGATCACGCCGCCGTGGGTCAGGGTGCTCGAGCTGTCGGCGAGCGCGGCGACGCCGAAGTCGAGGATCTTCCAGCTGCCGTCGTCGGCGCGGAACAGGTTGTGTGGCTTGACGTCGCGGTGCACCACGCCGGCGATCCGTGCGATCTCGAAGCCGCGGCCGATCTGGGCGAGCAGCTCGGCGAGGTCGACCCCGGTCAAGGTGTTGCCGGTGCGGAGCAGCTCGCCGAGCGTGCGGCCGCGTAGCCGCTCCATCGCGAGGTACGGCAGGCCGTCGGCGGGAGTCGCCGCCTCGAGCACGCGGACGACGTACGGCGAGTCGAGCGCACCTGCGACCCGGACCTCGCGGATGAACCGCTCGACGGCGCGCGGGTCGGCGAGCAGCTCGCGGCGCAGCAGCTTGACCGCCGCCTCGGCGCCGGTCGTGACGTGGCGCGCCTCGTAGACCTCGCCCATCGCGCCGCGGCCGAGCACGGTGCCGAGCTGCCACGAGCCGACCGCGTGCTCGGTGAACCGGCCCGGCTTGCCGACCTCGATCGCGCGGTCGAGATCGCGGCGCAGCTCGGCGAGCTGGACGTCGCGCTGCGCGGCGAGCCGGGTCGCGTGCTGGAGCTGCGCGATCGCGCGGATCGAGGTCCGCCGGGTCGCGCGCGCGAGCCAGAAGCACAGGCTGTAGGCG
>Ga0137438_1000287_pt1 | contig 10254 bp, 8 predicted proteins | sample EasRivERMGT157_2_FD_102327 | JGI IMG/M metagenome (GOLD analysis project Ga0137438, IMG submission 102327) | Soil microbial communities from meander-bound floodplain in the East River, Colorado, USA - East River MetaG ERMGT157_2 | ecosystem: Environmental > Terrestrial > Soil > Floodplain ... | reverse complement strand
GTGATGTCGTAGACCACCCTGTTGACGCCGCGCACCTCGTTGATGATCCTGCCCGATATCTTTCCTAGAACTTCGTACGGGATATGCGCCCAATCGGCAGTCATGCCGTCGAGGCTTGTAACTGCCCGGACAGCCACAACCTTATCATAGGTACGCTCGTCTCCCATAACTCCAACGCTCTTGATCGGCAGGATGACCGCAAAGGCCTGCCATATGGCCTTGTACAGGCCGGCCGCCCTTATCTCTTCGATGACTATGGCATCGGATTCCCTCAGGATTTCGAGGTTGTCTTCGGTGATATCTCCGATGCATCTTATGGCGAGACCGGGTCCCGGGAAAGGCTGCCTCCAGCAGATCTCTTCCGGCAGTCCAAGTTCCTGGCCGAGCACCCTCACCTCATCCTTGAACAGCTCTCTAAGCGGCTCGACGAGTTTGAGCTTCATAACTTCCGGAAGTCCGCCGACATTGTGATGGCTCTTGATGACCGCAGACGGCCCCTTAAAAGATACGCTCTCGATAACGTCCGGATAGAGCGTTCCCTGTGCCAGGAATTCAGCGTCCTGTATCTTCTTCGCTTCCTCTTCGAAAATGGCTATGAATTCGTTGCCTATGACCTTTCTCTTCTTCTCGGGATCGGTCACCCCCGCAAGCTTTTCGAGAAACCGTTTCCGGGCGTCGACAAAATCAAGCTTGATATGGAAATGATCCTGAAACGTCTTACGGACCTTTTCGGCCTCTCCCTTCCTTAGCAGACCGTTGTCTACAAAGATGCAGGTGAGGTTGTCGCCTATCGCCCTGTGGATCATAAGTGCGACCACAGACGAATCAACGCCGCCGCTTAGCGCACAGATGACCTTTTTATCACCAACTTGTGCCCGCACATTCGCTATCGACCATTCGATGACGGATGCCATCTCCCACGTCGGTTTGCACTGGCATATCTCGAAGACAAAGTTTTGCAGGACCCTGATGCCTTCGTCGGTATGAGCGACTTCGGGATGGAACTGGAGGGCATAAAATTTCCGCTTCTTGTCCGCCATAGCAGCAACAGGAGAGTTGTCTGTATGCCCGATGATATTGAATCCGTCCGGCATGATCTCTATCCGGTCGCCGTGGCTCATCCAGACCTTGGTCTTCTGGGACAGCCCCCACAGCAGATCGGTATCGTTGTCGACCTTCAGGAGTGCCCTTCCGTATTCTCTCTTCGCAGCCCGGGCGACTTCACCGCCGAGCGCATGGGCCATCAGCTGCATCCCATAGCAGATGCCGAATACAGGTACGCCCATTTTGAATATTTCGAGATCGCATATCGGGGCGCCTTTATCGTAGACGCTCGACGGCCCTCCCGAAAGGATTATCCCTTTGGGCGCAAAAGCCTTGATTTTTTCGAGTGATGCATTGAACGGGAAGATCTCTGAATAGACCTTGTTCTCCCTGATCCTGCGAGCGATAAGCTGCGTGTACTGGGAGCCGAAATCAAGGACCAGTATCTTTTCGGTTAAGGGCGCTGCGTGTTCCATTCTTTTCTGGCCGCCTTTACTGTTCTATGCGGTAGTTGGGGGCTTCCTTCGTGATGATAACATCATGCACATGGCTTTCCCTCCAACCAGCGTTGGTGATCTGGATGAACCTGGCGTTCTTTCTCATCTCATCGAGGGTCCTGCAGCCGCAGTAACCCATTCCTGAGCGAAGTCCGCCGACAAGCTGGTGTATGCTGCTCGATAGAGGCCCCTTGTACGGCACGCGCCCTTCTACTCCCTCGGGCACGAGCTTCTCTTTATCGACCCCTTCCTGTCCATAGCGGTCCTTGGCACCCTGCTGCATCGCGCCGATAGATCCCATGCCGCGATATGTCTTGTAGCTTCTGCCCTGGTAAAGAATGACCTCCCCGGGCGATTCGTCGGTGCCCGCAAAGAGGCTTCCGATCATTACGCAATGAGCCCCGGCGGCGATGGCCTTAGAGACGTCTCCTGAATATTTGACACCGCCGTCGGCAATGACAGGGATATTAAACTTGGAAGCAATATCGTAGCAATTGCGTATAGCCGTCAGCTGAGGAACACCCGCGCCGGCGACAATTCTCGTAGTGCAAATAGAGCCGGGACCTATGCCGACCTTGACCGCATCCGCGCCGGCCTTGATGAGTTCGGCAGCTGCCTCGGCCGTTCCTATATTCCCGGCGATAACATCAATACCGAATTTCTTTTTTATCTCTTTCAGGGTGGTGATGACCCCTTTCGAATGGCCGTGAGCAGTATCGATGGCAATGACGTCCACGCCTGCCTTAACAAGAAGTTCGACGCGGTGAATCGCATTTTCACCGACTCCCACAGCTGCACCGATCCTGAGTCTTCCCAGTTCATCCTTGCATGCATGCGGGTACTTCTTTCTCTTCTCTATGTCTTTTATCGTGATGAGGCCCTTGAGGTTATTATCTTTGTCGACAATAGGCAGCTTTTCGATCTTATAACGGTTCAGCGTATCCTTGGCCTCTTCGAGCGTCGTGCCCACAGCAGCGGTTTTGAGATTTTCGCTTGTCATGACCTCTGAGACCCGTTTCTGCTCATTCGTCTCGAATCTCAGATCCCTGTTCGTGAGAATGCCGACGAGCTTTCCATTCGTGGTAACGGGAACGCCTGAAATCTTGTAGCGCGCCATAAGTACCATGGCATCGGAGATAGGGGCATCGGGGGCGATAGTTATTGGATCGACGATCATCCCGCTCTCGGACTTTTTGACCTTGTCCACCTCGAGCGCCTGCTTCTGGGGAGACATGGCCCTGTGCATGATGCCGAGGCCGCCCTCTCGGGCGATTGCGATAGCAAGGCTGGCGTCAGTCACGGTATCCATCGCGGCGCTGATGATAGGGACATTCAGCCTTATATTTCTGGTAAGATTGGTGCTGACATCGACCTCGCCCGGAAGGACATCGGATTTGGCCGGCAATAAAAGAACATCGTCAAATGTTAACCCAAGCGGTAAATCATCGGTAAGCATAGACACAACCCCTTTAGATTTTTAAACTAAAGTATACCATTTCCGGGCGGAAAGAAGAAATATTCCTGTAAAATCAGAGCTTGATAAGCGAGATCTCCTTAACCGCCTTGTAGACCTGCCCGACAGAAATATCCTTCATACATTTAAGATCTTTGCATCTTCGTTTATAGCAAGGCGCGCATGAAGCCGCAGACCTTATGATAACGTTATTTCGGCCGTAGGGTCCGGTCCTGTCCGGATTCGTGGGTCCGAAAAGGGCGACGACCGGTATGCCGCAGGCCGCGGCGATATGCATTGGGCCGGAATCGTTGGTAATCACCAGCTTGGCACCCCTGATGATCCATATCAGTTCTCCCATGTCTGTTTCGCCGGCCATTGAAATGGCCTTGCCATTGCTCTGTTCTTCGATGACCTTCGATATACCGCGATCTGCCGCACTGCCGACCACCACACTTTTAATATCAAACATAGCGGCAAGCGCGGCAAATCGTTCTGCAGGCCACTTTTTGGTCTCCCACCTGGCTCCAGCTACGATAACTGCATAATCTCCTATCTCGCTTCGCAGTTGCCGAATCTTCTCTGATTCCCGTATGAGCGGCATGGGGAACCGCACAGCTTCGATATCGCAGCCAAGTGCCTGTGCCACCTTAAGATATCTGTCAACAGCATGGACATCCTTGCCGCCGGTCACCTTGTGGGTATAAAAGAGAGCGCTTCCCTCCCTGGCCTCCGCAAAACCGATTCTGACCGGAGCGCCGGTTGCCTTAGACATCAAACCGCTTCTCATGAGCCCCTGCAGATCGATCGCAATGTCGTATGCCTCGGCCCTGATATCCTTCGCAAGCCTGCCCATTTCGGAGATAGTTCCGTGGATTCGTCCGACTTTCTTCCATTTGTCCTTGTCGATGATCCAGAGTTTGCTTACAAGCGGGTTGCCCTCGATAATGCCTTCGATCCCTTTAGCTACAACCCAATGGATCTTCGCCAAGGGAAAGCACTCATTCAGGGTGGACAGAAATGGGAGGCTGTGGACAACATCGCCAAGCGAACTCGGCTTGATGACGAGTATCTTGCGCGGGATTGCGTGTACGGTTATTCTTTCCATTTCAATATATATTTTATCGCGTTATCAAGGTCATCGACAACCGCATCGGCGTGAGCGGACTGATTCTGTTGGCCGGTCCTCACCAATATTCCGCGGGCGCCTACGGCCTTTGCGAGGAGCATATCGGCGTCCTTATCGCCTACGACAAAGGACCTCTTGAGGTCGATCCCGTAGGAGGCCCTTGCCTTCAAAAGCATCTCGGGCTCCGGCTTGCGGCATTGGCAGAAATCTTCTGGATTGTGGGGGCAATAATAAAAGGCTGTGAAGCCGTATGTGTCAATAAACAGCTTGTTCACGTCTTCCACGAAACCTTTATCGACAATGCCTTTTGCGATGCCCGACTGATTGCTCACACCTATAAGTTCGAAGCCACCATCCCTCAGCGACTTCAGCCTGTCGATACCGGACAGCAATTCGAAGTCATCCCACCTGTTCAGATAGTTGGCATCCCTGCAAAGAGTGCCGTCCCTGTCGAAAAAAACGGCCCTTTTCGCAGGCAGCAGGCGTCTGATATTGACGTAGACATCTTCCGAATTGATACCGAACATGCACTTTATATATTCTTTATCACAAGTGCGCTCGAAGCATGGACTGCAGTCGATGTTCGTACTGATCACAGCATGCCCGTCCCCCACAGGCCCGGTAAGGTCAGGAGATGTCGATCCGAATATGGCAGCCAGAGGAGTGCCGACCGCGTATGCTATATGCATCGGGCCGGAATCATTCGTCACTAATACGTCGCATTCAGAGACGAGCGCCATCAGCTCTCTCAAAGACGTCTTTCCTGCCAGCAGGAGTTTGTTCATAGGTATCTGTTTGTAAATCTCTTCAGCAATAGGGACCTCATCTTCTCCACCAAAGATTACTGCGCTACCTTTAGTCTCCCTTATGAACCATGCCGCCACCTCGGCGAATCGCTCGGGCAGCCATCTCTTGGATGAGCCGAAAGTAGCTCCGGGATTTATACCGAGGATAGGACGCTTCATCTCCGAAAGCCTCGCACGTGAGTCAAGCCTCTCCTGGAGCGTCATCCTGATCCATGGATGCGAATATGCCGCGTCGATGCCGGCAGCAGTTAGAAGATTCAGGTAATAATGAATGTGATGGATATTACGGTCCTGGTTTGTATATCGGATAGGGTCCGTCAGGAGAAAACCTCTGCGGTCCCGGTCGTACCCGATCCTCTCGGGTATGCGCGCAAGAAACGCGAGAAGAGCAGCATCAAAGGCGTTTTGGAGGAGGATCGCCCTGCTGAAGCGCTTCTTCCTGAGTATATTGATGAGACGGAGTTTACCGGCAAGCCCCCTGAACTGAGGTTCGTAAATTATTATTTCATCGACATCGAAACTGTTTTCAAAAAGAGGCGCCAACGCAGGTTTGATCAAAAGGCTGATATGCGCCTGAGGATAGAATCTACGGATAGCCCTGATCGCCGGCAGCGTCATCACTGCATCGCCGATCCAGTTAACACCCCTGATGAGAATCTTTTCCTTTTCCGTGTCCTTCCCTTCCATCAGGATATTCTAACATGGCAGTTACGGACCTTTCTTTAAATGCATCTTATTCCCGGTTGCCATTGTCTTTGTGACCTGCATCACCATTTCTGCAAGATCGTCATTAGCCTCCTTCCTGATTGTTTACTTCCACGATGAATAAAAGAGATAATAACTGTTGTATAAATTCGGGATGCTCTCCGTTAGAGAGCGGCTCATCACAGGGGCAGTATGACTTCCAGAGATACTACAAAACATGAGCAGACTGAAGCTGCACTGAGCAAAAGCGAATGGACATTCCGGGCCATTTTCGATCAGACCTTCCAGTTCATGGGGCTTATGTCGGTCGACGGGATCATGATACAGGCCAACAGAACAGCCCTGGATTTCATAGGAAAAGAAGAGCGCGACGTTAAAGGCAAACCGTTCTGGGAAACCCCATGGTTCAGCCACTCGCCTGAATTGCAGGACCAGTTGCGTGCGGCGATCAAGAAAGCTGCCGGAGGAGAATTCGTACGTTTCGAAGTTACCCATCCATCGCGTGATGGGAGTCAGCATTTCTTTGACTTGTCCATCAAACCCGTAAAAGACGATTCAGGCGACGTGGTCCTTCTAATACCTGAAGGCCGGGACATCACTAACCGCAAGCTTGCGGAACAGGTCCTTCTCAAGAATGACCGACTGCTTCGAAGGGCCGAGGAAATGGCCAAGTTCGGCAACTGGGAATTTCGCCTGGACGAAAACAGGGTGCATGGTTCCGAAGGGGCCAAGGCTATTTATGGATTGGATCCCGAGGAGTGGCTAATATCCGACGTGCAAGGCATCCCGCTTCCGGAGTACCGCCCCATGCTTAACAGTGCCTTGAAGAATCTGATCGAGCATGGGATACACTACAATGTCGAATTCAAGATCCGTCGGCCTGCCGACGACAAGATAATCGATATTCATTCAATTGCAGAATATGACGCTGCCAAAAATATAGTTTTCGGCGTAATACAAGATATTACGGAACGCAAGCGGGCGGAAGAAGAACGGACAAGACTTCAGGCGCAACTCCTTCAGGCCCAAAAAATGGATGCTATCGGACAGGTCGCCGGAGGGGTCGCCCATGACTTCAACAATATCCTGACCGCGATGAGCGGCTACTGCTTTCTTGCACGCATGAAACTCGGCGATGACAGTCCGGGCCGAAAGTACCTGGACGAAATCCTTGAATTGACAGATCGGGCTGCAAGCCTCACGAAAAACCTGCTCGCCTTCAGCAGGAAGCAGGCATTAATAATGAGACCGGTCTCCATCAACACTATCGTCAGCAACATGTCAAAGCTCCTTCTGCGTGTGATCGGTGAAGACATCAAACAGGATATGCACCTTTCGTCCGATGATATTGTCATCATGGCTGACGGCGGGCAGATCGAGCAGGTCCTGATGAATCTGGCGACAAATGCCCGTGATGCCATGCCGCAGGGCGGCGTCCTGACCGTCCGCGTCGGAACACTGCAAATGGATGACGCTTTTATCAGAACGCACGGTTATGGAAGGCCCGGATTATATGCCGCTATTTCCGTGGAAGATACGGGTATCGGGATGACCGCAGAAGTCAGAGAAAAGATATTTGAGCCGTTCTTTACGACCAAAGAAGAAGGCAAAGGCACCGGACTCGGACTGGCCATCGTATACGGAATAGTTCAGCAGCATAACGGATTCATCGGGGCCCGCAGTGAACCCGGAAAGGGCGCTGACTTCGAAATATACATTCCCGCCGTCGGAATGCATAATATAAAACATGGGGTAACGGTTGATGTCCCCCCGGTTGGCGGTACCGAGACGATACTGCTGGTCGAGGACGAAAGCTCGCTGCGCACGTTCACGATGACTCTCCTCGCCGAATTCGGTTACAGGGTCATCGAGGCGTTGGATGGGCGTGATGCAGTGGATCAGTTCATGAAACACCAGGACGATATTCAAATGATCCTGATGGATGTGATAATGCCCAACATGAGCGGCCCTGAAGCTTACCGGCAGATTCAGGACATCAGTCCCGGCGCTAAGGTTCTTTTCATGAGCGGATATACGGCTGATTACTTGAGTGCAAAAGGGATCGACGCCGAAAGATCTGACTTTCTCTCAAAACCGGCATCCACACCTGAACTGCTCCGCAAGATCAGGGAAATTCTGGATCGATTCTAGACGACGCGGCCGCAATCCATGTTGTGTGCCACGCTCCACCGGCAGTACCTCGCGCCCGCACACGAATCTCATCCACCTTGAAGCCGACCTTGAGCAAACGGCGGGTAAACGCTTGATTGGGAGCGGCCGACCATACGGCCAAAACTCCTCCGGGCCGCAGCGCCGCAAGGGCCATAGTCAATCCGTGCAGACTATAAAGCCAGTCATTGCCCTTACGGGTCAGTCCTTCAGGACCATTATCAACATCCAGCAGAATTGCGTCATACGCATGGCACTCCGTCTGTATAATCCGGGCTACATCAATTTCACGAACCGCAACCCGATCATCTTGAAGAGGATCTCCTGCCAGTTCCGCAAGTGGACCACGGTTCCACACCACCACCGCCGGCACCAGTTCGGCCACTACCACACGTCCTTTGACACCAATCTCAGCCAGTGCGGCGGCCACCGTGTATCCCATGCCCAGGCCGCCGATCAGGATTCGCGGTTCAGGACAATCTGAGATTCTTTCGCAGGCAAGTTTGGCAAGCGCATCTTCAGACCCGTGAACGCGACTGTTCATAAGCTCAAAATTACCGACTCTTATCGAAAACTCCGCGCCGCGCTTGTATAGCCGGAGCTCTTCACCATTTCCGGGCGCCTGCGCAACGTCGATTAACAGCCAAGGGATCATATGCACCTCAAAGAACTGCCGGAGCGATCTTTTTTTCGAAGGCGGGGTTAGAAGAAATTATCCGCACCCTTTATCTTGCTAAATGCATGTCTTCAAGCCTGACCCGATTTTCTTCCATAACTTTCATGAATCCTGCTTCTGATGGTACAATAAAGCATGTCGAAGAAAACGTTAAAAGAGACCAACCCGTACCTGAAAGACGGAGAACTCGGGAAAGCACTGCTCTACCAGTCTGTTGCCTCTTCCACTGCGGTTGAAGGTGTCTTGACCAGATACCCCAAGCTCTCAAAGAGCATGAAAAAAAAGCTTCAGAGCGTTACCGCCGTCCATGAACCGCCAGCGTCGTACGAATAACTGACTCAAATATGCTCTGCATCTGCCGGTAATCACGAACCATCCCAGCCTGAACCGCTGCAATATAGGCGCCCTTGCCGCCCCCCGTCATGGAGCTGAAATCCAGCGGTGGAAGTCCAACCTGCAAAGCCATCAATGTGGCAAGAATTCTGGCAATTCTACCGTTCCCTTCACGAAAGGGATGAATCAGCACAAGTTCGGTATGCACAACAGCCAGCGCTTCAACAACATAGGCCAATGTCTTACCTGAGCACGGAGTATATTTTTGAAGCGGCCCTCGCTCAAGTTGCCTCATCAACGCAGGAATATGCTCCGGCGATGCAAAAGGGAAATCATTCTTGCACATCATGACGTTCCGGTATTGGCCAGCCCATACATAAATACTCCCCAGCCAACGCTTGTGCATCGCGCAGATGTCAGCAGAAGAAAAACTATGGGTCGGTCCATAAAGCGCCGCCACGTCATCCGCTGTCCGAATCAGATAATCCTTTTCACAGATATTCATTTTCCGAACACTTGTTATGCCCAGAAGATTTTTCAGCACACGCCCTCGCGAGCCTGCCTGAAACTGAGCCTCAATCAATTCAGGAATATCGTATTTTCTGCTTTTTGCACTCATGCTGGTTAATTGTACCCTTCCCCTTTATTCACCTCGGATCTCCGTTCTGCGCAATCAGATAACAGGCATAGCGAGTGAGCATCAGGTCATCGATCTCCTTTTCCGCGCCCTTGGGCATCGGGATCGTTTTCCTGACGTCAGGAAAATGATCGGACGTTGAATGACCGGCAGTTTGGCAGGCTATCTTGGCCTTGTCTATCACCTTGGCAAAGTTCTCCCACTTGGTATATCCGAGCAAACCCATAAGGTCACGGGCAAACCAGAATTCTTCACCGTCAATCTGGTGCGCGTAATCTTCGAAGTTTTTGTGCAACTCGATAATGATTTCGCTTTTCATTCCGTCAGACCTCCTGCTTTCCACTCCCATATTGACCGAGACACATAATCTTTCTACTCGGCCAACTCCCTATCAATGGTAGCTGACCCTATTTATCTCATGTGACATGCAAGCGGTTCTTGAGCACACGTCCGCGCGAGCCCGGTTCGAATTGGGCTTCTAGAAGCTGTGATGTATTATATCGTCGGGATTTCTTCATGCGTCTGGGTTAAGTAACAGTTGCTTGCTGTCCATTGTATTTTAAATGGGCGCTGACCCCGTTTGTTCTTTCCGTTTGTTCTTTTATTAAGAGAAGGGAGCGCCTGTACATTAACCGTGAGTTCGTGGATACGCTTACGCAGCCGCTCCAGCAACTCCGCAGGCACTCTCTGATCTTCAGGCGGTAAGGCGGCCCCGTCCTCAATGCCAATCAACAGGCAACCTCCCTGACCGTTGGCAAAACATACACAATCTCGCGCGAGGGCATCCCAATCGGCGGTCTTGCCG
>Ga0137438_1000286_pt1 | contig 10255 bp, 11 predicted proteins | sample EasRivERMGT157_2_FD_102327 | JGI IMG/M metagenome (GOLD analysis project Ga0137438, IMG submission 102327) | Soil microbial communities from meander-bound floodplain in the East River, Colorado, USA - East River MetaG ERMGT157_2 | ecosystem: Environmental > Terrestrial > Soil > Floodplain ... | reverse complement strand
TGGATTTGGGGTTACGCGGATTCTGGCGGGTTCTGGCCGGCCATATCGGGCATGCCCGTCTTGCCAATAGAATGATCTATTGGCTGCGCCGGTCGAGCCCGATCTGTCTCGCCCAGTCCTCCGTCATAATTCCGCGTCCTGATGAAATATCCGGGCTAGCAGGTCAGTTCGGGCGGACGTCAACGATCCCAGCTCAGCACCACCTTGCCTGATTGGCCCGAAGCCATGGTCTCGAAGCCCTTGAGGTAATCGCCCACGGGGAAGCGGTGCGTGATGATGGGGGTGAGGTCCAGCCCGCCTTGCACCATGGCGATCATCTTGTACCAGGTCTCGAACATCTCGCGGCCATACACGCCCTTGATGATGAGGCCCTTGAAGATCACCTGGTTCCAGTCGATGACACAATCGCTCGGCGGAATGCCAAGCAGGGCGATCTTGCCCCCGTGGTTCATCGTTTCGAGCATCTGGCGGAACGCGCTCGGCACGCCCGACATCTCGAGACCGACATCGAAGCCTTCCACCATGCGGATTTCGCGCATGACGTCTTGCAGCGATTCCTTCAGGATGTTGACGGCGCGCGTGGCGCCCATTCTTTCCGCCAGCGCAAGGCGATAGGGATTCACGTCGGAGATGACGACATGGCGCGCGCCGACGTGGCGGCAGATCGCCGCCGCCATGATGCCGATGGGCCCCGCGCCGGTGATGAGCACATCCTCGCCCACCAGATCGAAGGAGAGCGCAGTGTGCGTCGCGTTGCCAAAAGGGTCGAGGATGGCGGCAATATCGTCCGGGATGTCGTCGGGGATGGGAAAGGCATTCTCCGCCGGGATCACCAGATACTCGGCGAAAGCGCCGGGGCGATTCACACCCACGCCCTGGGTGTTGCGGCACAGGTGGCGGCGCCCGGCGCGGCAGTTGCGGCAGTGGCCGCACACCAGATGGCCTTCGCCCGAAACGCGCTGGCCGATTTTGAGCCCGCGTACCTCCTGTCCGATTTCCGCGACAACGCCGACGTATTCGTGGCCCACGGTCATGGGAACGGGAATGGTCTTCTGCGACCAATCGTCCCACTTGTAGATGTGCATGTCGGTGCCGCAGATCGCGGTCTTGCCGATCTTGATGAGCACGTCGTTATGGCCGACCTCAGGTCTAGGCCCATCGACCATCCAGATACCCGGTTCGCGTTTGGTCTTGGCGAGAGTTTTCATTGAACGATATCCATTACTTGATCACGCCCAGCTCGCGCCCCACTTTGGCGAACGCGGCCACGGCCTTATCGATGTGATGCGGCTGGTGCGCGGCGGACATCTGCGTGCGGATGCGCGCCTGGCCGCGTGGCACCACCGGGAACGAAAAGCCCACCACGTAAATGCCTTCCTTGAGCAGTCGCGCCGACATTTCCTTTGCCAGCACGGCGTCGCCGAGCATCACCGGGATGATGGGATGATCGGCGCCTGCGAGCGTGAACCCGAGCCTGGTCATCTGTTCGCGGAACGACTGCGCATTGCGGCGCAACTTCTCGCGCAGTTCGTCGCCGTCTTCGATCATGTCGAGCACGACGAGCGATGCGGCGGCGATGGCGGGCATCAGCGTGTTGGAAAAAAGGTAGGGGCGCGAGCGGTTGCGCAGCCAGTCGATGACTTCGCGCCGGCCCGCCGTGTAGCCGCCGGAGGCGCCGCCGAGGGCCTTGCCCAGCGTACCGGTGATGATATCGACGCGCTCCATGACGCCGCAATGCTCCGGCGTGCCGCGCCCCTTGGCGCCGACGAAGCCCACGGCATGGGAATCGTCGACCATCACCATCGCGCCGTACTTTTCCGCCAGATCGCACACCGCCTTCAGATTGGCGAGGATGCCGTCCATGGAAAACACGCCGTCGGTTGCAATGAGCTTGAAGCGCGCGCTTGCCGCGGCCTTGAGCTGGGCCTCGAGATCGGCCATGTCGTTGTTGGCGTAGCGATAGCGCTGCGCCTTGGAAAGGCGCACGCCGTCGATGATCGAGGCGTGGTTGAGGGCATCCGAAATTACGGCGTCTTCTTCGCCGAGCAGTGTTTCGAACAGTCCGCCGTTGGCGTCGAAGCACGAGCCGTAGAGGATGGCGTCTTCCACACCGAGAAATCGCGCCAGGCGTTGCTCGAGGGCCTTGTGCACCGTCTGCGTGCCGCAGATGAAGCGCACCGAGGCCATGCCGTAGCCGTACTTGTCGAGGCCTTCGTGCGCGGCGCGGATGAGGCGCGGATGGTTGGCGAGGCCGAGGTAATTGTTGGCGCAGAAGTTGATGACTGCATCGCCGCCGGCCACATGGATGTCCGCCGATTGCTGGGAATCGATGACGCGCTCTTCCTTGTAAAGCCCGCCGTCTTTCAATTGCTGAATCTGATGTCGCAGATGGGCGATGAACCGATCGTTCATGGTTGTGAACTCTTGGGTCTGTTGTCCCGCTCGCCGTCACGTTTGATCATGGTTCATTATAGCCGGAGCGCCCTGACCCCTGCGCCGCGCGATGGCGAACGGTTTGACCTCGTCTCCGCGCCCGATGGCGTCAGCATCGAGCTGATTCAGGTGAATCGTTAGCGGAAGAAATGACCTGCCCGCCCTGACCGCCCGCGATCGCGCCAAACTCCACTACGACGAACGGAACGCAGCAGCAGACTGATCCCGCGTTGTGCCAACGCAATATGACAGTGACGGAAATTTGCGTTATCTTTGGCTGCCGGTAAAAGGCGATGGGAGAACGCCATAGCAGCCAACGATAGGCTGATCGCGCGCAAGTCCTTGGGCAACTGCAATTGCCCCTATGGCTGCCCCTGCCAGTTCAACCATCTCCGCGATCACGGCGGCTGCGTCATTCACTAAGGAGTATCAAAACCACAAAGGGAGGAGTACATGGCTCATACAGACTGGATGATTCGCGGTCCCGAAATCGCATCGTGCAATTGCTCTTATGGCTGCCCCTGCCAATTCAACGCCCTGCCCACCGATGGCACTTGCCGCGCGGCGGTCGGCATACAGATCGATAAAGGCCATTACGGCAAGGTGAAGCTCGATGGCCTGCGACTGGCGGCGACCGCTGCCTGGCCGGGCCCGATCCACATGGGCCATGGCGAAATCCAGCCCATCGTCGACGAGCGGGCCACGCCCGAGCAGCGCGAGGCGCTCCTCAAGATCATGTCGGGCCAGGACACCGAGCCGGGTGCCACCTTCTTCCAGGTCTTCGTGTCGATGTGCGACAAGGTGCATACGCCGATGTTCAAGAAGATCGACTTCAAGGCCGACATGAAGTCGTGTGACGGCCATGTCAGCGTCCCCGGCGTGGTCGAGGTCAAGACCGAGGCGATCCGCAATCCCGTGACCGGCCAGCCGCACCACGCCAAGGTTTCCCTGCGCCAGGGCTTTGAATATGCCGAGGCCGAATATGCCAGCGGAACCGTAAAATCCGCTGGCCCGATTGCGCTCAACACAGCCGGCAAACACGCGCACATGGCGATGCTTCACATCACCGGGCGAGGCATCGTCAGGTGAGCCGGGGCGGCGCCCCGCTGCCCGATACCCTGTTGCAACGCGCCGCAATGAACGAGCGGCGCGTTGTGCTTGGGGCGCTCGCAATCGTCACGGCGTTGGGCCTTTGGGCTACATTTCATACGGGCGATGCGCTGATGTCGCCTGCTGCGCCGGAGCCGGGCACCATGGCCTACGTCGTGCTGCTCTTCGTCATGTGGTGGACCATGATGCTGGCGATGATGCTGCCCTCGGCCGCGCCGGCGATTCTGATCTACGGAGCAGTCAGCCGGAAGTTTTCCCAGAACGGCGCGCCGGCGGCGCCACTTGCGCTGTTCGTCGCGGGCTATGCCGCCATCTGGACGGGCTTCAGCGCCGCCACCGTGGCGCTGCAAATTGCCGTTCACGAAATTGTGCCATTGACCGGCATGATGGCGGTGACCAGCACGGCGCTGGGTGCGGCGTTGCTGATCGCCGCCGGACTCTACCAACTGTCGCCACTTAAGCAAGCCTGCCTGCGCAAGTGCCAGACGCCACTGATGTTCCTTGCACGGAACTGGCGCAAGGGGTACGGTGGCGCCCTGCGCATGGGCCTGTCCCACGGGCTCTATTGCCTGGGTTGTTGCTGGGTGCTGATGGGGCTTTTGTTCTACGGTGGCGTCATGGAGCTGCGCTGGATCGTCGGTCTGGCCCTCTACGTTGCCGCGGAAAAACTGATCCCCGCGGGCGCCTGGCTGAGCCGCTTTGTGGGCATCTTGCTGATCGGCTGGGGGCTGTGGACTGTCGCGGTCGTCGTCGGTTAAGGCTGATCCCCATCTCAAGCCTTACCTCTTGCCTTCACCGCCCGCGCGATCAAACGACTGACACGGAAGACCGGGAGGCAGAAAATTGGGTGGCGCCCGGTTTTCTCTGCGAAAAGCTAAGCCGGGGAGTGTGGACATCTGTTCGGACCCCATCCGGGAACGTAGTCCGGCGCCACCGGTCTGACTGGTATGAAGTTCACCGCAATTCTGCTGATGATCATGCTGGGTGCCTTTGCGGGTGTCGCCGCGGCCGCCGAAGCACCTCCTCCTGCGCCGCCCGACCCGGAGTACTGCGCGAGGCGCGACGCAGATCCGGAAAAATGCGTGATTCAGGACGGGCCGCCCCACAAGGCCATCGTACGCAAGAAACAGTCTCCGTCGAAGTAGCCGCCTATTCCGGGGAAGCCGGCCGAAAAGCCGCCCACCAGTGGAAGCAGGGTCACACTCGATTTGCTCTGCGAGGAGATAAGTAGGGAGTGTGAGCCTGAGCCTATTCACTTTCGGCTGTTCACTTTCACTATGGCTGCTGCGTCACCTTTATCGCACCCATCCCCCCGTCTCAGCCCGCCTTAACCCAGAGCATGCACCAGCCATCGGGGCTGACCTGGCCCTCCACCACCTTGCAGGTGTTGGACCCGGCAACGAAGTTCACGCACTTGCCGCACGTCTGGTCTCCCTTGGGCTGACCTTGATACTGCGCTTGCGCCTGGCTCACTTTACGGCTCTCCGTCGGGCCCGGCGGAGTCTTACTCGTGGGAGGTGGGCTGGCCGGCGTGCCGGTCGAACTCTCCTCTTGCTTTGCCTTGCACCCCCAAAGCATCAGGGTACAACCGGCGGCGAGCGCGCCGCGCAGTACCGATCTACGTTGGGGAAAATGGGCTTTCATCATTCATTCTCCTTCGGTTAACTAGCAGTGTGTCAGGCTTTCACTCGAGGGTTTGGTGGATAGTCAGCCACGACACGATTCGGGGCTCCGTTGAATATGGGCTCGTGTGGCATGGTGCAGTCTACTCCCGGAGTGCCCCGTTAGAGGGCTAGGGAGAGAGGGAACTGCATGTCCGAAAATGGCTAGCGCGCCCGCCCGGCAACAGGCACCATGCGCGCATGCAACTCGATCCCGATAGCTGTTACCAGGCGCTGGTGAGCCGCGATCCGCGATTCGACGGACTGATGTATGTCGGCGTCTCGTCCACCGGCATCTATTGCCGCCTGATCTGCAATTCGCGCCGGCCGCTGAAGCGCAACTGCACTTTCTACCCCAATGCCGCGGCAGCCGAACAAGCGGGCTTCCGTCCCTGCCTGCGCTGCCGGCCCGAGATCGCGCCCGGTAATGCGCTGGTCGATTCGCATAACCGCCTCGCCGTGGCGCTCGGGCGCCGCATCGAAGACGGCGCGCTGAACGAAATCAGCGTGCCGGCGCTGGCGGCGGAAATGGGCATCAGCGACCGGCATCTGCGGCGCGTAGTCCAGGATGAATTCGGCGTATCGCCGAACAAGTTGCTGGAAACACAGCGGCTGCTGACCGCGAAACTGCTACTGACCGATACCATGCTGCCGGTTACGGAAGTCGCCTATGCCAGCGGTTTCGCCAGCCTGCGGCGCTTCAACGACGCATTCAAGACCAACTACCGCCTGAATCCGAGCCAGTTCCGCCGTGGAGCCGGCAACGCGAAGGGATCAGGCCGCTTCGTTTTCGATCTCGCCTACCGGCCACCGCTGGATTGGGCAGCGCTGCTGCAGTTCCTGGACAAGCGCCTTTACGCAGGCGTCGAGGCGGTTGTCGATTCGGCCTATCTGCGCACTGTACGCATGGGTGAACACGTCGGCTGGGTCCGCGTGCAGCCGAGTGCGCGGCGGCATGCGCTATGCGTCGAAATCGCGCCGGGACTGGCACGCGCGATACCGGTGATTCTGACGCGGGTGCGCAAGTTGTTCGACCTGGGTGCGGAGCCGGCTCGCATCGCGCAACGCCTTGGAAAGCTCGCAGCCTTGTGTCCCGGGTTGCGGCTGCCCGGTGCATTCGACGGTTACGAGTTGGCGATCCGTGCGGTGCTCGGCCAGCAGGTCAGCGTAAAGGCGGCGACGACGATCGCCGGCCGCTTTGCGGCAGCTTTCGGCGAACCGGTCGCCACGCCGTTTCCGGAACTGCGATTGCTGATGCCGACCGCACAGCGCGTTGCCAAAGTTGCACCGGCAGCGCTGGCGAAGATCGGCGTGACTTCGGCACGCGCGCGCACGCTGCTTGGGGTGTCGCGCGCGATGGCGCAAAACCCGAACCTGCTCGAACCCGGTGCCGATGTCGAAGCGGCGATTGCCCGGCTCAAGGAGTTGCCGGGCATCGGCGAGTGGACCGCGCAGTATCTGGCGATGCGCGGTTTTTCATGGCCGGATGCGTTTCCCGCGACCGACCTCGGCATTTGCAAGGCGCTCGGCATGGAAGACGAGCGCAAGATCCTCGCGCATGCGGAAATATGGCGCCCGTGGCGCGGCTATGCCGCCATGCACCTATGGAGAACTCTCGCATGACCACTTTTTTTTCGACGTTCGATAGCCCGATAGGACCGCTGCTGCTGATATCCGACGGAACATCGCTTACCGGCCTGCACACCGACAGCGACAAACACCGTCCGGCCATTCAGGCCGACTGGATTCGCGACGACAGCGTGGTGCCGTTCGCGCAGACCATCGCGCAGTTGCGAGCCTATTTCGACGGGAGCCTGACCGAATTTGATCTGCCGCTCGCGCCGCACGGCACCGAATTCCAGATCACGGTGTGGCGGGAACTGTGCAATATCCCGTTCGGCGAAACCATTTCCTACGCCGAACTGGCGCGCCGCATCGGCCGTCCGACGGCATCGCGCGCAGTCGGTCACTCGAATGCGCGCAACCCGATCTCCATCATCGTGCCCTGCCATCGCGTGATCGGTGCCGACAATTCCCTCACTGGTTATGCCGGCGGACTGGGGCGCAAGCGCATGCTGCTCGCCCACGAGGCGGGTGCGCATGCGCCGCTATTCGCCGGAGAATCGTTCCACCGTTCTCACGCCGCTGTCTGTCCTGCAATGGAGAAACCCTGACGCAAAGCTGAGATTCGATAACGTTCAGCTTCGGACCCGGGCGGGCCCAGTCCAATGCGCGCGATGCGGCCCACCTGTCGCAGGCAATACTGCGCGTACCTGGCCCAGAACGTCGCGTGCTCCGCATGGATGACGATCGGGATGTCGGCCGGAGTGCTCCTGACCGAATATCTCGCCGCGCGAGCCGGTGCGCGCAGTCCGGCCGCGATGCTCGGCGGCACGGTCTGGGGGATGGTGGCAAGCGTTGCACTCTATCGGCTGTGCTTCCGCGTACGTCCGGCGCTCGCTCTGAACTTCAGTCGTGGCGGTGAAGGGATGCTCTGAGCAACTTCGTCTCATGGACGAGCCGCCACGGCGCCGCTGACCTATCACCCGGTTCCCGACCAGGCATCAGGTGGAAAAAGGAAAACTTCAATCGGGTCCGAAGTTCTTCTGAACAAAAAGGCCGTCACAGGATCCCCAACAGATGTCCTTCACCCGTACCGTGCCCACCTCGGTACCGTCGCTCTTCCATAGTTCTAGGCCGGTGGCGCCGTCGTTGGCCGAAAAGTACAGCGCGTTATTGAATACCGTGAAGCCAGTCACGAGGATTGCGTACACGCCCGGCCTCATGTGCTTGACCAGCAACGTGCCCGTTTCGGTGCCGTCGGTCTTCCAAAGATCCTCGCCCATATCAAGGTTCCCGGCCGTAAAATACAGCGCGTTGCTGAATACCGTGAAGCCGCCCCCTGCAATGTCCGTAATCCGCACCGTGCCTGCTTCGGTCCCGTCGGTCCTCCAAAGCGCCGCGTTAACGCCGTCGGAAGCCGTGAAATACAACGCGTTGTTGAATTCCGTGAGGCCACCGTAAAAGGAATCGCCCCCTGGGTTGATGTCCGTCACCCGCACCGTGCCCGCTTCGGTACCGTCGGTCTTCCAAAGCTCATCGCCGGTGGTACCGTCGCTCGCCGAGAAATACAGCACGCTTTTGAATACTGCGAGGCCTTTCGGAAAGGAGCTATTCGGAAAGTAATTGCCGCCCGGGTTGATGTCCTTTACCAGCACCGTGCCCGCTTCGGTGCCGTCGGTCTTCCAAAGCTCGGTGCCGGTAACGCCGTCATTGGCCACAAAGTACAGCGCGTTGTTGGATACCGTGAAGAGAATCGGATAGCCGCGCAATCCAGAACCCGGACCCGGGGCAATGTCCTTTACCCGCACCGTGCCTGCTTCGGTGCCGTCGGTCTTCCAAAGCTCGGTGCCGGTAACGCCGTCGTTCGCTGCGAAATACAGCGCGTCCTTGAACACCGCGAAGCTGGCCTCCTCGTCGAACGAAAAGGAACTTGCGCCCGCGCCCGGGTTGATGTCCTTCACCCGCACCGTGCCCGCCTCGGTACCGTCGGTCTTCCAAAGCTCCCTGCCGGTAACGCCGTCGTCGGCGGGGAAATACAGCGCGCCGTTGAACACCGTGAATCGAATTGGCCAGCCGGTAGTAAATCCCCAATTCGGAAAGTAATTGCCGCCCGGGTTGATGTCCTTCACCAGTACCGTGCCCGCCTTGGTGCCGTCGCTCTTCCAAAGCTCCCGGCCGTTGACGCCGTCGTCGGCCGCGAAATACCAGGCGCCATTAAACAGGACGAACTCAAAAGGGAAAAAAACGTTGCTCGTGCCGGGGTCGGAAGGCTGGCCGGTCGTGTTGATGTTCTTCACCAGCACCGTGCCTGCCTCGGTGCCGTCGGTCTTCCACAGTTGTGCACCGCAGACGCCGTTGTTGGCGGCCAGCAGCATGGTGTTCGCGCCCGTAGCGCCACCCGTAGCGTTGCCGCCACCCGGACCGCAGTCCCCGGCCTTATCGCCACCACTCCCGGAACAGCCGGCCAGCCCCAACGCAGACGCCAGCACCAGAGTGCTCATAGCTTCATACAAGGGTCGTTGAATCGGCATCACCGCCGCCCATTTGGCAACTTAGGAACTGATGGTAGTGGGAAATTCTCGTGTCGTCGACACCGGTTCGGGGTTGGCGGCGAGCAGCCTTCGCATAAGGCGGACTGCAGTCTCTGGCCCATGATGCAGTTGCACTGGGCGTTGCTGCCTTGGATGCATGTCGGCATGTGGGTCGGCGGGCTTGCGGCGATACCTCTCCCGCGCGCGATGCGGCCCACCTGTCGCAGGCAATACTGCGCATACCTGGCCCAGAACGTCGCGTGCTCCGCATGGATGACGATCGGGATGTCGGCTGGAGTGCTCGTGAGCGAATATCTCGCCGCGCGAACCGGCGCGCGCAGTCCGGCCGCGATGCTCGGCGGCATGTTCGGCGGCACGGTCTGGGGGATGGTGGCAAGCGTCGCGCTCTATTGGCTCTACTTCCGTGTGGGCCCCATGATCGCTTTGAACTTGAATGTTCTATCTGCCTCTGGCGTCGCAAGGCAGCGCATTGCAGATGACGGTGCGGCGGCAACCCGTGGTTGACGGCGGGTAACGACTCGCAGTCCCGCAGGAGCATCCGCGGTGATAAACTGACCTCGAAACAACCGCTGCAGGGCTGGCGTTCGTCAGCGCACTCTCTTATCCTGATGGTAGCGAACGTCTCCACTCCGCGCGCATTACCGGTTACTTCCCATGCACAATATTTCCCGATTGGTTTGCGTCCTCCTCGCCGCTGTTACGTTGCTCCGCACCACCGATGGCGGGGCGCAGCTGAGCAGCGAACGCGACGATCCCTCGGTGGGCCTGCCTTGTCCCGAGTGCGGAGTCATTTACGATATTCGCGAAATCAAGCGCGAGCGGGAATCGGCGCGCAACCTTCCACTCGACACCGCATCGCCGGGATGGACGATTCGATTCACGCCTGGCGACCGGGCGGATCCTCACCCGCACGTGGACCTGGTAGGGAGCCGTTCG
>Ga0137438_1000285_pt1 | contig 10273 bp, 3 predicted proteins | sample EasRivERMGT157_2_FD_102327 | JGI IMG/M metagenome (GOLD analysis project Ga0137438, IMG submission 102327) | Soil microbial communities from meander-bound floodplain in the East River, Colorado, USA - East River MetaG ERMGT157_2 | ecosystem: Environmental > Terrestrial > Soil > Floodplain ... | reverse complement strand
GCCTTCTTCTTGGACGCAGTGGTCGGCTTGGCCCGCGCGGGAGCACCGATCGCGCAGGCGAACGCGATGGCGCATCCGAGCACGATGACGAGGCCGGCGGAACGAGCCACGCACAAACCCTAGCAGCGGATCTCCGGAACACATAGTTTCATCCAGTCGTCCGTGCGCTCTCGACACAATGTCTTACAGAGGCGCCCCGGCCGCGGTGCGTCCGCCGCGTTCAGTGTCTCAGCCGTCGTGAGAACATGCGGCCAAATGTGGCACGCCACGGATTGGCTGCAACACCGGTCGTGATTCGGATAGCGTACTTCGGTGGGGACGATGAGCGCGACGGAGCTACGGGGCGGGGTGACGCTGACTGGGACCTACGTACTCGACGGCGGACGCCCGCGCCCCGCGCCCACTCGTGTCGGCCGCTACGTGGTGGGAGAGCCGCTGGGCTCCGGTGCGATGGGCGTCGTGTACCGCGCCTACGATCCCGAGCTCGAGCGCGCGGTCGCGATCAAGGTGGTCCGCACCGGCGACGACGATCCGTCGAGCGAGATGCGGCTGTTGCGCGAAGCCCAGGCGATGGCGCGGCTGCGCCACCCCAACGTCGTGCCGATCTTCGACGTCGGCCCGGCCGATGGCGCGGTGTTCGTCGCGATGCCGCTGATGGCGGGCGGCACGCTGCGGGGCTGGCTGCGCGCCGGGCCGCATCCGTTCGCCGCGATCCTCGATCGGTTCGTCGCCGCAGGGCGCGGGTTGGCCGCGGCCCACGCCGCGGGCCTGGTCCATCGCGACTTCAAGCCCGAGAACGTGCTGCTCGATGCCGGCGGCGAGACCCAGGTCGCCGATTTCGGCCTCGCGTGCCTGATCCGGGACGAGCTGCCGCCGTCGACGACCGCGATCCGGCTCGCCGCGGGCGCGCTCACCGAGACCGGCGCCGTCCTCGGGACGCCCGCGTACATGGCGCCCGAGCAGCTGCGCGGCGTGCCGAGCGGCGCGCGCGCCGATCAGTTCAGCTTCTGCGTCGCGCTGTGGGAAGGCATCTACGGCGTGCGACCATTTGCCGCGGGCCAGCGCGGCACACCGCAGCACACCCGCACGCGGCTCGAAGCGATCGCCGCGGGCCCCGTGCCTCCGGTGCGGCGCCGCGCCGTTCCGGCGTGGATCGCCCCGGTGCTCGCGCGCGGGCTCGCGCTCGATCCCGAGCGGCGATGGCCGACGATGGACGCGCTGCTCGACGCGATCGCCGCCCACCGTGCCCCGCGGCGGTGGCCATCGCGGCTCGCGCTGGCGCTGGGCCCGGCGGCGCTCGTGCTGATGGTCGCCGTCTGGGCGCGCTCCGGGCAGCCGGCGACCCACGGCTACCGGACCGTGCAGCTCACCCATCGCGGCGACCTGTCCAACGCGGCGCTGTCGCCCGATGGCACCCAGCTCGCGATCATGGCCGGCGACTCGCTCATCCTGCGCGGGATCGCGCCCGACGCCGAGGACCGCGTGCTGGTCGAGCACGGCATCGCGGATGGCTCGATCGCGTGGGCGCCCGACGGCCAGCGCCTGCTGGTCGACACCGTGCCCGACCTCGTCGGTGTCATCCGGACCGAGCTGGTCGACGTCACCCGGGGGGCGCAGTACAAGATCCCGGCGTCCGGGTTCTCGACGTTCCTGTCGAGCGGCGAGATCGCCGTGACGGGGTATCGCGAGCGCTCGGTCGTGATCTACCCGCTCGGCGAGCACGCGCACGCGGTCGCGACCTGCGGCGTGCCGGGCGACTACACGTTCATCGGCAGGCTGCTGGGCATGCCCGACGGCACGATGATCGTGGAGACCGTCAAGGGCGACACCCACGCCCTCGTGTTCCTGCGGCGGACCTGCCAGGTGCGCGCGACGTTCTCGGTCGAGCGGCTGACCAGCGTCGCGCTCAGCGACACCGGCACGGTGATCACGCTGGTGCTCGGCCACGGGTTCGGCGAGATCCTCGAGGTCTCGCTCGATGGCGAGCTGGTGTCGCGGCGCGAGGTCAACGGCGAGCTCGACGAGGTGATCGGCCGCCGCCGCGGCGCCGACTACGTCCTGGCGGTGTCGCTCAAGACCCACCTCGATCGCGCGCACGCGATGGCGCCGCCGGTCCACCAGTTCTCGGTCAGCGGGTCGGCGTCGTTCAGCCTGGCTCCCGACGGCGACACGCTGGCCTGGATCGAGCACACCGATCGGGTCCGGCCGCGCGGACCGCTGCGGCTGTCGACGCTCGCCGGCCTCGCGCTGCGCGGCTCCCCGCTCGTCGACCACGCGGTGTCGGCGGGGTGGTCGCCCGACGGGCACCGGCTCGCGGCGGTGGTCGACGATGACGCCGGCATCGCCGTCGTGGTCGTCCCGCGCTCGGGCGGCACGCCGCGGCGGCTGGCGATCCCGCAGGTCGATCGCGATGCCCAGCCGGTGTGGCTCGATGATCACCGGATCGCCGCGCGGACCGACGACCGCATCCGGTACCTGTGGATCGATCTCGAGACCGGAGCGCGCGGCGTGCTCGGCGATCGCGAGCACGGATCGACCTACTGGCTGACCCGGTCGCCGCGCGACGGCACGCTCGTGATGTGGCGCACCGGCGGGTTCGGCACGGTCGACGCGCACACCGAGCACCTGTGGTTGATGTCGCCGGGCGAGGCCCCCAGGCCGCTCCACGTCGCCGCCGCCGCGAGGCACCACCTGCTGCCGAGCTGGTCGAGGACCGGCGAGCTCCTCGTGCGCGTGCTCGACACCGGCGTCGTCGCCCGCGTCGCGCTCGACACCGGCGAGCTCACGCCGATCGCGCGGCTGCCGGCGATGCGCCTGCACAGCAGCCTGAACCACGAGCACCTGCTGGCGCTGCCCGACGGCGATCTGCTCGCGGTCAACACCGAGCCCGGCATGAACGTCGCGATCGTGCTGCCCGATGACGAGCGGCCGGCGAGCTATCGCGCCGAGCGGACGATCACCATCCCGTAGCCGGCCGTAGCCGGCCGTAGCCGGCCGTAGCCGGCCGTAGCCGGCGGTAGCCGAGCGGGCTACTGCGCCGCGATGCCCGCGCGGTGACCGCGCAGCACGTACTTCTGGATCTTCCCGGTCGCCGTCTTCGGCAGCTCGGTGACGAAGTGAAACGCCTGCGGGCACTTGAAGTGGGCGAGCTGGCCGCGCACGAGCTCGCGCAGCTCGCCGTCGGTCACGCTCGCGCCGGCGCGCACGATCACGAACGCGTGCGGGCTCTCGCCCCACTGCTCGCTCGGCATGCCGACCACCGCGACCTCCTGCACCGCCGGGTGCCGGAGCAGCACGCCCTCGACCTCGACCGACGAGATGTTCTCGCCGCCGCTGATGATCACGTCCTTGATGCGATCGCGGATCTCGACGAAGCCGTCGGGATGAACCACCGCGGCGTCTCCGGAATGGAAGTAGCCGCCGCGCAGCGCGGTCGCGCTGGCCTCCGGATCATTGTAGTAGCCCGCCATCACGACGTTGCCGCGGACCACGATCTCGCCGATCGTCTTGCCGTCGTGCGGCACCTCGCGGTCGTCGTCGCCGACCACCAGCAGCTCGCCCGAGGTGATCAGCTCGACGCCCTGGCGCGCCTTGATCACCGCGCGATCGCCGGGCGACAGCCGGGCGTGCTCGGGCCGCGGCTCGCACACCGTGATGAACGGCGCGGTCTCGGTGAGCCCGTAGACGTGCGTGATCACCCAGCCCAGCTCGGCCTCGACGCGGTTGATCGTCGCGGCGGCCGGCGGCGCGCCCGCGGTGAACACCCGCACGCCGGCGCGGGCGTCCTTGCGAAGCTCGTCGGGCGCGTTGGCGATCCCGATCAGCACGGTCGGCGCGGCGCACAGCATCGTGATCCGCTCGCGCGCGAGCTCGGCGAAGATCCGGGGCGGCTCGACGCGCCGCAGGCACACGTGGGTGCCGCCGACCGCGGTGATCGTCCACACGAACGTCCAGCCGTTGGCGTGGAACATCGGCAGCGTCCACAGGTAGCGCTCGGTCATCGCCGCCATCGCCGCGTGGACCAGCGTACCGACCGTGTTGAGGTACGCGTTGCGGTGCGTGATCATCACGCCCTTGGGCCGCGCGGTCGTCCCGCTCGTGTAGTTGATCGTCAGCAGGTCGTGCTCGGTGATCTGCGGGCGGGTCAGCTCGCCCGAGCTCGCCGCGATCAGCGCCTCGTAGTCGCGCCAGCCGTCGCGCGCGCCTTCGAGCGCGACGAAGTGCGCGACCCCCGGGATCTGATCGCGGATCTTGTCGACCAGCTCCAGGTAGTCGGCGTGGGCGCACACCACGGTCGCCCCGCTGTGCGAGATGATGTACGCGAAGTCATCCGCGGTCAGCCGGTAGTTGATCGGCACCAGCACCGCGCCGAGCTGCGGCACCGCGTAGAACGACTCGAGCTGCGCGTGCGTGTTGGGCGCGATGTACGCGACCCGGTCGCCCTGCTTGACGCCGAGCTCGCGCTGCAGCGCCGCCGACCAGCGATCGCAGCGCGCGAACAGCTGCTCGTAGGTCAGCCGGAGCTCGCCGTCCACGACGGCTTCGTGATGCGGGTAGAGGCGCCGGGACCGGCGCATCAGCTCGAGCGGCGAGAGAGGAGTCTCCATGGCCGCCCAGCATCGCACGATCGGGCGCCCTCACGTGAGCTCGCTGCATCGCGTCAACCAGCGTGACGCGGCGCGAGCGCGATCACCGCCTCCGGTAGGGCGATCGGCGGCTCGCCGACGAGGGTGAAGATGAACGTCTCGTCGGAGCGCCACCAGCCGGCGAGCGGCGGACGCTCGGCGGAGGCGGTGACCTGCAACGGGTGCCACGCCCCCGTCGCATCGTGCGCAGCGCCGGCGTCGCCGACGGCAACGTCGATGTGGCGCGGATCTTCGCGCAGGCCGAGCCGCAGCGCCTTGAGCGCGCTCTCCTTGGCGCTCCAGAACAGCGTGATCAGCCGATCGCGCTCGGCCGGATCGCAGGCGGCCACCCGCGCGGCCTCACCGGCGGTGAAGAAGTCTTCGACGAGCAGCGTGGTGCGCGGCTCGACGTGCTCGAGATCGGCGCCGAGCGACGCGCCGCCCGGTCGCAGCGCGGCGAGCCCGCGGCCGGCGCTGTGGCTGATCGATACGACCAGCGGCAGGGGGGCGCCGTCCACGAAGGCCTCGGGCGCCCCGTCGGGGGCGGCGCGGAGCTCGATCGCCGCGGCGGGGGGAGCGAGCGCGCCCAGGACCGCGGCGATCGCTCGCTTCGCGGTCCACCGGCCGAGCAGGAAGTCGCACCGCCGCTTGGCTACCCGCAGCTGATCGAGCCGCGCGCGCTCGCTGGGGCCGAGCCAGGTCAGCGAGCACGGCAGGTCGGCGAGATCCTGGGTGAGCCAGGTGATCCGATCGCTCACGCCGGCCCCGCCCCCGCACGCGCCGCCTGCCAGCGCGCCAGCGTGCGCGTCATGCCGCGCTCGAGCGCGTCGATCAGCACCGGCCGCAGCGCCGAGACCGGCACGATCCGGTCGAGCGACCCGACCTGCAGCGCGCGCTCCACGCTGTGGATCTGGTCGTACTCGTCGGCGATCTCGCCGAGCTTTTCCGACCGGACGACCGGGCGCTGCGTGGCCAGCTGGTCGCGCAGCCCGGCCTTGCCGGCCGGCGTCGCGCCGGCGAGTGCGGCCTCGAGCACGGCGATCCGCGGATCCTTCGCGGTCCGCACATCGACGTCGCGGGCGAACACCACCGCGGCGGCCGGCGCACCGCCGATCACCGACGCACGAGCCCCGTCGAGCGCGATCGCCTGCAGCTCGTCGTTGAGCTGCCTGGAGAACACGACGAACGCGCCGCCGTGGTAACGCGACACCACGCAGAACACGATGGGCCCCACGAAGTTCACCACCGCCCGCCCGATCTCGGCGCCGTATTCGAGCTGGCGCTCGCGCATCGACTCCGGAGAGCCATCGAACCCGGCCAGGTTCGCGAGCACGACGAGCGGACGGTTGCCGCTCGCCGCGTTGATCGCGCGCGCGAGCTTGTTCGACGCCCGGGGGAACAGCGTGCCCGACGTCCACTGCACCGGCCCGTCACCGGGCACGAAGCCCCGGCGCGGCAGCGCGTGCGCCTCGATGCCGGCGAGGCACACCGGCGTGCCGCCGAGCGAGGCGTCCCAGATCACCGCGATCTCGCCGTCGCGCAGGTCGCGCCAGCGCTCGAGCGGCTCGTGGTCCTGGTCTGTGACCGCGCGCATCACGGCGCGGATGTCGAACGGGCGCTTGCGGTCGGCGTTGGCCGGCCCGAACACGTCGCCGACCGTGGCCAGCTCGCGATCGGGGTGCGCCGACGATCGGACGTCGCGGTCGCGCGGGTCGCAGGTCGCGATCCGCCGCGGGAACCGCTCGCCGGGTACGACGTAGGTGTGCGCGTGATGGCGGAGCAGCACGCGGCAGGCCTGGCCGATGTCGGGTACCCAGTACTGGGCCTGGCCGTTGGGGCCCATGATGCGTTCGTAGCCGCCGATCGCCTGGTTGTCGTCGGCCGACGTCCCGCCCGAATAGTCGAGCGCCTGCTTGCCGGTGAGCACCATCGCCGCGTCGCCGATCATGATGAGGACGCCGCGCGTGTGCATGAGCATCGTCGCCTCGGCGTTCCAGTACGGCTGGGCGCCCACGTTGATCCCGCACACGACCACGTTGATCTCGCCGCCGCGCTGGGTGAGCTCGACGATCCGGCGCAGCACCGCGGAGATCCAGTCCATGTTCTCGGTGCCGCTGGTCCGCGAGATCTTGGCGCCGGCGGACAGCGCGAACCACTCGACCGGCACCCGCAGGCGTTCGGCGAGATCGAGCGCCGCGATGATGCGCCGGCATTCGGGTTCGGCGAGCGAGCCCATCTCCTTGTGGGCGTCGCCCAGGAGCACCACGCGGGTGATGCCCTCGGACACCTCGGCGGTGAAGCTGCGCAGGACCCCGACCACCACGTTGGCCGTGTTCTCGCCCGGCGGGCGAGACACCGGCACAAGCTCGCCGGCCGCGTCGAGGTCGTGCTCGACGAAGTCGCCGCGCGGGAAGCCGTCCGCCCCATCCGCGCCGGGTGGCGTCAGCAAGCGGACGATCTCGTACGGGTAGATCAGGCCGCGGCGGCGCAGCGCGATCACCTTCTGTTCGTATTCGGTGAGCGTGGCGACCGGCGCTGTCGGCGGGTCGGTGAACCGGACATGCAGTCCGCCATCGAGCGTGTTGGAGATCCTGAGCACGACATTCCGCGTGTCCCCCGTGACCGGATCGGCCTGCGGCGTGTACACCACGACCTGCTCGATCCCCAGCCCCTCGGTGGTGGGCGCCAGGCGGCGCACCACGTCCGCGAGCTCGTCGGCGGTCAGCGTGAGCGGCGCATCGAGCTGCAGCACCACCCGGTTCCACTGCAACCGATCGCGCACCGGGCGCATAGCTTGCGCCTTGCGGATCGCCGCGAGCGCCTCGCCCAGCACGCGCTCGAGATAGGGCAGCTGCACGATGCGCCCGCGGGGGTCGCGTACCGGGGTCAGGTCGTGGACCTGTGCCATCGCGAACAGCCGCTCGTCCTTGGCGTTCGCCCTGGCGACGCCGCGGTAGAGGTAGAGGCCCTCGACCGCGGGCAGTCGCTCGAGCGTGAACCCGGCGAGCCGCCACAGGTGCAAGCGCAGACCGACCCCCGGGTGCATGCCGCGGTACAGCGCATCCTCGACGTAGCCGTGCTCGCCGCTGCGATAGGTGACGCAGTGGATGGCGCCTGGGCTCGCGTCCAGCGCCGCGGTGGCGACGACGACACGGCACAGCCCGGCGGGCAGGCCGCCCGAGCTGAGCGCCGCGCGCACCACCGACGCTGCGGCGTCGGGCGCGGTGAGCGGCACGCCGCCCCACGTGTAGAAATCGACGACGATGTCCGCGGGATCCCCGGCCGCGGCGAACACCCGCCCCAGCCGGCGTACCGCGACCGGCAGCGCCTCGAGCGCGGCGTAGCTGGTGATCACGGTGACGCGGCGACCCGCGATGCGGTAGCTGGCGGTCAGGTGGTGGGCGCCGTCCGACTCGTGCACGGCGAGCTCGCCAAGCTCGTGCGCGCGGTAGGTTCGCCGGGTCAGCGCCTCGAGCATCGCCGCGCGCGCGCTGGGGCTCGCGGTGGCAAGCCGTGGCGCCAGGAAGCCGATCAGGGGCAGCGGGCAGTCGACGAGCTCCGCCACGCGCGCGGCGCGCACCTCGGGTAGCGACGACGCCTCGAGATCGCCGGCATACGCCAGCGCCCGCCGGTAGATCGCCTCGCGGGTTCGCTGGAACATCGGCTCGTCGTACAGCGCGTGGCGCACCTCGAGGGCCAGCTCGTGGACCTCCGGAAACCGCCGGCGGGTGGCACCGACGAGCTGGTTGAGCACGACGTGGAGCTCGTCTCCCGCGGCGATCCCACCGGCCACGCCGGCGGCGAGCCGGCGATCGAGGATCGCGGCGATCGCGAGCGCTTGTTCGTCGGCACGCTCGTGGGCGCAGAAGATCCGCTGGAGGGCGTCGCGCAGCCGGGGGCAGTCGTCGAGGCCGACCGCGCCGTAGCGGGCGACGGCGCGTTCGAGGACCGCGAGAAACGCGCGCGGCAAACCGTCGCCGCGCGTCGCGAGCGAGCGCAGGAACGTGCACAGGTGCTCGCGGGCGCTGGCGAAGTCAGCGTCGCCCAGCTCGGCGTCGATCTCGGCGGGCTGGCGGCGCTGCAGGCTCTGGAGATCGGCGAACATCGCGAGCGCAAGGGTCTCCGCGCGCAGGAGATCGGCGTCATCGGCCGGCACCGCGGCGGTGGCGGCCTTCCAGTCATCGACGATGGTGCGCGCCGTCCGGGCGTCGGCATCGTAGCCGAGCAGCAGGCGGCGTAGCTCGGCGGCAGCGCGGGCGAAGCGTTGCCGCGGATCCTCGGCGCCTCCGCCCGCGTCGCGCGGCAGCACCAGCTCGCCTCGACTCACCAGCTCGACCTCGGTCGGAAGCTTCTGATAGACCACCAGCGGAGCATCGAGATCGACCTGCGAGCTCGGGGTGACCAGGATCTCCTGGATCCGGCCGGGCGCCGGCGCGGTCACGGTGATCTCCATCTTCATCGACTCGAGCACCATCACCGGCTGACCCGCCGCCACCGCGGTGCCCGGTGACACCAGGATGCGCAGCACGACCGCCGGCGACGGCGCGCGCACCACGCCGAGCATGTCCTCGACGAGAATGTCGCGTGGCACGCCGTCGACCTCGACCGCGTAGCGCAGCCCGGCTGCCACCGAACGCACCCGGTAGCTGCGCCCCGCGATGCCGAGCCGGCGATCGTACGGCCCGAGCTGTTCGACGTGCACGTCGCAGCGGGACTTGCCGCCGCTCTCGACGCGGTACCGGTCCTCCGCGATCTGCGCGACGCCCAGCTCGTAGGAGGCATGGCCGTGGCGCAGCGCGATCGTGTAGCCGCCGATCGCGCCCACCCGCGGGCGGCCGCGATTTGCGGTGCGGAAGAACCGCTCGGACTCGCGGGCGCGCAGCGCCTCGTACGCGTGGATCGCAACGGCCACCAGCGCCACGTCGACATGCAAGTCATCGCACCAGCCGCCGGACGCGAGCTGATTGCCCAGCCAGTCATCATCGATCTCGAGGCCAAAGGCCTCGGTGCGCGCGCACAACGCCATGAGGAACGCCTTGTTGGTCGCACCGCCGCGTACCACCAGGCTGGTCTCGCGCAGCCCGCGGGCGAGGCGGGCCTGCGCCTCGCGGCGCTCGCTGCCCCAGGCGACGAGCGTGGCCAGCGCGACCTCGCCGTCGAGCCCGACCTCCTCGCCCTCGGCGACGGCCGGAGCGATCCGCAGGCCGAGCCCGGTCGGTGGCCGGTACAGCTCCACGACGCCCGCCGTGGCCGAGAGCTGGTGCTCGGGATCCTCGGTGGTCAGGCGGACTGCGATCGCGTGGCCCCGCGGCCGCGGCGGCTCGCCCGCGAGCACGGCGCCCCGTGCGACCGCGAGCTCGAGCTTGATCAGATCCAGACCGAGCGTCGCCTCGGCGGCGTGGTGACCGGACCGCCCGAACCCGAGCGAGACGAACGCGAACCGACCGCTGACCGGCGCGACCACCGCCTCGACGATCGCCATGCCGACCAGGCCCAACTCGTGCGCGAGCCCGGCCGCGGCGTCCTGCAGGGCGCGTGCGGTGCCCGCGGGGAGCCCCGGCGCGGGGCACTCGAGCACCACGGGCTCCCCTGCGCGGCGCAGCGTGACGTCCGTGATCGCCGGAACCCACACGTAGCCTCGCCGATCG
>Ga0137438_1000284_pt1 | contig 10296 bp, 9 predicted proteins | sample EasRivERMGT157_2_FD_102327 | JGI IMG/M metagenome (GOLD analysis project Ga0137438, IMG submission 102327) | Soil microbial communities from meander-bound floodplain in the East River, Colorado, USA - East River MetaG ERMGT157_2 | ecosystem: Environmental > Terrestrial > Soil > Floodplain ... | reverse complement strand
TAACGTCATCGAACTGGGAACGCGAGTGCAGATCTGACGCTTCAGGCTGGTGCCAGCACGCGTAATTCCATGCCGCGCACGTAGTCCTTTACCCTGGCGCGATAGGCCTGCATGTGCGGCGCGACACCATGCGCCTTGAGGGCGGCGACGGTCTCCCATTTCTCGATCACGACGACGCGATCCGCGCCGATCTTGAACTGGATCGGGATGTCGGTTTCGGCATCGATCGCGGGGCCGTACTCGATGCAACCGGCCTCGGCGCGGACATCCGGAATGAGCTTGCGGAACTCGGCGAGGAATTTCTCACGGGTTCCTGGTGCAAGTTCGACGGTGGCGATGACGTGGATCATTTGTGCTCCTGTTGGTTAAAAAATACGATAGTTCTCACTGCAGCATCTCAATAAGCGTTCACCGCAAAGACGCAAAGGACGCAGAGGAAATACAATGTCAGAGAACGTTATGGTGGTAAGCGCATTCATTGGCAAGTGACCTAATCCAGTGAAAGTTGGTGTTACAGGCCACTGACCAGTTGCCCCGCTTTCTATTCCACGTTTCTTTTTCCTTGTTCGTGTTTTTCCTTCGCGTCCTTTGCGTCTTTGCGGTGAGCGCGTTTCTTTAGTAGCCCAATGTAACGACGATCAGGCCGAGCGTGAGCAGGGCTATGCCGATCAACTCTCGACGCGCCAGATGCTCGCGGAACACGCGCCGCGACACTATGTAGCTGAACAGCAACTCGGTCAGGCCGAGCGTGCGCACGTGCGCGACCGGCTCGATCGCCATGGCGGTGAACCAGCCCGCAGACGCGGCCGCGCCCATGAACCCGGCGAACAGCGACACGTGCCATGCCCGCAACACGCGCATCACGACATCCCGGTGGCGCAGCAACAGCCAGCCGCCGAGCAGCAGCGTCTGCACGATCTGCGCGACCAGAAGTGTGCCGGCCGCAGCCATCAGGAAGGGCGTGCCGTGCAATGCGAGTGCCGCGCCGCGAAATCCCACCGCGGAAAGTGCGAAGCCGGTGCCCGAGGCAAGTCCGAGCAATGCGAGGCGCGAAGTCCAGCCGGTCAGCAATGCACGCAGAGGATGTTCGCGATCGGCGGGTGCCAACATCAGCACGCCGGCTGTTCCGAGCGCGATGGCGATTGCCACGACCGGGTTGACCGTGTCGCCGAGGAAAACGAACCCGAAGACCGCGACCTGGATGATCTCGCTCTTGGAGTAAGCCACGCCGAGCGTAAAGTTGCGTTCGGTCATGACTCGCAGCAACAACGCCGTGGCCGCGATCTGGCTGACTGCGCCCAGCAGCACCCAGCCCAGGAACGACAGATTGCCGGCGGGAATTTCGAAATGACCGGCTGCGTGAACGGCAATCAGCCACAACGCCGCGAACGGCAGGCCGTAGAGAAAACGCACCAGCGTGGCGCCGAGCGTACCGAGTTCCCCAATGAGTCCACGCTGTGCGGCGTTGCGTAGCGTTTGCGCGAACGCCGCACCGAGGGTGACCGGGATCCACAGCCAGCCGGGATGGACCACGTCGATGGCCGCTGCGCCGGCCTCAGCCGCGGCCGACAAACGGCATCTTGGTGGCCATGATGGTGAGGAACTGCACGTTGACATCCAGCGGCTGCTGCGCCATGTAGAGCACGGCTTCGCCGACCTTGTTCACGTCCATGGTCGGCTCGATCTTGATTTCGCCATTGGCCTGCGGGACGCCCTTGGTCATTCTTGCCGCCATTTCGGTCAGTGCGTTGCCGATGTCGATCTGCGAACAGGCGATGTCGTACTTGCGCCCGTCGAGCGATGCGGATTTTGTCAGTCCGGTCACGCCGTGCTTGGTCGCGGTGTAAGGGGCGGAATTGGGACGCGGCGCGTGTGCCGAGATCGAGCCGTTGTTAATGATGCGGCCGCCGCGCGGCTCCTGGTCTTTCATGATCCGGAACGCCTCCTGGATGCACAGGAACATGCCGGTCAGGTTGATGTCGACCACATTCTTCCACTGCTCGAAGGTCAGGTCCTCGAGCGGGACACCCGGCGCGCTGACCCCGGCGTTGTTGAACAGCACATCGACCCGGCCGAAGGAAGATTTCGCCTTTGCGAACAATGCCGTTACCGATTGCGGGTCGGTGACGTCGGTCTGTACTGCCAGCGCCCGCGATCCTGCGCCGGATTCCTTCACCGCCTGCTCCAGCACGTCCTTGCGGCGACCCGCCAGGGCCACGCTGTATCCTGCTTTCAGAAGCGCCAGCGTTGCCGCCTTGCCTACGCCGCTGCCAGCGCCGGTAACGATCGCGACCTTGTTTTGTGTGGCCATTGCCCGCTCTCCTCGAGTTATTCTGATTTGGTGCCGACGGGCCGCGATGCACCTGCCGGGAGGGAGGATGATACCGCACGCTAACGGCCGGGTCGTAGCCGGGTTGCTGCTGACCGGTGAAAGCGGGGTCGCCGACAACCCGCGCACGAGCGTGGAAAACTGCCCAGACGCTGTAGTGACGTCGCACGGAAAAAAGAGCCGATCGCGAGATCGGCTCCGGGGGGTGAATCGAGACGACCAAATTACATTCCGGTACCCGCGAGCCAGCCGCCGATCTTGCCCTCGTAGCGTTCACGCAGCACGATCACCGGCCCGACGCAGCCATTGGGCAGCGATACCTTGCCCTTGACCTTGGCGTCGCCGGTCTTGCTCAAAGGCACTGGATCGAGTTGTGCAGCCACCGTCGCGCCCGTTGGGCCGTGGCAGATCACCGCCGCGGCGACCGCGTCCACGCCATCAGGCGTGCCGTTGTACTGGCCCACGGATGCGTCGTTGAGCACAAGACCCTTCACTTCCACCTCCAGCTTGCCGCCGGCCTTCAGCTCGGCCTTGCCGGATTTCAGCTTCCAGATCTTGCCGCAGGAATTGACGCCGCCGATGGCGGTCCCATTGGACAAGCACGCTGTGAGCGGCGCTTCGAACTCCTCCGCAACCGCCAGATGCGCGAATCCGTAAACCATGAGCGCAACGACGATTTTCTTGATTGTTGGTATCGATCCAGCCATTACAGCATTTCCTTTCTTGTAAGATTGAATGACATTGAAGAACTGAAGCCTTGCTCCACGCTCCCTGGAGTCTTGCGCCAGTTCGCGCGCCATCGGAGCGATTGTGTTGCGCTGAAACCAGCATCTCGTAGCATACCGTAATTCTGATTACGAATCGATTACCCATAGGCTGGCGCCGCTGGTGTGGCGGATCTTGCGGTGCGGTTCAGCGTGTAAACTGCGCGCTGCGTTTTTATCGGGAGCCACCCCATGCCGTTCATGCCATTCCATCTCGCGTTTCCCGTCACCAGCCTGGACAAGGCGCGGTCCTTTTATGGCGGCTTGCTCGGCTGTCCCGAAGGGCGCTCTTCCCCGGAGTGGGTCGATTTCGATTTTCATGGCCACCAGATCGTGGCGCACCTTGCGCCGGATGCCGGCCATCGGGATACCAATCTCGTGGACGGCGACAATGTGCCGGTGCGTCACTTCGGGTTGGTGCTGCCCATGGATGCGTGGAGAAAGCTCGCCGACAAGCTTAAAGGGGCCGGCATCGAATTCATCATCGAGCCCCACATTCGCTTCAAAGGCCAGGCTGGCGAACAAGCGACGATGTTCTTCCTCGACCCGTGCGGCAACGCGCTCGAGTTCAAGGCGTTCGAAAATCCGGCCATGCTGTTCGCGAAATAATTCGTACGAAATCAGCAATTGTTGTTGTTTCGGCGTCGATGAATTGCATGTCCGCTGTACCGCAAAGCGGACAGAAGGTTGTGCCGATCAAGATGCTCTCGCGCGACGACGTGAAGGGGAAATTCCTCCAGTAGCGGGATCCAGTGCCCTAAACCGATGTGTTCACCGCAAAGACGCAAAGAACGCAAAGGAAAAGCAAGTTCGAGGAAGGGCAAGCCGGAATTGAAGTAACGTTACTGTGCATCGACCTGTACTGCAGATTGTCACTGCGGTGCCTCCTCGGCCAATGAGCACTTTTCACACGAGTCCGTTTTTCCTTTGCGTTCCTTTGCGTCTTTGCGGTGAATATTTTTTGCCCGAAACTTATTTGATCTGGTCGGAAGCGGCCAGGGCTTCGCGCAAAGCAGCGATACCGAATCCAGGTTTGCGCGCGGCGTCGAGAATGACTTTCTCGCGGCGAGCCATCAGGTCGATAGCCGCCGGCAGTTTTTCAAGCACGTCGCGCGCAATGGTGAGCGCGCCGTGGCGGTCGGCATGCACGATGTCGCCATCCGCAACCGCCAGGCCCAGGACTTCCACCGGCTTGCCGGTCTCAACCACCTGCACCCACGCATGGCTCGGCGAGAGCGCGGCGGCGAAGCATTGGAACTGCGGTTGCATCGCGTCGAGGTCGCGCATCGATCCGTTGGTCAGCGTGCCTACGCAGCCCAATCCCCAATGGACATGGGTATTGACCTCGCCCCAGAACGCCCCCAGTCCGGGCTGGCTGTCGATGTCCTGTATTACGGCGATCGTCGGCTGGTCCCCCTGCGCTACATATTCGTAATAGGCGATCTGGTTTTTTCTGCGCGCCGCGGGATCATACGGCGTGGAGCACCGGATGGTCGCCGTTCTCGCGAACCCGACGATGGCCGGCAGTTTCGGAAACGCGCACAGGTAGGTTTGCCGCGTAAAGCCGCTGGTGGAGCGTTTCCCCTGCGCGATCTCCAGTGCGTTGGCGATGGTAGGGGTGTCGAACTGGCGCAGATGTGCAAAAAGGGAACGGGTGTCCATGTGGATTGGATTCTCGGAGAACGGGATTTGTCGGCACAGCCAGTTTATTACAAACAGATTGGTTTATTGCGCAGGCAGCGGAATTGCCGCCAGGAACGCGAGTGGCAGCCGAGAGATCGAGCTGCGGGTCGGTCGCCCGCGGTGGGACCAATCGACGGTTAACCGTATCGCCCTCTGAAGTCGCTGCCGCTGACGTGCGTGCGGGTTGTGCGGCCGGCGGCGAGCTACTTCGCGGCGTAGCCGAGAAACGTCTCGGGGCTGACGCGCATCGCGGCGCCGGTCGGGCAGGCGCGCACGCAGGCGGGTCCGCCGGAGACGTCCTTGCACATGTCGCACTTGACCGCCTTCTTGGCCTCGCCCTTGTTCGTCTTGTGGCGCTCCCGCCCGGGCTCGTCGGTAACACCGGTCAGCAGCCACGCCAGCAGGCTCGGCGGGCGGCGCCTCGGATCGATGGCCGCCATCTGGATCACGCCGTACGGGCAGTTGCGCTCACAATTGCCGCAACCGATGCAGGTTTCGTCGATGAACACTTCGCCATTGGCGTTGCGGTGGATCGCATCCGGAGGGCATTCCTTCATACACTGCGGGTTCTCGCAATGGCGGCATGACGTCGGCACGTGGATGTTGGCGAAAGTGGCGCCGGCCTGACGGTTCAGCCGAGACGTGCCGTCGTGCGAATCCGCGCACGCCTTCTCGCAGTTGTCGCAGCGCACGCACAGGCTCTCGTCGATCAGCAGCACGTCGGTCGCCTCGCCCAGACCCTGGCTGACCAGAAAACTGATCAGGTTCCCCGGATCGGGTTCGGCTTCGCGCTTGACGTTCTGCATCAGCCGATCGAGCACTTTCGAATGCACCCCGCCGCGCAACGTGGTGTTGCGCATCAGCACTTCGTTGAAGGTCTTGGCCCGCAGCAGGATGGTCTCGGTCTTTACCGCGGCGCGCACGGTTGCCGCGCGCTTCGAGTCGGTGAGCAGAGCCATTTCGCCGACATAGTTGCCGGCGGCGACGTAGGAGAGCACCACTTCCTTGCCGCCGATCTGGTGCAGGATCATCACCGAGCCGCGGCGGATCAGGTGCAGCCCGTCCGGCGGGTCGCCTTCGCTGAAGAGCGTTTCACCGGCGGCAAAAGTCTTGATTGTCGCCTCCGTGACCATGTCGTCCATGTCGGCATCCGAGATCCAGGGAGCGACGTGGGTGCGCACGGCGCTCCTGAGCGCGGTCTGGTCTATCAGGCGGCGCACCGATTCGACGCTGCTGATCAGTTTGAGCATTGACAGGCGCGGCGTCTCGATCAGCACGCACTTCTCGCCGGCTTTCACCGTAGCCGAGCGGCGCCGGCCGGAAAGCAGACCCATCTCGCCGAAGAACTGGCCGCGCCGAAGCGTCAGCTTCCTGACCTTGCCCTTGCTGTCCACCGATTCGATGTGGACCTCACCTAAGAGGATGGAGTAGAAGCTATTGGTGTAGTCGCCCTGGCGGAATATCACCTCCCCGGTGCGCGGCGCGTGCACTTCGCTGTCGAGCATGAACTCGCGCAACTGCAGGGTGGTCATTTCCGCGAACATCGGCACATAACGCTGCACCAGCGCCAGCGCCTCGGAAACGCTGCTGGCCCTGGCGAAGTTGCTGAACTTGCTCTTGAGCAGCGGCTCGTCGGCGGGTTCTACCGGGTTGCCGCGGATGTACTCGACCACTTCGTAGCCCTGGTTCATCGCCTGCTTGATCAGCGGATAGCCGCCCAGCGCACCGATGATGTAAAGCCCCGGGACATTGGATTCATAGGTCGCGGAGACCTGCGGGATCGCCGTTGGATCGGGCCTCGGAAACTTCACGCCGAAACTCTCCACCATCTTGCGCGGCGGTGTCGCGCCCAGGCGCGCGATCACCCGGTCGCAACCTATGGTTTCCACGCCCTGCGGCGTCTGCGCCACAAAGCGTGCCGGCCTCCCATCTGTTTCGACCGCTTCCACATTGACCACAGTGGTGCCGTAGCGGCACTCGATCTTGCCCTCTTCGATCGCGGCCAGCACCAGGGCGAGATTGCCCTGTTTGCAGCGCGCGAACTCGTCGGCGCGGTTGATCATGATTACCCGGTTGTTCGCCGTGAGCGCAAGCGCATTCTCGATGGCGGCATCCCCGGCGCCCACCACCACTATGGTCTCGGCGGAATAGGCTTCCGGGTCGTCGAGCTGGTACTGCACCATGGGCAGGTTCTCGCCCGGCACGCCCAGCGTGCGCAGGTTGCCTTGCAGACCGATGCACAGCACGACGTGTTCCGCCAGGTAAGTCTCCCCGGCCGCGGTCTTGATCTCGAATGCGCCTTTGGATCCGGAGATCGCCATCACGCGCGCCCGGTAGCGGATGTTGACCCGGTACTTCTCAATGTCCGCAGCCCACTTGTCGAGCACCGTTTCGCGCCTGCCAGCGGTGAAGGTGATCGGGCTGCGCAACGGCAGGATCCCGGGCTCCGCCATGACGTGCTTGCCCTTCTGGTAACGGTAGACGGTGTGCGAGGGATGCTGCTCGGCCTCGAGCAGCACGTGCGACACGCCCAGCTCGGCAGCGTGCGCCGCGCAGGAAAGCCCGCTCGGGCCCGATCCGACCACTGCAATGCGCACGCTGTCCGTCATCTGGTTCCGCCGGTAAGGACGCTCATCTTGAGATCGCGCAACCCCTGCTCAAACGCGGCTGGACGATACTTTTCATCGTTCTCGACCGCCGCCAGCAGTCGCTTCATCGCCGGATTGACCGTTCCCGCCTGCAACAGGCCGCGTTCCCGCATGAACCCGGCCACGCTCTGCAGTGCCATAACCGCCTGCTCCGCGCCCTGGTAATCGCGATATTGTCCGGCGAGGCCGTCGTCGATCAGACCGATCAGCATACCCCCAAGGTCTGCGGCCGAGAAGTTGTGCTTGCTGATCTTCGGCACTAGCTGGGCAATCAGGTCCTGCACCGCGCGCGCGCGCGCGAAAGTGTCGTTGCCCGAGGCGATCGCCTGATGCAGGCGGCTTATCTGCTGCACGTACTGCGCGTCGCCCTGCGCGTTCACGCGGCGCGCGATCTGGCGCAGCATCAGCAGGCTGGCGTCGTTGAGGCGCACCACGCCCGGCCCGACCGCCAGGCGCGCGCCGGACTGCCTCTTTTCGGACATGGCGTGGTGGCAGGAATAGCAATCGAACAGCACCAGCTCGGGGAACAAGCCGTCGCGGCCCCGCTTCGGATCGTTGAGAATGTCCAGCAGTTCAAAAGCAGCAAGTGCTTGCCCGATCGCCCAGATGCGCACGCCTTCCCAGAGCTGTCTGTGCTTGTCCTCCTCGGTATCGATGCGGAAATGCGGCGGCTGGATCTGCATAAAGGTGTCGAGCTCGAAACTCAGGCGCGGGTGTCCCGCCGCAATCATCTTGTGGGTGACGAATTTCTGCCGGGTGCCGAAATGACAGCTCAAGCACAGGCGCGCCCTCTCGACGTTATCCGAAGTGGGGAACATGCCGTTGGTGAGGTTCAGTTCGTGGCTCGCTTTCGGCTCGATGTGGGTCTTGATCCAGCGCCCGGAGGGCCCGTGGCAGGCCTCGCAGGTGACGCCGTCGGCAAGCACGAAGCGCTCGCCGCGCTGCGCTTCCGGCACGTTGTGCGCGTGGCAATCGAGGCACAGTGGGGAAGCGTGCGCGGGATCCTTCAACCCGAGCCGGCGCGCAATGTCCTTCGATCGGTCGTTCAGCAGCGGCGAGTAGGCGCGCGCGTGCTTGTCGCTGCGCGACCATGTGATGTACTCGTTTTGCAGCACGGGCGAGTTCTTCCAGGTTTCAATCGCGCCGTGGCACATGCTACTGGCGCAGCTCGCCACCCCAAGTGATTTGTCGCGCGAATGTTGCGGCAGCATCGTTTCTGCTGGCGTGGCGGAAACCGGTGCCAGGCCGCACAGGGCGGCGATGATCAGAAGAAATTTGCCCATGGCGCTCACGGGCTGAACCGCGCAGGATCGGGCCGGTTGCGTACCGTCCACGGCGTTCCGTCCGGCCTGAGATAGAGCTTGCGCTGTTCTTCCAGATTCAACGGGCGCGAGCCGATGCGGCCGAACACCGCGATCTGTCCGCCGGTTTCATCCACCGCACGGTCACGCTCCAGCCCTCGCGACAGCGCCAGCGCCGGACTGCGGGTCGCCTTCCATGCGATCAGCTGCGGCTTGGGCTCGGGGCTGAAGCCGTAGAACTTGGGTTGTGTGTCCGGGGCAGTGAGCTGGATCACCTTCAGGCCGTTGCGTCCGTCGGCGACATACGCGAACAATGACGCGTTAGTCGCCCCGATCGCCACGTCGCGGGCGTCGTTGAGTTTGCCCTCGGCGTTGAACTTTTCGTAGAGCCATGGCCGCTCGGGGTTCTCGACGTCGACGATCGCCAACCCGTCGCGGCCGGCCGCGACATAGGCGTAGGTCCGCGACACCGACACCCGGCGGGCTTCCGCGAGCGGTATCTGCGCCGCCTCGATCAGGCGCGCGCGCTCCGGGATTGTCACGTCCACGACCCGCAGTCCGCTGACGCCAGCCACGAAGAGATAGCGAAATTGCAACGCGGAGGCGCGCGCGCCCGCGAGCGGCACCATCGCGTCAATCTTCGGTTTCAGCGGGTTGTCGAGGTTGACGATCACGATTCCGGACTCGGTAGCGATGTAGGCGTAATGGCCGCCAACCGTAACGTGGCGCGCGCCTTTGAGAGCGCCGCCTCCGTTCCAGGTGAGCGCGCGCTGCAGGAAGTTATTGCGCGGCTCGCCGTCCTGCAGCGTGTTCACGTCCACCAGTATCAGCCCCTCTTCGGCGTCGGTAATGAGCGCGTAATTGTAGATCGGGTGGAATGGCTGCTCCTGGTTGGTCACGCGCATGAGCTCGCTCTGGTTCTTGCGCGGATTGATCGGCTGGTTGGTGGGCAGCGCCACGCAGGTCGCGTTCCGGGACGCAATGTGCGTGTTCTGTCCGAGCGGTGAGAATGGCGCTGTGACGATGCGCTGGGACACGCCCTTGTTGGCGATCGACGCAACATCGTACACGCGCATGCCGCTGCGGCCCTCGGCGACGTAAAGGTATTCGCCGCGCCTCTGCAGACAGGCCGCTGCTCCGCCGCTGGTGTGGTCATGCGCCTCGGCAAGTTCGCGACCGCGCTTTTGGTGCGCAGCATACCAATCCGGATAGGCGTAGCGGTGCAAATAGCTGCCGATCACTGCCTGCGGCTCGTCCCACTCGGTCACCTGCACTCCTTCCACGTGCTGTTCCTCGCCGATCCAGGCGTTGAAGCCGACGAAGTTGACGAAATTGGTTCCGTGCAACAGCAGCTGCGCCATGATGGCGTTGTTGTCGTTGGCCACCGAGAGATGGCAGTCCTCGCAGCCCTTGGTTTCGGTTTTGCGCTCGGTGTGCGGATAGTGCGGCGCGAAGGCCTGGCTGGAAAAGCCACTGCTCGCGGTCGGCGGCTGCTGGATATAGATGCGCTCGCGATTCGCATTGGTCGAGGACAGGATCAGGGCGGAGGAGGACCGGACCGGGGTGATCTT
>Ga0137438_1000283_pt1 | contig 10303 bp, 9 predicted proteins | sample EasRivERMGT157_2_FD_102327 | JGI IMG/M metagenome (GOLD analysis project Ga0137438, IMG submission 102327) | Soil microbial communities from meander-bound floodplain in the East River, Colorado, USA - East River MetaG ERMGT157_2 | ecosystem: Environmental > Terrestrial > Soil > Floodplain ... | reverse complement strand
TGCTAATATAAAGTTTAGATTGCTAATATGAAGTTCAGATCATCTTGTTGAACATTTTCGGGGCCAATCTTCATGACACCGCAAGCAGATCAAGGTCGGCAGGCCTATACCGACAGCAGCACGGGTTTGGCGAAGCGCATCCTGCTGCGCCTGTTCAGCGGCTATCGCGGCGCTTTGGCAGTACGTTTGTGGGACGGCGAAATGTTGCGAGTGGGCGATGGAGCGCCGGCGTTTACGCTCAGCTTCCGACATCCAGGCGTGCTGCGCGATCTGCTACTGTCCCACGACCCGGTACGCTTGGCGGAAGCCTATTTTGGAGGAGAGGTCGAGGTGGCGGGCGATTTCAACGCTGCCATGAGCCTGCGCTATCACCTGGAAAACCTGAAGCTGCCACTTCTCGAAAAAGCTTGGCTGGCGTTGCGTACCTTCAAGCTCGGCGCCTGGAAACCGTACCGGCAGTCATCCGAGAAAATGGTGCCGGTCAGCCGCCAGAATGGTACCGACACAATTGCTTTCCATTACGACGTTTCCAATGAGTTTTATCGGTTGTGGTTGGACGAGCGCATGGTCTATTCCTGTGCTTATTTCGAGACGCCGGAACAGAGTCTGGAACTCGCTCAACGCAACAAACTGGACCATATCTGCCGCAAGTTGCGCTTGCGTCCGGGAGACTCCCTGCTCGATATCGGTTGCGGCTGGGGCGCGCTCGTTTGTTGGGCCGCCCAACACTACGGCGTGCGCGCGCACGGCATCACCCTCAGCCGCAACCAGTTCGAGCATGCAAGCGAGGAAATCCGGCGGCAGGGGCTGAATGCACAGGTGACTGTTGAGATGCGTGATTATCGCGACCTTCCTGCCGAGCCATCCTACGATAAAGTCGCCAGCGTTGGCATGTTCGAACATGTCGGCTTGAAGAACCTGCCTGGTTACTTCGCTACTGTGCATCGGGTGCTTAAATCTGGTGGCCTATTCCTCAACCATGGCATTACCAGCGATGAGCCGGGCTGGAACCAGGGCGTGTCGACCAGATTCATCAACCGCCATGTATTCCCGGATGGTGAACTGGATACCATGAGCAACATACAGCGCGCGATGGAGGAAGCCGGTTTCGAAATTTTCGATGTGGAAGGCCTGCGGCCGCATTACGCCCTTACTTTGCGGCATTGGGTAAGACGTCTTGAGAAGCACGCCGATGAGGCGGTGCGCCTCGTCGGAGAGCGCACCTACCGTGTGTGGCGGCTTTATATGACGGGCTGTGCCCTGCAGTTCGAGCAAGGTGCAACCGGCATATACCAGATACTGGCCTTATCTAAGGGGGGCGGACTACCGTCGTTACCGCTCACACGGCGCGATCTTTACGACAATACGTAACACAAGAGCGACCCAAACCTGATGAGGTTTTCCAAAACCGGATGCGGGTCATCATCAGACACAAACAATACAACTGGAGACTATCATGTCTATTGGTGAAATCTGTAACCGCGAAGTCATCATTGTGCAACGCGACGATACTGTTTTACAGGCGGCCAAGCTTATGCGTCAGCACCATGTCGGCGACTTGCTGGTAGTCGAAGAGCGTGGCGGACGGCGCGTACCCGTTGGTATCGTCACCGACCGTGATCTAGTAGTGGAAATCATTGCCCCCGAACTCGATTCCACCGTCATTACGGTAGGCGATATCATGGTGACGAAACTCGCTACGGTGAAGGAGAGTAACGGTGTGTTCGAGGCCATCCAATATATGCGGAGCAAGGGTATACGACGCCTGCCTGTGGTAGACGATGGCGGTGGGCTGGTAGGTATCGTCACGCTCGATGACCTGCTGGTGTTGCTGGCGAACGAACTTGGCGCGCTAGCCCTGTTGGTGGAGCGTGAGCAGAAAAATGAAACAAGTAGCCGCCGCTAGACAGGTATCACCTTAAATGGAAGAAAAAACCATGCAAATCCCCTTGCAGATCACTATCCGCGATATGCCTCCTTCCGAGGCGCTGGAAGCACATATCCGTGACAAGGTGCAAAAACTCGACTCGTTCTTCGCACACGTCATTTCCTGCCGTGTGGTGGTGGAGATGCCGCACAGGCATCAGCACCAGGGCAAACATTTCAACGTGCGTGTCGATCTTGGTGTGCCTGGAAACGAAATTGTTATCAACCGTGACCATCACGAGGACGTCTACGTGGCTCTGCGCGACGCCTTCGATGCCGCCAGGCGCCAACTCGAGGATTATGTGCATCGTCTGCGGCGCGAAACCAAAACACACCTCCCTGAGCACCTTGGATGCGTGGCACGGATTTCCCACAAGGAAGGGTTTGGTTTCATCACCGGAGCGGATGGCAGCGAACTGTATTTCCATCGCGACAATGTCGTCAGCCCGAGCTTCGACCAGTTGAAGGCGGGCGACGAGGTCAAGTTCGTCGAGGAAATGGGCGCCGATGGGCCGCAGGCCAAGCGTGTAAGTGTAGGAAAGCATCATCTGCTGTGATACTGCTGCTGATATAGCAGCAGCAACATTTGCCATGGCGGCCGAAAAATTGCTGGAAACCCCGTGGCTAGGCCACTCAATACAGAAAGGAAAACCATGATGAACATCAAAAGCATTCCCGCCGGTTTCCACCAGATTCAACGCCATGACGGCATTTTCCAGGAACAGGTGCATGATGCCTATAAAGCCAGGGGTAAGCTGCCGGAGCCGACTGTCTGCCCGCAATGCAATGCAGTCTTCCATGAGGGGGGCTGGCGTTGGGGTGACGCTCCGGCCAATGCGCACCGCGCAACCTGCCCAGCTTGCCATCGCATGCAAGATCATTATCCTGCGGGCTTCCTGACGCTTTCGGGGGAGTTTTTCTCTACCCATCGTGATGAAATCATGCATCTGGTGCGCAACCATGAGCAAAGTGAACGGGCAGAGCACCCGCTGCAACGCATTATGGCAGTGGAAGAAATCGGCGGCGAAGTGTTGGTGACAACCACTGACATTCACCTCGCCCGCGGTATCGGCGAGGCCTTGCATCATGCCTATCGGGGCGACCTGGAATATCACTACAATCCGGCAGAAAACTTGCTGCGCGTCCACTGGACGCACTGATTGCCCTGCATGGATAAGCTCAGGAATCGCGTACCGTATGCTGGGCTCCAAGGCAGAAGCGGAAGATGCTGTGCAAGATGCCTATCTCCGTTGGTACCATGTTGATGCTGGCAGCATTAACTCCATAGAGGCTTGGTTGGTGACCACAACCACACGTTTGTGCGTTGATCGCTTAAGGATGCGCAAGTCCGAGAAAGTCGCATACGTAGGTCCGTGGTTGCCAGAAAGTCGGGGTCCGGCTCAAGATGGTGCGGTATAGTCGAGTTCATTTACTAGCAAGCTTCACCTGTCAAGGTTGTTCGTCTCCTACAGGTTCCGCCTGAGGGCTGGATTCTACGCCCTCGCTCTCCTCATTCTCTTGCGGCGCTTTCCCTTTCGGCGCACCGGGCCTGTTGGGCATTTTCGCTAAAGCTAGTTCGGGAAGGGGCTGGGCCGTATCAATGAGGGGTTTCAAGGTGGGCAAAAGGTACTTCAGCACTTGCGCAGTAAGCGATGAAGTGAACTCGTAGTTTGCGGCGTCCGCGCCAGGCACGAATGCGGTCAGCGTCCCGAAGAAACGGTCGCCGATGAAGAATACAAAGGTGGCGGAACGGTTCACCGGACGCGATTCCTTGATAACGCCAGCCGCGGAGAAAGTGACATAACGATGGTCGCCGGTGCCGGTCTTCCCGCCGATCGGGATCCAGGTGCCATCCTCTTTCACGATGGCGTGCGCAAGCCGCAAGGCCGTACCTGTTTCCACCACATCGGTCAGTACACCACGCACCACTGCTGCCAGTTCGGACGATAACAGTTTTTCGCCCTGGACCGGCGTGCGTTCCACGAGGGTTTCAAAGGGAGTGCCCGCGGCGAAGTGCAGGCGCTCGACGAGCACCGTGGGCACCCGCACTCCATTGTTGAGGATAATGCCCATCAGGTCGGCTAGTGCCGCGGGGCGGTCAGCCGAACTGCCGATAGCCGTGGCCAGCGACGGCACCAGGGAATTGAAGGGATAGCCAAGGCGTTTCCAGCTATGGTGAATCTCAAGAAACGCCTCCAATTCCTGCAGGCTGCGGATGCGGATGTCCTGCGCATTCTTGTGTATGGTCTTGAACAGCCAGTCGTAGACCGCCACGCGCTCCTCGGTGCTGGCCTGGATCACGTCCTTGTAATGCGCGTTTGGATGTGTGGTGAGATAGCGCACCAGCCATAGTTCCAGAGGATGGGCGGCGGCAACATAGCCCTGATCTGCCAGCGAGAATTTGCCGGGCGCATAGCGTTCGTACAGGTCACGCAGGATGTGCTCGTCCATCTCCCGGAGGTCAGGCAGATGCGCTGTCATAAATGCATCGAACTGGGTGGGTGTGGATTCTGGATAGATGTAGCGGTAAGCGGCCGCGAGACGCTGCGGCGAGCGCTGGGGACTGGAGAAAAACACCGCCCCAATCTCGCTTGCCTTCTTGCCCTTGTACTTGAGATAGAAGCGGTTGATGAATTCCTTGCCTTCCTTGTCCGCAAATAGCCGGAGGTATGCCGCGCGCTGAGGGTTGTCCTTATCCTTGAGAATCCTGGCGGACGAGCCGGGGATATGAAGCATGTAGTAGCGCACAACATCCCGCATCAGGCGGACGTAAACGAGGTTGACGGAATTGCGCGTTGCATCGCGCACGCTCAGAACCCTGCCGTCATCTTCATGCTTGAAATTGTGGAAAACATGCACCCCGCCACCGGTAAAGAACTGTTCGTAAGGGCTGGCGGAATACTTGCGTTCCAGGGCAGCATCCAGCATGGCCGCCAGGCTTTTGTCCTGGCTGTGCAGCAGATAGTCGATCGCCCAGCGGCTGAGGGTATCGCTGGGGTCGGTCACTTCCTTGCGTAACGCTTCCGGTTCGAGTGCTGCGTATTTCTGATGCAGCGCCTCGACGATTTCAAGGTAAGTTACCAGCGTCCTCAGTTTTGCCGTGGAACCCAGATCCAGCTTGGCGCCCTTGTTGATGTCGAATGGTTGATCAAAGTTGTCGGCCTGGATACGGGTTTTCGCTCCCTGCGGCGTCAGTTCGGAAAGCGTGAAGCTGTAGATGATCTTGCCCGGATCGGCGTTGCCCAGCAGGTGGTTGCCGTAGAGCCCGGCAAAACGCGCGTAGTCCGGGTCCCTGAGATGGCGCAGGATATCGGTGGTTTTGTTCTGCAACTCTCCATTGAGCGTGCTTTGCACGGAGAGGTCCAGCCGGTCCAGCGCGTACAGGCGCTGCAATCCCAGTTGGGCAGCAAGGCGCGCGCGCACTGCATTAGCGGCCTTGAGGGCAGAAAAATCCTCGTCCTGCTCCGGCACGGCGGCATCGCGAAAGCGCAGCGGTACTTTCAGTGCAGCATCCCGAAAGCTGGGCGGGATCACCCCAGCCTGTGCCAGCACCCGCAGGTGGCTGTTGGTGAGTGTGTCAAGCGCTTTACGCTCGGCCACCAGATAACCAGAAGGCCTGCGTTGGGCAATCATGAGGCTCAGCACGTGTTTATAGAACCGCGCCGTCTCGGCAAGGTCGGCACCGCCTGCCGGCCATGCTTTCAGAGTGCGGTTGACCTGATCGAAATCCAGACCGTACCAGGCCCACAGCCCATCTCCCAGTCCGTTGGCTTCCCCGAAGCCGGAGACTGCGGCGAGTGGGACCGAGTTAAGGTAATCCACAACGATACGCTTGCGGGCGGGCAGCGTTTCCTCTCCATCCAGATAAGCGCGCACAGAGGCAGATGCAATCTGTTGCAGCTTGTCTTGGGGGGTGAGGGTCATCCCGTTGGGCGAATGCCGGTATTTCTCGTTTTGCGTTGCCAGCGTGCTACCCCCCGGGACATCGTGTTCGGGTTGGAAGAATTGAATCACTTTGTCCAGCACTGCCCTGCCAAGCCGAGGCCACTCGACGGCCGGATTTTTCTTGGGGTGGTCCGGGTCCAGCAAATCGCGGTTCTCGATGAACAGCAGGCTGTTCGTCACCAGTGGCGGAACCGCTTCAAAGTTTTCATAGACGCGGGTTGGGAAAACAGCACGATAAAGCTGCTGGCCGTTACCATCGACAATTTCGAGACCGGCCTGGGATTTTTCCCGGTAAGGAACGAACAGGCCCTGTGCGATGAGTTCCTTCATGCGCGGCGAAATGCGTGCCTGGGCTGTCACCTGGAAACCCTGTTGCTTTAGGCGCGGCAGCAATTCCGGTAGGCGGCTATACCCAAGGCGCGCATCATATGGCCCCGCCTGCGGGATGTGCAGATCACCATCGGGTCCGCTCTTCATCTCCCAGCGCAGGTCCTTGGCAAGCCGCGCCAGATAATGTGCCTGGAATGCAGAGGTTTCGGCTTCCAGGTAAACAAGGAAAGCTGCAATGACCAGCGCTATGAGAAAAAGGATAAAAACGGCACGGGCACACCACCTGAGTGCACGTTTTACGACGGGGCTACCAAGCTGATCTGGCGACACCAATGGAGCTCCTCATCAGAAAAACAAGTACCCGGATGATAAACGAAAACCGCTAGGAGCCTAGCATAACGCTGGAAATAGATGGCCACCAAGCGAAGGCCAGAATTGCGCCAAATCATGAGAACGCAAAGGTGTAGGTATAGTTACCGCTATTTGACCAGCAGCCGCTGCCTGATCTGCTGCATTATCAGCATTTACAAATTTATCAATTCCTTCTGCAAATGAATTTAATCCATCTATTCCAGAAACTGCTTCTATGTTTAGTGCATAACAGGAAATAGAATCTCGCCAATTCATAACCATTCCTGACCACCAGAGTCCCTGCGCCATGCAAAAATCCGATACCATAAGCAATGCTGTAATCAATGAAGAAATAGGCGATGGTAGATACGGGTAAATCTACTAGGATCCCTCAAAATTTTGACCAAAGACACAAGGACAGCAACCATGTTCGAATCAGCGGAACTCGGCCACCAGATCGATAAGGAAACCTACAAGCGCGAGGTGCCCGCGCTACGCGAAGCATTGCTTGATGCACAGTATGATCTGGCGCAAGCGAAAAAATGTCCGGTCATTATCCTGATCGGCGGGGTTGATGGCGCAGGCAAAGGCGAAACCGCCAATCTGCTCAACGAATGGATGGACCCACGCCATATCAGCACCCATGCTTTTGGCCCGCTCTCCGCCGAGGAAAGCAAGCGCCCGCCGATGTTGCGTTTCTGGCGCGCCTTGCCGCCCAAAGGCCAGATCGGCATTTTCTTTGGTTCCTGGTATACCGCACCCATCGTGCAGCGGGTCTACGGCAAGATCAAAAATGCCGCACTTACCCAGCATTTAGATGAAATTGTGCGCTTCGAAAGCATGCTGATAGACGAAGGCGCGCTGGTCATCAAGTTCTGGTTCCATCTGTCCAAAGACAAGCAAAAAACCCGCATCAAGACCCTGCAAAAAGACCCCAAGACACGCTGGCGCGTGACCGAAGTGGACATCAAGCACCTTAAACTTTACGATAAATTCCGTAACATCAGCGGCCACGTGCTGAGCGAGACCAGCACGGCAGCCGCGCCCTGGATAGTGGTTGAGGGTTATGACGCCAATTACCGCAACCTGACCACCGGCAAATACATCCTCTCGGCCATACGCAAACGCCTGGATCGAGATACGGACCAAGCCAAGAAGAAGCCGCTCAAATCCCTGGCGCCTCCTTTGCTCAAACCACTGGATAATTTGCAGATTCTGAGCACGCTGGACTTGAGCAAATCTCTGGCAAAGAAAAGTTCCGAAGCGCAACTGGAAAAATATCAGGGCAAGCTCAACCTGCTGACGCGCGAAGTCAAATTCCGTGATATTTCCACCATCATCGCCTTCGAAGGTGCAGATGCCGCAGGCAAGGGTGGCAGCATACGGCGCATCACGCAAGCCGTGGATGCCCGCCTGTACAGCGTCATCCCGATTGCCGCACCAACCGAGGAAGAGCGTGCCCAGCCCTATCTATGGCGATTTTGGCGCCATATACCACGACACGGGAGGCTGACGATTTTTGACCGCTCCTGGTATGGGCGGGTACTGGTCGAACGGGTGGAAGGCTTTTGCAGCGAACAGGACTGGATGCGCGCCTACACCGAGATTAACGATTTCGAAGAACAGATCACAAGGCACCATGGAGTGCTGCTCAAATTCTGGTTACAGATCAGCAAGGAAGAACAACTGAAACGTTTTGAAGAACGTCAGGAAATCTCCTTCAAGCGCTTCAAAATCACTGAGGAAGACTGGCGCAATCGCGAAAAATGGGATGCCTACCAGAGCGCTGTGTGTGATATGGTAGACCGCACCAGCAGCAACAATGCGCCGTGGACGCTGGTTGAGGCCAACGATAAAAACTACGCCCGAATCAAGATATTACGCACGCTGTGCGAACAATTGGAAGCGGCACTCTAGCTGCCTGCGTCAGTTGATGGCTCCAATACGGCCAAGCACGATGTAATTGGCCGCATCGGGATCGCCTATCCAGAAATAATAAAACTCTCGGACCACCAGCAGAAAAAACTGCCGCGTATCTCTCATGGTAAACAAGGGCACAGTCGCATCGACTGCCGCGCGATAGGCTTTATGGTTCTTTTCTGGCGCGTCCCTTAGCCTGACCAGTTGCAACTTGACCAGTTTGATGCGGGTATTGACCGCTGTTTGTTCTGCGCCCTCTGCACGTAAAGCCTGACCGTAGGCCTTGAGTGGCCAATTCTCGGCGATGCTGAACTGCTCTTTATCCAGCAAATTCCACAAGGTTTTCAGGTTGACTTCAAGCGGTGCCCATTGCACCTCTGCCAGGTCGAACCCCGAATCCGCATTGAGTGCGGCGATGGCTTTGATGTCTTTGGTCCAGAACGGATAATATTCTCGCGCCACTGCCTGATACAGCGGCCAGTCAGCTTTATCAAGGCTGTCCAGCAGGGTTTCCACCCTATCCCGATATACGCCGCCATCCAACGGCTTTTTTGACAATATCGGCATCAGTTGCTGCAGAAAAACCTTGCGCCGTTGCAGCATATCCGGAGTTGCCCCCTTGTTCTGCAACAGCCTGATGTAAGCATCCAGCGCTTCTTGTTCGCGGTTTTCTGCCATGCAGGTACTCTTAAAACCTCGTTAAGCTTTTTTTAACTGTCTTGCACTATACCGCTAAACTGTCCGGGAGAATAACCCTCTATCAATAAATTCTACTGCCTTACTCGTAAGTTGAAGAAAAGCGCTATCCTAAATTATCATGATTGCTGAGTTATTCTTGTGTACCTTTGCATAGTATCCGGAGCCCATCAATATGAATCAGCAACCACTCAGGGGCATCCATTGGAAATAGCACTACTGATCTTTGCCATCACAGTAACCTGGTTATGGTTCGACAGCATCAGCGCACGCGATGTCGCGGTGACGGCCGGGCGTGAAGCGGCTGAACGTTGCGGCTTGCAGTTTCTTGATGAAACGGTAGCCATCAATAAATTATGGCTGGGCCGCAATCGCAAGGGCCATATCCAGCTGCTTCGCACCTACGGGTTCGAGGTCAGCACCAGTGGCAGCGATCGCCATCCATGCCATATCACATTGCTCGGTAAGCAGGTGCAGTCCTGGCATATTCCGCCTTATGTCCAACCCATGTATTAGGCCCAATGACCAAGCGGCGTATCGCGGCCGTTTCGCCCCCTCCCCCACCGGCCCGCTGCATTTCGGCTCGCTGATTGCAGCCGTGGGCAGCTACCTCGAAGTCAAAACCCATGGCGGCAGCTGGCTGCTGAGGATGGAAGACTTGGACCCGCCACGCGAAATGCCGGGTGCTGCCGAGGTCATTTTAACTACGCTGGAAGCTTTTGGCTTTGAGTGGAACGGCCCCGTGCTTTACCAGAGCCAGCGCCTTGAAGCCTACGCCGCAACGTTGCAGAAGCTGGAAAAACATGGCCTGCTTTACCCCTGCGCCTGCACGCGCAAGGAAATCGCCGACTCCGCGCTGCATGGTATCGATGGCCTGGTTTATCCCGGCACCTGTAGCACTGGGCTGGGAGCAGGTAAAGCGGCGCGCGCCTGGCGCATCCTTTCAAAGACGTCGTATCGAAACAGTGAAAGCCCTTTGGCGCCAGGCGGCACGGGCACGGACGACGTGCCGCTCATGCCATTCACTCTGAACGTCAGTCCGGCTCGCCATTCAAACAGCGCCAACCGCTCCGGTTCTATGACCGGCAGCGTCTTCAGGAGCACGGCATCCACCACACTGAATAACGCTGTGTTC
>Ga0137438_1000282_pt1 | contig 10315 bp, 9 predicted proteins | sample EasRivERMGT157_2_FD_102327 | JGI IMG/M metagenome (GOLD analysis project Ga0137438, IMG submission 102327) | Soil microbial communities from meander-bound floodplain in the East River, Colorado, USA - East River MetaG ERMGT157_2 | ecosystem: Environmental > Terrestrial > Soil > Floodplain ... | reverse complement strand
TTTAATCTACAATAACACCTACCTCTCGATTTACCAATCCACTTAATAAAATTTTTATATATTCTAAAGTTTGTCTATATCTCAATGTAATTTTATTTTAAATGATAAAGCCCCCCCCCACCCTGTAGTAGATTTATAAAACATTGATTATGCCTCCGATAATCCACTGAATCACTCTAGTTCAAACTCTCTTCCCTTTAATCAAGTTTCTTCCGTCTTATTAATTGCAGTGTTTCGTTTTGTCTCACTTTATTAATATATACAGACATAAGCTCAATGCCTTCATGATAACAGTCAGGTAATACAAACAAACTTACTGATTAATCAGTATAATAAGCTAGAATAACTTTGAATTCGTATATTCTATTAGCCATATGGAATAAGACTAAAAGTTTCGACTGTACATTAAGCAGCATTGCAGCCACCCATTAGTGACCCAGTCAGTAGCGATTATTTAGATAACCGACGATCTTATTTTTGTATACAAAAAATTAAAAATTTTGATCGTTTTCACTAACATTGCCAAAGAAAAAAATAGTAATATTCATTTCTTCAATATCCCTGTCGGGTTATTCCACTTTATTTCCAGGACTTAATAGTTTCCATCACAGTTGTCACGGTAGAGATTACCCTCTTTTGCCTTTTAAACAGCCAAGGGACATCCGTTGCCATCCTTACCATCTAATGCCTTAAACAGCCAAGGGACAATGGCGGCACTGGTGCTAAAATGGATAACTAGCCTTCGCCCGATTGGGTCCGGCCAGAGGGTCCAGGTTTATTAATTATAAAAAAATATTTAACTTATATCTATATTCAATAAACTATTTTTCTCTAAAGATTACATAGAAATTTAAAATAGTGGGACTATAATATAAATTAAACTTCATATTTATTGTTTACACAAGTACTTAACAATTCAACGTCTTTTTAATAATTTCTTTTCAGTTTTTAAAGCCCCCTTTGCTTTTTCATTCAAAGGCAAAAGTTATAATGGTTTTCTCATTACAATTTAAAGATTTAGATGCTTTTTTAATACTAGGATATTCAACATATACTGTGTAATTAAAATTATATATTATTAAGGATTTAGAATTTTGTTTCATAATTAAAATAGTGCGCTTGCGCCTTCCTAATAAGAGGGTTTTGTTTTTTTCTAGTCCAAGCACTTGCTCTCATTTTTTCTATTGTATTGTTTCTTTACTAAATATCTTATTTTTATTTAAATTACCTCTTTTAAGACGACGCTCTATACTGTAATTAGACATCATATTTATTCTAGTCATTTCAGTATGTTTATAACCAAAACTTGAGCCTGCTTCTGTTAATATATTATAATTAGGTAACAAAGATTTTATATAAAAGTTCTCTAAATCTAATAAAATTTGATTATTCTCTTTAGCCACCTTTGCCTCTTGCCCTGTTGCCTTGGCCTTAGCCTACTACTTCAGTAAATAATTCTAAAATAATAAAAGCAAATTGAGAGATATTATAATTTCTTACAGCTGCTTTAACTATTTTACTCCCATGAAAATTAACTAAATGGTTAGAAAATCTAGCAAAAAATCTATTAGTAGAGGCTGACCCTATATAATAATCTAGAGTAATTTTATTTAATATTAAATATATACCACTAAGATTTAGAGTTTCTGATATAATATTTTTCTGTGTAGAATCCAAATCTAAATTTTCATAAATATATAATGGATCCAAAACCAACAAACAAAAATTTGTTTTCATTATTAAGAAATCAGTTAATTTTTTACTATTTACTAAACTAATGTATTTAAACCAGGATACTCTGTTAAATGAGAACATTCCTTATTTAAAGGTTTAACTAAGCTAGAATTAAATCTTTTAAAAGTTAAATTTGTTAAGTTTGTTATGTTGTTGCTTTTACGTCGCAATAAAATATTATTACTGCTTTTACGATATGAAATATTTAATTTAGATCATTTAGGGCTATGCACATAACCCAGGAAAGCTATCAAAGATTCCCCATAATTCATACTTATTAAGTAATATCTCGAAATTATGGACCTGTACTATATCAAATTGTTAATCCCCAACCTTCCATGGTCTTTTTAAGTCTTTCTAACAATTCTCTATTATAGCCTTGTGTAAAAAAGAATCTTCCGACTGTACATTAAGCATCATTGCAGATACCCACGAGTGAACCAGTCTGTAGCGATTGTGTAAACAACCGACGGTCTGGAAACAGATATAATTCCTTTGACCGTTTTCACTCATATTGCCTGTTTCCTTAGCTTTTCCCTCCTTATCTACAAAAAATTTCCTGTCCCTGCTAAAATAGGAGCAAGAGAGAGGCTTATTTTGGACAAATGATAGGACCATAACCTCATTTAAAGGATAAAGGAAGCAACTAGGTGATATATAAGCTAATGGAAACAAATACCTCTTTCAAGGTATTTCAATACTTCTATACCAAATCTTTCAATATACATTTTTTGGATTTGCCCTAGTATTGAGACTTTATAAAATATGATTTTTTTATTTTTTATTTTTTATAATTTATAATTTATAAATAGCCTTTTAATTTATATTCCATTTCAGGTATAATATAAGGCCCTACTATTTTAGCTAATAAAGGCATAGATTCTTTCCAAATAGAAATACGCCACTGATAAATCTGTCCCGTCTTAATAACGCTAGTTCTAAATCCATATTTATTAGTTAATATTAAAGCTAACATTTGACATTCTTCAAAAGTAAAACTATTTGTAGCAATAAAAATTCCTTGCCCCTTTTGAAACGAACCATCTTGCATTATCCAATTAGCTAAACCGACTGGTGTGATATAATCCGATATAAACAAAGGAACTTTTTTTTTAGCTATACCATTTTCAATAGTATAAAAAGAATCATAAATCCAATTAAAACTAGTAAATGTGAAAAGAGTTAGTCTATAATTAAAACGGTTTTCTGGTTTTGAATAGTCATATTTTTCCCCTTGTCCTGTTACCAGACAATAGTCACAGCCTTTGTTCTTATTTGTAGCCTGTGCCTCGAGGCTCCGAGCTAGAGGTCAATCATAATACAAACCCCTGGCGTTGGTCTTAGTCCTACCAAAGGGGGCTCTTGTTTTTGCAAAGCTTCGGTCATAAGAGTCCAGAATTGGATTAGCGATACTTCTAGATACTTTTCAACCAGAAATAGTAGATATAGAAGATACGTTGCTTTTATCTTTTTTTTCGATTAAACTAGGGACAGGTCTAGCACAATAACCTAAATTATAAAAATATAAAGTTAAAAAGTGAATATAGCTACTATTACTTAAACTTTGTTCTATTTGAAAACGAGTACTATTATAAATTTTACCCTTAATAGTATCAGCCCAAAAATCGCCTAACATTCCACAAATAATAACATCTAATGTTTCTTTATTATGGGGACCTATCCTAAGAATAGCTTTAGTTCTAGATTTGTTCATGGGCAAAATATTAGATAAAATAGGATTAATATTAATATTAAAAAAATCAATTTCACAATTTGGCCATATATTAAAAATAGCCATCATAAGCACTAAAATTATAACTCCGATAGACCAAACTAATACCCTAGGTGATAAATAGGATCCATAATATAAACCTCTACCTATATGCAATAATTATTAAATTTTAAGAGTATACCTACTATCTAAGGCCCAGCAGCAAATTTAGAAAATTAAATTTTGTCTACCTTAGGTAGGACAGCAGGCCAATTTAGAATATACTTTAAAAAAGTAAACCGCTTTGTAAAAAAATTAACGAACCTATCCAAGTAGGTGTTGCTAAAACAAAGGCTAAGAATACTTCTTAACTTATCAATTAAGTTTAGACTATATCTTTATCTATAATAACTTTAATTTAAACTACTATTTTACATAATTAACTTTAATTATAAAATGTTAGCGTATAGTCGTTGAGGGGCTTAAATAAATTTAAGGTTAAAATTTAAACTTCCCTGCTGATTGCCCAATCTTTCAAATTTTCACTTTTGAAAATTAAATACATAACTAAATTTATATACAATTAGTATTGAAAGCTCTAAGGGGTTTCCAGCAAATAGCTAATTACTGTTTACAAAATTGAGTAGGAATTAAAATAAACAGGCCCAATAAAATTTATTTATAATACAACTTTTTTTATTTCTAGTTCTAAAAAACAAAAAAGAAAAAGAAAAGAGTTGTTAAACCTATTTTTTAAAATTAGAATTATTAATAGGAGAAGAAAAAAATGTATAACCATCTTTAAACACCTTTCCAGTATTAATATAGTTGCAAATACTAGAGGAAGAGGCTAAACCAATAGCTTTACCTCCTTCTCTGTAACTATTAAATGGAGATCCTGGTATTTCTTCACCATCTTTGTAAATATGTAAGTTATAACCCTTTCTGCTGCCTTGTGTATTGGTTGGTAGGCTTTAGCCAACCCATTCTTTACTCAATATAAAGTGGCTTTTTTTTAGAATAGATATTAAATGGGGGGTTCTAGTTCAAAAAGAGCATTTATTTCTTCTATATCAATAAAATCGATAATGTTTGAGAAATATTTATTAGAATTAAAATTATTATATAAATTTAAAAAAATAGCCTTCCCATTAGGGATTTTAGTATACCCGTGAATTATTAAAAATAACCCTACACTTCAAAATTTAAAATCTACCCCTTTTCTACTTAAAAAAGATAAATCTTAAAAAAAAGGAAAAATATATTGAAAAAGAACATCAGTATCATAAATAATTAATTGATAAGCCGTATTATTATTTTTTCCACTTATTATACAATTAGGCTGAAGAGCTACAAACAAGCCTTTAAAAATAGGAGCCCTTTTTATGTTTTGTATATATAAAGATATGGCCTCTAGTACTTGTCTATCTTTGTGAGTAATTGAAAATATAACTCTGTTATTTCACAAAAATAAGGAATCGTCCCCTTCGACAAAGCCTAAAAACCAATAATTAGAAATCATTAAATAAGATATTTTATAGCCACCAGTGCCCCTCTTGCCTCTGAATTCTTATTTTTATTCAAATAAGAATAAAAAAGGCTTAGAGCAGAGGTGGCAAGGGTCAAAATTAGTTCTATTTCTATTTATATTTTCTTTCATTTTTACTATTTTATTTAAAGTTTCAGGAGCTATACTAAAATAAGATTTATTGGAGGCAGCAGAATTTTTGTTTTTGAATAACACTGCTATTCTTCAATCTCTATAATCCAATTGTTTATGTGTTATTAAAGGGTATTTATCAAATATAGGTAATAATACATCAACTATATGTTGAAAAGAATGAATAGAAAAAGTACAAGTATTACCTGGATGGAAACAACTACTATACCTAATTTATCTTTAATTAAAAATAAAACAGCAGAATCATAAATATGAAGAGTAATTTTAAAACAAAAATGTACTTCACTCTTATTTTTGGTATGTATTCAGAAGCATCCTTCGGCATCTGTAAACCCAATAAACCATTTAATAAATTTGTAATCCCAGTTTTTTTCCCGGCCCTCTGTGACCAGCACCCCAAAGGGCAAGGGCGCCGCGGTTTATTAAAATTAATATTTTTGTTTAAAAACCAACCCAAATCAGTATAATCTAGGCCACTAGTTTTAAAAAATTGTGTCAAAAAAACTAAAGGTCTTATCTTAAGATCACATAATTTAATTAAGCTATATGTAAGAGCTTTTTAAAAAAAAAGGTAACATGACAAAGTTAATTTACATAGTTTAATAATTTGGTTATAACTCTTTTCTAACCACCTCTAACCACCTCTAACCACCTCTAACCACCTCTAACCACCTCTAACCACCTATAAAGAAGGCCTAGCAGCTTACTACTAGCTAGCTTTTTATTGTATATACTAGTAATACCACCTTTTAGAAATATAGGTTTTTATCTGAACCTCGGTGAATAGGGTGGCTTTTTTCAATATTTAGCAAAGGTCAATTATAAAAAAAAAACAAAAAAAAGGTTATTGTTAATGATAAATTTATAAATAAGAGCATATACAAAAATAAAAAAGAAAGAAGCAACATTAGGTATGGGTCAGCTAGATCGTAAATTAACCCAGGGGTTAAAAGGTGATGTTACTGCCCTCAGAACCGTACGTGACCGTTTTCAGTCATACGGCTCGCCAAAAACATAATTCCACAAAGGGGTCTTTCCCTCGTCAATTAGTAAGTTGTTAGCAGCTGCAAGCAGCTTATTGATTAATAATTTAATTCTTTGTCCACTGTCTTAGTGTTTTAATATCATTAGAGTTTAATTTTCCTTGGTGCAGTAAATCGTGATGGTATTGACATAATGGGATTTGCTTTCTCAAGAACCCTCCTCTTCATTGTGAGTATGTTGATTCACCTATTCGTATTTTTAGTCTCACATCCTTAACCGATCTTATATGATGCATCTCAACTTTTGTTTTAGATGTGCATAGTGCACAACTCATATTTGCAAACCTTTGAGTCCTAGTATGAAGGTTTGTACCTGATAATAATTTATCTAGAGAATCTTTTTCGTTAAGATAGGATGGTCTAGTTTTGTAGTCATGTTTCACCTTCATGCTTTTTTCACTGTATAGCTCTGTGTCTGAGTTTGGGTCTTTTAATTTCTTACCGAATTTAAGGAAAGCTTTTCTCATAGTTTTTATTTTGTATTTAAGGGCTAGGGTTATAGCGCATGATTGTGCATATATCCACCGGATTTTTCTTAGATGAGAATAATTACCTGCGAAGGAGTAGAAATTGAGAGTTCCTCTAATTCTAGTGTTGTAGAAAGATAGTATTTCGTAATGGCTTAGGTTCACTAGATCTCTCCTGCTTTTGGCATATAGAGTCCCTAGGTGATTTCTTCTAGCAAAACCTAGATTAATCATCTTTTGGATAATTTTTTCTAGTGGAGCTGAGACCGATAGTCTTCTTACGTGTCTACTTCTAAAAATTAAAGTTATTCCGTCTTTGGTTCCTTTGGCTCTTCGGACAGGAGCTATAATAGTACCTCTTTGTATAATATGAGCGCCCAGGAATTCAAATCCGTCCTTAACATTCGCGATCGTTGTTTTAGTGGCATTCAGTTCCAGTTGTAAGTGGTTCTTTAGGAAATCGCTTATTTTTCTTTTGATTGTGAAGGCCTCTGTTTGGCTACAGATAAGTAGTAACACAAAGTCATCCGCATATCTAACATAAAGAAGCCGTCTAAAGTTTGGATCTTGAGTGTCTTTGGCTGGCATATTCATCATTCGTTTAAGATGATTAGCTCTTAGGATAGGATTCTTTGACTTGTATCAGCTGGAACCCAATGAGTGGTATTTAGGATTAACTTTTATTGCCCTTCCTATATCGAAGCTTTTCTTTAAATTGTCACAGAATGAATCCAATTCATGTAGAACAATATTACTTAATACTGGGCTAACTATACTTCCTTGTGGGGTACTTTGGTGAGAAGGTATTATTTTGTTACCAAGCATAGCAGGGTTAATTAAAGATTTTTTTATCAGCTCTAATGTTCTGTGACAGGTTATGTGTTGCGATAGTAGCTTCATTATCTTCTCGTGTGGAATTTTATAAAAACATTTAGAGATATCTCCATTTATTACCCAGGTATAGGTTCCACCTTGGATGTGTAATTGTTTTAGGGCTGTGTGTACCCCTCTTTTAGGTCTAAATCCATGGCTATTTTCTGATAAATTAGGTTCATAGATCGTCTCTAATATAAGGGCTATTGCCTTTTGTACAATTTTGTCTCTGGGGCTGGCTATACTAAGAGGTCTTTCTCCTGTTTTACCTAGGCCTTTGGGGATCCAGATTCGCCGTGTAGGGGTGAAATTAAATTTCCCTTTAAGAAGACCCTCACTAAGTTTAGTGAAAAAGTCCATAGAGATACCATCTAGTGTTTCTTTAGTTACACCCCGTGTCATCTTACCCGGCTTACCTTTAATCATTTGGTAACATGTGATAAGGAAATCTCTGTTTGATATTATGTGAATTAAATCATTATGTTTTCCTGATTGTGAGTTCTTTGTGTTTAACTGTTCACGTATTCAACTATAAACAGGAGTAGTCGCACGTTCATTTAATTTTTTTTTCGCCTTCGCCTTTCTTGGCGGGGTTATTAAATTATTTGAGTCAGGTCCGGTACTAACTCCTCTTGAGTAACTCAAGTTCCGTTTAAAAGTCTTTGGTTCGGTTAACTTCTGTTTTCTGTCTCCCTTTCCTCTCTCGGTATTTTTCCCGGTGGTGGTACTATGGAGACTCCGAGTCCGCTTGCTAGCTGGGCTAGTAGAGGCGGTTACTTCCCTTGGTTTGTAATGTTTGAATTTGTCTTTATTTAGGAACTTGCACCAGTTTTCTAGATCTAGGATCTTTATACCTCATATATGAGTACCGTCTATTCCGTTGAGAACCTTTTTCACCACATGCATTAAAAGAGGTAGAATAGATAGCAGCCGACATATTCGGCTTAGGACTGCTAGGGGATACTGCGCCCGGTTTGATGTATCAAGTTTGTCATCCTTTCCTTGTAAAGCACCTCCTCTTATACTACATGCGGGGCCGACCGCACTAGCGAATAATTCTATCGATTGCTCACTTCCCAAGTAATTTATTAGATTTCATGGTATTACCGATAGGAGGCAGATTATTTTCTCAACAAAATCTGTTTGTTCAAACGTACTGTCACAAGGCGCACCATGAGTATATCTTATTAACCATCCGTTATTAACATCTCTCATAATCATTTTTGTTATAAACAAGCACCACCCTTATAATTTTTGATATAAGGTTTTCTATATATAACTTTTGTTTAAAAAAGTTCAGTAGGTTGTGGTACAGAATAATTTGTGTATCGTCCTCCAATTATTTTACCTGTATCAATAGTACGTCTAGCTGCTATACTAGTTCGTGAATACCCAATAGCTTCCATTGCATCGCCATAAGTTGTGAAAGGTTGAGAATTTAATAATACTCCATTATCATATACCCAAATCTTTCGTTCTTTAACTAAACGAGCAAAAGCTTGTGCTAAATTAACGTGTCGCATTTATGGAGTCACTGACACTGGTAAAGTAAGTTCTAATACTTTAATTATAATTATAATTACTATACTAGGGGGACTAACTTTGTTTATGTTAGTAGTATATCGTCCATTGTTGATGTATTTAGCAATTTAAGATACTAAATTAAAACCTTCTTTCAAGTAAAAATAACCTAATTTATGTAAATGTAAAGCAATACTCAAGAAATAAAAATCTATTACTTTACGTGTTTGAAAAGGCATATCTAGTAACAAGAACATTAAATAATCATATAATGCATCGATGTTAGTAATAGATATCACAGATACTGTTTTGTTTGAATGCAACGTATTAGACACAACAAGGGGCGCACTATTTATACTAAAGGTAAATCCTAGAGGTAAAGATTGTAAATACAATGCAATACCTTGAAGTACCTTTAAGCTTTTTGTATGTTGACCTATTTGGAAGTATGGACTTAAGTTTTTAAACCCAAAACTTCCTTCTCCTTCAATTAATCCTAGTAACCAATAAGGATTTACTTTGAGAGTTGGAATTAATGAGTAGTTGAATACTGTTCGGCTAGAGTTCATATTATTCTTAATACTATTAGCTCACTCTAGTTTTGTATTAGAGACTCTTGTAGTGTTAGTGCTAGATAAAAATTTTACCACTAATTTAAAATCAAGATAATCTAATCATTTAGTAGTAAAAAGATTATATTTGTCTAATAAAGGTATTAATACTTTTTGCATATCACGAATATTAGTAATTGAAAATAAGCAATTTGAACCATGAACACTAACATTTCCCACCCCTAAAAACTTTTTGATTTTATATAGGATAGCAATATCATCGATATGTAATCTTATACGAAATATTGCTCGTAAATAATGACGATCAAGAAAAACTTGAAAATTTCCTTCTCCCTGTTGCTATTGTTTGTATTCTGATTGACCTCTTGCTCGGAGCCTCGAGGCATAGGCTAAAAATAAGAACGCACAACCTATGCTCCCTCTGCTCGAAGCCTCGCAGAGGCAAGGGTAGCCTTACATAGGCAAGAGGCAAGAGATATATAAAACCTGAGAACCAAAGTGAAAATTGATTTCGATCTATATCCGCGGGTACTTTTCTATTGAATATTTTGTAAACTAAAGGTACAACACTTAAATTATTCTTCTTGTTATCGACCATTATTTTGGCTGATCGGACTATATCATCTCTCTTATCTGATTTGAGAGCTTTACGTGTAGTCTCTGAGGATCCTACTAAAAAGAATAGTTTTCTTCTGTTGGTTACCTGCTGATTG
>Ga0137438_1000281_pt1 | contig 10326 bp, 8 predicted proteins | sample EasRivERMGT157_2_FD_102327 | JGI IMG/M metagenome (GOLD analysis project Ga0137438, IMG submission 102327) | Soil microbial communities from meander-bound floodplain in the East River, Colorado, USA - East River MetaG ERMGT157_2 | ecosystem: Environmental > Terrestrial > Soil > Floodplain ... | reverse complement strand
GGGACTATCAGTTCTGCCAGCCCGTGAGTTCTGCTAGTTCCGCACAAGTACGTAAGTGGGTAATTTGACGCGTGTGCGGCCGCTGGATTCGCTCGAATGGCTGAGATGAAGGGCAGCCTGTCATTCCCGGCCGCACACCAAAACCTGGTCACCTACGATAGTTTTCTAGCAGCCGTCAAATCTCACGTGGACGCTAAATTTGCAATGAGCCGCGATATGTCGCCCCAGAGTCAAGTGCACACGCTCGCCAGCTGTCGAATCGAACCACTTGCGTTGCCGAAGTGCGCCGCGGAGTCGCGAGCGTCAATGCTCATCCTTGTGCAGATCGGAAATATCTTCCGCGCTCCCCCGCGGACTTTGCCGCGCACCCGACGGGGGTCGGGTGACGCGGCTTTTCTTAAGGCCGGCAAGCTTGCCCTTGTCGCGCGCTCCGCGGAACACCTAGGGTCTAAAGTGTCCAGAGGGAATAGATTGGTGCGGAAATGAGTAACCAGGCCAAGCTCAACGAACCGGAGGTTCTCACTTTCAACTCGCTGCTTGCCCTTATGAACCGTCGTTCCAGGCAATCGATTTATGATTTGATGAGACGCGATCCTTCGTTCCCGCGTCCGAGACAAATCGGCAGTGAGTTCTCGATCGGATGGCTGCGCGGCGAGGTCTTTGAATGGCTCAATACGCGACCTCCGGTTGAATTGAACGGCTTGGATGCAATAGAACGACGGAAACGAGCCTGCCGACCGGCTGCGGCTACAGGACGAATTGGCAAGACATCTTAGAGCGCCAAAAATTACTTGCAACAATGGGGTCCAGACAACCGAATTGAATATTTTCGACGCCGGCTTATCGGGAACCGGTCTTGTGCGGCGCGCTTCCGGACAGCGCGAGAAGATTCTTCGCCGCGTGCAGCTTGTCCAGGTACTCGTTTAGTTTAGTGAGCCATTCGACCTTCTGGGGACGATAGGTCGACTGGTTATACGTACTACCCTCCCCAGGTAACTTGTGGGCGACGATAGATTCACCGACCTCGAAGGGGCAGTTCAGATCCCCAAGAAATGTCCGAGCGGTACGGCGAAGGTCGTGTGGTCCCCATGCTTTTCCTGGCCACTTCTTCGGGATAACCACCGGGCACACCTTCCGCCCCTTATAGATCTTGGACGTGGAACGCCCGCTGCAAGCATATACTTCGACGCCGAGTACCTTTTGGTGGATTGGCCCGCCATTATTCGCAGGAAAAAGGAAACCGCCTCCCTGCGGCATACGCCCTATTACGATATCTCGCGCGTGGCCCACCAGCGGAACGCTATGCGGATACTCCGACCTCTTCATGCGACTCGCGGGGATTTCGAGCCAAAGCACGCCGTCGATTTCCTCCAGTTCGTCCGTATGAATGCCACAGACCTCTCCTGATCGCAGCCCAGTGCGCAACGTCAATTCGAGCGCATCAGCCACCGTACGCGAATAGGTTGATGGCTCGTGCATCCAGCGCAAAAGCGTTCCGGCTTCTGCGGAGTCCAGAGTGACTCTGCGTCTCTTGCTCCGAAGCCTGCCACCAACATCCTTGCCGGCAAACGGATTCCCAATCTCGATACGACCGGCGCTTAGGCCATACTCCCAGCATGCCCGCGCTTCTTGGCGTGTCATGATGGCGACCCGAAGCGCGGTTTTTGCAATGCTTGCAATGGTTTCCCCAGCTTCGGTTCGGGTAAAGGAATCGGCTTGGCGGTCGAATTTCGATTCGAACGCGCGCTCGAGCATGCGGCGGGCTTCCGCCGCACCCTTTGGTTTGCGGTTGCGCTCGACTTCGACCAAATAGTGCTCGATGATTGCGCGAACCGTACTTTTCTTTTGCGCCGAAACCTGTTTCCGCGCAGCCTTGGCCTGCGCCCTTTCTTGTCGTTTCACGTCCTGAGGATCGCCGCCGCGGGTAAGCTTGGCACGCTCCTCGTTCAAGGCTTCGCGCGCACCGCTAAGGGTCATAGAACCGAATTCGCCCAATTTGATCTGCCGAAGGGCGCCGGCCTTGTCGCGATACCGGTAAAAAAACACCTTCGCTGAAGCTCCACAGCGAACACGCAAGCCGGGCGCCTTCGGATCGGCAAGTTCTTCGCCTGGCCGCATCGCTGCGATAATCGGCGCCGTCAGGGTTTTCCCCCCGAGCTTAGGTCTGCCAGTAGTCCAGCCTAATCGATTGGGAGGTATAGGTTGGACGAGGTTGAGGCGTTTGGACATTGTCTTTGAACGATACTTATACTGTTACCTATACTGAATGAACGGACAAATACTTGCAAGATCTTGTACAGATTCGACTGTATGTTTGCTGGAAATAGACAAATATGTAAATATAAATTAGCATGTTATGAACTTAAAATCCAGTACAACCAAAGAGCCAACCGAGGTAGCTGGCTCGTCTCACACACCTATGATGCAACAGTACCTGCGCATCAAGGCACAGCATCCGGACAAGCTGCTGTTCTACCGCATGGGCGACTTCTACGAACTGTTCTTCGAAGATGCCGTGCGCGCTGCGAAGCTGATGGACATCACGCTGACCCAGCGCGGTGCCTCTGCCGGCGAGCCGATCAAGATGGCCGGCGTGCCCTTCCATTCCGTCGAGCAATATCTCGCCAAACTGATGAAACTCGGCGAGTCGGTGGCGATATGCGAGCAGATCGGCGACCCCGCCACGTCGAAGGGTCCGGTCGACCGCCAGGTGACTCGCGTCGTCACGCCGGGCACGCTCACGGATGCAGCCTTGCTCGACGACCGGCGCGACAACCTGCTGCTGGCCATCAATCTGCAAGGCAATGTGCTGGGCATCGCCTGGCTTTCGCTCGCGAGCGGCCGCTTCGTCGTGCTGGAAACCAGAAAGGAGAATCTCGCATCCGAATTGCAGCGGCTGCAACCCGCCGAGGTTCTGGTGGCGGACGACTGCAACGATGCCAGCCTGGAGAAGTGCGACGCCGTCATCAAGCATCTGAGTGCCTGGCAATTCGACCGCGACGCCGCGCATCGCGTGTTGGTCCGGCATTTCGATACACGCGGCCTGTCCGGATTCGGTGCTGACGAACTGGGCCCCGCCCTCGGCGCGGCGGGCGCGTTATTCGAGTACGCTCGAGCGACCCAGTCTGAGTCAATCGCCCATGTGCGATCGCTGGCGGTGGAGCACGATTCCGAATACGTGCGCATGGATGCGGCCACGCGTCGCAACCTGGAAATATCCGAATCCCTGCGCGGCGGCCCCGAGCCCACCCTGCTGTCGCTGCTCGACACCTGCGCGACGACGATGGGCTCGCGCTGGCTGCGGCATGCATTGCATCACCCGCTGCGCGATCGCTCGGTGGTGGCAGCGCGGCTCGATGCAGTCGCAGTCCTGCGCGGAGAAAGCGCGCAAGGACCCTACCGGAAACTCCACGAGGCGCTCCGACAGGTCAACGACGTGGAACGCATCACGGCGCGTATCGCCCTCAGGAATGCGCGTCCGCGCGACTTGTCTGCTTTGCGCGAGACGCTAACCGTCCTGCCCGCGCTTCAATCGCTGCTCGCGCCGCTGCCCAGTTTACGGCTGGCGGCATTGTCGATCGATCTCGCTCCTCTGCCCGCGCTCACCGATCTTCTTTCGCGCGCTATCCTGCCGGAACCTGCAGCCATGATCCGCGAAGGCGGCGTCATCAACGGCGGCTTTGATGCCGAGCTGGACGAGCTGCGCGCGATCCAGAATAACTGCGGAGAATTCCTGATCGCGCTGGAAGCGCGCGAACGCAATCGCACCGGCATCGCCAATCTGAAAGTCGAATACAACCGTGTGCATGGTTTCTACATCGAAGTGACGAACGCCAACGCGCAAAAGGTTCCGGAGGATTACCGCCGCCGGCAGACGCTGAAGAATGCCGAGCGCTATATCACGCCGGAACTGAAGACCTTCGAGGACAAAGCACTGTCCGCGCAGGATCGGGCCCTTGCACGGGAAAAGGTTTTGTACGAAAAGCTGCTCGACGATCTTGCGCCCGAGCTGGCGTCGCTGCAGCGCCTGGCGGCGGCACTAGCCGAACTGGACGCGCTGGCCGCGCTCGCCGAACGTGCCGTGACACTGGATTATTCTGCTCCTCAATTCACCAATGAAGAGAAAATAGAAATCGAGGCCGGCCGCCATCCCGTGGTGGAAAAGCAGATCGACGAATTCATCGCCAATGACATGCGACTGGACTATGGCCGCCGGCTACTTCTGATTACCGGCCCGAACATGGGCGGCAAGTCCACCTACATGCGGCAGGCCGCACTGATCGTGCTGCTCGCACACGTCGGCTCGTTCGTACCGGCAAAACGCGCCGTCATCGGCCCAGTGGACCAGATCTTCACCCGCATCGGCGCTTCCGACGATCTCGCGGGCGGACGCTCTACTTTCATGGTGGAGATGACCGAAGCGGCCAACATCCTGCACAACGCCACGCGCGCCTCGCTGGTCTTGATGGATGAAGTCGGCCGCGGCACGTCGACTTTCGACGGCATGGCGCTGGCTGTGGCCATTGCCCGCCACCTCGTCGAGACGAGCCAGAGCTACACGCTGTTCGCCACGCACTACTTCGAATTGACGCGTCTTGCCGAGGAGTACCCGCAAGTCGCCAACGTGCACCTCGACGCGGTCGAACACAAGGACAAGATCGTCTTCCTGCACGCGCTGGAAGAAGGTCCGGCTTCCCAGAGCTACGGCATCCAGGTCGCGCAACTCGCGGGGGTGCCCGCGGCCGTGGTACGCGCCGCGAAGAAACATCTGGCGAAACTGGAACAAGAAGCGGCGAGCCGCGGTCCACAGGGCGATCTGTTTTCCTCAACCGCAAGGAAACCGGAACCGTCGTTCCACCCTGTTCTTGAAACACTGCAGGAAGTCGATCCGGATGCGCTGTCGCCAAAAGAGGCTTTGGAACTGCTCTACCGCCTGAAGAAGCTTGCCGACTGAGCCGACTCGTTGTCTTACTGCCGCGCGCCCCCTGTCAATTACATCTGCATGTCGATCGGCGCCTGCTTGTCGTTGAAGAATGCCCGGCGGCAGATAGAGCCCCCGGGATTCAATGCGCCGTATCTTTGAACCGGAGCACATTGAACGTCGTGACGGGCTTGAGGAACCCCTTCAAAGTAAGTTCTCCGATCGACTCGACTTCGATCAAGTCTTCCACCGTCGCGAACACGCGCCGTGAAACCAGGACCTGACCTGACTTGGCCTCCCCACACAATCTGGCAGCAAGGTTCGTGACCGTTCCTATCGCGCCGTAATCCCAACGTCCTTCGAAGCCGATTGCTCCGATCGTGGCGTAGCCTTGCGCCACGCCTACGCCGAACCCCAGGTCGTAACCCGACTTATGCCACTTGCCGGTCAATGCGCTCACCTGTTCGCGCATTGCCAGCGCCATTCGCAGAGCGCGCTCGGCGGGATTCGGCACTGGCACGGGATCGTTGAAAAAGATCATGATGCCATCGCCAGTGAAACGCTCCAGCGTACCCTCGTGCGCGAGGATCAGCGTGCCCATCGCGGCGTGATACTCGCGCAGCACGTTCATCACTTCCTCGGGATCCGCGGTCTCGGCAAATTGCGTGAAACCGCGAAGGTCCAGAAACACGACCGCGACCTCCCGGCGGTGGGTCTTGAGGGGATCCTCGGCCCCGCCCGCGATGATCAAGTCCGCAAGCTGAGGCGAGAAGAAGCGCTTGAGCCGGCCCAAACGCTCGAGTTGCCCAACCTGGTCCTGCACGCGCTGCTCGAGGCCCCGGTTCCATTCGATCAACTTTTCGGACTGCGCCTGGACAGTGTCGTAGAGTTCCTTGATGCGAAGCAGCGAGCGTACCCGCGCGAGGAGTTCTGCCTGGTTGATGGGCTTGGTGAGAAAATCGTCGGCTCCCGCATCAAGTCCCTTGATCCGCTCCTCGGTGGGATCGAGCGCCGTCACCATTACCACGGGAAGGATTGCGGTAGCTGGATTCGCGCGAATCTGCCGGCACACTTCGTACCCGCTGATGTCCGGCATGACGACATCCAGCAGGACCATGTCGGGCCGTTCGGCCGCGACCTGCTTGAGTGCCTCGGCTCCAGACGATGCCGTCACCACGCTGTATCCCTTGACGCCCAGAAGATCAGCCAGCAACTTGACGTTCCGCGGCGTGTCGTCCACGACGAGAATTTTTGCCGGATTCACGGCGGGTTGCCCGCCTTGCGCGGGCGGCTGACTATTTCCTTGACCGCTGCCGTGAATTCCTTCACGTTAATCGGCTTGGACTGGTAGCCGTCAAAGCCTGCGCCTGTCACCATCTGGCGGTCCTGCGGCATTACCGAGGCTGTTACGGCCATAACGGGAATGCCGCGCGTCGCCGGGTCGGTCCGCAGCGCACCGAGCGCCTCGATCCCGTTCATGCCGGGGAGATGAATGTCCATGAGAATGAGGGCCGGCGCGAGTGTCCCGGCCAGGCGCAGGCCTTCCTCTGCTGTTTCGCTCTCGACTGTCCGATAACCGTTGAACTGCAGAACATCGCGCATTAGCCTGCGGTTCTTCTCGTTGTCTTCGATGATAAGGATCAGCTCTTCGGCCATGTTTGCTCCGGCAATGTAAAAGTAAACGTCGATCCCTTTCCCAACTCGCTGCTCACCCGGATCCGCCCGCCGTGCAACTCGACAAACTTTCTTGCCAGCGTCAGTCCAAGCCCGGTGCCCTCCTGCTTGCGCATGCGATCGTTCCCGACCTGCCGGAACTCCTCGAAGATCGTTTCCTGATCTGCCAGCGCAATCCCGATTCCGGTATCGCTCACTGCAATCTCGACTCCCCCTTCCACCGGTATCGCCTGTACCCCGATGCGCCCTCCCTCCGGTGTGAACTTCACGGCATTCGAGAGCAGGTTCAGAAGGATCTGCCGAACCTTGCGCTCGTCTCCCGCAAACTCCCCCAGGCTCTCATCCAGATCGAGTTTCAGCGCAATTCCCTGTCTCCCCGCTCGCTCGCGGATCAGAGTGAGCGCGTTCTCGATCGTCAACGGCAGGTCGAAGCGCGAGATTTCCAGTTCCATGCGCCCCGCTTCCACCTTCGAAAGGTCCAGCACGTCGTTGATCAGCGAGTGCAGGTGGCGCCCCGACACGTGAATGTCCTCCACGTACTCGGCCTGCTTGTCATTCAATTCCCCGAACATCCGCTCCTTCAGGACCTCGGAGAATCCAATGATCGCGTTCAGCGGCGTCCTCAGCTCATGCGACATGCTGGCGAGAAACTCGGATTTGTGGCGGTTCGCGGCCTCCAGCTCGCTGTAAAGGCGCCCGAGCTCTTCGCTCATCCGGTTCAGGTGGGTCGCGAGGGTCCCCAGTTCGTCCTTGTTCGGGACTTCGATGCGCTGGGTAAAATCGCCCGCGCCAATCTGCCGTAACAACTCTTCCATGCGTTGGACCGGATCGATCAGCGACCGGGAGATCGCGTAACCGAGGCCGAGGGCAAGGAGGATGCTGCCCACCTGGAAGCCGAAAACGATGTTTTGCGATGTCAGGTATGCCTCGTGGCTCATCTCGATGCTGGCCACCATTTCCGATTCGGCCTTGTTCACCAGCTCGTTCGTAAGGCGCTCTAGTCGATCGGCGAGTGGGCCGGCCTCCTTGTGCTGAATTTGCTGCCCCTCCGCCACTTTGCCCGAACGGATCAACTCGATGACATGCGTCACGACCCGGATGAACTGCTCGTAATCTTCACGCACGCGCGCAAGAAGTTCCGCCTCGTCCTTGGCCACGAACTGCAGGCGGTCCAGGTCGTAGCCGAACTGGTTGAGCTGGCGCAGCGTCGCTTCCAGCGAACGTTCATCGGACGTGGAAAGGGAGGACGCGACACTATAGAGTTGGCCCGTCGTGTCGTGCTGGAGCTGGCGATACGCCGCAATCTTGCGATGCAGGGTCACCAGATCCTCGGCGCGCTGGTTAACGCCCCTCAGCGACTGGAGGCCCACGGCCCCGACCGCGATCAGGAGAACGACGATTGCAAGGAAAGCTGCAAGGAGTTTTGCGTGGATCCTCAGCGGCACGCGGGCGACCAGGCGCGGAAGCTGGTCGACCAACGGCAAACGGGCGACCAGCCGGGAAAGCCCATCGATCATCGCCCCCTGCCCTCCCGCAGCAGCGACCGGATATCCGTCAGAAACTCCTGCTCATCGAATCGTACGCCCAGGTACTGGACCCTCAGCGTGCCATTTTGATCCACTACCGACGTGAGGAACGTGTGGTCGATGTCGTCGCCAGGCTGCTTCTTGTAGTAGATGCCGTAACGATGAGCTACGTCGCCGATTTGCGCCGGCGTGCCGGTGAGGAACGCCCAGCCGCCGAGATCTGCGCCATGCGCACTGGCATAGCGCTTCAGTACCTCAGGCGTGTCAGCCAAGGGGTCCACGGTAATCGCGGCAAAGAAAACTTTCGGTCCGAAATCGGTTCCCAGACTTTTCTGGATGGAAACCAACTTGGCCGTGAGAAGCGGGCAGGTGTTTCCGCAGCCCGTAAAAATGAAGGTCACCGCGACGACTTTGCCGCGCAGGGCGCCGAGTGAAAGTGGTTTGCCCTCCTGGTTGGTGAGCGTGAAATCGGGAGCGGGACCGATCTTCGACAGCGGCGCAGCCCTGTCGTCTTGGCGGCCCAGCCCCGCGATGGTCCATCCGGACACAACCAGCGCGAGCACGATCATCGCGGCGAATCGCGACGTCTGCGAAACAGCCGCGCTCAAGCTTTCAGTTCCTTTTTGAGTTCGTTCAGGAACCGCCAGTCTGTGCCTTGGGCGATGAGCTTCTTCGGATCGGACTTGATCATCCCGACCTCGTGCAGGCGTAAGGCATGAAAACGCAGCGTGTCTTCGGGATTGGCCGTTCGCCATCTGTCGTAGGGCAATTCAGTTATAAGTGCGAGGGCATACTTGAAGTCTTTGACATAGCCCTTGTCCACCATATACCGGGCAGCCCTGTTGGGGTCGTTCGCGCAGATGTCCGCGGCCTTGAGGTAGGCGCGCAGCACCTTCTTCGTGGCTATGGGGTACTTGCGGACAAACTCCCGATTACCCGCCACCAAGCAGCAGAAGTACTGAGACCAAGGTGGATCGGTAGTGGTATTAAGAATTACCCGCCCGATCTTCTTGGTGCGCAATTCCTGTGGTTGGGGTGGGAAACCTATGAAAGCATCCGCCTTCCCCTCGACAAACAACTGCATTGGGGTCGTCGTTGTCAGCCAGTTGATATCCTTGCGCGGATCCATGCCGACGTAACTCAAAATGGCGGAAATGAAAAGGCGGTCGTCCCCATATTGGGTTGCGGCAACCGTCTTGCCCTTCAAGTCCCGTATGGATTGCACACTGCTATTGGCGAAGAGTTCATAGCAACCGGCATGAATCCCCGCCAAGACAAGAAGTGGCGCGCCGGAATCTATTGCCGGTGGGTACCACACGACCCCTCCCATCGAGAAATCCGCCAGACCTTCCGCAATGATCCCGGGGAGCCATAGCTGCGTGTACGTGCCGACGGGTGCCTCCCAAGGGACATACTCGACTTCGGAAAAGCCTTCGAGACGCAGGAGTCCTTCGGCAAGATATTGGGGCGCCAGACACATCGAGGGTGCATGGATGAGCCGAACCTTCGCGATCTCCGGCGGTGGCTCTGCCCTGGCCGCCCTCAGGTCGTAGCCGAGTAAACCCGCGGAAGCGGTGAGCGCAGCGACACCCTTGACAAACTCCCGCCGGTCCCACGTCCCGCCGCTCCGGACTTCCAGGTCCATCGCGCGATCGATTGCGAGTCTGTCGCTTGCCATTTTGAGCTCCTATGCTTTCAGCTCTTTCTTCAGTTCATTGAGAAACCGCCAATCCGTCCCCTGCGCTATGAGCTTGTTGGGGTCAGATTTGATCATCCCTACTTCGTGCAACCGCAAGGCGTGAAAGCGAAGGGTATCCTCCGGGTTGAAGGTACGCCAGGCGTTGTAGGACACCTCTTTGACCACTTCGAGAGCGATGTCATAGTTGGCCTCGTAACCTTTCTTCACCATGTATCGGGCAGCCCGTTCGGGTTCCCGAGTACAGACGTCGGCGGCTTTGAGAATGGCGCGAACGGCCCGTTTCGTGGCGACGGGATTCTTGCGCACAAATTCCCTGTTACCGGCAACCATGCAGCAGAAATGCTGAGACCAGGGCCGGTCCTGTGCCGTGTTGACGATGACGTGCCCAACTTTTCTCGCGCGAACCTTCTGCGGCTGAGGGGGAAATCCGAGGAACGCGTCGACCTTGCCGTCGACAAAGAACTGCATCGGCCCGTCGAATGTCCCCGTCGCGACCCAGTTGACGT
>Ga0137438_1000280_pt1 | contig 10341 bp, 8 predicted proteins | sample EasRivERMGT157_2_FD_102327 | JGI IMG/M metagenome (GOLD analysis project Ga0137438, IMG submission 102327) | Soil microbial communities from meander-bound floodplain in the East River, Colorado, USA - East River MetaG ERMGT157_2 | ecosystem: Environmental > Terrestrial > Soil > Floodplain ... | reverse complement strand
TCGGGATGGTGGACTCGATCACCTTGACCGGCGCCGTCGATGCGTACCTGACCAACCGGCTCGCGGAGCTCGAGGCGATGTACCGATTCAACGTGGCGCTGGCGCGCCTGTCGCGTGCGATCGGTACGGCGTCCACCAAGGAGTCGCTGTACTCGGGAGGAGGTATCCGATGACGGCGAGATCGATCATGTGGATCGGTGCGGTGGTCGTCGCGCTCTCGGCGGTCGCCACGGCGGGGCCGGCGCCGGCCGAGCAGGTGATCCGCCGCGGCATCGACGACGTCCTGGACGTCTTGCGCGATCCAACCACCAAGCCGGCGGCGGCGCGGGCGCAGCGCATCGCGCGTCTCCGGCAGGTCGCCGACCGATTGTTCGACTGGCCGGAGATGTCGCAGCGGAGCCTCGGACCGACCTGGCGCACGCTCGACGGCTCCCAGCGAAACCGGTTCGCCGACGTGTTCCCCGACCTCCTCGCCGGCGCGTACCTCGACGACCTCGACAAGTTCCGCGGCGACGAACGGGTCACGATCGAGCGCTCGACCGGGTCCGACGACCACGCCGAGGTCCACACGACGGTCGTCACGCACGGTGGCGAGCGCGTGCCGATGGTCTACTGGCTGCACCGCGTCGAGTCGGCGTGGCGAGTCTATGACTTCAGCATCGAGGGTGTCAGCCTGGTCAACCATTACCGCGAGTCGTTCAGCCGCTTCCTCGTGAATCACGACTTCGACGCGCTCATGGAACGGCTGGAGAGCAAGCGGCCGAAACCCACTCGCGCTGCACGGTGAAATCGTGCTGCAGATCCTGGGTTCGGGCACCTGCGATCACGGCCGGTGGATGCGGCCCGGCAGCACGTCGACCGGGATCGGGGAGACGAGCTCGATGCGGTATCCGAGCGAATCGATGGCGACCGGGAACCGCCCGCGGTACTCGACGACGCGGCGATAAAACGTCGGCTGGTCGCCGCGGCGGACGTGGTCCTGGTGGGCGAGCACGAAGCTGGCGAGCCGCACCGCGTGGAAGCCCAGCAAGCGGTGGCAGCCATGGCTCACGCCCCGCGCCAGCGAGGCCAGATTGCCGGTGCCGTGCGTGCGAATCCCCTGGTCCTCGAAGGTGATCTGTCCACGCGCGCGCTCCTCGACCAGGTGCACGAACGCGACGAAGCCGAACGCCGCGCGGTAGCTCGGCCCGAGCTGCTCGCGTGCGAGCACGTAGCCATGGTCGCCGGCGCGCACGAGCTCGCGATCGGGCGTCGTCATGGGCGGCAACCAGCTCGGGCCGACGTACAGATCGCGCCAGATCCGGTGGCCCACGGGCGAGTCCTTCCACACCTTCTCGATGTCGTCGTCGATCTTCTGGTCTTGCCAGCCGCCGATCGTCGTCGGCCAGCGCGCCAGCGGAATGCGGCGCTCGGCATCGGTCGCGTAGACGATCAGCGCCGGGCGGCGCGCGGCGTCCCTCCACTGCGCGGGTCGATCGTACCACACGTCCCCGCGAACGATCTCGACGGACAGCGCCATCGTTGCCGCGTGGTAAGGCGGCAAGGGCGGCAGCGCCACCGCGACCGCCCCGGAGCGGCGCTCGACGAGGAACGCGAGCGTCGAGGCCGAGTCCCGCCAGCCGAGCGCGCGCGCGGTCGCCTCGGTCGCTGGCGATATCAGATCCGGTGCTGCGCCGTCGAGCGGATCGTGGCCGCGCACCCGCCAGGTCGGTTCGGGCTCGAGCGCGCGATCGAGCACGCGGCCATTGCCGGCGCCGGCCGTGCCATCCTCGAGAAGGCCGGTCGCTGCGATCACCCGCGCGCGCAGCACGCGCAGCGCGGTGCGAAAGTCGCGTTCGCGGCTGTCGAGCACCATCGCGTCGACGGTCAGCACGTCGAGCGCGCCGGTCGGCAGGATCATCGCCCCGCGCTGGAACGCCTCGACCGCATTGCGGGTCTGCCACGTGTACGCGCGATCGATGGGCGGAGACGTGGGGAGCGCGTCGCAGATCAGGTGCACCTGCGCGGCCTGCACGGCCGCCAGGTAGGTCTCCTCGACGATGAGCCGATCGACCTGGCGGCGATAGTACGGATCGGTCGCTGCGAGCGCGTCGAGATCCTCGAGCTTCTTGCGACCTCGGTCGTGCTCGAGCTCGGCTCGCAGGTTGCTGACACGCGCGATCCGCGCGGTCGCGACCCCCCTGGTCTCCTCGATGATCCGTCCCGGCATTGCGAGGAGCGCGGAGCCATCGACCGCCTCGTGACAGCGGTGACGGAGGTCGTCCGCGAGCCGCGCGGCGACGACGCTGAACGTCGGCTCGATACCGAACAGCTCGAGATACCGATCGCGGGTGGCGAGCTCTCCATCGATGCCCGCGTCCGCGAATCGCTCCTGCGCGAGCGCCAGGTACGTCGCGCGATAGCTCGGCCCGTCCCCGTCGGCGTCGGGCGCCAGCACCGGCGGGAGCCACGAGTCCTCCAGCTCGATCACCGTCAGCCCGCGCGCGCCGGCGTCGGCGCGACAGACGTCTCCTTCGTGACGGCCATCGCGCCAGATCGGAACCGCCTCGCACGGCTCCACGATGCTGTGAGCTGTGCCCGGGACGGTGCCCAGAGCCGTGAAGCCCGCAACGATGAACCACGCACGCACGCTCGATCGAAGTAGCAGTGGCCATGCCACGGGCTCGTCTCGATCAACGGTGTGGAGAAGCCCGATCGCCAGGTATGCGGCGGTGGATCGCGAACGATTTGCATTCGCAGGGTGCGTGGATGCAGGATGTGCACCGCCTGTCCGTTCAAAGACTGCATCTGTATGGTCGGCACACAATTTGTAAGAGGTTCAGATCAACCATGTCGCTGTCGAACCAGGCGCAGTCTCACCCGCACACGATCGGCGAGCTGTGCGTGGGAGCAGATTGGGCCTGCGCCCACGGCGACCTCTCTGCGCTGCAGTACATCGCGCAACAGCTGGCTGCGTACGCCAGCGAGCCCCTGCACTGCGCGTTGATGGAGCTCGTCGATACGTGCGCCGGCGATCCCGATCGCGCCGTGGTCCTGTGGTACGGGCTGAAGGACCGAGTGTACCAGGACGACCGGTCCGCCTCGGCAGCTCCTCGAGACGCCTGAACGCGGTGCATGCGCTGCGTCAACCAGCCGCCTTCACTGGCGCACGGCATGCAGTAACCTGACGGTATGAGCTCCACAAGTCATGACGAGATCGTGAACCTGATCGGCGATGTCGACGAGATCCTCGTGGAGCGGCTGGTGGCGACCGGCGCATCGCTCGACGAGATCAGCCAGGCCTGGGGCGAGCTCGAGGGCGACGGCGGAATCGCAGAATACCGGGCCCTCGCGCCCTCGCCGCGGGTCGCCGAGGTCCGCGCGATCCTGGAGGAGGTGCGCGACGACGTCGACGACGAATACGACGAGCATCCCGGCGGACACACGGCCTGAAGAGGCCGGTTACTCGCGATGCGTGCGATGGTGCTCGAGCCCCCGCGCCTGCGGCGCGAGCCGCGTCGATGGCGCCGGCCGCACCAGCCGATGACATTCGGCTCGCGGCGCGTCGCCACGCGGTTGGAATGTGGCGTGCAGCATCCTCGGGTATGAGAGACCCTGGCGTGCACAACAGGCGGGCGCTCGTGTTCCTGACGGTGGTCGCGAGCGCAGGCTGCCAACCTTCGGTTGCCAGCGAACGCGATGATCCTCCACGCGAGCCACCGGAACGGCTCACCTTGAAGAGCGCTCCCACGGTCCGCTATCACATGCGCGGACATCTCGGTGACCTGCGCGAGATCGAGCGAATGCTGGTCCACGGCCACCTCGCCGACGCCAAGGCCCTGGCGTTCAGGCTCACCAGGCGCGAAGCCGATCCGGGCATGGCACCGCTGGCAGCCGATGCGCGGCAGGCCGTCGAGATCGCGCGTGGGCTTGCGGCTGCCCGAAGCATCGACGAGGCGCTGCGCTACGAGGCGCGCGTGGCCGAAACCTGCGCGGAGTGCCACCTCCACGCGCAAAAGCTGCCGGTGTTCCCGCCGCCAGCGGTGGTGCCGCCCGAGCTCCCGACGCCCCCCGCCCGGATGGCGCGCCATCAGTGGGCCGCCGACCGGCTGTGGGAGGGTATGGTCGGCGCCGACGAAGACCGCTGGCGCGTCGGTCTCGACGTGCTCTCGCGGACGCCCCTGCCGTTCTCGCCGCTGACCGATGCGCCGGCGCTCGCGGACAACCTCCAGGAGCGCGCGCGCGAAGCGCTCGCAGCCCGCGCCACCGACTCGCTCGAGAAGCGCGCGACGGCCTACGGCGAGATCCTGGTCACCTGCGCCGCGTGTCACACCACGCTCGGCAAGGCCGCCGCGCGCTGATCGCGGCGCATGGCCGCTCGACGCAGCCGGCACGGCGAACGCGCACGAACGAGGTCAAGGCCGCGCGTGCAGCCAGCGGATCACTCGCGCTTTCTGCGGCACAGCACCGCCCAGCCGATCGCATCTCGCTGTTCGACGCCGTCGAGCACACGACTCAACCCGTACAACACCAGCGAGCCCGCAGCGGACAATGGCAGTAACATGAGATGCTGAACTTGTTCGGTGGTGCGCCCGTCGAGGCGCTCGGAGATCGCTTCGCAGGCGAGACTGATTCCATGAGACGCCATCACGCTGACCACGCCACCGAGCCGGCGCACGACCACGATCTCGAAGCCGTGCTTCTCGAGCAGGTAGCGCAAGCCATATTCCGTGTACCTGTAAAAATCGTATGGCTCGGAATGCGTGTACATTGTCATCGGCACGGTGAAGAACACCGAGCCACCCGGCTTCACGACACGATGGATCTCCGCGAGGCAGCGGCCTGGCTCGGGCAGGTGTTCGAGAACCTCGGTGCACAGCGCCGAGTCGAAGCTGCTGTCGCGGAACGGCATCTGGGTAACATCGGCCACCACGGGTGGGCGCTTTGCCAGGCTCCATTCGATACCGAAGTACTGCTTGCAGGCGAGGAACTCTCGATACTGCTGCGATCCGCAACCGACGTCCAGCAGCTTCCCCTCGAGCTGACTCCCGAACTCGCGGATGGCATCGCGCAAGATCTTTCGCGGGATGAACAAGTAGGTCCGAAGCAGCAGGTCGAGGTCCCAGCTGCGGGCGAGGGCCTTTGTTTGCGCTACGACATGCGTGCGAAGCTGCGGCCACGTGGTGATCGATGTCAGCTGCGCGGCCAGTCTGTCGCGTATCGACGAGAGCCGCCCGCCGCGCGCGATCGGGCCCGACGCAGGCACCTCCGGGTGGACATGGTCTCGATCCCGGATCCGGCGCACCTCCTCGATCGAGAGCTCTGGGTATACGTTCATATGATCGTCGCCATCGGCCACGCTCCGCGGATGTAGCTTGAACATGCGGCTCGGCGGCGCCCCATTCCTCCAACGTCCGACCGGCAGCGCGAGAGTATAAACCAGCCAGCGACATACCGCCGGGTGGTCGTGTCGCAATCGTGTATCACGGCTGGCGGAGACCGATGCTGAGGCGGCCCCCGCAGCCATAACCAAACAGAGCCGCACACACGCAATTTCTGCGCAGCGCATCGGAATGGGCGCATTGTTAGCGCAATCTGCTCGTACCACTGTCGGCCAGATCGCCCACCGCGGGCGATCGGGGCACGGGGACTCCCGACAGAGGGCGACCTCACACACACGCGGCATGTCGCTTGCCTGCAACGATTTGTCGAAATACCCACGCGATCTATTAGGGATCCATGGCGTGGGGTACAATCAGGACCAGCTGTTCGATGTTCGATGCCCTGGGCTTCGCGGCAGGCTCGACCACATGTACTTCCCCGACGCCAGCCACCCGCTCACGGAGCTCGCGACGCGGCGCGAGCTCACCAACGTGGCCTCTGTCCGGCTCACGAAGCAACTCGGCTAGCGTGCAATGTCGGTCGGGAGGCAAGCAGCGCACGGTGTGGCCTGGTACATGGGGCTGGGCGTGTCCACCCGGGTACTCGGGTTGGTTGGCTCACTGATCCTCGCACGCTGGATCGTGCCTCAGGACTACGGCCCGGTGATCACGGCCTCGATCGTCGTGCTGACTGCCAACGCAGTCACCAGCTTCGCATTCGGTCAGTATCTGATCGCCAAGTGCTCTCCGGCGGACGTCGCCATGCAAGCGGCGGTCATCCACCTCGGGCTGGGAGTCGGCGCGGCGGTCATGGTGTATGGGCTGCGCGGGGCCGTCGGCGATCTGCTCGGAGCGCCGGAGATGGCTCGGTACGTGCTCGGCTACGCGCTGGCCTTCCTGATCATCGACCGCGCGCGCTACGTCCCCGAGCGCCTGCTGATGCGTGCGCTGCGATTCCGCGTACTGGCCACGATCAACGGGATCGGCGAGATCGCGTTGACCAGCACCGCGCTCGCCACGGTACCGGTGTGGGGCCCGTACGCCCTCGTGGCCGGCGCGCTCGCCCGCTCGCTGGTCACCGCCGTGCTGTTTGTCTCCGTTGCTCCGCGCGCCGAGTGGCTGGTGCGCGTCCGATTGCGTATGGCCGACATCCGCGAGCTGGTCTCGTACGGGCTGCCCATCATGGTCGCCATCATCACCGACAACGCCACCACGAAATGGGACAATCTGATCATATCCAGGCTGTTCAATGCCAGCGTGATGGCGAACTATAACTTCGCCTATAACCTCGCTGACATGCCGCTGAGCAACGTCGCCGAGCACATCGGTGAAGTGCTAATGCCTTCGTTCTCGCGCATCCCGGATGCACAGCGCCGAGTCGCCGTGGTGACCGCCGCCAAGCTCATGAGCCTCATCGTCGCCCCGCTCGGCTTCGGGCTCGGCGCGGTTGCCCCCACGATGGTAGCGGCGCTGTTCAATGAGAAGTGGGCGGCGACCGCCCCGATGCTCACGATCCTCGGTGTGATGATGGTGTTCCGCCCGATGACGTGGTCCGCACTGGCGTACGCGCAGGCAGTACAGCGAACCCATATCGTCATGGTATCAAGCTTCGTGCGTGTCATCGTGGTGCTGTCGCTGGTGGCAGTATTCGGCGCGCTCGGCGGCCCTAACTGGGCATGCATCGGTGCCGGGGCAGGCTTTGCATTCCATAGCTTGCTCACCATTGTCGTCGCCGGTCGCGCGACCGACCTGCCGGTCGCCGCGTACCTGCTCGGCGTCGCCCGACCGCTGTTGCCGTGTGGGGTGATGTTTGTGAGTGTCGTCGCGATCCAGCGTACGCTTGGCGCGGCGCGCGTGCCCCTCCTGGCCTCGCTCAGCGTGCAGGTCATCTCGGGCGCGCTGATCTACATCGCCGCCGCGCTCGTGGTCATGCGCTCCAGCGTCAACGAGCTGCTCCAGCTCTCTCGTTGGAGGGGCGATGGCACCGACGACAAGTAGCACTCGACGATCTTGCCTCGCGTGCACCGCTGTCGAGATCGCGCATGGGCTTGCGGCTGCCCGCAGCATCAACGAGGCGCTTCGCTACGAGGCGCGCGTGCGTTTCCCCTGATGCGGCGACGGGCCGCGGACGCCTGCCCGCGAGCGTCCTTCGGATGATGAACTACGGCTCCACGATCAACCAGTCCTCGTGCCACATCAGATGCACGCAGTGTATGCGGGATCCTGGCGCGATGAAGTAGCCGCGTGATGGCTCCAGCGATGCCGACTTGCAGCGGTGCGCCGGTCTCCGAGTTCTGGCCGATCCCGCCGGAGCCCGGCGAGCGTGACCTGCACGATCCGGGATTCACTGCATCAGGCCGAACAGCGCGGGCAGCCAGCTGAATAGCGCGCTGCCGACGGCCGGGAGTTGAGTGGCGACCACGCTCAGCATCGGCAAGAGCCCGAACAGCGCGATCCTGATGATGAACGCGCGGTTCCAGGTGACCTTACCTGCGTCGAGCTTGCGGATCCGCGCCAGCACCTCGCTGTTCTCCATGCCGGCCATGACCCAGATCGTGCCGACCACCATCGCCACGACGGAGCTCTGGATCACGAACAGCAGCATGGGCTGGCGCTCGAACGGGTAGGAGCTCAGCCCGACGAGCAACAGCACCATCGTCACGGTGGCGCTGGTCGCCAGGCGCCGCAGCCGATCCAGCACTTCGTGGAAGAACACGGTGCTCTGCGCTGCCACGAGCTCCTCCGCGAGCCGTAGCCACACCTGGAGCTCGTCGTCGGCGGCGCGCTGGTACAGCTCCGCCGTCGGCAGCTCGCGCGGATGACCGGCGGCGAGCTCGCATAGCTTCGCGGTGGTGGCGGTCAGCTTGTCGTTCGTGACCGCGCCATCCCACCTCGACGCCAGCACGCGCGCCAGCGTCTCCGCGACCTCGTGCAGCAGCGCCTGCGACCTGCCGTTCGTGCCGGCGGAATCGCACCCGGCCGCGTGCGCGAGCTCGCGGCCCAGTTCGCCCTGGATGTCCGATGCCCTGCGCATCGCCGCGTCCAGCTCGGCTTGCCGCTCGCCGTCGAACCGCGGCCTGATCGCCGGATACTGGCTGCTCAGCAGCCGAAGCTGCTGGAGCGCGCGAGCTCTCTCGGGGAGCGGCGCGGGCTTCACGAAGATGTCGCTCATCTTGTGCGCGGCGCGCCCCGGTAGGCGGCTGAACGCCTCGACGCCGGGCAGGTTTGCGTGGCGGCGCAGATAGCTGCGTAGCCGGTGCCAGCCGAGCATGAACGGGACGTACGAGGCGAGCCCAAGGATCAACGCGGCCAGCGCCGCGAGCGCCAGCGGCCAGTTCCATACCCAGCCCTCCAGCGTGGTCATGGCGGACGGGATCCTGGCGACCAGCCACACGACGACGGCCGCCGATGCCATCACCGCACCGATCCAGCGCCCGCCGCTGAAGTCGAGGATCGTCGCGAGCATGTGCTCGCGCAGCGGTTCCATGCCCGCCACTGCCGGATGGCCGCACGTCGCCACGGGGTCGGAAACCCGGGGCGCCACTGCCGGATGGCCGCACGTCGCCACGGGGTCGGAAACCCGGGGCCCCACGCGGTCGCGGTCGCGGATGCGCGCCAGCTGCGCCCGCGCTGCGAAGAACACCGCCGCCGCGAACAGACACGCAGGCAACAGCGGCGACAGCCCGCTCGATGCGTTGATGGCGCGCTCGCGCAGCGTGATCCAGGTCTCCGGCGCGAATACGAGGCCGCGCACTTGATCGAGCAGCGGGACGACCACGATCACGATCGAGCTCCAGATCGCATAGCGCAGCCGTAGTCCACACCAGGCGGCACCGGACAGCTTCGCGGCGAGCGCCGTCGCGAACGGCGTGACTACCACGTCCGCGCACGCCGCGGCGAGCGCGAGGCAGGTCACGATGACCACGGCCCCGAGCAGCGACTCGCGACCCACGGCGCACAGCGCCTCCAACAGCGACCTCTTGGACAGCTCTTGTTGCATGAGGTGACCGGCGAGCCTGAACCATGCCGCCACCGCGAACGCGCAGGTCACCGGCACCAGCGCGAGCAACGAGAACAGCGCGTGCTCGACAGCCTTGCCGGGGCCCCCCACCCCAAGCTGTCGCTCGCGATAGGTCGACGGACACTGCGGTAGTATGAGGACGGCGAACCGCGAGCGCGGCGCGTGGCGTCCAAACCAGTAGCCAGCAGCCACGACCATGCATGCGAGCAAGATCGCGAGGAATGCCCACCTCCACTGCCCCGGCGTGACCATCGTCCCCTTGCTCATTGACAGCTCGTTCTTGCAGTTCTTGGGGTCTCCTGGCTTCCTCGGATGACACCTCACGTAGTCACTGTCGAGCACCGCCACCGGCCACAGCATGCCATTGCCCGTCGCCGACACCCAGACCGGCATCTCGTTCCCGTTCGGGGGTTGCTGTTTCCCGTCAAGCGGCGGCACGGTCTCCACGATCTCGTGTTTGCTGTCCTCGAGCAGCCGGAGCGCCGCGTTGTAGACGCCCTGCGCCGGGCTGTCGCCGAACGGTGCGATCGTGCCGCGCACGAACGACGGTGTCCACGCGCCATTCTGCGGGAATAGCGGGTAGGGAGACACGATCAGGCTGCCATTCATCTCCTCGCGGACGTCCGGGTGTGCGAACAGCACGTCGGTCTCGATCGTGAACAGGCGTACGTTGGGGCAGTAGCGGCGCGCCTCGCGTGCCAGGAACAGCCGGTCGATGATGTCGGTGCCGATGACGCCGAGGAAGCGCAGATCGCTGCGGCACATCGCCTTGAGCGAGCCGGTAAACACCAGCTCGTCGGAGAACTGGGTCTTGTCGGAGAACGCCGGCACTGCTTCCATCGGCTCGTCGCTGTCGCTCAGCGAGAGGTTCAGCATGCGCCGCGGATCTTCGATCGTCGACTGGGTCTCGGGTAGGTTGTGTCTGCGACTGCGCTCGTAGATGCTGCGCAGGTGCGCGAC
>Ga0137438_1000279_pt1 | contig 10346 bp, 8 predicted proteins | sample EasRivERMGT157_2_FD_102327 | JGI IMG/M metagenome (GOLD analysis project Ga0137438, IMG submission 102327) | Soil microbial communities from meander-bound floodplain in the East River, Colorado, USA - East River MetaG ERMGT157_2 | ecosystem: Environmental > Terrestrial > Soil > Floodplain ... | reverse complement strand
GCATCTCCATCGCGATGTACGCGCAGCCGTCGACGTGGGTCCCGAAGTCGAAGATCTGGACGATGCCGGGGTCCGCGATCGCGGTCGCCGCGCGGGCCTCGTTGAAGAACCGCAACACGATGTCCGGCCGCGCCGTGAACATCGGGTGGAGCAGCTTGATCGCCGCCCGCCGGCCCAGCATCGCGTGCTCGGCGAGCCACACGCTCCCCATGCCGCCCGCGCCGATCTGCTGTAGCACCCGATACGCACCGATCTGCGTGCCCGGTACCATCGGCATAGTCTAGGAATTGCGGCCCGTTCCCGTCAAGCTCGGCCGGGGCTCACGTGCCGCGAGCCGACCTGTCGCCCGACGCCGGGCGATCGAGATCGATGCGCGCGCTGGTCGCCGATTCGAGCCGATGTGCGATGTCCGAGGCGGATGGCAGCTCGAGGCTGGGCACATCCCACAACCGGATCGTGCCGTCGGACGAGCCGGTCACCAGGCGATCGGCGGTCCGCCACGCGACCCGGACCACCGCCGCGGTGTGACCGCGCAGCACGCGATGGCGCCGCGCCGCCAGATCCCAGACCCGGACGGTCTTGTCGTAGCACGCCGAGGCGAGGTTCTGGCCGTCGGGCGAGAACGCGACGTCGAACACCAGGTCGGCGTGGCCGCGCAGGATGTCGAGCAAGGCTCCGGACTCGGCGTCCCACAGCCGCACCGTGCGATCGCCCAGCCCGCTGGCGACCCGGCGGCCGTCGGGCGACACCGCGACGCGGCCGGCCGGGTAGCCACCCGTCGGCAGCTCGGTGACCCGATCGCCGTCGAGGATCGCGAGGCTATTGTCGCAGCGATGCATCATGAGGCGGTCCCTGACCGGCTCGAACTCGGCGTACTCGATGCACCACACCCCGCCCTTGCCGAGCTTGCGCGCCCGGCCCTGGGCGTCCACCAGGTATGTCAGATCGCCGGCCTGGGCGGCGATCCGGCCGTCGCGCGCGACCGCGAACCCGCGGATCGGCGTGGCGCTCTCGATGATGATGCTGCCCGCCCCGGTCGTGGTGTCCCAGCGCCGGAGCGTCCCGTCGGACGACGACGAGTACAGCGCGCTGCCGTCGCGCGTGAGCTCGACGTGGGTGATGAGGCCGCGGTGGCCGCGCAGCACGAGCGAGGGCGCGTGGCGGCTGCGCAGCTCCATCGACCCGTCGGCGTTGGGGATCACGACGTGCTCGCCGTCGAGCGACGGCGCGCCGTAGCCCAGGTTATGCGACTCGTTGCCCCACGCGAACAGCGCCTCGCGCTGGCCGGTGGTGAGATCCCAGCGCGCGACCGCCGTGCTGGTGCGCGCCATCGCTTCGTCTCCGTCGAGCCGCATCTCGACGATCGGCGCGCCCTCGACGTAGGTCGTCGCGCTCGGCGGATCGAGGCTCCACACCCGCGTGCTGCCGTCGAGGCTCGACGTCGCGACGCTGCGCTCGTCGGCGGAGAACCGCGCGCGGATGACATCGTCGTCGTGACCGCGCAGCACGACCGCGGTCCGGTTGGACAGCCGCCACACCCGCGCGGTCGCGTCGTCGCTCGCCGACAAAAGCTGCGCGCCGTCGCGGGTGAACGCCAGCGTGTAGATCGTATCGCTGTGGCCGCGCAGCTCGCTCACCGCGCCGGTCGCGCCGTCGACCAGCAGGATCTCGGGGATCGTGCCGCCGATCGCGAGCGTCCGGCCGTCGGGCGACCACTCGACCGTGTAGAGCTGCCCCTGGTAATGCACCAGCTCGCGCAGCGGGCCCCCGGCGAACGGCACGGTCCAGATCGTGGTGCCGTCGTGCACCAGCACGGTGTCGCCGCGCGGCGAGATCGCGATCCGCTCGATCGCCTTGTCGGTGCGCGCCAGCATGCGCACGCCGCCGTCCTTGCCGTGCTCGGGCACCGCGACCTCGTTGGCCGCGGTCGTCATCACGATGTGCGACCAGTCATCGCCGGCGACCGCGAACTTGAGCCCCGAGGTCGGGCACAGCACCTCCGGGGTGCCGCCGTCGAGCGAGACCAGCTGCGGCGCGCTCGACTTGCGCTCGATCAGGAGCCGGCCATCGGGCGACAGCCGCAGCCGCGTGATCATCCGGCCGCCGTCGACCAGCAGGCGCGGGGCGCCGCCGCGCAGCTGCCACACCACGACCTCGCCGAGCGTCCCGCCGGTGATCGCGAGCTCGCCGTCGGGCGATAGCACCAGCGCCTCGGGCGCCGACGGCGCGCGGCCGAGCTCGGTCTCGAACCCGGTGCGCACGTCGTACGCGCGGACCACGCCGTCGCGGACCGCGGCGACCAGGGTCGTGCCGTCGGGGGTGAACTGCGCGTCGACCACCCAGTCGCCGGGGCGGAACACGTGGCGCGCGACGCCGAGCGCGAGCGCCTCGTCGACCACGTCGACGACCTTGCCGCGCTCGTCGGGGCCGACGTCGTAGGTCTTGAGCCACGCCAGCGCCGCGGTCGGATCCTTGGGCAGCGAGGTCTCGGCCTGGAGCAGCACCAGCTCGCGCTTGCGCTTCTCGGCGCTGGTCAGCGCGTCCTCGGCGCGGCCGCGCTGGCTGCGCGCGATGTTGCGCTCGGCGACCACCCGGCGGACCGACTCGACGCCGACCGTGGCGAGCACGAGGGCGCTCGCGACCACCACCGCCACGATCCCGCGGTGGCGCGCCAGCTTCTTGCGGAGCAGCGCCCACGTCGAGTACGAGTGCGCGGAGACCAGCTTGCCGGTGGTGAACCGGCGCAGATCCTCGGCGAGCGCGATCGCGTTGGGGTAGCGGGCGGCGGGATCGCGCGCCATCGCCTTGCGGACGATCGTCGCGAGCTCGCCGGGCACGGCCGGCACCACCATCGTCAGCGGGCGAGGTGGACCGGCGATCACGCGATCGAGCACGGCCTGTGGGGTGGAATCCGCGTGCGGAGGCGAGCCTGCGAGCATCTCGTACAGCACCGCGCCGAGCGCATAGACATCGGCGCGCTCGTCCACGACATCGCCGCGCGCCTGCTCCGGTGACATGTAGGCGGGTGTGCCCACGACCTTGCCGGACACGGTCGAGACCCCGGAGCCGGCCGCGGTCAACAGCTCCTCGGTCGGCTCGGGCACGTCGCGCTTGCGATCGCGGGCGAGCCCCCAGTCGACGACGATGGTCTCGCCGAACGATCCGACGATCACGTTCGACGGCTTGAGATCGCGGTGGATCACCTCCTCGCTGTGGGCGTAGCCGACGGCGTCGGCGACGGCGATCACGTGGGGCAGAAGGCCGAGCCGCTCGCGCAGCGTGGCGCCCTCGACGATCAGCTCCTTCAGCGTGCGGCCCTCGACGAGCTTCATCACGTAGTACGGATCGCCGTTCGGCCACCGGCCGGCCTCGTGGACCGGGACGATCCCGGGGTGCTCGAGCCGCGCGGTGATCATCGCCTCGCGCAGGAACCGCGCCTCGTTCGACGGATCGTGGCGCAGCAGCTCCTTGACGGCGACCGTGCGGCGCAGCCGGCGATCGACCGCGCGCACCACTCGCCCCAGCCCGCCGCGGGCGTGCTCGCTCACCGGTTCGTAGCGCTCGGGATCGTCGGCGGCCAGGCTCTCGACCTCGGCGGCAGTCGGCGCGAGCCGGGCCGACTCGAGGGTCGCCGGCGCGGTCTCCGACCGGGGAGCCAGCGTCGCGGTATGGTCAGGCATGGGCGGTGGAGGCATCGCGTGACCGGGCTGGAGAGGGGTAAACCTCTCCCGTCATGTCCAGATTCCCATGATTCGGGCTCGGTTGACGTCGAGTTTTTCGATTCGGGCGGCGGGTGCGCTGGCCCAGGGCCTGCCAAGACACCGCCGGACGAATCCAGTTGCAATCGAACCGCCGGCCGGGATCAGGCCGGTGCGTGGGCCATGCTAGGTTTCGTTGTGCTGCTTGCCGATGCTCCGCTCACGCTTCGAGAGTTCGTGACGGGCGAACCGGTACCGCTGGCGACGATCTTCCGCGAGGTCATGTCGCTCCTGGCGAGCCGTGACGACTCCGTCGTGTTCGGCGCTCACGCAGTCAACGCGTATTGCGAGCCCGAACGGATGACGGCGTGTATCGACGTGCTGTCCACCAACGCCGCTCGGCTTGCCGACGACGTTCGAGGCGTCATTTCGGATCGGTTCCGGATCGCTGCGCGTGTTCGTGAGGTCGTCCCTGGGGGATTCCGCGTCTACCAGCTCCGCAAACCAAAGAACCGACCCCTCGTGGATGTCCATCAGGTTCCACAGCTACCCCCGTTCCGCGAGATCGGACGCATCCGGGTGGCAGAGCCTGCGGAGCTCGCAGCCATGAAAGCGATCGCCATCGCAGCCCGCAAGGGTCAAGAGAAGGGCCTCTCGGACCGACTCGACCTGCACCGCTTGCTGCGCGCATTTCCCGACCTCCGCGCCGAGACCGGGCCGGTTCCCGCGCGCCTCATGGCGCTCGGCGCGGATGTCGCAGCGATCGCGGCGTGGCGCGAGGTTGTACAAGCGCCGCTCGAGGTCGATGATGATGACAGCGACGGCGACGATTGAAAGTAGAAAGTAGATCGGATTGGCCGGGATGGACCATCGACGCTTGATCACGATCGAGCCGGGCAAGCGCGGGGGTAGGCCGTGCATCCGCAGCCTGCGAATCACCGTCTGCGACGTGCTCGACTACCTTGCATCCGGTATGTCCGAGGAAGAGATTCTCGCGGACTTCCCCGATCTGAATCGCGACGACATTCGCGCATGTCTTGCGTTCGCCGCGGATCGCGAGCGCAGCTTCGTTTCCACTCCCGACTGAGTCTCGTACCGACTCTCGCCTTCGCATCTGCAAATGATGCCCTATCAAGAGAACACGTCGGCGCTCGTCTTGGCCACCAGAGCGTTGTCGAACCACCGGTCGAGCACCTCGATGCTCGTGCACGCCGCGATCTGCGCGCGTGCGTCCTCGGTGAGATCGAACCCTCTGCTCACGAGGAGGCGAAGCAGCGCGGTCCGCTTGCCCTCGGCGAGGCCAGACCGGTGCCCCTCCTGGTGCGCCACTGTGAGCGCGCCCCGCGCATCCTGCTCGGCCATCTTCGCCCGCTCGTAGGCTTCCCATTCAGCGGACGAGAAGCTCGCCGTCCGTGCAACCTCGAGCGCGCCACGAAACGGCTCCTCGGCCAGCGCCAGCGGGACCGCGCTCAGGTTCATCGCTTCCCGGAAGAAGTAGGCCCAGCGGTCGACCAGTGTCTTGGGTGCATCGCCCGCCGCGTACTTGGGCAGCTCCAGGAACGCATACTGCACCTGCGGCAGCCCGCGTTCCCCGCTGTGCTGCTCCTGCATCCGCCACCGGCTCAGCATCGGGACCTTGAACCGGCCGCGCTCATCGTGCTCCTGCTCCTGCCACAGGTTGAAGTTGCAGATCGTCACCCCCACCACGTCGCACAGCACCGGGTACTCGTCGGCGTTGTGCAGCTGCATCACGTAGGCCTTGCTGGCGTTGTAGACCACCCGCTTCTCGAAGCCCTCGACCTTGAGCACCTGCATCTCCACCACGAACCGACGGCCCGTCGCGTCGGTGCATTTCACATCGACGATCGAGAGCTTGAGCTCGGCCACATCGACGTGCTGGTCCCCGCTCAGGTGCTGGACCTCCAGGATCCGGCGGTCGCCCTCGAGCTCCAGCAGGTGGTTGAGCAACGCCACCAGCAACGGCTTGCGCGCCTCTGCCCCGAAGATCCGCTTGAACACGAAGTCGGTCTTGGGATCGGCGAAGACGGGGTGCACCGAGACTTTCTACGCCTTCGGTAGGCTGTGGGCAACCAGGCGTCGGGGCGTCGAGCGCCGCGTCAGGCGTCGGGGGCCGGGTCGGCCAGGGGCGCGAGCAGATCGTCGAGGTCGCGCTCGGTGAGCTTGCCGCCGCGCCGCGACTCGGGCTCGAGGATCGCGTCGGCCAGGTCGCGCTTGTGGCGCTGCAGGCCGAGCATGCGCTCCTCGACCGAGCCGGCGATGATGAGGTCGTGGACGAACACCGGCTTGGTCTGGCCGATCCGGTGCGCGCGATCGGTCGCCTGGGCCTGCGCCGCGGGGTTCCACCACGGATCGTAGTGGATCACGGTGTCGGCGCCGACCAGGTTCAGGCCGGCGCCGCCGGCCTTGAGCGAGATCAGGAACACGTCGGCGCGGCCGGTCTGGAACGCGTCGATCGGCTTCTGGCGGTCCGGCGTGCTGCCGGTCAGCGTGACGTGGCCGATGCCGCGGGCGAGCAGGCCCTCGCTGATGAGCCCGAGCATGCGGGCGAACTGCGAGAACACCAGGATCCGGCGGCCGTCGCCGAGCTGGTGGCCGACCAGCTCGAGGAACACGTCGAGCTTGGCGCTGCCGGTGACGTCGCGCGCGGCGCCGCACGACACCAGCCGCGGATCGCAGCACACCTGGCGCAGCTTGAGCAGCGCGTCGAGGATCGCGATCGTCGAGCCGGCCAGGCCGCGGGTCTTGATCTGGCGGCGGACGTCGGCGTGCGCGGCGACCCGGATCGACTCGTAGAGCTCGCGCTGGGCGCCGGACAGCTCGACCGCGCGGACCAGGTGGGTCTTGGCCGGCAGCTCGGGCGCGACCGCGTCCTTGGTGCGGCGCAGGATGTACGGCCGCACCCGATCGCGCAGCGCCTCGACGCGGAGCTTGTCGCCGCGCGCCTCGATCGGCTCGCGAAACCCGATCGTGAAGTCCTCGCGGCTGCCCAAGAGGCCCGGCATCAGGAAGTCGAACAGCGACCACAGCTCGCCGAGGTGGTTCTCGATCGGCGTGCCCGACAGGCAGACGCGGTGGCGCGCGACGAGCCGGCGCACCGCCTCGGCGACCTGCGCGCCGTCGTTCTTGATCGCGTGGGCCTCGTCGAGCACGAGCAGGTGGAGCGGGATGGCCGCGAGGTGGTCGCGGTCGCGCGCGACCAGCGGGTACGTGGTGATCACGACGTCGTGGCCGGCGAGCGTCGCGCGCCGCGCGGCGCGATCGGGGCCGTGATAGATCGCGACCCGCAGCGACGGGGCGAACCGCGCGAGCTCGCGCTGCCAGTTGCCGACCAGGCTGGTCAACGTGACGATCATCGCGGGGCGATCGAGCCGGCCGTGCTGCTTCTCGATCAGCACGTGGGCGATGGTCTGCAGCGTCTTGCCGAGGCCCATGTCGTCGGCGAGCACCCCGCCGGCGTCGTGCTCGCGCAGGTGCTGCAGCCACGCGACGCCGTCGCGCTGGTACGGGCGCAGCTCGGCGCGCAGCTCGGGCGGCGGCGGCGCGGCCTGGGTCACCCGGCGCGGCCCCATCGCCATCGCGAAGGCCTGATCGCGGATCCGGGTGTCGCCGACCCAGCGCAGCGGGCGCTCGGCGTCGTGCAGCGCCCCGCACAGCTCGGCGATCAGCGGCGCGCGGATCGCCGGGGCGCGCAGCTTGTGACCGTCGCGGTACAGCTCGAGCAGCACCTTGGCGAGCATGCGCAGCCGGGTCGGCGGCACCGGTAGCCAGTGCTTGTCGTCGACGCGGACCGCGACGCAGCGCCGGGCCGGCCGCATCAGCGACGTCAGATCGCCCGCGCTGTCGAGCAGGTCGAGCAGCGCCGGCAAGAGGTCGATGCGCCGGCCGTCGACCTCGACGCCGAGCTCGAGGCCGAACCAGTCGGGGCGCTTGTCGTCGGGGCCGGCCGCGGCGTACAGCGGCGCGTCGTTGCCGATGGTCTGCCACGGGTACTCGGGATCGATGTCGATCCGCCAGCCCAGGTTCTTCAGCTGCGGCACCGCGTAGGCGCCGAACGCGCACAGCGCGTGGACGTCGCCGTCGGTCGCGACGATGTAGTCGACGCCCGCACCCGGGCTCACCGCGCAGTCGTCGAGCTGCGTGAGCTCGAGCACGCCGAAGCTCTCGAGCACCCGGCAGGCCTGGGCCTCGGCGTCGCGGTCGCGCGCGCCGGCGGTGACCATCGACCGCGGATCGCCCGCGCGGACCCGGCGCCCGCCGTACTCGAAGTCGAGCCGCAGCATCGCCGTGCGCACCTCGTCGCCCCGCCGGCTGCCGTCGTCGACGAACAGCGTGTCGGCGAACAGCCGCAGGCACGGGGTGCAGCGCGCAGGCGCCGCCGCGCGTGACGGAGCCGCGGGGAGTGGTGCCCCCGACGGCCCGTCCGGCGGCCCTTCCGGCGGCCCTTCCGGCGGGGCGGAGCTCCCCCGTGGGATCAACATCGAAGGTCTACCCTGCCGAGCGCCGCGATCGGCGTCCAGTTTTCGGGCACTGCGCGGTACTGATCGGATGGATCGTGGCGATCCGGACTCGTCGATTGTGGTCCGGAAGGCTTGCCAACGACCCATCCTGCGGCATGCGGCCGTCGTTCCGCCGCCCGCGACCCTGCGGCGCGTCACCGGGGTGCACACTCCCGCTCCCTCGCGCGCATCGCGTGCTACGCCGTTGGCCATGAAATATCGACCGCTCGGAACCACAGGAGTGTTCGTCTCGGAGCTGTGCCTCGGCACGATGACGTTCGGCGGCAAGGACTTCTGGGCCGTGGTCGGCACCCAGGGCCAGGGCGATGCCGACGAGCTCGTGGGCGCCGCGCTCGACGCCGGGATCAACTTCATCGACACCGCCGACATCTACTCGTTCGGCGAGTCCGAGACGCTGCTCGGCAAGGCGCTGGCCGGCAAGCGCGACAAGGTCGTGCTCGCGACCAAGGTCCGCGGCCGGATGAGCCCGTCGCCCAACGACGTCGGGCTGTCGCGCGCGCACATCATGGCCGGCGTCGAGGCGAGCCTGCGCCGGCTCGGCACCGACTGGATCGATCTCTACCAGATCCACGGCTTCGACCCGGTGACGCCGCTCGACGAGACGCTGCGCGCGCTCGACGATCTGGTGCGCCGCGGCCTGGTGCGCTACATCGGCTGCTCGAACCTCGCCGCGTGGCAGCTGATGAAGGCGCTCGGGATCAGCGAGCGCGACCGGCTCGCCCGGTTCCAGACCCTGCAGGCGTACTACACGATCGCCGGCCGCGATCTCGAGCGCGAGGTGATCCCGCTGCTCCGAGATCAGAAGGTCGGCCTGATGGTGTGGAGCCCGCTCGCGGGGGGCCTCCTGTCCGGCAAGTTCGGCCGCGATACCGCCGACGCGTCCGGGCGGCGCGCGAAGTTCGACTTCCCGCCGGTCGACAAGGAGCGCGCGTGGCGGGTGATCGACGTGATCCGCCCGATCGCCGCGGCGCACGACGTCTCGGTCGCGACGATCGCGCTCGCGTGGCTGCTCCACCAGGACGCCGTCACCTCGGTGATCATCGGCGCCAAGCGGCGCGAGCAGCTGACCGACAACCTGCGCGCCCCGGACGTCACGCTCACCGGAGACGAGCTGCGCGCGCTCGACGAGGTCAGCGCGCTGGCGCCGGAGTACCCCGGCTGGATGCTGGCCCGCCAGAGCTCCGATCGCGTGCCGGGTGCGGTGTCGCCGCTCGCGCGCGGCAAGTAGCCGCCGGGCGATCAGGGCGCGGCCGCGGCCGCGATGCGCTTGTAGACCGGCAGGTCCATCGTCGGGGCGCGGCTCGGGATCTGCGCGAACAGATCGGCGACGTAGCCGCGGTGGTAGCTGCAGTGGGTGACGACGTGCAGCAGCACCTCACCGCGCGTCATCGCGCCGCGGTTGCCGCCGATCAGCGTGAACTCGATGGTCTCGGCGAGCGCCTCGGGCGACTGCGCGTCGGCCCACGCGACGTACCAGGCGTCGATCGCGTCCTGCTCGCGGCCTAGCGCCTCGAGCTCTGCGAACAGCACGCCGTTGCGCGCGGTGAACCCGTGGTCGCGACCCTGCAGGTGCGCCCGCCAGATCTCGTTCACGATGTAGTTGTGGTTCAAGGTCCCGATCATCGTCTTGAACAGCGTCGGCCGCTCCTTGCCGGCCTCGCCGGGCGGCAGCGCCGCGACCGCGTCGATCAGCGTGCGATTGGCCCATGCGTTGTAGCGGGCGAGCATCCCGGCGGTGGCGGCATCGATCATGACACCGAGCCTACCGGAACACCCGGATCGCCAGCAGCAGCTGGACCACGCCGATCACCGTGATCACGGTCGACGCCGTGATCGCCGACTTCGACGCCGAGCGCGACCAGCAGATCGCGCCGGCCACGACGAGGATGGCCGGCAGGACCACGTCGATGCGGAGCCTGGGCGACGACAGCTGGATCACGCGGAACGCGATCAGCGCCTCGATCGCGCACGCCACCAGCGCGATCGCCGGGAACAGCCGGGCGCCGCCCTGGAGCGCGAGCACGACCGAGGCGATCAGCGCGCAGACGACGAGAGCGGTGCCGAAGTCGATGGTCATGAGACCTCCTGCCTCCGAGAATCGCGCGAGTCG
>Ga0137438_1000278_pt1 | contig 10352 bp, 10 predicted proteins | sample EasRivERMGT157_2_FD_102327 | JGI IMG/M metagenome (GOLD analysis project Ga0137438, IMG submission 102327) | Soil microbial communities from meander-bound floodplain in the East River, Colorado, USA - East River MetaG ERMGT157_2 | ecosystem: Environmental > Terrestrial > Soil > Floodplain ... | reverse complement strand
GCAGTGGCCTCGACCGTTCGCCGATGTACACCGGTGTGATCGAAGGTGTCGGTCCGCGCTATTGCCCATCGGTTGAGGACAAGATCCATCGTTTTGCCGATAAGGAATCGCATCAGATTTTTCTGGAACCGGAAGGCCTGACCACCAATGAGGTTTATCCCAACGGCATCTCAACCAGCTTGCCGTTTGACATCCAATATCTGCTGGTGCGTTCTATCCGTGGCTTGGAAAACGCGCACATCCTGCGTCCCGGTTACGCCATTGAATACGATTACTATGATCCGCGCGGGCTAAAGTGTTCGCTCGAAACCAAAGCGGTGCAAGGCTTGTTCTTCGCCGGCCAGATCAATGGCACCACCGGTTATGAGGAAGCTGCAGCGCAGGGCTTGCTCGCTGGCGCCAACGCAGCGCTGTATGCCACAGAGGATGAGGGCTGGTGTCCAGGCCGTGAACAAGCCTATCTGGGGGTGCTGGTGGATGATCTAATCACCTGCGGCGTAAGTGAGCCTTACCGCATGTTTACCAGCCGTGCAGAGTATCGCTTGTTGTTGCGCGAGGATAACGCCGATATGCGCCTGACCGAAGCGGGCCGTAAAATCGGCCTGGTGGATGATGCGCGTTGGGAGGCCTTCTCGCGCAAGCAGGATGTCATTGTGCGAGAACAGGAAAGGCTCAAGCGCAGCTTTGTGCAACCCGCAACCTTGTCGCAAGAAGACGCGATTCGTGTCTTGGGCAAGCCGATCGAGCATGAATATTCATTGTTTGAATTACTGCGCAGGCCGGATGTAAGCTATGAAGCGCTGTTGAGTTTGCCTGGCGCCGCTGAGGGCATGGCTGGTTTTAATGAGACCGGTTTTAATGGGATGGCAGAGCAAGTGCGCCAGCAAATCGAGATTGCCGCCAAATACCAGGGCTATATCGATCGTCAGACAGACGAGATCGAACGCTCGCGCGGCAGTGAAAATACCCAGTTGCCGGAGGATCTGGACTATCGCGATGTGCACGGCCTTTCCATCGAGGCGCAGCAGAAGCTCAACGCGCAACGCCCACAAACCATAGGCCAGGCCGGGCGAATTTCCGGCATTACCCCGGCCGCGATTTCCTTGCTATTGGTTTATCTCAAACGTAAAAATCATGGCAAAGCCAAAGACGGCAAGGTTGCAGCATGACTTTAAGCGCACAAGCGAAAGCCAAATTAGAAGCTGGTTTGAAAGAAGCTGGGATAGAGTTGAGTGACGCAATCCGTCAAAAACTGCTGGATTACCTGTCGCTGATACATAAATGGAACAAGGTGCATAACCTCACAGCGGTGCGCGACCCTGAGGATATGGTGACCTTGCACCTGCTGGATAGCCTTTCGGTGTTGCCGCATATTAAAGCCAGGCGTTTGTTGGACGTAGGTAGTGGCGCAGGTTTGCCGGGAATTCCATTGGCTTTGTGTTTACCGCAATTGCAAGTGACGGTGATGGATTCCAGCCATAAAAAGGCCAGCTTCCTGCGCCAGGTCAAAGTTGAGCTGGGCATTGCCAATCTTGAAGTGGTTTGTGGCCGGGTGGAACAATATCATCCAGATGTATTGTTCGATATCGTGATTTCGCGCGCCTTTTCAGGTTTGGCCGAATTCATCAGCCTGACCAGGCATTTGTGCGCGCCAGATGGTGTGTGGATGGCAATGAAAGGGGTTTACCCCTACGACGAGCTGGCTCAACTTAAAGCGACACCTGCGCAAGTAGTCCCGTTGCAAGTGCCGGGATTGCAAGCACAACGACATTTGGTATTTCTGGCAAATGAAAATCTGGAGGCGGCATAGGAACTTCTGATTATGTCCACCATGAACCGCGTTGCTATCGAAAATGGGATGATTGCCAGGCGCACGCTGCAGGTCGTCCTAGACGTACGAAGCCAAGGCGTGCAACAACGCAAGCGCCCATTTTCGCTGCAACCCTTCGGGACAATGACTTTGCGGGCGGCCTGCGGCGTCAGAGTTCTCGTTAAGGGAATGGCCATTAACTTCGAAGTCTTCCTTGCACCCCATCCCGCAAAGCCGCTGTCGCGGCCATGTGGGACTTAATCAGAGGTTCCCTAATGCGGATTTTGGCAATCACCAATCAAAAAGGCGGCGTCGGCAAAACCACCACTTGCGTCAATCTGGCGGCGAGTCTGGCCGCGACCAAGCGCCGTATATTGCTGATAGATTTAGACCCGCAAGGCAATGCCACTACCGGTAGCGGCATAGACAAGACTGCCATGAAGCAGACCATTTACCATGTGCTGATCGGTGATAAAACGCTTAAGGAAGTGATGCAGCCGTCCATCAAAGGCAAATTTGACGTGATTCCCGCCAATCGTGAATTGGCCGGTGCAGAAGTTGAGCTGGTGAACGAAATCGCCCGTGAAACACGCTTAAAAGTCGCGCTGGCCGAATTAGGCGATAGCTATGACTATGTGCTGATTGACTGTCCGCCCGCACTAAATCTGATCACGGTAAACGCACTGACAGCGGCACATGCGGTGATGATTCCCATGCAATGCGAATACTACGCGCTGGAGGGCTTGTCAGACCTGGTCAATACCATCAAGAAAGTGCGCGCTCACTTGAATCCTGGTCTGGAGATCGAAGGTTTACTGCGCACCTTGTTTGATAATCGCAATATGCTGGCGCAACAGGTGTCGGCCGAACTGGCGCAGCATTTCGGCGACAAGGTCTATCGCACCGTCATCCCACGCAATATTCGCCTCGCTGAAGCGCCCAGTTACGGTGTGCCGGTGCTGTTCCATGATAAGGCATCGAAAGGCGCGCAGGCCTATCTGGCCCTGGCTGGAGAAATTATCAATCGCGCAGTGTTAAATGCAACCGTTGTCAATGGTTAGGATTTCAAATGGTAAAGCTTAAAGGTCTGGGCCGCGGGCTGGACGCCCTGCTGGCAGGGGATGTCGGCAGCGTGGGTGAGGCAGATTCCTTGCGTATGCTGAAAGTTGAGCAGATGCAGCCGGGTAAATATCAGCCGCGCACGCAAATGGATCAGGAATCACTGGCCGGACTCGCCGATTCAATCAAAGCGCAAGGCATCATGCAGCCGATCTTGGTGCGCCAAGTGGCAGGCGAACGCTACGAAATCATCGCCGGCGAGCGACGCTGGCGTGCAGCGCAGATGGCCGGGATGCATGAAGTGCCGGTGCTGGTGCGCGACATTGCGGATGAATCCGCGCTGGCCATGGCGCTGATCGAGAATATCCAGCGCGAGAATCTGAATCCTTTGGAGGAGGCCAGCGGCATCAAACGTCTGATAGATGAATTCGCCATGACACATCAAACCGCATCGGAGGCCGTAGGACGCTCGCGTACTGCCGTTACCAATTTGTTACGCTTGCTCAATTTGACAGCAGCGGTGCAGGAAATGCTGATGCACAGCCAGATCGACATGGGCCATGCACGCGCACTGCTCAGTCTGGATGGCGCCAAACAGGTACAGGCGGCGCAACACGTAGCCCAGAAAAAACTGTCGGTGCGCGAAGCAGAGCGCCTGGTGTATCAATATCTGCACCCTAAAAAAACGCCGCGTGCCAAACCCAACCGCGATTTGCTGCGGCTGGAGGAAATTGCTGCGGATCGCATGGGTGCCAAAGTCAGCATCAAACATAGCGCCAAAGGCACTGGCAAGCTGGTCATCGAATACAAAAACCTGGATCAGCTGGATGGCATACTGGGCTTGATGGGTGTGGATGTCGGCTGATAACGCCGTTTGACACTATTCGCTTTCATTGATAAAATCGAACTCTTAGTTGTACGGCGCACAAGAAAAAAATCAGGCCTATCAGGCATTAAGCCTGCAAATAATCGGTCTGCAAGTGATACTCACAATAACAGGCGCTGTTGTAGCCTACTTCGTTGTTAATCTGCAGTCTGGAATATCCGTGCTCTGGGGTGGTTTTTGTGCCCTGGTGAATGTTTGCCTGCTGATATGGCGCATGCGCACCGACGCTGGCCAGGATGTTGATGCGAACAGGCAGTTAAGATTGATGTACCGTTCCGCTTTGGAGCGGTTTTTTGTTGTCATGGGGCTGTTGGCGTTCGGCATGCTGCGACTCAAGTTCGCGCCGCTCGCCATACTGCTGGGGTTTATAGTGGGCCAGACGGTTTTGATTATGGTTCCCTTAATACGTGGGATAGCAAAGTAAAAATGTCGAGCGAAACCATCACTTCATCAGAATACATCAGGCATCACCTGCAAAATCTGACCTGTAGTTTGCAGCAAGGGCATTTTCACTGTGCGCATACCGCAGAAGAAGCCAAAGCCATGGGTTTCTGGGCATTCAATGTGGATACCTTGCTGATGTCCTTTGTGCTCGGTACGATTTTCCTGTTTTTCTTCAGCCGCGTGGCAAAAAGCCCGGCACCGGGCGTGCCCAGTGGCATGCAAAATTTCGTCGAATGGGTGATTGAATTCATCGACAACAGCGTGCGCGGCTCCTTCAGTGCCAAAAATAATCTGGTTGCACCGCTGGCGCTGACCGTGTTCATCTGGATTTTCCTCATGAATTTCATGGATTTAATACCGATTGACTGGGTCCCCATGCTGGCGGCCAAGCTCGGCGTTGGCCACTTCAAGGTGGTGTCTACCACTGACCCCAATGCCACTTTCGGCATGTCGATTTCCGTGTTCTTCATCGTGCTGTACTACAGCATCAAGATGAAGGGCCTGGGTGGTTTTGCGGCCGAACTTACTTTGCAGCCCTTCGGTAAATTCGGGCTGCCGGCCAACATCTTCCTCGAAGGCGTCAATTTGATCGCCAAGCCAATTTCGCTGGCGCTGCGGCTGTTCGGCAATATGTACGCAGGTGAGATGATCTTTATTCTGATCGCCATCATGGGCGGTACCTGGGCTGGCTTTACTCTCGGCAGCGCCACCTTGTTCGGCTCACAAATCCTGCTGTCGCTGGGCTGGGGCATTTTCCACATCCTGATTATTACTTTGCAGGCGTTCATTTTCATGACGCTGACCATTGTTTATCTGGATATGGCGCATCAGGAACATCACTAATTTTTAGTAGTAATTTAGTCTTTATTTACAGGAGATAGAAACAAATGGAAATGGCAAACGCACTACTCTTCATCGCTGGCGCGATCATGATGGGTCTTGGCGCTCTGGGCGCTGCCGTCGGTATCGGTATCTTGGGTGGTCGTTTCCTGGAAGGCGCTGCACGCCAACCAGAACTCATCCCTATGCTGCGTACCCAGTTCTTCATTGTCATGGGTCTGGTTGACGCGGTTCCAATGATTGCTGTCGGTATCGCTATGTACGTTCTGTTCGCGGTAGCCAAGTAAATTCTACCCAGGCAAATTAAGCCGATTAGTTTAAGAAAGGTATTTGCATGAATATCAATGCAACCCTTATTGCGCAGGCGATCATGTTTGCGCTGTTCGTTTGGTTCTGCATGAGCTTCGTCTGGCCGCCGATTGTGGGTGCGCTGGCGGCACGCCAAAAGCTGATTGCTGACGGGTTGGCTGCGGGTGACCGTGGCAAGCACGAGCTGGAGCTAGCTGCCAAAAAGGCAGTACAAGAGCTGCGCACTGCCAAGGAAAAAGCTTCCGACATCATCGCCCAGGCTGAAAAGCGCGCCGGCGAGATTGTGGAAGAAGCCAAGACTAACGCCAAGACTGAAGGCGACCGCATCATTGCGGGCGCCAAGGCTGAAATCGGCCAGGAAGTGAATCGAGCCAAGGAGGGTCTGCGTCAGCAGGTTTCCGCGTTGGCCGTTGCTGGTGCCGAGAAGATTCTGCGCCGTGAGATTGATGCCAAGGCGCATGCTGCCATGCTAACCACCATCGCCAATGAGCTCTAACAAGAACGGAGCACTGACATGGCTGAAGCGGTAACCATTGCAAGACCCTACGCGGTAGCGGCCTTTCGCCTGGCTAAGGAAAACAATGCGCTGGCAGCCTGGTCCGATATGCTGGGTTTTGCAGCAGCAGTGGCTGCAGATGCTCAGATGAGGGCCTACATCGATGATCCCAAGGTTGCCTCAAGTGATCTTGAGCGTGTATTCCTCTCCGTCTGCGGGGACAAGCTCAATGCGCCAGGGACTAACCTGGTGAAGTTGCTGGTGGAATATGGCCGCATGTCGATATTGCCGGATGTCGCGTCAGCCTTTGAAGCTCTTAAGGCTGAGGACGAAGGTGTGCTCGAAGCCGAGATCACCGCGGCAACTCAGCCAAGCGATGCCGAGGTGAAAGTCTTGGTCAAGAAGCTGCAAGCCAAGTTTGGCAAAAAAATCGAAGCAAGCGTTAAAGTGGACCCGGAAATTATTGGCGGGATCAAAATTGTTGTTGGCGACACGGTCATAGACGCTTCCGTCCGTGGCCAATTGCAAGAATTGGCCTACACGCTTAAAGCTTAGGCCTAAAAGTCAGGAGACAGAGTAATGCAGTTATCCACATCAGAAATCAGTGAGCTGATTAAAAGCAGGCTAGAGAATTTCTCCGCCAGCGCCGAAGCACGTACCCAGGGTACGGTAATTTCGGTGACTGACGGCATCGTTCGCATACACGGCCTGTCCAATGCGATGGCCGGCGAAATGATCGAATTTCCCGGCAACACCTACGGTCTGGCGCTTAACCTGGAGCGTGACTCCGTCGGTGTGGTGGTTCTGGGCGCATACGAACACATTACCGAAGGCGACACCTGCAAGTGCACGGGCCGTATTCTGGAAGTGCCGGTTGGCCCTGAATTGATCGGCCGCGTGGTTAACGCGCTGGGTCAGCCTATCGACGGCAAGGGCCCGGTTAACGCCAAAATGACCGACAAGATTGAAAAAGTGGCGCCAGGCGTGATCGCCCGTAAATCCGTTTCACAGCCGGTACAAACCGGCCTCAAGTCGATTGACTCGATGGTGCCTATCGGCCGCGGCCAGCGCGAACTGATCATCGGCGACCGCCAGACCGGCAAGACCGCTGTTGCGGTTGACACCATCATCAATCAAAAGGGTCAGAACATGACCTGTATCTACGTTGCGATCGGACAAAAGGCTTCTACCATCGCTAACGTAGTACGCAAGCTGGAAGAGCACGGCGCGATGGAATACACCATCGTGGTGGCTGCTTCCGCATCCGATTCGGCAGCATTGCAATTCATCGCGCCTTACGCCGGTTGCACCATGGGCGAATACTTCCGTGACCGCGGCGAAGACGCGCTGATCATTTACGACGATCTGACCAAGCAAGCCTGGGCCTATCGCCAAATCTCGCTGCTGCTGCGCCGCCCGCCAGGCCGCGAAGCTTACCCAGGCGACGTGTTCTACCTGCACTCGCGTTTGCTTGAGCGTGCCGCTCGCGTTAACGAAGAATACGTTGAGAAGTTCACCAACGGTGCTGTCAAAGGCAAGACCGGTTCGCTTACTGCGCTACCAGTCATTGAAACCGCAGCGGGCGACGTTTCCGCGTTCGTACCGACCAACGTGATTTCGATCACCGACGGCCAGATCTTCCTGGAAACCGACCTGTTCAACGCCGGTATCCGCCCTGCAATCAACGCCGGTATTTCGGTATCCCGCGTGGGTGGTGCAGCACAGACCAAGGTCATCAAGAAGCTGGGCGGCGGCGTGCGTCTGGCACTGGCGCAGTATCGCGAACTGGCTGCGTTCGCACAGTTCGCATCCGATCTGGATGAAGCTACCCGCAAGCAACTGGATCGCGGCCGCATGTTCACCGAGCTCATGAAGCAGGCACAATACGCTCCACTGAGTATTTCCGACATGGCCGTGACCTTGCTGGCTGCCAACAAGGGTTACCTGGATGACGTGCCAGTCAACAAGGCACTGGCATTTGAATCTGCCCTGCACTCTTTCATGAAGTCCAAGTACAAGAACCTGCTGGACAAGATCGAATCCAGCAAGGATCTGGCGGGTGACGACGAGAAAGCCGTGGAAGCTGCAATTCAGGACTTCAAAGCGACCAACGCTTACTAGTATCCAAATTAAGCAGACAGCACAGGCAGACTAGAAGATGGCCAATAGCAAGGAAATTCGCACCAAGATCAAGAGCGTAGAAAATACGCGCAAGATCACCAAGGCGATGGAAATGGTAGCCGCATCCAAAATGCGCAAGGCGCAGGAACGCATGCGTGCTGCCCGTCCCTATGCCGAAAAAATCCGTAATGTGGCGGCGCACTTTTCCAAAGCGCATCCTGAGTACAAGCATCCGTTCGTCATCAAGCGTGATCAGGTCAGGAATGTTGGCCTGATTGTCGTCAGCTCGGACAAGGGCCTGTGCGGCGGCCTGAATACCAATGTGCTGCGACTAGCGCTGAACCAGATGAAAGCCTGGGAAAACGACAAGCAGGGCATTGCTGTCAGCGCCATCGGTAACAAGTCTTTTGGTTTCATGGGCCGCGTAGGCGCCAACATCAAGTCCCACGTTACCGGCCTCGGCGATGCGCCACACATGGGTAAGCTGATCGGCCCGGTCAAGGTCATGCTGGATGCCTATATCGCCGGCGAAATCGATCAGCTGTTTATTGCTTATACCCGCTTCATCAACACCATGAAGCAGGAACCCGTGCTTGAGCAGTTGCTGCCACTATCGGGTGAACAAATGGGCAGCGCAGAAGGCCACTGGGATTACATCTATGAGCCGGATGCAAAAACAGTGGTGGATGAGCTGATGACACGCTATATCGAATCGCTGATATTCCATGCGGTGGCTGAAAACATGGCGTCCGAGCAAAGCGCACGGATGGTGGCGATGAAGTCGGCCTCGGAAAACGCCAAGGACGTGATTGACGAGCTTAAGCTGATTTACAACAAGGCGCGTCAGGCAGCGATTACCAAGGAAATCTCGGAAATCGTCGGCGGCGCGGCGGCAGTATCCTAGCGTCTTTTTGCGATTGGGCGAGGCTCACTCGCGAAGCGAATGTTACGACGAGACCAAATTGTAAAAGCGCAGCAGTATCGTAAGCAAACTATTTACTGAGAGTGCTTTTGAATTAAGTGCAACGAATCAAGTTTGGATGAGGAATTTAAAATGAGTATAGGTAAAGTGGTTCAATGTATTGGTGCAGTGGTTGACGTAGAGTTTCCGCGTGACCAAATGCCTAAAGTTTACGATGCTTTGCTGCTGGATGAAGTAGATTCGACCGCTGAAGCCGGGCTGACGCTGGAAGTGCAACAGCAATTAGGCGACGGCATCGTGCGTACCATTGCCATGGGTTCTTCTGACGGCTTGAGCCGCGGCATGAAATTCAAGGCCACTGGTTCACAGATTACCGTGCCGGTCGGTAGCGGCACCCTGGGCCGCATCATGGATGTGCTGGGTCGCCCAATCGACGATGCCGGTCCGATTCTATGTGACGAACGCCGTTCGATCCACCAGCCGGCACCGACTTTTGAAGAACTCTCCCCGTCCGTTGACCTGCTGGAAACCGGCATCAAGGTGATCGACCTGGTGTGTCCGTTCGCCAAGGGCGGCAAGGTCGGCCTGTTCGGCGGCGCCGGTGTGGGCAAGACCGTGAACATGCTGGAACTGATCAACAACATCGCCAAGCAGCACGCCGGGTTGTCGGTATTCGCCGGTGTCGGTGAGCGGACTCGTGAGGGTAACGACTTCTACCACGAAATGGCGGAAGCCGGTGTCATCAAGCTGGATAATTTAGCTGAATCCAAAGTAGCCATGGTGTTCGGTCAGATGAATGAACCACCGGGCAACCGTCTGCGTGTAGGGTTGTCCGGCCTGACCATGGCTGAAAAATTCCGCGACGAAGGCCGTGACATCCTGTTCTTCGTGGACAACATCTACCGTTACACGCTGGCCGGTACCGAAGTATCCGCGCTGCTGGGCCGCATGCCTTCCGCCGTGGGCTACCAACCTACCCTGGCTGACGAAATGGGCCGCCTGCAAGAGCGTATTACCTCCACCAAGGTGGGTTCGATTACCTCCATCCAGGCCGTTTACGTGCCTGCGGACGACTTGACCGACCCATCCCCGGCGACCACCTTCCAGCACTTGGATTCGACCGTGGTGCTGTCACGTGACATTGCCTCCCTCGGTATCTACCCTGCCGTGGATCCGCTGGATTCCACCTCGCGCCAGCTCGATCCACTGGTCGTGGGCGAAGAGCACTACAACGTAGCGCGCTCGGTACAGGCAACGCTGCAACGCTACAAGGAACTGCGCGACATTATCGCCATTCTGGGCATGGACGAACTGTCCCCGGAAGACAAGCTGGCTGTAGGCCGCGCGCGCAAGATTCAGCGTTTCCTGTCGCAGCCGTTCCATGTGGCTGAAGTGTTTACCGGTTCTCCAGGCAAGTATGTCACGCTGAAGGACACCATCAAGGGCTTCAAGGCGATTGTGGCCG
>Ga0137438_1000277_pt1 | contig 10373 bp, 4 predicted proteins | sample EasRivERMGT157_2_FD_102327 | JGI IMG/M metagenome (GOLD analysis project Ga0137438, IMG submission 102327) | Soil microbial communities from meander-bound floodplain in the East River, Colorado, USA - East River MetaG ERMGT157_2 | ecosystem: Environmental > Terrestrial > Soil > Floodplain ... | reverse complement strand
GTCGCCGTGACCGCGAACACCGCGGCGGACACGAACCCGCCGCCCGGGATGAACAGCAGCGCGACCCCGCCGACCAGCGCGGCGCCGCCGAGGACCTTCTTGGCGGTCTTGCGACCGTTGTCGGTGTCGCGCGTCGTCTCCCACACCGTACTGGCGGTCTGCCGCTGGGCCGCGAGGTGCACAGTGCCGTTCGGGAGGTCGTTGTGGGCGTGGAAGTGGTCGGCCATGTCCTCGAGCGCGGCGACCTCCAGCTTCTGGTACGCAGCGTTGTTGTCGCCCGCGACCGGGCCCTCGGCCGTGCCCGGGTGCTGGGTCGGCGTGCCGAACGTGGTGTCGTGCAGCAGGACCTTGTAGTAGCCCTGCTCACCGGTCGTGCCGCGATCCATCATGTGCATGAGCAGCTTCAGTTGCGTCGACGTCGAGTCCTCGCGGTTGACCACCGTGCCGCGGACGATGTACGCCGCGCCACCGGCCGTCTTGGTCGCCACCTCGTCGAGCGTCGCGCGCTGCTTCGCGAGCTCCGCCTTCAGCACGTCGTAGTCGGTCTGGGTGAGCTTGCCTTGCTTGCGGAGCGCATCGATCGCGCCCTCGGTCATCGCGAGGCTCTGCAGCTCCTCCTTGGTGGTCAGCGCTTTCTGGCCGGGCTTTAGGTGGAGGCCCTTGCGGTCGCGCTCGAACGGGCCGTCCTTGCCGGTCGCCGCCTTATCGAACGCCTGCTTGTCGGCCTGCTTCTCGTCGATCGCCGCGAGCACGACCTTGGTACGAAACGTGTGATCCGGCGTGACGAAGTGCTTGCTGGTCGCGACGACGTCGACCTCGTAGATGCCAGGCTCGCCATCGAGCTTGAGGCTCGTCGTCCGGTTGTCGAACAGGATCGCGGCGCCGTCGTGATCGACCTTCTTGCCGTCGCGTCGAACCGTCCACTCGTACTCGCAGTGGTTCGGCAGCAACACGAACCCCGCCTGGGGGTGGACCCCGAGATCCCAGTCGAGTGTCACCTGGACTGACGCGCCCGTGACGTACTGCGGGAGCTTCGGCGTGACCTCGAGCGTGCCTTTCGGCAGCCACTGCGGCGGCTCAACGAGGCTGCTGTCCTGGCCGGTCAGTACACCGCCGCCCTCCTTCTCAGGCTGCTTCAGGTAGGCCTGGTACGGCTTGGCGCCGAACAGCTGCTCCATCGCCTGCTGGGTGAACGGGATGTAGATGCCCTTGGCCGCGGGGTCGAGCTTGACCGGCCAGTGCACGTCGCCGTTGATGATCGTGTTCTTGACCCTCGGATCGGCCGTCAACTTGGTGAACTTCTCGAGCGCGGTGACGATCTTGTCGCGTACCGCGGCCGACAGCTCGACCTTCTTCGCGGCGTCGATCGGGCCGGGCACCGCGAGCGCCTGGCGGACGATGATCGCGAGCCCCTTGCCTTCGTGGGCGACGACCACGTCCGCGCTCGGCGGTGGACCGATCAACCGGTAGACGCTGAACGCGATCTGGTAGCGGCGGAACTTGATCTTGGGGTCGAGCCGGGTGACGCCGAGCTTGCGCGACAGCTCGGGGATCTGGGCGGCGTCGATCCAGCTCAGATGCGACGCGCGCAGCGCGCCGAGGATCTCGGTCATCCGCGACGGCGCGGCGAGCTCGCCTTCGTCCGTCGTCGTCTTGTCCGGCGCCGACTGTAGCCAACTGGTCCGGATCAGCACCGAGCCATCGGCGAGCACCTGGAAGTTCTTGCCGTCGGGGAGCTCCGCAGTGTCGGTCTCGCCGGGCTTACGCTGCACGGCGGGTGAACTGGAGCTGCCGCCCAGCCCGGTGTGCAGCATCGCCTCGGCGGACTCGCCGCGCACGACCGCGTCGGCCACCGCGTTGGCGTGCTGCTCGTAGGGATCGCGGGCGCCGCCGTCGATCCCGCCGGGGAGATGGACACCGCGCCGCTGCTGGACGACGTGCGCTGCCTCGTGGGCGGCGGTACGCAGGTCAGGCGCGTGGCGGAAGGCCACCTTGTCGTCAGTAGCGTAGGCTTCGGCGCCGATCGCCTCGCTGGCTTCGCGCGCAGCCCCGCCGACGAATGCCTGCACCTGCGAGACGTCGTGTCTTCCGAAGGAGCGCTGGATCCGATCGGCATGCGGCAGGGCGATCGCCGGCCCCTCCGTTCCACGCAGGGCGTCGTGCACGGCGTCCGTGCCGTCATCTGGTTGCATCGGCCCGGAGGCACGAGGCAGCGGTGCCGCAGCGAACCCATCGGACGTGAAGGCTCCCAGCGACTGCGGCGCTGCCACGTCATCGATACGCGCGGCGACCGCGTCAGCCTCTTGCTCAAGTGACTCACCAGGTTGACTCACTTGCAGTCCGTCGCCGGTCGGCCCCGTGCCGCCGCGCAACGCCTGGGCCACGTGAGCCAGTTCGTGCGCGAGAAGTTTCCTCCCCGCCCGGGTATCGGGCGCAAATGTGCCCTTAGCGAAGAAGACGTCTTCGCCGAGGGTAAACGCGTCGGCTCCTAGTACTCGCGCTGCTTGTGCCGCTACCACGTCGGTATGGATGCGAACGCCCGCCAGCGAGACGCCGAGCTCGCGCTCCATCTCGCGACGAAGCTGCATCGGAAGCGCCTGGCCGGTACCGTGCTGCTGAAGCGCGGACTCGACCGCGGGATCGTGTGGGTCGGCCACATCGCCACTTACCGCGCGGCGATACAGCGTCGCGTCGCGGCGCTCAGCGGCCTGCCACAGGGCGTGCCCATGCGGCGTTGTGGCGCTGGGTAACGGCGCACTCCACAGCGTCGCGCGCCCCGCCATGGGGCGATCCACAATGGCTGCGGCGGCAATGACCTCCTGCCTCAACGGGTGGTCTGGCCCGAGCCGCTGCAGCACCTCTTTGAGCCCAAGCACGCGATGGTCATCGAAGCCAAGTCGAGAGCTCGCCGCATGACCGAGCGGCGTTGTCAGATCGGGTTGCGGCAGTGCCTGAAGCGCCGCCATCGCTCGCGCGACTTCGCTGGCGCCAGGCAGCTCACGGCGCCCGATCGCTCCATCGGCTTCGTTGGGCGCCAACGCCGACGCATCGCCCACCATCGACGGTTCGCTTGCCGTCGATGCTTCGCCCTGCACCATCCACCGCCGCGCCTCGGCCCCATCCCGTGTCTCCCGACCCGGCACGCGAGGCTTCAGCGCGTCAGCGCTCCAGGCATCGAGCGAGTCGCCGCTGATTTCGACGCCCACGAGGGTGACCCTTCCGGGATCTGGCCGCAGGCGTCCGCCGCGTGCGGCGATGCGCGCGACGAACTCGTGGAACCGCTGCTGCGCCTGCTCCTCGTCGCGTCGACCGGAGCTATCGGTCGCGTCTGCGCAGACCCGCTTCCAGACCGCCAGCAACGGCTCAGGCGACAAGCGGTAGCGAGCCCCCTCCACGACTGGATCGAATTGATCGCTCTGTCGCTGGCGCTCAAGCTCGGGGGGGTACATCCAGCGCGTCATCGTCCCTCCGTCTTGTCGGGGACCTCGTCATCATCAGCAGCCCATGGCGGTGGCGTCCGCGTGGTCGCGAGTCCAAGGGAAACACGAAGCATGCGCTGGTCGGCACCAGCGCATGAACCCCGCGCTGTAGCGATCACGACGAAACTGGCCTCTCGCCGCATCACGACCTCCGACAGCCTCGCCCCAGATGGGAGGTGAACGGATCGAGAATACCGCGTCGACGAAGTGGGCGCCCGTGCAGACAATGCGGAAAAACGCTGCGACGAACCGTTACCGCTCGATCAAAGATATTCTCGTGTATCTGAAACGTGCAGTTTGATGGACCCAACTAGTGCTCCGACGGGCGGTTGTGATCCGCTTACGCGCGGATCGGTTTCTTGATCTAAGCGTTCGGATGAAGGTCAAGGCGAAGCTCGCTCAACGGTTGAGGTTGTTAGCTGCCGATCGGCAAAGAGCTGCTAACGACTGAAGCAGGAGAAGCTGTCGGCGCGCATGTGGCGCCGCATGCTTACACTCGAACACCTCGACGGTGGACGGACGATCCGAGGGGCCGCGAAGGCGGTGGGCGGGTACCAGCTTGACCGGCGTCGGCCTGGAGCGAACCGGGGCCGGCTTGTTCGACCTGGCATGCGTGCCGATCGCCCCGAGCAACGCCTCCCACGGTGGCGTCCGGGTCGGCCGCGATGAACAGATCCACGGCGGGCAGGCCCTGGTGGTCCATGCTCTAGCCATTGTGGATGGTGTGATCGAGCGACACCTGGATCACGGTTGCGGCCGAAGCACCGCCCATGGCCTTGAACGTGCCGGCGAGATCAAGCCAATCGAGGCCTCATGATCAGGTCGGTCTCGCGTATGGCGGCAAGTAGATCGTCGGTCGTGAACAGCGCAGTGGCACCGATGTGCAGCGGATGGTCGGTGGGAAATGCCGCGCTGACCTTGAGATCGACGCGTCTAGCGCTTCGCCGCGGCCCGGGTGGCATCGCCGAGCTTGAGGTCGGCGAGCTGATTCTGCAGCTTGACGCGCGCGAGCATCAGCTGCTCCTGGGTGTCGACGATCTCGATCGTCGCGCGCTGGATCCGGTCGCTGACCTCGGCGAGCCGGTTCCGCAAGGTCTGCATCAGCTCGCCGCCGGTCTTGACCGCCCGGAGCGTGACGAGCTGCGCGTGGAGCTCTCCGGACCGCATGCGGTACTCGGCGAGTTGGTCGCGCAGCGTGTCGATCTTGTCCAGTAGATCGGAGGCGCCGCGATGGGTCGCGAGCAGCGCGGCGATCTGGTCCTTCAGCTCGGTGGTCGGCTGATCCTCGGTGACGTAGAGCTTCATCATGCCGAGCGCCTCGGCCGATGACAGCTCCAGCGAGCGCTGGACCGGGGTCGACTCGGCGATCGTGACGCTCCTGGTCTGCCCGGCGTCGAGCTCGACCTGGAACAGCTGCGAGTCGCCGACCCGGGTGAACTTCGACGGCGCCTCGACGAGCCCCCAGCCCGGCTCCAGGCGATGCCGCAGGTACACCGTGCTCGGTGCGTGCAGCCGGCTGGTGATCGTGAACACGGTCTGCCGGCGATGCTGGATCTCGGCCGTGACGATGCCGCGCGAAACCGTCACGAGCCTGGCGATCCGATCATCCTCCGAGCCGGTGCGGGTGACGATGATCTGCTTGTCGAGCGCGAACGGCACCACCACCGCTTGCTTCGGCGGCACGGGCTCGGTGATGCCTTCTCCGATGAACCGGCCGTCACCGTAGACGGTCACCGGTCCGGGCTCGAGGGTATCGTCGGTCGGGTTGTCGAGCCGCACCGACTTGAACGCGAACCGCTGGTCGCCGCGCTCCGAGATCGGATCGTAGAGGTAGACCACGCCGCCGGTGGTCTCGCCGTGCACCACCGCGACCATCGCGCTCGTGCCCGCGCGCACGGTCATCGGCCGCTCCGCCATGAAGTGGCTCTCGCCGACCGGCGTGTCGGGGCCGCCGTGCACCGCGACCGGAGGCGCGCTCGGTTCTGGGTTCGTCGTCGGTGCGACGGCGACGACGCGGACGGTCTCGGGCTCGTTCGGTCCGAGCTTGGGCACGATGCGGATCCGGGTCGCCGGGACGCCGTCGTCGACCAGCTTGTTCTTGACCGCGGCGCCGCGGTTGGCGGCCTGGGGCTCGCTGCCGGCCGGGCCGTGGACCTCGATCACGACGTCCTTGCGCTCGCGCTTCAGCTTGTCGACGATCGCCTTCAGCTTGTCGTCGCCGATCCTGGTCGGCGGCGGCCTCGGGACCTCGACCTGCGAGCCGGCGGTGGTGCGGGTCAGCGCATCTCCGATGTGGGTGATGCCCGCCGACTCGAGATCATCGCGCGAGAAGATGGTCACGGGGCTCGGTGTGAGCAGCTGATTGCTGATGGTCGGTGCGGTGCCGGTGACCGTGATGGTCTCGCCGCCGGTGACGTCGAGCTTCAGCTTCTGGGACACGGTCGTGGACTTGCCGAGCGCGACGTTGACGTTCGCGCGCTCGACCGTGGCGTCGCCGTAGTAGAACGCCACGACGTACGTGCCTTTCGGGACGTCGAGCTGGTAGCTGCCGGTCTCGTCGGTGATCGTGGTGGCCGTGGTGTTCGCGGTGGGCGAGGTCGCGACCACGGTGACGCCCGCCAGCTTCGTGGCGGTCCTTTGATCGGTGACCTGACCCTGCACGGTCCCGTGCTCGCCGGGGGGCGCGTCGCGCACACCGGCGCCCTCGACGACGTGGCTGCCGGCGAGCAGCCCCGACCCGCCGACCGCGGCGCCGCGCCCGGGCCTGGGGCCCGCGCCGTCGGGCTGCTTGACGTCGCCGCGCTGCGCGATCGCGTCGCCGCGCAGCTCGGCGCTATCGAGCTGCACGAGCTCTTCGCCCGCGGTCTCGCCATACGGCGACACGCCGGTCGGCGGGGCGGTCGCGAACCTGCTCTCGCCCTGCAGCAGATCGCGGTCGACCTGCCGCACGCTCCACAGGTCGTAGCGGAACGCGAGCGCCGAGCTGGCGCCGACGCCGACCAGCACGCTATTCCAGTCCTCCGAAGTGGTGTTGTCCACGATCGCCCAGCCCTCGAGCATCACCTTGCCCTTGTCGCCGACCACGACCCGATAGCTCGGCTTCCACGCGGCCGCCTCGGTGACATAGGTCAGGAGCACCTCGGCGCGCGCGACGTCCGGTGTCTCGAGCGTCATCGACAGGTAGCTCGCGCCGTCGGCTTCCTTGCGCGGGATCGTGACCGCGAGCGGCTTGCGCGTCGCCGGATCGACGACCGTGAGCGACTTCAGGAAGTCGTCGACCCGGTCGCGCGGCACGTGCACCGTGAGCTTGCCGTCCTCGATCGTCGCGTGGCGCTCGTAGAACGCCACGCCGTTGCGGTACACCACGACACGGCCGAGCTCGCCGCCGTCGACGTGCATGGGCTGCAGGTGGCAGCCCGCGAGGGCGGCCGCGATCAAGGTGTGAGTCGGTAGACCGCCGAGCTGGTGCATGACATCGATGTACGCACTGCTTCGTGGACAATCGATATCTTCGCGCTGACTGCGAGTAGCGCTGAGTCTCGACTTGCGGTGTCGCACCCGACGCGGTGTCGCACCCGATTCGCGCGCAGTCGTGTGCATGGTGCGCAGTGCACACGATTGTCGACATCATCGCCGAGCCGAGCCGAGCCGAGCCGAGCCGAGCCGAGCCGAGCCGAGCCGAGCCGAGCCGGGCCGAGCCGGCCGGCGCGCGATCGTCACGGCTTGGTGGCGGCGGCCTCCGCCTGCGCGAGCTTGGCCTCGACCTCGGCGACGTGCGCCTGGTCGAGCTTCGCGGTCATCTCGCGCAGCGCGCGCCGCGCCTCGGCAGGCTTCATCGATTGCTTCGCGAGCTCGACACAGATGATGCACATGCCGGGAGTGTAGCCGGCGCGTGCGCGGTTGGGGGTGGCGATGTACGCGCCGGCGGGTGGAGCCGGTAAGATGACGCCCATGGAGCTTCGAGCAGAGTTCGACCGCCGCGAGGTGGTCCGTCCCGGTGACGAAGGTTGGCGCCCATCGCCGATGGCGGGAGTCGAGCGCCAGATGCTGGACCGCATCGGCGAGGAGGTCGCGCGGGCGACGTCGATCGTGCGCTACGCGGCCGACGCGCGGTTCAGCGCGCATACCCACGGCGGAGGCGAGGAGTTCCTCGTCTTGTCCGGCAGCTTCCACGACGCCGGCGGCGACTACCCCGAGGGCACGTACGTGCGCAACCCGATCGGTTCGGCGCACGCACCGTGGGCGGGCCCCGACGGCGCGGTGCTGTTCGTCAAGCTGCACCAGTTCACGCCGGCGGACACCGCGCACGTCGTGATCGACACCCGCACGGCGCAGTGGCACCCGGGGCTGGTGCCCGGGTTGAGCGTGCTCCCGCTCCATGAGGTCGCGACCGAGCACGTCGCGCTCGTGCGGTGGGCTCCGTCCACGCGGTTCACGGCGCACCGCCACTGGGGCGGCGAGGAGATCCTCGTGCTCGAGGGCGTGTTCGAGGACGAGCACGGCAGCTACCCGAAAGGCAGCTGGCTGCGCAGCCCACACCTGTCGGCGCACACGCCATTCACCGGGCCGGACGGCGCGCTGATCTACGTCAAGACCGGCCACCTGACGCCGCGCGACGCAGCCGCGGCAGCGCCGTGACCGCGCGCGGGCGTTGACCCCAATCGCAAGACGCTGCACGCTCGCGGTATGATCTTCGAGAGTCGCGACGTATCGAAGCCGATCCCGGAGGTCTCGCTCGCCCGCTGGTTCCGGGCGGCGATCGAGCCGTTCGCGGCGCACACCGCGCTCGTCGATGGGCCGTCGGGCCGCAGCTACACCTACCGCCAGGTGCTGGACCTGTCGGCGAGCGTGGCCAACGCGCTCGTCGCGCGCGGCGTGCGTCCCGGCGATCGCGTCGCGCTCGTGTGCCCGAACGTCCCCGAGGTCGCGTTCGTGTATCACGGCGTGATCGCGGCCGGCGCGGTCGCGATGATGGTCAACCCGCTGTCGACGCCGGGCGAGCTGGCGAAGTACTTCGCGGTCGGCAAGCCCAGCCTGGTCGTCACACTCTCGATGTTCGCCGAGGGGATCCGCGCGGCGGATCCGGCGATCGCGATGGTCGCGATCGACGGGACGCCCGGGCTCGGCGCGCTGCTCGGGATGTCGACCACGCCGCCGGACGTCGACGTCGCGCCGGACGCGCTCGCCGTGATGCCGTACTCGAGCGGCACCACCGGGTTCCCCAAGGGCGTCATGCTCACCCAGCGCAACATCATCGCGCAGTGCCTCAGCCTCGACGCCGCGACCGGTGGTGACGTCGTGATCACCGGCGCCCACCTCATCGCCGTGCTGCCGTTCTTTCACATCTACGGCATCATGGCGTTCCTGACGTTCGGCATGGTGCGGCGCGCGACGATCGTCACGATGCCGCGGTTCGACCTCGCGCAGTACCTCGAGCTCGCGCGCACCTACGAGGTCCCGCAGCTCCACGTCGTGCCGCCGATCCTGCTCGCGCTCGCGAAGTATCCGGGCGAGCTGGGCCTGCCGAAGCTGCGCACGGCGCTCGCCGGCGCGGCGCCGCTCGGCGCGGAGCTCGCCGCGGAGTTCACGCGGCGCTCCGGTGCGCAGGTGTTCCAGGTCTACGGGATGACCGAGGTCGCCGGCGCGACGCACATGGGCGCGTCCACCCCGCCGCGCAACAAGCCCGGCTCGATCGGCGCGCTGATCCCCGCCGCCCAGGCGCGCCTGGTCTCGACCGAGACCGGCGGCGACGTGCCGCTCGGCGAGCGCGGCGAGATCTGGGTGCGTGGCCCGTTCGTGATGGCCGGCTACTTCGAGAACCCCGAGGCCACCGCCGAGACCATCGACGCCGAGGGCTGGCTCCACACCGGCGACATCGGCTACGTCGATGCCGACGGCGACTTCTTCGTCGTCGACCGCGTCAAGGAACTCATCAAGTACAAGGGCCTCCAGGTCGCGCCGGCGGAGCTCGAGGCGGTGCTGATCCAGCACGACGCGGTCGCCGACGTCGCGGTCTATCCTTATCCGGATGAAGAGGCCGGCGAGATCCCCAAGGCCGCGGTCGTCGTCAAACCGGGCCACACGGTCACGGCCGACGCGCTGATCGAGTTCGTCCAGGCGCGCGTGTCGCCGCAGAAGCGGGTGCGCGCGATCAAGTTCGTCGATCAGATCCCGAAGTCGGCCTCGGGAAAGATCCTGCGTCGCATGCTGGTGGCCGCCGACATCTGATCGCCCCGCCGGCCGGCGCGTGACAGGGTCGCGGCTGCCAGCGCGGCAGTCGCGATCGCTGCCGACCAGGTGCGCGACCTCGGCCGCAGTGCCGGAGGCGGCCGCCTTGACGGCGGCGACTGGTGCAGTGCGTTGGCGAGGTCTCCACGTTCGTCGCGATGCTGGCCAGGCACGAGACGCTGCATCCACCTCGCCGCCGCAAGGCGAACGGGACCGCTGCGAAGCGCCGCCAGCTAGATCCGACGGACCGTCGCGGTTCTGGTAATCTGCCCTCAGGATGCACATCGAGAAGATCCTGCTGCGCGACGTCGGTCCGTTCGAGGACGTGACGATCGAGCTGCCCAAGGGGACCAACCCCGATCTCGCCGATGTGTACCTGCTGACCGGTCCGAACGGCACCGGCAAGAGCACGATCCTGTATGCGCTGGCATCGGTCATCAGAGGCAAGGCGCGCGGCGGTCGCGAGGAGGATGAGGAGCTTGGGGACGACCTGCTCGCAACACGCATGCGTTCGAAGGGCGCAGTCGTCGCGCTCCGGACAGATGACGGGCAGACCTTCGCGGTGTCACTCCGTGGGCGCGGAGGCGATTCGGACCAGGACGTACTCCCTGACCCGTTCGGCGGGCCTGCGCTGCATCTCGACCGGCTCGGCACGCTGGATCGGTG
>Ga0137438_1000276_pt1 | contig 10380 bp, 11 predicted proteins | sample EasRivERMGT157_2_FD_102327 | JGI IMG/M metagenome (GOLD analysis project Ga0137438, IMG submission 102327) | Soil microbial communities from meander-bound floodplain in the East River, Colorado, USA - East River MetaG ERMGT157_2 | ecosystem: Environmental > Terrestrial > Soil > Floodplain ... | reverse complement strand
CAAGGGGATCACGGTGCTCGACATGGCGGGCCTGGCGCAAAAAGGCGGCGCGGTGTGGTCGCACGTGCGCCTGGCCGAGCGGCAGGAGGCCCTGTACGCCGCGCGCATCGCCGCGGACGGGTCGGTCGGCCGCTGGCGTGCTGCGGCACCGCTACCGCGCGGAGGGGTGGTGCGCCTGGTCGCGACCGCGCAGCAGGTGTACGCGCTCACGACGCCGTCGCCCCGGCGCGCTCCCGTCGACCTCGTCGCGATTCCGTGGGCCGAGCTGATCGCCTCGATCGGACCCGGCGAACTCGGCGAGCCCCGCGAACCCCGCGAGCCCCGCGAGCCCCGCGAACCCCGCGAACCCCGCGAACCCGGGGCGGATCCACCAGCACCGCCCAGGCAGATTCCGCCAGCGCCGGCGCACCGGCCGTACAAGATCGACATTCCGGACGACTGGATCGAGGTGCCGGCCGAGCCGATCGCCCAGGACGCGGCGTTCGCGCTCGAGTACCGCACGAAGACCGATCCGCGCACGACGCTCCACGTCAGCTGGATCCATTTTCACAGCGATCACGAAGACCGTCCGACCGGGGCGTTGAGCAGGGCGCTGGGCCGCGCGGAGCTCGGGTTCATCCACAACACCGGAATGCGGTCTCGCGGCCCGGGCACGTGGAAGCCCGAGATCTCGACGGTGATCGATACGGTGTGGTCGCGCCCGCCGCACGCGATCCATCTCCGGATGGTCGGCGTCGCGGACTCATCCGCACACGTCTGGATCGCTCTGGCGGCATGCACCGGAATCGAGAGTGAGCTCGCAGCATGCGAGAAGATCCTCGCGACGCTGAACCGCGTGGAATCGGAGTCGTCATCGCGACTGATGTGGATGCTCTGGATCACGCTCGTCGTGGTCGCGGCGATCGCGATGATGATCTGGATCAAGCGGCGCTAACTGTTCGCGGGCGTCCAGCGCGATCTCACAGCACGCCTCGAACAGCTGTCGAAGTCGCGCGCGACCGCGCTGGACGCGCGACTTCATGCTGGAGACCGAGACACCGACCACAGTCGCGGTTTCATCGGTGGTGTAGCCCAGCGTCGCCGCCGCGGTGCCGACCGAGCTGCAACAGCCCGGCGCGCACCCGATGCGAGCACCGCGTGCGATGTTCCCGTAGTGTTCGCGGACGGTAGTCCGCACCTCGTCAGTCTTCATCTCGGACATTCGTGACCTCCTGCACGAGAGACGGGCTTGGCTGAAGAAGGACGCAGGAAATCGCCCCGGCACGTCATGCGGTCGCCGCGTGCTGTGCGGCTTCCGCGCGCAGCTCGAGGCGCATGCAGGTCGCCGACGAAGGACATAGCGCCGCGAGCTCGGGAGACGCGGCGAGCGCCGGTGGTGCGCTCGCTCGATCCGCATCGGCGAAGCCGAACCGGCGAAACAGCGGCGCCGCGGTGGTGGTGAGCAGGTACACGCTGGCGAGACCGTTGTACCAGGCCGTCGCGAGTCGATCGCCGACCAGCGCGATGCCCGTGCCTCGACCGCGCTCGCCGGGTGCGACGGCGACCGAGCGCAACAGACCCACGCGATCGTGCGCTTCGAGCGCGGCGACGCCGACCAGCTCGGCGCCACGGCGCGCGACCACGTACGCCTCCGGGAAGCGGTCGCGCACGACCTCGACCGGCAGCGCGCTCGCGCGGACCAGCGCTTCGATCGTGGCGAGCTCGGCGCCCGTGGGAGGCCCGAGCGCGATGCCGTCCGGCAGGTTCGTGCTCGCCAACGCCCACAGGCGGAGCCGCAGCTCGTCGCGGACGGCGCGGAACCGCGCGGCCACGGTCGCCGCGGATGCGTCCGGATCGTCGCTCGCCGGATCGGGGAGCGGCCAGTGCATGCGCGCGAACCCCCCCGGCCACACCGGGCACACTTCCTGGGCGCACAGCGTGATCACCGCATCGACGCCGGCGGGATCGATCGCGTCGACCGACTTGCTGTGCTGGCCGGTGATGTCGATCCCGATCTCGCGCATCGCGTCGACCGCGTAGGGGTTGACCCGGCTCGGCGAGCTGCCCGCGCTCTGCACGCGCACCAGGCTACCGAACAGCGTACGCGCGAGGCCCTCGGCCATCTGCGACCGGGCCGAGTTGGCGACGCACAGGAACACCAGGCTCGAATACATGCGGACATCGTGATATAAGGCTGTCATGCTGTCCAGCACGAACGCTCTCGATGTCCGCCCGTTGACGCGGCTGTTCCGCGCGCTCGGCGACGAGACCCGGCTGCGCATCGTCGCGCTGCTCTCGCACGGCGAGCTGTGCGTGTGCCACCTGGAGTCCGCGCTCGATCTCAACCAGTCGACCGCGTCTCGCCACCTCGGCATCCTGCGGGCCGCGGGCGTCGTCGACTGCCGCCGTGAGGGGACGTGGGTCTACTACCGGATCACCGAGCAGGAGCACGCCACGGTGGCCAAGGCGCTCGATGTGCTGACCAAGACGTTCGGCGCCGAGCGCGCGCTCAGGTCGGATCATGCGAAGCTCCGCAGGTCCTGCGGCCCGTGCACGTCGTGACGGCGCAGCGCAAGCTCGTGGCCGAGGCGCTCGGTACCGCGCTGCTCGTGGCCGCGGTGGTTGGCTCCGGCATCATGGCGCAGCGGCTCACGGGCGATCGCGCGCTCGCGCTGCTCGCGAACACGACCGCCACCGGCGGCGCGCTGGTCGCGATCCTGCTCGTGTTCGGGCCGATCTCGGGCGCGCACCTCAACCCGGTGGTGACGCTGTGCATGGTCGCGATGAAGGCACAGCATCCGCGGAGCGCGGTCGGCTACATCGCCGCGCAGCTGGTCGGCGGTATCACCGGCGCGATCCTGGCCAACGCGATGTTCGAGCTGCCGCTGGTGTCGTGGTCCGCGACCACACGCGCTGGCGCTGCGCAGCTCCTGAGCGAAGGCGTCGCGACGTTCGGCCTGATCGGGGTCGTCATCGCCGTGGGCCGCACGCGTGCTGCCCTCACGCCGTTCGCGGTGGCGGCCTACATCATGGCCGCCTACTGGTTCACCGCATCCACCTCGTTCGCGAACCCGGCGGTCACGATCGCCCGGGCGTTCAGCGACAGCTTCGCCGGCATTCGTCCGGCTGACGTCGGCGCGTTCCTTGTGGCGCAAGCGATCGGCGCGGCGGCCGGAGGGCTGATGTTCTCCTGGCTCGTACCGGTCCACGGGACAGCCGCACTTCCGACGGACTGAAGACCGCGTCGCCAGCCATGGACCCTGGTCGCGTCCTGCCAGCTCGCTTCGAAGTCCGGCACCATCCAGGCCGGCCCCTGCACGGCGAGGACGTCGTCGATGCTCCTGGCACGGGGGCGTCGCCGGGTGCCAGTGAGGCGGCGTTCGGCCACCTATCCGCCGGCGAGCGTCGCGTACTGCTGGAACAGCGCAGCCGGCAACGGATGCTGAAGACGCCACACGATCGCGACGGGCCTGCTGCCTTCGGATCGCGCGTGGTGCACCGGGCCGAGGTACGCGAACGGCGCGCCCTTCCTCGACTGGACGAACAGGTGAATGGACCAACCACGCGCGACATGGTCGCCGTAGCGGCGCGCGGTGTCGCTGTCGGCGCCGACGCTGTTCTGCGTCTCCCAGTGGAACTCCTCTCGGCTGATCGCGAAGTCGCGATACCGCGTGGTCGGGGAGAATCCGCGATCCGACTTGTCGAGCGTGACGAACAAGAGCTCGCGGTACTCGTCATCCAGGCGCAGCACGCCCTGTTGCTGCGGGGTCTTCTTGGCCTTTGTCCAGTAGCCGCACGCCGTGAGGATCTCGCGGCGCATGTAGTGGCGATGAACGACGAGCGGCCAGTTCGCGACGGGCGCGAGCGAGGCAGTGGAGGCGACGCGGTCGGCGAGGATCCCGGTGAGCTCGCGTAGCTCGGCGCACGCCGCAGGGCGATCGCGAAGCCAGCCGGCCACGGCTTCGGCCGCCATCAGCCGACGTGGTTCGTGCACGAGTTGGTAGCCGAGCATGAGGGCCTCGCGCTGCTCGGTCGACGAAACCGGTTCTCGCCCATCGAGCAGCGAGCGGATCCGCTCGAGCCGATCGGGGTCGTCGATGTGGACCAGCCGGCCGAGGCGCTGGCAGGTCTCGAGAGCGTCATCATCGGCCTCGATCTCGTGCAGCCCGGCCTCGCGCGAGAGCGCCGTCCAGCTGGCATGGCGATAGATCTGACCGAGCTCGCGGCCGCTCTCCCGCAGGAACGCCGCGAGCGTGATCGGGTCGCCCTGCGATGCGCGAGCGATGGTCTGCGCCTCGGCGACGAGGGCGGTCCAGCGGACTTCGACGGACGTGCGCAACGAGCGCAGCACGGTCTCTCGCGCAACCTCGTCGAGCGCCATGGAGCAGCCGCTCGGCAAGAACGGGAACCCCTGCTCGGCGGCCGCGACGAGGCGACCACGTGGCAAGCCGGTGAGCGCGCCCAGCACCGCATCGAACCGGAACTCCTGACGATGCTGGCCGATGAAGTCGAGGACCAGACAACACGCCTTGTTGGTGTGGAGCCGGAGGCCGCGCCCAAGCTGCTGGAGGAACAGCGTCGCACTCTCGGTCGGCCGGAGCAGGAGGAGCGTATCGACGAACGGCAGGTCGATGCCCTCATTGTACAGGTCTGCCGTGAAGATCACCTTGACGTCGCCGCGCTCGAGCAGGTGGCGTCCACGTTCCCGCAGATCCGGTGGTGACTGACCGTGCAGCGCGACGGCCGGAACGCCGTACTTCGTGAAGTGGGCCGCCATGAACTCGGCGTGGCCGATCCCGACGCAGAAGCCGAGGGCGCGCACGTCGCGCACATTGCTGACGCGACGACGAAGCTGGGCGAGCACGAGTGCCGCACGCACGTCGTCTCCCGTGTACAGGCCATCGAGCGCCGCCGCGTCATAACCCTTGCCGCGCGTCCATCGGAGTGACGCCATCCGGCGCTCGTCGACCCCGTCGTGGATGCCGTAGTACTCGAACGGCACGAGGAGCTGACGCTCGAGTGCGTGCCACAGCCGGACCTCTGCCGCCACGTGGCCCCCGAAGTCGCCGAGCAGCGACTGGCCGTCGGAGCGTTCGGGAGTCGCGGTGAGGCCGACCAGGACCTGCGGCGCCAGGTGAGGAACGACGGCCTGATACGAGGCCGCAGGCACGTGATGGCACTCGTCGACCACCACGTGATCCCAGTGGTCGGCCCCGAGGCTCGCGATCAGGCCACGCGACCGCAGGCTCGCGATCGTCGCGAACAGGTGATCGAGTTGACGTGGTTCGTCGTCGCCGGTGAGCAGCGCGCCGAAGCTCGCGTCGCGCAGTACGTGGCGGAAGGTGTCGCGCGCCTGGGTGAGCAACTCGCGTCGATGCGCGAGGAACAGCAGCCGCGGCAGGATGCCCGAAGCGTGCGCGCGGCGCGCGTAGTCGAACGCCGCGATCACCGTCTTGCCCGTCCCGGTCGCGGCGACCACGAGGTTGCGGCGACGACCGTGGATCTCGCGCTCTGCGCGCAGGCGATCGAGGATCTCCTCCTGAAACTCGTAGGGCCGCAGCGTGAAGAACGTCTGCTGGGCCAGATCATCCGCGCGGCGCGCCGCGCCGAGCGCCCCGCGCAGCCGCTCTCGGTCCTCGGCGTTGTCCGGATCGAAGCGCTGGAACTCGCGGTCGGCCCACAGCGTCTCGAACGCGCCCGAGAACTTGGCGATGACGTGGGGTACGTCGGATCGCGCGAGCTTGACCATCCACTCGAGCCCCGCGGTCAGCGCCGGCGACGAGAGGTTCGCCGAGCCGACGTAGGCCGTGGTGAGTCCTGATTCGCGATGAAACAGCCACGCCTTTGCGTGCAGGCGTGTCCGCCGCCCATCATAGGAGATCCGAACTTCGACCCCGGGGAGCCGCGCGAGCTCTTCGACCGCAGCGGCCTCGGTCGCGCCGGTGTAGGTCGTCGTGAGCAGCCGAAATACCGGCGGTGCTCCGGACTGATGCCGCAGAACCAGGCGGTCGATCGCGTCGCGGAGGACGCGGACGCCGCCCTTGGTGACGAAGCTGACCAGCGCATCCACTCGATCGCTGCTATCGATCTCGCACGCGAGCTCGTGGCCGATGCGCGGCTCACCGTGGCCCAGGGTGAGCAGGGTCGTCGTGGCCAGTGGCGTCTCCGGGCGACGCGGACGCACCGCGGGATCGGGAAACACGCCACGTAGCTCGCGGGCGGGTGCGGCGAGCAGCTGCGCGCGGTCGATCAGCTCGTGACGTTCGAGCACCCGCAGCAGCTCGTCGGAGAGCTGGACCTGTCGCGCGAGCTTGTCGTCGCTCGCGCCACCCACGTCGGCCAGCGCCCGGTCGATCAGCCCGCGCAGGAAGCGCGCCAGGACCACACCGGCGTCGGCGCCGAGCGTCGCGACGTCAACGTGACGTCTCTGTGCGATGAGCTCGAGGGCGTCGGCGAGCTCGTCGGTGACGACCTCCTCGTACAGCCCGTCGGCAAGCCTTCGGGTTCTGGGCACGTCGAAGGATAGTACGTCGTCGGGTAACGCGGCGGGCGCCTCCATGGTAAGTGCCTGGGATCGAGGTGCGCCACGGCGCGCTCTTGATCATCCATGGAGAGGCTTTCATGACGGATGCTTCCTGGAGACCTGGCGAATGGTCGTCGACACCAACGTCACCGGCCCGTTCCTGATGGCAGGATCCACTTCTGCCACGGGAGATTCATAGGGCCGCGTGAGCTCGGCAGGGGGCGCGCGCCATCCGGGATCGTCCCTGCTGGACCCGGCGGATCCTTCGGGATAGCCTCGGCTCCATGAGCGGAGAAAAGCAGCGCTCGAATTCCCGTACCGCCGAGGCACCAGCCCAGGTTCCGACGGCCGAGAAGATCGTCGAGCTGTTGAAGGCTGCTGCGCCGGCACCGGAGCTCGATGAAAAGCTGAAGCGAGTGTTCCGGCTGTCCGAGGCCCAGTCATCGGTGCGCGTCAAGTAGGCATGGTCTTCAACGAGATCATCGCCACGCCCTTCGAGGCGGAGGCGTTCAAGAGGCAGCTGTCTCCCGAAATCGAACGGCTCGTCCCGCATCAGAAGGCACCATCCGATGCTTGAGTACCTCCGCCTCGAAAACGTCGGTCCCGCTCCCATGATGGAGCTGGAGCTCGCGCCTCGCCTCAACCTCCTCACCGGGGACAACGGCCTCGGCAAGAGCTTCTTGCTCGACGTCGCCTGGTGGGCGCTCACCCGCAAGTGGCCGCGTGACGTCAACCCGCGGCTGCTGTCGGGGCATCGCGCGCGGCCCCGCGATATCCGCAAGCCCGCGCGCATCAAGTATCGCGTCGAGTCAAAGTCGAAGCCGGTCGAGAACGAGAGCACGTACTCGAAGGCGGATCGAGGTTGGACCGGCAAGCGCGGCCGACCGCACGATCCCGGCCTGGTCATCTATGCGCAAGCCGATGGCGGCTTCTCGGTCTGGGACCCCGCGCGCAATTACTGGAAACGCGACCACGAGGACGACGAATCGGAATCGGACACCCCGGTTCCTGTCTACGTGTTTGCCCCGCCCGACGTCTGGGCGGGGTTGCACATGAAGATCGACGGCCGAGACACGAGGGTCTGCAAAGGGCTACTCGATGACTGGGCGCTCTGGATCCGCGAGGACAAGAAGCCGGCTCGGCAGATGGCAGAGGTTCTCGCGAGCCTGTCGGCAGCGGGCGAGACGCTGACCGTTGGGCCCCTGCGCCCGCTGTCGGTGAACGACGCAGGTGACTATCCGACGATCGATACGCCATACGCAGGTAGCGTTTCGATCTTGCACGCCTCTGCGGGGATCCGAAAGGTCGTCGCCCTCGCGTACATGCTCTGCTGGTCGTGGGAGCGTCACGTGGCGTTCGCGGAAGCACAAGGACTCAACCGGACGGGACACGTGATCTTGATCGTCGATGAGCTCGAGAGCCACCTGCATCCCCGATGGCAGCGCTCGATCCTGCGCTCGTTGCTCGAGGTAGCGAGCGTGCTGCACACGGACGCGCAGGTCCAGCTTGTCGCCGCGACGCACTCGCCCCTGATCATGGCGTCGGCCGAGCCGCTGTTCGATGACAAGACCGACGCGTGGTTCGATCTCGACCTGAACAAGAAGACCAACGTGGTCGAGCTGCGCAAGCGGCCGTTCGTACGCCACGGGGACGCCTCGCGCTGGCTCACCAGCGATGCCTTTGATCTCGAAGAGGCTCGATCGATCCCGGCCGAGGAGGCGATCCGGGATGCAAAGGCGTTTGCGAAACGGGCCAAGCGGTCGCTGGAAGACGCGAAGCTAATCGACGCGAAGCTGCGCGCCGTCGGCCTGTCCGACATCGATCCATTCTGGGTTCGGTGGAGCTACATGATGGACGAGCTGAAGGGGGGCAAGTGGTTCCGGTTGCGCTTGCTCCGGAGCCGGCGACTTTCGATGCCAAGGTGCGGCGGAAGGGGGCGGAGGCGACGCTCGAGCTCGTCGGAAGGGCACCATCGAAGCCGCGCCGTGGCCGGAAACGCAAGGTCGTCGCCAAGCGACGCGACCAGATTCCCTCCGATGACTTCCCACCGTACTGGCGCGACGTGCTGCCGGAGATGCCAAGGCCTACCACGGCCGCTGCGCCTACCTGGCCATGTATCTCGAACCCGCCACCGGTAGCCCATCGGTCGATCATGTGGTGCCGCGGAGTCAGAGCTGGCGGTGGGTCTACGAGTGGTCCAACTACCGGCTCGCAGCGTCGCTGATCAACAGCAAGAAGTGCGACCTCGAGCTGGTGCTTGACCCGTGCGCGATCAAACCCAACCTGTTCGCTCTCGACTTCGTCAGCATGGAGGTCATCGCGGGGCCGGCCGCCACCGGGGCAACGCGCAAGCAGGTCGATGATACCATCGCCACTCTCGGTCTCAATGCGCAGGACTGTGTCGACCAGCGCAGCGAGTACTACATCGACTACAAGGCGGGCGATATCTCGTTGAAATGGCTTGAACGACGTGCTCCCTTCGTTGCTCAGGAGCTCCGGCGCCATGGCAACTTGAACCCTGGGGATGCTTGAGGCATCCGCTCCACGAGCCACCGAGTGAGCTTGGGCTCGTCATGTCGGCTGATCTGAGTGAACATGCGGGCATGAAGCGCCTCTGGACAATCATCGGCGTCCGCGACGTACCTCGCAGCTTCCGCTGGTACCAGACGCTCCTCGGCCTCGCGCCCGGCGCGCCGGCGCATTCCTACTTCGGACAGCTGCTCGACGCCGATGGCACGGTGTTGCTCTGTCTCCACGAATGGGGCGTCGAGGGTCATCCGACGATCACGAGCCCCGACGCCGCGACACCGGGCAACGGGCTCATCTTGTTCTTCCGCGTCGACGACTTCGACGCCGCGCTCGCGCGGGCGCGCACCGCCGGCGCGCCGCTCGAAGAGGAGCCGCACGTCAACCCGAACACGCTCACGATGGAGCTCGCGCTCCGCGATCCGGACGGCTATTACGTCATGATCAGCGCCGCCTGAGCGATCGCCGCCGGCGCAGCGATCACGCCCGATCAGGTTCGCGCGACGTGGACGGGGTTACCGAGGGTCCGAGCTTGTCGGTCCACCTCCGGTGACCACCTGGTGAACGATCCGAGCCAGCTGCTCGAGCTGGTCCTGCTGCTCGACATATCGCATCAACTCGACGGCGCGACTCGCCTGGGCGGCAGCGGCAGCGGGGAGATGCTCGTGCGGAATCCTGGCCAGGTAGAGCACCTGCTCGAACTGCGACGACAGGAGCTTCGATAGCCGGGACAACAGCTCCTCACGGGTCATGCCTGTCTCCTGGGTTGATGACGAGTCGGTTTGGCGATGCCTCGCCTGCAACGGGCCTGCATGACTCGCGGCAGGCGACGGCTCCACGGCGTCGCTTGCTGCTGCGGCCAGCTCGATCGGCCGCGTGCGCAGGAAGGCGCGAGTGAACGCCGCCGCCGAGGCGCACGCGTACTTGGTGTGGGTCATTTCCGACGAGCAGCCCCGGATCATTCTGCCAAGCGTCGAAGCGAATGGCGAGATGGTCGTACGGTCGGGCACGAGGATGCCGATGCGCTACTTGCCGTCCGACGACGGCGAGAGCTGCACGCGCAGCGGATCGCCGCCTGGCACCGTCTGGCCCCGCCAGGGCTCGTAGCCGGCGGCGGTGATCGTGATCGAATGGTCGCCCTCGGGCAGGTCGGCGGGGAGCTTGATCTCGAACCGTCCATCTCGGTCGGTCATCGCGGTCGCCTTCGCGATGACCGCACGCGCCTGCGGCAAGGGTCGACCATGCTCATCGGAGACGTAGCCGACCAGCAGGAGCTGCTTGGGCTGGATGGCGGCGTAGACTGCTTCCTGGTTCAGGCGAATCGTGAGCTCGGGCTTGACCAGCTCGTAGAT
>Ga0137438_1000275_pt1 | contig 10394 bp, 9 predicted proteins | sample EasRivERMGT157_2_FD_102327 | JGI IMG/M metagenome (GOLD analysis project Ga0137438, IMG submission 102327) | Soil microbial communities from meander-bound floodplain in the East River, Colorado, USA - East River MetaG ERMGT157_2 | ecosystem: Environmental > Terrestrial > Soil > Floodplain ... | reverse complement strand
TGCGTTCTCGTATCGGCGGATTACGTGGCCACAGATTAGCGGGCTCCGCTATGCAACGAACTTGTGCAGGCTGAGTGACAAAATCGCCCAGATCCACGCCCTTACGTAGTGGCTCCAAATCAGTTTCCAATGGGTTGCCCTCGACTTGTGCCCAATAGATTTTCAATTCTTTGTGTTTCGGATGACTGACACGATGTTGCAGGCTGCCGTCATCGGTTAGAATAAGCAGTCCTTCGCTATCGGTATCGAGCCGACCTGCGGCATACACTCCCGGAATCGGAATATAGTCCTTCAGGGTCGAATGCGCCTCATGTCCGCTGAATTGGCACACTACACCATAGGGTTTGTTGAACAGCACTAGCATTTTATTTTTGGCACTTCACTATACAGGATCGTAATGATGGCAATAAAAACCGCGATGAAAATCAAAGTCCCGGCAGATGGACAAAAAATTACGGTCAATGCCGATAATTCCCTCAATGTCCCTGACCATCCGATTATCCCATTTATCGAGGGTGATGGCATTGGCGTGGATATTACGCCACCGATGATCAAGGTAGTGAACGCCGCGATCACTAAGGCTTACGGCGGCAAACGTGCAATTGCCTGGATGGAGATGTACGCCGGTGAAAAATCCACCAAGGTGTATGGTAACAATATATGGCTCCCGGATGAAACCTTGAAAGCCGTCAAGGAATATGTCATCTCCATCAAAGGCCCGCTGACTACACCGGTCGGCGGTGGCATGCGCTCCTTGAACGTCACACTGCGCCAGGAGCTGGATCTATACGTCTGCCTACGCCCGATCCGATACTTTAGCGGCGTGCCCAGCCCGCTCAAGCACCCGGAAAAAACCGATATGGTGATTTTCCGCGAAAACACCGAGGATATTTATGCCGGGATTGAATGGGCGGCCGGTACAGAAGAAGTGAAAAAAGTCATTACTTTCCTCAGTGACATGGGAATGCGCAAGAAAATCCGCTTCCCGGAATCCTCCGCCATCGGCATCAAGCCGGTTTCGGTCGATGGCAGCAAACGCCTGGTGCGCAAGGCGATTCAGTATGCGATTGATAATAACCGTAAATCCGTCACCATCGCGCACAAAGGCAACATCATGAAGTTCACCGAAGGCGGCTTCAAGAACTGGGGCTACGAAGTTGCCAAGGAAGAATTCGGCGCGGTCGAGATTGATGGTGGACCGTGGTGCAAGTTGCCGAATGGCATGCTGATTAAAGACTGTATTGCCGACGCGTTTCTGCAGGAGATCCTGCTGCATCCGCAAGATTACGATGTAGTAGCCACGCTTAACCTCAATGGCGATTATATGTCCGATGCGCTGGCCGCGCAGGTTGGTGGCATCGGTATTGCGCCGGGCGCCAATTTATCGGATACGGTGGCCATGTTCGAGGCTACGCATGGTACCGCGCCCAAGATTGCAGGCAAGGATATTGCCAACCCCAGTTCGCTGATACTTTCTGCGGAAATGATGTTGCGCCACATGGGCTGGGTAGAAGCCGCCGACCTGGTGATAAACGGTGTGGCTAAAGCCATTGCGGCAAAACGCGTGACGCATGATTTCTCATCGCAAATGCAAGGCGCAACACAGGTGAGCAGCTCGCAGTTCGCTGAGGAAATTGTCAGCCTGATGTAAGGCTGAGACTAGCGATCAGCAAAACAAAACGGCCAGCAGATTTTTTTATCTAGCTGGCCGTTTTAATGAAGACTGTATCGCTTAATACTTAGAAGGCTTAAGCCTTCTGAATATTGGAAGCTTGCTTGCCTTTAGGGCCTTCGGTGACGTCAAACGTCACACGTTGACCTTCTTTAAGACTCTTGTAGCCAGCCTCTACAATTGCGGAAAAGTGCGCGAACAGATCGTCGCCGCCATCATCCGGGGTAATGAAACCAAAGCCTTTAGAATCATTGAACCACTTTACGGTACCAGTTGCCATTTCATACTTCCTTGCATAAACCAGGGGAGGCGCCCCAAAAAGTTTGTACTTCAAACACTTAAGTCGGTGGTGCCGGCTGCATTAGAGCTCGAATCCAAACGCCTGCTTGCGTTTTACTTGGGTTATTCCAAGAAGTCAAGATTTTTTAGGGTTAATTTTGCTCACTTAAATAGATTTTGCAAAATGGCCCTAGCTTCATCAGTATCTTTACAAAAAAAACATGAGCGTGCATCATTCAGACACTTAACTCTGTAGCCTATCCTGTGAACCACTCAGCCCGATTTAAAATTTGATATGGTAGCTGCAACACTCCCGAGTAAATTAGGTGGGCTAGCGCGTATGCTGGTTCAAGAAAAAATGCTTACGGAAGACGAAGCGACGGCGATCCAGACGCTTGCCAATAGTCAGAATTTGCCTTTTGTATCGCAACTGGTGCAGAGCAAAAAACTCTCTGCCATGAAAGTCGCTGAAACAGCAGCAAGCGCTTTCGGTTTCCCGCTGTTTGACCTGAATGGCCTCAATTCAGATTATCTCTCCAGTAAGACCATAGACGCCAGGGTAATGCAGGCCAATCGGGTGATGGCACTGCAAAGTCGCGGCAATACGCTGTTTGTAGCGCTGTCTGACCCAACCAATCTGCACGCGCTGGACGATGTGCAGTTTCAGGTAGGAATGGCACTTTCACCGGTAGTGGTGGAAGACGACAAACTAGGCAAATGGATAGACAAAATTGTCGAAGCCTCGGATACCAGTCTGAAATCCCTTTCAGTCGATGACGATTTTAGCTTCGATGTGGAAAGCTATGACCAGGCAGCGCACGAGTCCGAGGCACAAACCTTGGAAATTGATGACGCACCGGTCGTCAAATATATCCATAAAATCCTGATGGATGCCATCAATATGGGGGCGTCAGACTTGCACTTTGAGCCATACGAAAAATTTTATCGCATCCGCTATCGGGTAGACGGAATTTTGCGCGAAATCGCCCAGCCGCCGCTGGCCATCAAGGACAAGATGGCTTCTCGCATCAAAGTTATTTCTAATCTCGATATTTCCGAGAAGCGCATACCGCAGGATGGGCGCATGAAATTGGTGTTGTCCAAGACACGCACCATTGATTTCCGCGTCAGCACGCTACCATTGATCCATGGTGAGAAAATTGTGATGCGGATACTCGACCCAACTAGTGCCACACTGGGAATCGAGGCACTGGGCTACGAACCGGAACAAAAGGAAGCGCTACTCCACGCCGTCAGCCGTCCCTACGGCCTGGTGCTGGTAACCGGCCCCACCGGTTCCGGCAAGACGGTGTCGCTGTATACCTGCCTCAATATCCTGAACCGGCCAGGGGTCAACATTTCTACTGCAGAAGACCCGGCGGAAATCCCTTTGGCTGGCATCAATCAGGTCAACGTCAACGACAAACAGGGGCTTACTTTTGCCGCAGCACTCAAGGCCTTTCTGCGCCAGGATCCGGACATCATCATGATCGGCGAAATACGCGATCTGGAAACGGCAGACATGGCGATCAAGGCTGCATCGACCGGCCACATGGTGCTGTCTACACTACATACCAACGATGCCCCGTCCACGCTGACACGCTTGCTTAACATGGGTGTTGCGCCCTTCAATATTGCCTCGGCAGTATCGCTGATCACCGCCCAGCGCCTGGCCCGACGCCTGTGCAAGAATTGTAAACATCCGATTGATATTCCAGAAGAGGCATTATTCAGTATTGGCTTTACCAAGGCTGACCTGGATGGCAGTTGGCAACTTTATGGTCCCAAAGAGGGTGGCTGCGAACTATGCAATGATGGTTACAAAGGCCGTGTTGGTATCTACCAGGTCATGCCTGTCACTGATGCAATCAGCCGCATCATCATGAAAAATGGCACTTCGCACGACATCGCAGATCAGGCAAAACGTGAAGGTGTGAAAGATCTGCGCCAATCTGGTCTGCTCAAAGTAAAACAAGGGCTGACCTCCATCGAAGAAGTCGAATCCTGCACCAATGAATAATAGCAGCGAATAACAGGGGAAACACATGGCCGCCAAAGTCACCAAACAGACCACCTACTCGTGGGAAGGTACGGACAAAAAAGGTAAACGCATCAAGGGCGAAATGACAGCCAGTGGCGTAGCCTTTGTCAACTCCAGCCTGCGTCGGCAGGGCATCAATGTCACCAAAGTCAAGAAGCAAAGCGCTTTTTTCAAAAGCGGTGGCAAAGTTACCGACAAAGATGTGACCCTATTTACGCGCCAACTTGCGACCATGATGAAAGCAGGGGTGCCCTTGCTGCAAGCCTTTGATATTGTGGGAAAAGGCCATAACAACCCAGCCGTAGCCAAATTACTGGGTGATATCAAAGCCGATGTCGAAACCGGCAGTAGCTTGAGCCAGGCTTTTCGCAAATATCCGCTATATTTCGATGCCCTATTCTGCAATTTGGTAGGCGCTGGTGAGCAAGCCGGTATTCTGGATTCTCTGCTTGATCGACTGGCGACCTACAAAGAAAAAATTCTTGCCATAAAAAGCAAGATCAAATCTGCCTTGTTCTACCCTATCTCAATTATTGTTGTGGCTTTCGTCATCACCGCAGTGATTATGATTTTTGTAATTCCCGCATTCAAGGAGCTATTTACCAATTTCGGTGCCGACTTGCCCGCCCCCACTTTAATCGTAGTGGCCATTTCTGATTTCTTCGTTGCTTATTGGTGGGCTATATTCAGCTCTATTGGCGGTGGTTTGTGGTTCTTCTTCTACACCTGGAAACGCTCCGAGAAAATGCAGGCAGCCATGGATAGACTGGTATTGAAATTGCCGTTATTTGGCCTATTAATCAGAAAAGCTGCCATTGCCCGCTTCGCCCGCACTTTGGCCACCATGTTTGCTGCAGGTGTACCTCTAGTCGAGGCCCTGGATTCGGTAGCGGGAGCTTCTGGTAATCACGTTTATTATGAAGCCACCAAAAAGGTTCAAAGCGAAATCAGTACTGGTACCAGTCTCACCGTGGCGATGCAGAATTCAGAAGTTTTCCCTAATATGGTGCTGCAGATGGTGGCTATTGGCGAGGAGTCCGGTGCACTCGACTCCATGCTGTCCAAAGTTGCAGACTTTTATGAGGCAGAGGTAGACGATGCAGTAGAGGCCCTCTCCAGCCTGATGGAACCGATTATCATGGTGGTGTTAGGGACTCTGATTGGTGGTTTGGTCATCGCCATGTACCTACCCATTTTCAAAATGGGGCAAGTGGTTTAAGGCTGTTTTTAAGTTTACTTTTTGGCTGCAAGCGCTTCACTCAATGCCTTCTCAATATCTTTGGCCGGATAGGCGCCCAGCATACGCTTGCCATCGGCGAAAAGCAGCGTCGGCGTGCTGGTAATCCCCAACTTTCTGCCCAGTTCCGCCACTTTTTCTATTGGTGTATCGCAGGTGCCGGCAACTTTGACCAATTGCGCGTTGAGTATCCAGTCTTCCCAAGCCTTGGCACGGTCGGGCGCGCACCAGATGGCTCTGGACTTATTGGCTGAATCCGGATGCAACTGCTCTAGCGGATATAGAAAGGTATACACCGTGACATCACTAATTCCTATCAGCTCTTTTTGTTCCAACCGTTTGCAATAAGGACAATCCGGGTCTGAAAAAACTACCAGTTTTTTGCTGCCATTGCCTTTGACCACTTTGATTGCCTGATCCAGCGGCAAGGTTGAGAAATCAACCTTGGTTAATTCATTCAGACGTTCGCCGGTAATATCGCGCTTGCTTTTGGAATCAACCAAATGACCCTCTGCAATCAGAAAGCTGAATTTTTCATCGGTGTAAACAATCTGGCCATCCAGAAAAACCTCGTATAGGCCGCTATAAGGAGTTTTAACCACGCTTTCAACCTTGACCTTGGGGTAGGCGGCCTCTATGGTTTTACGCAGACTGGATTCATCGGCATAAGCACTACCGGTAAGCAAGGTTGCCAGTAACAGACCCAGAAGTTTTTTTGACATACTAATCCTTATAAATTTAAGCGTGCAGGCCAGTGTTTAAATCATTGCCTGTGCCATCAAACGTTTCTTCAGCGTCGACTGGCTATCAGTCAAGCGCAAACCCCAATTGCGCAATTTTTTTACCAGCGGCCGTGGACTAGCAAACAGTTTTTGTAAACCATCCGTCGCATGCTGCATCGCCATCATATCTGCCTTGCGACTGCGCTCATAGCGACGCAGCAACATGGCATCACCGATATCCTGATAGGTACTGCGCTGCGCCAGAATTTTTGCCAATACCTCGACATCACGAAAACCCAGATTAACGCCTTGCCCGGCCAAGGGATGTATCACATGCGCAGCATCACCGATCAGAACCAGCCTTGGCTTGAGTACTGTATGAACACTTTGCAGGCTCAATGGAAATGCGGCAGCTGGCGTGATCAGATGTAATTCGCCCAACACATGCTGACCAGCGGCAGCCACACAGTCGGACAGAGCTTGTGGCGATAAATTCAACAGCTCTTGTGCATGTACTTGGCTGGTCGACCATACCATAGAGACACGATTTCCCATTAGCGGTAACCAAGCCAGCACGCCGTCTTCGCGGAACCATTGACGTGCAATGCGCTGATGCGGGAGTGTAGTCTCGAAATTGGCAACCACACCCATCTGCCCATAATCATGGCCTTGTAGCGCAATATCCGTCTGCCTGCGTACCCAGGAATTGGCGCCGTCGGCGGCAATAACAAGCTTGGCACTGATGGATTGTCCTTTATCCAGTTGGATTAAAGCCTGATCATGTTGCCAATCAATAGACTTGCATTGCACACCAGTCTGTACTTCGACCGAGGATTGGTTCAAGGCCGCCCATAGCCCATGCTGTAATAGGCGACTCTCGATTATATGGCCCAAACAGGCGGCGTTGGCTTCATAGGCGTTGAATTCCAGCTTGGATTCTCCATCATCACCATAGACCAGCATCTTGGCAATAGATGTGATGCGTGATTGGTCCAGCGCCGACCATACTCCCAGGCCTTCCAGCCATGCTGCATTGCCCGGGCTGATGGCATAAATCCGGCTATCCCAGCCATTGTCTGCGGGCATACCCCTCGGCTGGGCAGACTCAATCAAAGCCAGCTTAAACCCTTGCTGAGCCAGCGCCACGGCACAAGCAGTGCCTACCAGGCCACCGCCAATGATGGCCGCATCGAATAGTGTCGCTTTACTCATCTATCCACGCGCACCAAAACTCATTTTACCTATCAGTAACCGCTTTGCTGGCGGCAGCAAATCCAGCAAGCCCAATCCCGCGGCGCGCAAAGCGGAAAGCCCCCCGATATCGTTGGAAAACAAACGCACCAGGAAATCCGTAAAGAAAATACCACCTTTAGTATCCGCCTGCCGACCCTGCTGATAGCTTTTGAGCATTGCATTACTACCAATCTTTTCTGGCGCCGTACTGCCAACCATGTCGGCCAATTCCCAGGCATCGCGCAATCCTATGTTGAACCCCTGCCCCGCCACCGGATGCATAGTCTGTGCTGCATTACCGATGACAACCAGTCTTGGCGAGGTGACCGGGGATAGATAACTGAGCTTGAGCGGGAAAGTCATACGCTTGCCTACGCTGAGGAAGCGCCCCAGGCGATCACCAAAATGACCATGCAAGCGTTGCAGAAATTCAGCCTCATTCAGGTCGCAAAGCTGTTGGGCGATTTCAGGTGTCGCCGTCCAAACTAAAGAAAATGCCTTGCCATTCGGCAACAAAGCTACCGGGCCGGCCGGGGTGAAGCGCTCATAGGCGATATTGTCGTGTGCCAGTTCACATTCCACCTTTGTCACCAAAGCAGTATGACCGTAATCCTTGTCATGCCGCTGCAACCCTGGCAAATCGCCAAGACTGCGGCCTCCATCGGCAACCACGACCAATGATGCGGACAGGGCTGCTGCCCTGTCCGCATGCTCAAACATGACCGTAGCGCTGTCGCCTGCGCTATCCAGCGCTGTCGCCTGCGCGCCGTAAACAACCCGCAAATTATTCATATCAGCCAGCGCACGATTCAATGTCGTACTCAAAGCGCCATAGGAAAGCACATAGCCCAGCGCAGGCTGGTTATGCTCTGCAGCTTTTAGCAGGCTTCTACCAAAGCTGCCACGTTGCGAGATATGGATGGTTTCTATCGGCGTGGCGGCTGCGGCCAGTTCACCCCACACCCCGAGCCGTTCCAATATCAAACGGCTGCCATAGGATAGCGCCAGCGCACGCTGATCCTGGCTGGAAGCGCCCTGCTCACGCACTTCCAGCATGGTCACGGCGTAGCCTGTATCGCGCAAGGCAAGTGCCAGTGTAGCCCCCACCGGGCCGCCGCCTACAATCAGAATATCGGCATCCTGCTGCATCAGCGTCTCATCACCGCTTCGATCTCGGCCACTGTTTTGGGTGCCGCCACTGTGACGATTTCGCAACCAGTGGCAGTGACCACCGCGTCATCTTCGATACGGATGCCGATATCCCAGAACTGCTTGGGCACACCGTCGGCCGGTCGCACATAACAGCCCGGCTCCACCGTCAGTACCATCCCTGGCTGCAATTGGCGCCACTCACCCTCGCGCTTGTATTCTCCGGCATCGTGCACATCCAGCCCTAGCCAATGGCCTGTGCGATGCATGTAAAAGCGGCGGTAATCGCCGGATTCCAACACCGCTTCCGGCGTACCCTGGCACAAGCCGAAATCAATGAAACCGCGCACTAACACCTCCAGCGCCGCTTCGTGCGGCTGATTCCAGTGGCACCCGGGGCAGACTTTATCGATCGCCGCAGCCTGCGCCGCCAGCACCAGCTCGTATAAATCCTTCTGTGGGCCACTGAATTTGCCGTTCACCGGAAAAGTGCGCGTGATGTCGGAAGCGTAGCCATCCAGCTCGCAGCCGGCGTCGATCAGCAGCAGATCGCCGTCGCGCAGTCTGGCATTGTTGACCACATAATGCAGCACGCAAGCATTGGCGCCACCAGCGACAATCGAGCTGTAAGCAGGCGCCTGCGAGCCATGGCGACGGAACTCATGCAGCAGCTCGGCCTCAATCTCATATTCCATCTTGCCGGGGCGAGTGGCGCGCATGGCATTGATGTGAGCGCCGGTTGAAATTTTCGCAGCGCGGCGCATGGTTTCCAGCTCTTCCGGAGATTTGAAGAGGCGCATCTCGTCCAGCAATGTACGCACATCGCAAATCTCAGCTGGTGCGCTGACCCCGCTGCGTCCCTGTGCGCGCAGATGATTCAACCATGCGGCGACGCGCGCATCCCAAGCCTGATCCTGTCCCAGTGCATAGTAAAGCTTGGGTTGATTCGCCAGCAGTTTGGGTACCATCTCGTCCAGTTGCGAAATCGAATAGGCCTCATCAAAACCAAAACGCTCTACTGCGCCTACCGGGCCATGACGGAAGCCATCCCATATCTCTCGTTCCATATCCTTGTTGCGACAGAACAGCAGGCTTTTGGGTTGTGTTCCTGCGACCAGTAATAACACGGCTTCTGGCTCCTGAAATCCGGTCAGATAATAGAAGTAACTGTCGAAACGATAAGGGTAGTGGCTATCTCGGTTACGTAATGCCTCGTGTGCAGTGGGGACTATGGCAACGCCACTGCCCATGCTTTGCATGAACTGTAGACGTCGCCGACGAAATAGGGATGTTTTAAACATGTCGTGCTTTCAATAGCTGCGCTTTCAAATTTACATCAAGCTCTTGTAAGCGTTGCGGCGTACCGACATCCTGCCACCGGCCGTGAAAATGCTCCGCGCTAACTTTTCCGTCCATAATCGCCTGCCTTAGCAAAGGGGCCAGTTTGGCCGATACACCACGCACGATTTCCATAAATAATTCTGGCCGATAAATACCCACTCCGGAAAACGTCAATTTGCGTTCGCCCTCCAGCGTCAGATTGCCATCATCCAATGCAAAATCGCCATTTGGGTGCTGCAACGGATTATCCACCATCACCAGATGCGCCAGCATTGAATCAGATAAAGCTGACTTCAGGCGACTGAAGTCATACTCGGTATAAACATCGCCATTGACCACCAAAAACGGGGCGTTTCCCAACAGCGGCAAGGCGTAGGCAATACCTCCAGCGGTCTCCAGTGCTTTGCCTTCGGCTGAGTAGTTGATAGACACACCCCAGCGCTCACCGTTCCCCAGCGCGGCTTCTATCTGCTCACCGAGATGGGCATGATTGATGACGATTTCGCGAAAGCCTGCACCTGCCAGACGTTCCAGATGCCAGCCTATGAGCGGCTTGCCGCCCACAGCCAGCAGCGGCTTGGGCGTATGATCGGTGAGTGGGCGCATACGCTCACCGCGGCCGGCCGCAAGTATCATGGCTTTCATCAGAAGGTATAACCGACTTGTGGTTGGGTATCTTCAAGCTGATTGAGCAAGCGCAATAAAGGCCTCAATTCAATA
>Ga0137438_1000274_pt1 | contig 10407 bp, 7 predicted proteins | sample EasRivERMGT157_2_FD_102327 | JGI IMG/M metagenome (GOLD analysis project Ga0137438, IMG submission 102327) | Soil microbial communities from meander-bound floodplain in the East River, Colorado, USA - East River MetaG ERMGT157_2 | ecosystem: Environmental > Terrestrial > Soil > Floodplain ... | reverse complement strand
GATGCGTTCAATGCAATTGTCAACCCACCGCAAGCCGCCATCCTGGCTGTGAGCCGCATCGCTGACAGAGTTGTGCCTTTGAATGGACAACCCGCCATTCAACCGATGATGACATTAAGTTTGTCCTGTGACCATCGCGTCGTGGACGGCGCCCGTGCCGCCCAATTCCTACAAATGCTCGCCGAGCTGATAGAAGAACCTTTGCAGTTGTTGAGCTAAATCTCATGTCGTTGCGAGGGCGCTCTTGCTCTTTGCCCGACACTTGCACCTGGCGCAAGTGCGGGTGAGCAATCCCCAACCGGCCAAGGAGATTGCTTCGTAACGAACGCTCGCAATGCCGAAGAGAAAAGGTAACCATGCACCACGCATCAAAAATTGACGAAGCAACAGCATCGACGCCAAAACTTTACGAGAATCAATCCTCTGGCTTTCGCCGCGTCGCTTATGTGGAGCGCTCAATGGGTTCAGTTCACATGGGCACAGGCATTTGCTTTTTGGATGCGAACGGCGTCATTCAACCTCATCTTCATTCATTTGAGGAAAGCTTCTATATTCTCGAAGGAAATGTTATTTTGCAAATCTCTGATCAAGCTTATTTGCTAAGCCCAGGTCATTTCGGTCTGATCAGCACGGGCGTAAAACATGCTTTTCGAAATTCGAATAATCAACCCGCTCGCTGGCTTGAGATGCATGCACCTCAACCACGTCCCATCGAATATGGACGCGATACATTCTTTGTCGGCGGCGATGTTGCAACCGAAGCAAATGCTCTAGAAAACGGAACCAACCAGCTCGGTCATTTTGATGAGGCGCAGCTTCCCAAACCTGGCTCTCCATCAGAAATGGAAGGCTTCAATCCAACTACTGGAGTTGCCATCAAAATGTTCGTGGATCGTTCATTCGGCGCCATCCATCAATCTTTGTTTTTGATCCAATATATGCCAGGCGCAAAGATCGATCTGCATGATCATACATTTGAGGAATCCTATTTCATTGTCAGCGGGCGCGTAAAGGCAATTGCCGATGACAAAACATACGACCTCGGTGCGGGCGATGTGATTTGGACCGGCGTGGGCTGCATCCACAGGTTTGAGAATGTTGGTGATGAATCAGTACGTTGGATCGAAACGCAGGCACCGTTGCCGCCAGCGAAAGAAGTGTTTCGTTTTGAAAGAGATTGGACGCAGTATCAATAATTATGAAGACCCTAAAGGTTTTCAAAACCTTTAGGGTCTCACGCACCGAATCGAGGAGAAAATATGCCATCAAGACATATTGTCCGCACCGCCGATCAGGAAGATTTCAAAGTGCCGAAGCCCTTTGAAAAAATCAGCCAGGGTTTTCGCCGTTGGTATATTGTTGACGGACCAAATGGTTCGGTTCATCAAGAGTTCGGCATTTGCGAGCTTGACCCGGGCGGAACTATCAACGCGCACATTCATACCTTTGAAGAAAGCATCTACATTCTCGAAGGTCAACTTATTTGCGAAACTGGTGATGGAACTTATGCTCTTGAACCTGGTGATTACGGTGTGATCCATGTTTCGTCTGCACATTCATTCCGCAATGACAGTCAGACTCGCGTGCGTTGGGCAGAGATGCTTGCGCCGCAACCGCGCCTGGATGGTGAAGGTGATATTTATCCAGTAGCCGCTCTCCCTCAGGTTGAGCCGATTAAAGTCGATGCTCGAGATCCACGCACACGTTCGTTTGGTCATATCTCGCCTGAAAACATGGAAGCAGGCAAGCAAACGCAAGACAAGCTCGCCCTCTCTGCCAGTATGCGCACGGCGTTGTTGGTATACAGCGGCATCACGGTCAAGATGATGGTGGATAGCGACCTCGGCGCGCAACTATCCACGATGTTTATGGTGCAATATGAACCTGCGGGCGTGGCGGGCGCACACGATCATCCGCTGGAGGAAACGTATTTGATTCTCGAAGGCGAAGTATATGGCTGGTTCGATGGCGTGAAATATCATCTCAAACCTGGCGATTGCGCCTGGGCGGGAGTGGGTTGCGTGCATGAGTTCCGCAACGCCACGGACGGGATCGTCCGCTGGCTCGAAACGCAGGCGCCGCAGCCGCCGCGCCGCCACTCATATCGCTTCCGCCGCGATTGGAAATATCTCGAAGAGAAGTTGGATAAAGGAGAACACCACCATGACTAAAGGAACGGTTGTTATCGCTGGTGCAACGAACTCGCTGGGTAAAGCACTTGCCAAGCACTATGTAGATCTAGGGCATCGTGTGGTTGTCAGTAGCCGTACACTAGATCGTGCTGAGGCGCTTGCAAAGGAACTTGGTGGCGAGACGATCCCTGTTGCGTTTGATTTAGCTCAACCGCATAGTATTGCTCCTGCGCTTGCTGATGTTGATGATGTGCTGCGTGTCGTGCTGATGGGACTTTATCGCGACGATAACAAAGTCCGTGAATACAACGTTGATGAAGCCATTAAACTGGTCACGTTGAAACTGGTCGGCTACACCGAATGTGTGCATGTCCTCCACTCAAAGATGAGGACAGACGCATCCATTCTCCTTTTTGGTGGACTCGCTAAAGATCAGCCCTATCCTGGCTCGACCACCATCACGACCGTCAATGGTGCGATGTCCACACTGGTGAACTCACTCGCGATTGAACTTTCCCCGATTCGTGCCAACGCGATTCATCCCGGACAAGTTGGTGACTCACCTGCGTGGATGGCAAAACCAAAAGAAGTACTTGATAACCTCAAAGCCCGCACTGCAATGGGACGACTGGTCACTGTTGCAGAAGTAACTGACGCTGCTGTGTTCCTGCTTGAGAATGGTGGCGTCAACGGCGTCAACCTGCGGGTTGATGGCGGACGCATGATGAAATAAAAATATGAATCCGTCATTGCGAGGAGCGCTCTCCCTGGCACCGCCCGCCAGGGCAGGTGTATTCTTTGCGATAAAGCAATCCCCTCATAACAGGAGATTGCTTCGGGCGAAAGAGCATCGCCCTCGCAATGACAGACAATATAACAATGGCAGATAAAACCCTCCTCAAGAATGGCATCGTTCTGACCCTCGATAAGAAAGTCGGCAATTTCCATCAAGCCGATGTGCTGATCGAAGGTGCGAAGATCGCTGCCGTAGCTCCGAACCTGATCGCTGAAGGCGCTGAGGTGATCGACGCATCAGACATGATCGTTATGCCTGGGTTTGTGGACACGCATCGTCACGTTTGGGAGGGGATTCTGCGGAACATCGCCACAGACATCCCGTTGGAAGGGGAGGCGGGATATCGCTCCTTGATTTTAAGTACACTCGCGCCTGCCTTTCGCCCTGAAGACGCGTATGTTGGGAATCTCGTCGGTTTGTACGGCGCGATTGACGCAGGCATCACAACGATCCTGGATTGGTCTCACATTCAAGCGACGCGCGAACACGGCGATGCCGTCATCAAGGCTCTGCAAGAATCAGGTATGCGCGCGGTGTTTGCCTATGGATATCCAGCCTGGAAAGCTCCTGACGAAAACCAGGACAAGTGGATCCGCGAGATTGCCAAACAATATTTTGCGTCGAAAGATCAATTGCTCACCTTCGCTGTTGCACCTCAGGGACCCGAGTTCACAGCGTTTGATGTAGCTAAAGCACAGTGGACTCTGGCGCGTGAACTCGACGTCCGTATCAGCGTGCATGTGGGCGTTGGCATGGCAGGGAAGTTGGGAAAACTTGCAGAGATGGGCAAAGCGCGCCTGCTCAAGGATGATACGACCTACATCCATTGCACTACCTTGAGCGACGATGAACTACAGATGATCACCGATACTGGCGGCACTATCTCACTTTCCGCGCCCACCGAAATGCTGATGGGACACGGCATGCCGCCGATTCAAAAATTTTTGGACTGCGGTCTGCGCCCCAGCCTGAGTGTGGACGCGGAGACCAATGCCCCCAACGATATGTTCACACAGATGCGTGCGGTCAATTCGCTGCAAAAGGGCCTGGTCTTTGAAAAGAAGCTGGCACGTAAAAGCGGCATACCAGCCTTTCTCGCCGCTCGTGAGGTGCTCGAGTTTGCCACGATCGAGGGCGCGCGTGCGAATGGACTGCTTGATAAGACGGGCACACTCACCCCGGATAAGCAAGCTGACATCATTATGCTCCGCACCGATCGTCCGAACATCCTGCCTGTCAATGATCCTGTCAGCGCTGTCACTTGGGGCATGGACACCAGCAATGTGGATTCGGTTTTCGTAGCAGGTAAAGCCTTGAAGCGCAATGGTCAACTGCTGAATGTAGATTTGAATCGCCTCATGCAACAGGCGTATCAATCGCGTGATTACGTTGTATCCAAGTCGGGTTTCAAGCTGCCGGAAATTTAGGAACTGTGAAGATGAAAACTCGAATACAAAATCCGCTGCTGACTTCCATCGTCATCTCTTCCCGCTATCTTTCGGTGTGGATCGCGATTGGCCTCTTACTCATTACCGCTTTATGGATTGCGCCTGAAACATTGACCCGCACCTCGTTCACTGCGGTTATGCCACTGACATCTTTTCTGGCTTTGACCGCGCTTGGTCAGATGCTGGTCGTAATGACTGGGGGCATTGATCTATCCACGCCGGGGATCATGACTCTTGCGGCCTTGATGACGGTTGGCATTGCCGGCAAATCAGATGAGCAGCTGCCGTTGGCGTTGATCACTGCGCTGGGTGTTTCATTGCTCATCGGTTTTGTCTCTGGTTTTTTTGTGGGTGTTCTGAAATTGAATCCCCTGATCGTGACCCTGGCGGTCGGGCAGATCGTGAATGGCGCCATGCTTTCCTATTCAGAGAATGTTGCGCATGAGACTGCTGTACCAGCCAGTTTTTCAGCCTGGATCACGGCGCCGCTGCTGGGCCTGCACAATGTGGAGTGGACCGCCATCGGAGTTTCGCTTCTTCTAATTCTATTGTTTCGCTATACCGAGATTGGGCGCAAGTTTCAGGCAGTGGGTGCCAACCCAACGGCCGCCTGGATCCTTGGTTTGCGCGTGAACGGCTATGTTATTCTGGCATACATGGGTGCCGCTTTCTTGTATGGTTTGAGTGGTGTTTTGTTGGCTGGCTTTTTGCAAAGCCCCAGTCTAGTGCTTGGAGTTCCATATCTTTTGGGTCCCATTGCAACCGTAGTCATTGGAGGCGCTTCACTATCCGGCGGGTTGGCTAGTGCGGCTTCCACCTGGGCATCGGCGTTTTTCCTTACCTTATTGAGCCAGATGCTGCGTGTTTTGGGATTACCCACTTCCTTGCAGTTTGTTGTTTTTGGCATTGCGATTATCGGCGGCATGGTGATTTCAGGCGATCGGATCATCACAGCCATCGAGAACCTGCTACGAAATACCGGCAGACTCGATGGACCCGAGTCTCAAGATCATGGAAATAACATCAAAGGAGAGCCTATGCCCAAATGAACAACCTCCATAAATTCGAATACTAGTTGCGGAGCAACACCAGTTTCTCAAACAATCACTAGGAGAGAAAAAATGAAACACCTTTTAAAAATTAATTTGATCATCGTATTGGTTGTCATTTTGACAGCCTGCGGTGGCGGGGCCGCTCCAACGGCTGCACCTGCGGCTGGCGCCACTGGACCCGGTATTGACGGTGCTGACAAATATGGAGAACGCTATGATGCTGATCCTGCAGTGCTTAAAAAAGCCGTTGGCGTAACGGAAGGAATCCCGCAGATTGCCCTCGCCGCTTTCTATCGCGCAGGCTTGCCGGTGGATCAGAAGATGCAGGATTTGGCTGTCAAGTGCTACACAGATAAAATCTGTGATACGGGCACTGGCGGTAAACTGACGGTTGCTCTCGCGGACGGCTTTGGCGAAAACTTCTGGCGCCAAATGACCCACATGGAATTTGTACTGCAGGCGCTCACCTATCCTGAGATTGGCAAGATCATCTATGTGACCGCCAATAGCGATACACAGAAATCCATTTCAGATTTCAAGAGTCTGGTTGCCCAAAAAGTGGATGTCATTGTGTTCTTCCCGGATGCGGGCGAAGCGCTGCTGCCCGCTGTGCGCGAAGCGACCGCACAAGGCACCGTCGCAATTACGCATTCCTATGGCAAGATTGGCGAACCTGGCAAGGACTATCCTACCTTTGTGGCGGAAGACGTCTGTAAACTCGGTCAGTTATTTGCTGAAACCTTGAATAAGGAAGTTGGCAAGGGCAAGGTCGCCTTCCTGGGCGGTACACCGGGCAATGCGCTCTCTGCGTACTGGCAGTCTTGTGAAGAGCCGGTCTTGAGCAAGGATTTGACTTTGGTTGGCCGCGCCGATACGAGTTGGACGCAACAGGGTACGCTCGAGGCTGTTTCCGGTTTCATCAGCAGCGACCCCGACATCAAAGGCTACAGTTACGAAGCCGCCGACTCCTTCCTGGGCGGTGTGCGAGCGTATCAAGCAGCCAACCTTCCGCTCGATATTGTGTTGACATTGCGCACCGATGAAGTGGATATGTTCTGCGAATGGAAGAAGATCAACAACCCGAACTTCAAGATCTTCTATGGCTCTGGCGGCAACTATCAATCCCGTATTGCGTTGACTGCTGCGATGATGAAGCTCAAGGGTTATGAATTGCCCGTTGATGGAATCATCCTCCCAACTGTGATGCGTCAGGTGGATGCGAATACCTGCAACCCCGATATGCCACAGCAGGCCTCCCTATCATCGCTCATTCCGATCCCGATCTTCAAATTGATGGGCGAGTAAAGTTTTAGAATTACCTTGAGGAAAGAATCCGTTAAGCCTATGCCCGAACCACAATTGGTCCTTGAACTTCAACATATTTCCAAACAGTATGGCACCGTGCAGGCCCTGTCAGATGTCAGTTTGGATTGTCGCGCAGGTGAGATCCATGCTGTGGTTGGCGAGAACGGTTCGGGAAAATCAACGCTCCTTGGGGTTGCCAGCGGATTTGTGGAACCCGATCAGGGCCTCGTCCTGATCGGGAACCGCCGCCTCCATAAAGATTCCCCAGCCGAGGCGCGACGCCTCGGCTTGGGAATGGCATATCAGGATAACTCACAAGTTTCAGCCTTATCGGTCAAGGAAAACTTATTCCTGGCCACACCGCGCAACCGCCGGCCCGTATATTGGCGGATGAAGAAATGGGCGCGCGAGATCCTTGCCCAAAATGAATTGGACTTATTTCCAGATGCGCCGACGGGCTACCTCACCCTGGCGCAACGGCAATTATTTGAGGTTATAAAAGCGCTGATGGGAGACCCAAAAGCGTTATTGCTCGATGAACCCACCACTGCGCTGGGTCCTGATGAAGTGGAGATATTGCACCGTACGATCAAAGCCTGCGCGGAGCGGGGTGTCGGTGTGATCTATGTGAGTCATCGTTTACCTGAGGTATTGACTGTGGCAAATCGTGTCACGGTTCTGCGGGATGGGCGCAGTCAGGGGACGTATGAAGCCGCAGGCATGTCTGAACAGGAACTGGTCTCGTTGATGATCGGTCGCCCGTTCCAATCCGCATTCCCATCGAAATTGGATGAAGAGGCTGAGACTGAAAGCGTGTTGATGTTGACGGGTTTCCAGGGTCCGCTTTTTGGACCGATCAACATGACTGTGCGACGCGGCGAGATTCTCGGTTTGGCTGGCGCAGAGGGAAATGGTCAGGGCGAGTTCTTCAAATGTTTATCGGGTCAGATCCCACCCAAGGCTGGCCTGGCATTATGCGATGGACGAGAGTTGACTCTCATCACGCCAACCGATGCGATCAATGCCGGCATTTTGCTGCTGGCCGGTGATCGCAAGCGCGAATCGTTATTCCCGGTGTTGGGCGTGCGCAACAATGCCACGATCCAGGTGCTGGAGCGTTTTAGTCGCTTGGGCTGGGTCAATCGTTCGAGTGAAAAGAGAACCATCAGCGAAATCGTCAAGAATTTAGAAGTCCGCACGCCGTCGCTCGAACAGCCTGTGCAGTTTCTGTCAGGCGGCAACCAGCAAAAAGTGGCGCTGACCCGCCCTCACCTGAAGGAGACCGTGAACGTCATCCTGGCATATGAACCAACGCAGGGTGTGGATGCAGGCGCACGTCTCGACATCTATCGTGCCCTGCGTGCCAAGGCAGCCGAGGGTGCGGCTGTGATCGTGAAATCCAGCGACCCGATTGAGTTGACCGGGTTATGTGATCGGGTGGTGGTCATGTCGCGCGGGCAGATCGTGAGCGAGATCCAGCGCGACGATCTGAGCGAGAAACGCATCATCGAATCCATAGTGGGTGGCATCGGCTTTGGTTTGAAGCCCGTTCAGAACGAAGCCACGCGGTTGTATCGAGGAGATTGAGCATGCGGAACCTGTATGTTTTTGTGCGTCAAAAGATCAGGAATGCCATTCGTGATATTCGCAATGGCAATATGTTATGGCAAAAGATCAAGCATCAATTCCGTGTGCGCACATGGACGCCGGTTGCTCTTCAAATTGTGTTGATTCTGATCGTGGGCAGGTACACAGCTGTACGTTCTGATGCTTTTCTTTCGGAGTTCAATCTAAAGAGTCTGTTGCTGGCAACTCTTCCGCTGGCATTGGTGACAATGGCGCAGGTCAATGCCTTGCTGGCGGGTTATCTGGATGTCTCAGTCGGTTCGGTGATGAGCATCGGCATCATTATCGCTTCGTTCATCGTGACGGATAAGGCGCCGCCCACCGCGGTCTTTGTTGGCGGCCTCGCGATCCTGGCTGCGGGCGCGTTGATCGGTCTCTTTAATGCGATGCTGGTCCGTTGGGTGAAACTGCCCTCGATCATTGCGACTCTCGCCACTTTAAGTATTTTGGATGGAATTTCCCTTTCGCTTCGCCCCGTCGCCGCAGGCTTGATCAATTTCGATGTGCTTAACTCGTTAACTGCAACGGTTGGTTTCGTACCCATCGCATTTCTGATTGTATTGGTTATTGCAATTCTTTGGGATATTTGGTTGTATGCAACGCCAGCCGGGTTGACGTTGCGCGCAGTAGGTCACGATGCGCAGGCCTCCCGGCGTATTGGGGCCGCGACCACTCGCATTCGAGTTGGCGCGTTGGTCATGTCTGGGTTGATGGCAGCGATGGCTTCGTTCTTTCTTGCCGCACAGGTGGGCATTGGTGACCCGCGCGCAGGCTCAGGATATGCGCTCACCAGCATCACCGCCGCTGTATTAGGGGGCACCAGCCTGATGGGTGGGCGCGGCACATTCATTGGCGCGGTTGTCGCAGCGTTGTTTCTTTCATTGATCGTGAATGTTTTGCCGCTGCTTGGATTGAGCAATGTGGTGGGCTTGATCACCATCGGTCTTTTGATGCTTTTTGGCGTAATTCTATATCAGGTCGGTGATTTGAAAGATCTGGTTAAACTGAACTATAAGCGTGTTCAACGGCTGGCACGAGGTTCGCGTCTCGCGCAGCTAAAAGATCTTCCCAAGGTTTATGTCAGTGATGCTGTCACCCCGCCTGCCGCGGATCGCAGGATTCTCATCAAAGGCGGCACCGTGTTGACAATGGATTCAACGCTGGGGAATTTTCGCAATGCCGATGTGTTGATCGAAGGCACAAAGATTGCTGCGGTTGGTCCAAACCTGAGTAGTGATGGGGCGGAAGTGATCGACGCCTCGAATATGATCGTCATGCCTGGCTTCATAGATACGCATCGTCACATCTGGGAGGGATTGCTTAGGAATGTAAACGCAGACATCCCCTTGGAAGGACGCGACGGATACATCCGTTATGTATTGAGCAAGTTCGCTCCATCGTATCGCCCGCAGGATGCATATACGGGCAATTTGGTCAGCGCGCTGGGTGCTTTGGATGCGGGCATCACAACGCTGTTGGATTGGTCTCATATTCAAGGCTCGCCCGAGCATACCGATGCGGTCATCAAAGCATTACAGGATTCTGGGATGCGTGCTGTATTTGCCTATGGCTTTCCATGGTGGGGCGATTGGAACGACCGACAGCCGAGTTGGTTCGTGCGGGCCGCGAAGGAATATTTCTCGTCGAAAGACCAGATGCTGACCTACGCACTTGCTGCCCCCGGACCGGAATTTGTTGATTTCGAAATTGCGCGAGATCATTGGAAACTGGCGCGCGAAGTCGATGCGCGTATCACCACGCACGTCGGGGTCGGTACATATGGTCAGGAGGGCAAGGTCCAGGAAATGGGCGCGGCCGGTCTGTTGCGCGAAGATACAACCTACATTCATTGCACCACGCTCAACGATACAGAAATTCAAATGATCGTGGATAGCGGTGGGACCGTCTCACTTGCCGCTCCCGTTGAAATGATGATGGGACATGGTATGCCGCCCATTCAGAAATTTCTGGATCGCGGCTTGAAGCCGAGCCTGAGCGTGGATGTGGAAACCAACGTGCCTGGAGATATGTTCACGCAGATGCGTTCG
>Ga0137438_1000273_pt1 | contig 10429 bp, 11 predicted proteins | sample EasRivERMGT157_2_FD_102327 | JGI IMG/M metagenome (GOLD analysis project Ga0137438, IMG submission 102327) | Soil microbial communities from meander-bound floodplain in the East River, Colorado, USA - East River MetaG ERMGT157_2 | ecosystem: Environmental > Terrestrial > Soil > Floodplain ... | reverse complement strand
TTGGGGAAATACTGAAACAGGAAGCGGTTCAGGTGATAATCACTGCTGGAGGGAAGCGCGCCGCAACGCTCGATGAGCTTCGCCGGCGACAGCCCGGTACTGTCGCAGGCCTTTTCCAGCGCTTTGGTTTCCGGCCGGTTGCGGTCGGGCTGATACAGCAACTGGGCGAGCAGCGGCGAGAATTCCGGCGGAAGCTCGTCGCGCCCAAGCTGCGTCGCCCAGGCGTCGATCTTCTCTGCCTGCAGGCGGCGGCGCTCCAGACCGGCCAGCGCGGCTCGCAACGCCTCCGGTGGCGCGGCACGGTAGCGTCCCCGGCCCTTGCGGTAGAAGTACATCGGCGCCGAATGCAGCTTGACCAGAATTCCCGCCGCTTCGACGGCGGAAGGCGCCCTGCCGCAATATTCGCGAGCCAACTCGTCGAAACCGAATTCTTCGCCGCCACTGCATTGCCACAGGAAATCGGTGTCGATATTCGCGGCGAGCGCTTCGGCCTGCGGCAGCAGTGCCGCCGCCGCGGGCTCCTTGAAGCGCAACATCACGTCCTTCGTCTTGATCTTGGCTCGCTTGCCGTGCGGCGCTTCGATTTGAAGCGAAGCATCGCCGTCGGCCAGCACCAACCCGACCTTGAACAAGCCATTGTCTTCGTAGAGAACGTTCACAAAATGGAAGCAGGCAAGGGAAGCAAGCCAGGACGAGCCGCGTCACGGCGACCCGATGAATGACATAATTATATCGCAGCGTCGCTCCCGCCCCGCCGGCACGATCCGAAAATACTTCGTTTGCACATACCCTCAATTCCGCAACAATCTCCGAGGATCCGAAATGGCCAGAATCGAATCGATTTCCGTTGCAACCTGCCGCATACCGCTCGACACAGTCACCAGCTTCGCCACGCGTACGGTGGCGGCACGTGACTATGGTCTGGTCAAGGTACGCTCGGACGAGGGCGTCGAGGGCATCGGCTTCTGCTACGCGGGCTCATCGGGCGGGAGGCTGGTTGCGCACGCGGTCGAGCAACTGCTCGCGCCGATCCTGCTCGGGAAAGACAGCCTCCTGGTCGAAGGGCTGTGGCAGCGCATGTTTCAGGAGACACTGCTGCACGGGCGCGCCGGAAGCGTGATGCGGGCGATTTCGATTCTCGACTGCGCGCTATGGGATCTGAACGCGCGGGCGGTGAAACTGCCGCTTTACAAGTACCTCGGTGCGGTCGTGGACGACGCCGTACCCGCCTACGCAAGCGGCGGCTATTACGTCGCCGGCAAGACACCCAGGAAGCTCGGCGAGGAGATGGCCGGTTACGTCAAGGCCGGCTTCAAGGCAGTGAAAATGAAGGTCGGCCGGCTCTCGCCCAAGGAAGAAGAGGCGCGGGTGGAAGCGGCGCGCGACGCCATCGGGCCCGAGGTTGAGCTGATGCTTGACGCCAACAACGCCTGGCACGATCTGCCCACGGCGATGCGCTACATGGAGCGCTTCGAACTCTACGATCCGTACTGGATCGAGGAACCGTTCTTCCCCGACGATATCGAGAATCACGCACGGCTGGCAAAGCTCACACGCGTCTTGGTCGCCACCGGCGAAATCGGCACCGGTCGCTGGCATTTCAAGGAGATCCTCGACAAGGGCGCGGCGGCGATACTGCAGACCGACGCGCTGGTATGCGGCGGAATTTCGGAGTGGCGCAGGATCGCCGCAACCGCGGCGAGCTACGGCGTCACCGTATGCCCACACTGGTTCCACGATCTGCATGCGCATCTCGTGGCCGCGACCTCGAATGCGCGCTATGTCGAGTTCTTCCCCGACGACCAAGTGCTCAATTTCAGGAGGCTCGTCGACACCCAGCTTAAGCACAAGGGCGGAATGTTGCTCCTGCCGAGGACTCCGGGGCTGGGGTTCAAATTCGACGAAAGAGCGGCGGCGCGCTACGCGCTCAAGGACGGAAAGTCAGCCTGGAAGGTACTCCGTTAATCAGGCCATTCCGGCAAACTTCAGGATCAGCGGGATCTGCTCGGGAAAGCTCATCAGGGAGTGGTCGCCGCCCTGTACCACCACTTGCCTGGCGCCGAGATACTTTCTTACTGCCAATCGGTAATCCAGCACTTCATCGCCAGTCTCGACGAGCAACAGATAATGCTCGGGGTGAACCTCGGGCACCGACAGCGCCTCCCACTGGCGCAGATGTTCCTCGGTAAGCTCGTAGTTCTCGCCGCCGTTCTGCTGCGGACCGAGAAAAGCGCGCAAACCAACATGCGGGTCTATAGCGGGATTGATCAGCACGGCACGAACCCGGTATTTCTCGGCGAGCCAAGTCGCGTAGAAACCGCCTAGAGAACTTCCGACCAGGGTAACGCGCTCGAGGGGCTGGCGCGCCATTTCCGCCTCGATCACCCCCATCACCTCGTTCGGCCGGTGTGGCAGCTGGGGGCAGGCAAACCGGTCGGCCATACCGCGTTCCTCGAGAAACTGCTTGAAGCATTGCGCCTTGCTCGACTGTGGCGAACTGTTGAATCCGTGCAGGTAAACGATCACATTAAGGAACCGCGGTATTCGTTCGCTCGCCGAGCGCGGCCAGCAGGCGCTCGTGAATACCACCGAAAGCGCCATTGCTCATGACGAGCACATGGTCGCCGGCCCGGGCCTCGGCGGAAATCGCCGCGATCAGGCGCTCGAAATTGTCCTCACACCTCGCGCGTCCGCCGAGAGGCGCAAGCGCTGAAGCCGCATCCCAGCCCAGTTTGGCTGTGTAACAGAAGATCCGGTCGGCCGACTCGAGGCTTCCGGGCAGCCTGCCGGTCATTACACCAAGTTTCATCGTGTTGGAGCGCGGCTCAAGCACGGCAAGGATGCGTTCTTTACCCACCTTGCGTCGAAGGCCGGCGATGGTGGTGGCAATGGCCGTTGGGTGATGGGCGAAATCGTCGTACACGGTCACGCCGGCAACCGTGCCGCGCAGCTCCATGCGACGCTTGACGTTTTCAAATCGCGACAGCGCATCAACGGCCTGCGCGGGAGCTACCCCCGCCGCGCTTGCCGCAGCGATGGCCGCGAGAGCATTCAGCCGATTGTGGTCGCCAAACAGCCGCCAAGTCACCGGGCCAACCCGTTTCCCTTGATGCGATACCTCAAACGAGTTCACCCCGACATCGGTCGTATCCCAGCCGTCGCTCACTCCGAAGCGCTCCACGGGCGTCCAGCATCCCCGGGCGATTACGCGCCTGATCGCGTCATCCGAGCCGTTGAGAATAATTCGACCGGACGATGGGATCGTTCTTACAAAATGATGAAATTGAGCCTCAATTTCCGCAATATCGGCGAAGATGTCAGCATGATCGAATTCGATATTGTTAAAAACAGCCGTCTTCGGTCGATAATGCACCATCTTGGAACGTTTATCGAAGAAAGCGGTGTCATATTCATCGGCCTCGATGACAAAATGCCTTTTATTTCCTAGTCTTGCAGAAATCCCGAAGTTATGTGGCACACCACCGATGAGAAATCCCGGTTCGAGCCCGGAATCCTCAAGTATCCAAGCCAACATGGACGAAGTTGTTGTTTTCCCGTGAGTTCCCGCTACCGCCAGGACCCACTTTCGTGCCAAAACATTCTCGGCGAGCCAATGTGGGCCGGACTCATAACGGTCACCGTGATCGAGGATCGCTTCCATGAGCGCATTGCCTCGACTCACGACGTTGCCGACTACCCACAAATCAGGCTTGATCGTGAGCTGGTCTGCGCCAAATCCTTCTATGAGGTCGATGCCTTGTGCGGTGAGCTGGGTGCTCATGGGCGGGTAGACGTTGGCATCGCAGCCAGTAACCCGATGGCCCGCCGCTTTTGCGATCGCGGCGATTCCACCCATGAAGGTACCGCAAATGCCGAGAATGTGAATATGCATCTGGATTGGGGTGGGGCAGCGCGATTGGCGCTTGCCGCACGTGGGTGACCGGGCGAAAGCGCAGCCGCAATTCTAGCTCACTTCGCCGCCCCTCCCGGCGGAGGGCTACGGTATTATGGCCCGTCGCTCCTGCCTGCTTCCTTCCCGTGCCGAAAGACAGTAGACCCAAGCAGCAGATGCGTGCACGCATCGCCATTACGGCAGCGCGCATGATGGCCGAGGATGGCATTGAGGATTTCGCGCTCGCAAAGCGAAAAGCAGCACGCCAACTCGGCGCCGAAGATACCCAATCATTGCCGAATAACGAGGAGATTGAAACTGCGCTGCGTGACTATCAGGCCCTCTACCAAGGTGAGGAACAGCGCGAGCGCATCAAGACCCTCCGCGCCCAGGCGTTCGAGGTGATGCAGGTGCTGGCGCAGTTCCGCCCTTATCTTGCCGGCCCGGTGCTGAAAGGAACCGCAGGGCGCTACAGTGACATTGACTTGCAGTTATTTACCGATGACAGCAAAGCCGTGGAGATATTCCTGCTCAGTCGTAACCTTGCCTACGACATATCGGATCAACGGCACTTCGCCGGTGACCAGGCTCGCGTCGTATCAATACTGAGACTCGAGTGGCAGCGGGCCGTGCCTGTCAATCTCGCCATCTACCCCGCCAACGACGAACGCGGCAGCTTGAAGACGTCGGCGGCAGGGCGGCCCATGGAGCGCGCCGGGATCCAGGCGGTGAGCCAGCTCTTGTTCCGGGATGATTAGACGGGCTCTCCTGATTGTCGTGGTTGCGCTCGTGGCGGCCGCAACCGGCCTTTATTTCTTTTCACATCAGCGCACCGCCCTCGGTGGATCGGTGGAAAAGGCCCAAGCACAACTTGCGCGCCTTTCGCTGCCGGATCCCGCTGGCAAACTCCAGCCTCTCTCACAATGGCAGGGGAAAGTACTGGTGCTGAATTTCTGGGCTACTTGGTGTACACCGTGCAGAGAGGAAGTCCCTGGCTTGGTGCGAATTCAGCGTCGATTTGCGTCGAACGGGCTGCAAATTGTAGGTATCGCCATCGATTCTGCCGTTAAAGTTCAGAGCTTTGCCCACGAGTTCGACATAAACTACCCGCTCATGATTGGCGAAATTGACTTGATTGAAATCACGCGACTGCTGGGCAACAAAGCCTCCGGCTTGCCGTTTACGGTCATTCTGGACCGGTCAGGCAAGATCGCCGATGTGCACTTGGGCCGAATTTCCGAAGAGGAGCTTACCCGACAGCTGCGTCGGTTGCTCGGCTAAGCTGCTAATTTTCTTATAAAAACCGCAAATGCTGGACAGTATGTCGACATTTGCGGCAAACTTGCCGCCATGCCCAAGCCCAAACGCGCCGGTCGTACGGCATCGCGAAGGCCCAAGAGTTTCCTCGTCCTTCACGGTCCCAATCTGAACTTGCTGGGTACTCGAGAGCCGGATATTTACGGTTCCGAGACTCTTAAGACTGTAAATGCGCGCTTGATTCGCATCGGGCGGGATCGCGGGGTGCAAGTCGAATGCTTTCAGAGCAATCAGGAAGGTGCCCTTATTGAGCGGGTTCATGCCGCGAAAATACGTCGAACTTCCTGGATCATCGTCAATCCTGCCGGCTTTACCCACACTAGTGTGGCGCTACGTGATGCCTTCGCCGCCGTCAAGATCCCTTTTATCGAAGTGCATCTGTCTAACATTTATTCCCGGGAGCCATTCCGACACCATTCGTACTTCTCCGATCTCGCGGTCGGCATCATCTGCGGACTTGGCAGCCGAGGCTATGACCTCGCGCTCGAGTTCGCGCTTCAACCAACAATCTGAGCCGGATTCCCGCGCCCAGGGCCCCAAGGTTCTGGGAACGGAAGGAGGCCCGCATGGACTTACGCAAACTGAAGAAGCTGATCGACCTCGTCGAGGAATCGGGCATTGCAGAACTCGAGATCACCGAAGGGGAAGAAAAGGTCAAGATTGTCAAAGCGGGAACGGCCGGACGGGAGGCTGCGGTCATTCCGGCCCCAACACCAGGCCGGGGAAATGTGCCAACGGAACCCGCCCCCATTGCCGCTTCAACCGTGTCGGCCGTATCCGCCGAAGCCCCCTCCTCGCCGGAAGGCCATATCGTCAAATCGCCGATGGTGGGAACGTTTTACCGCTCAGCGTCACCGGATGCGAAGTCCTTCGTTGAAATCGGCGACACGGTCAAGGCCGGCCAGACCATATGCATCATAGAAGCGATGAAGCTCATGAACGAGATCGAGACCGACAAGGACGGCGTCATCAAGGCAATCCTGGTGGAAAATGGACAGCCCGTAGAATACGGGGAACCATTGATGATCGTTGGCTAGGCCCGCCCAGTGGCGATGTTCGAAAAAATTCTAATCGCGAATCGCGGCGAAATCGCACTACGCATCCAGCGCGCCTGTCGTGACCTCGGCATCAAAACCGTGGTTGTACACTCGGAGGCCGACCGGGAAGCCAAGTACGTCAAGCTCGCTGACGAATCGGTGTGCATCGGGCCGCCCGCCTCCAGCGCGAGCTATCTCAATATTCCGGCAATCATCAGTGCGGCGGAAGTGACGGACGCGGAAGCCATTCATCCTGGCTATGGATTTCTCGCCGAAAACGCGGATTTTGCCGAACGGGTGGACAAAAGCGGTTTTGTCTTCATCGGTCCGCGCGCCGAAACCATCCGCTTGATGGGAGACAAGATCAGCGCAAAGCAGGTGATGCAGAAGTCCGGCGTACTCACCGTTCCCGGGTTCGATGGCCCGCTCCCCGAATCGCCGGAGGAAATTGTCAAAATCGCGAGGCAAATCGGCTACCCGGTGATCATCAAGGCAGCCGGCGGCGGCGGCGGGCGTGGAATGCGAGTCGTGCACACCGAGGCGGCCCTGAAAGGTGCCGCGAGCCTGACTCGTGCTGAAGCCGGGGCGGCGTTCGGCAACCCCACGGTATATATGGAAAAGTACCTCGAGAACCCGCGCCACATCGAGATGCAGGTGCTGGCTGACGAACACAAGAACGCGCTCTACCTCGGCGAGCGCGACTGCTCCGTGCAGCGCCGCCACCAGAAGATCATGGAAGAAGCACCGGCGCCGGACATCACGCCACGCATGCGCACCAAGCTTGGGGAGCGCTGCGCCGAGGCCTGCCGCAAGATCGGCTATCGCGGAGCCGGCACGTTTGAGTTCCTCTACGAGGATGGCGATTTCTACTTCATCGAAATGAATACCCGAATCCAGGTCGAGCATCCGGTGACGGAGATGATTACCGGGATTGACATCGTGCAGGAGCAGATCCGCGTAGCCGCAGGAGAAAAGCTCTCGGTGCGGCAGAAAGATGTCGAATTCCGAGGCCACGCGATCGAGTGTCGAATCAACGCCGAGGACCCGTTCAAATTTACACCCTCGCCGGGGCGCATCACCTCCTACCATCCACCCGGGGGACCCGGCATTCGCGTCGATTCCCACATCTATCAGGGTTACACCGTGCCACCGAACTACGATTCCCTGATCGGCAAGGTGATCGCCTACGGCGCGAACCGCGACCAGGCGATCCGGCGCATGCGCATTGCGCTGTCGGAGATGGCGGTCGAGGGCATCCAGACCAACATCCCACTGCACCAGGAATTGCTGCTCGACAACCGTATCATCAAGGGCGGGGTGAGCATCCATTATCTCGAGCAGAAGCTCGCCCAGCAGAAAAAACACGATTTGGCAAAGTAGGGATGGCCTTCGTCGCGATCGTCGTCGAACTCGATGCGGATGAGGGCGAGCGTCTGGGCGATGCGCTGATCGATGCGGGGGCGCTTTCGGTTGACTGCGAGGACGCGGCTTCCGGCACGTCGAGCGAAACGATGGTGTACGACGAGCCCGGCGAGACTGCCTCGTGGCCGCGGCTGAAACTCATGGCGCTGTGCAAAATACGCGAAGATCCGGAGCGGTTATTGAATAGTGCCTGCGCCATTGCCGGGATCGATATGCCCGCATACGAGCTGCGCGCCGTTGAGGACGGGGACTGGGTGCGCAGATCCCAGGAGCAGTTTGCGCCGATCGAGGTGTCCGCACGGTTATGGATCGTGCCAACTTGGCATACCCCCCCTCGACCCGATGCCATCAACCTTGTGCTTGACCCGGGTCTGGCCTTCGGCACCGGCGGGCACCCAACAACTCGCCTGTGTCTTGCCTGGTTGGAGAGTCGAATCAGCGGCGGCGAGACCGTCCTCGACTATGGCTGCGGTTCCGGTATATTGGCCATCGCAGCGCTTAAACTCGGCGCCCGGCGTGCCGTAGGCGTGGATATCGATCCCGACGCCGTCATCGCGGCCCGAGCCAACGCCGAGCGCAATCGTGTCACTGCCAGATTTTATGACACCAGCGCGCCGTTTTCACTGACCGCCGATCTCGTGGTTGCCAATATTCTCGCCAATCCGCTGAAAGTTCTGGCGCCGCTGCTCGCCTCGCATTGCGCGACGGGGGCGCGACTCGCGCTCTCGGGCATCCTTGCGGCGCAGGCAAAGGATGTCGAGGCGCGCTACGCACCGTGGTTCGTATTCGAGCGGGCGGCGGAAATGGAGGGCTGGGTGTGCCTGTCGGGAACGCGCAAATGAGCATGATCACGCGCTGCCCGGCCTGCGGCACCTCGTTTCGAGTAACCCTGGTGCAACTCGAAGCCCGCGCCGGTCATGCGCGTTGCGGCCATTGCAGCATTGTTTTTGATGCGCGCGCCGCGCTGGTATCCGATTCCGTATCGACGTCGGCGGAGCGTGAATTTGCGGCTGCACGCGAAAGCGAAATGCCCCACGCGATAGTTACGTCTGAATCTGGCCTCGCCGCCGCTTCGGCGCCGGCGCCCGACTCCGAGTCACCGCGGAGCGCCGACGGGACGGCGCAGGCCGTGCCGCTCGAACTTGGCGTCGAATTTCGGTCGCGCAAACACGCGCGCCGCCTGTGGTGGCTGGGAAGCACGCTGCTATTGCTCGTCCTTGCGACCCAGGCGGCGTATCAATATCGCGGAGATCTCGCTCTGCTTGTGCCCGAGGCGAAGCCCATGATTCAGAAGCTATGCGCAGAGCTGAACTGCGACTTGCCCCTCCCGCGTCGCACTGAACTCATGAGCATTGAATCATCCGACCTTCGGGCCGACGGCGCCAATCCCAGCGTCATGGTAATGTCGGCGGCGCTCAGAAATCGCGCCGCGTTCGCGCAGGCGCTGCCCGCGCTCGAATTGACGCTGACCGATGCGCAGGACCAGGTCGTCGCGCGACGCGTCCTCATGCCGCAGGACTACGCCCCACGCAGCACGCCCGTTGACTCCGGCTTTGCCGCCGGCAGCGAATTGCCGGCCAAGGTGTTCATTGATGCCGGGACTCTCAAGGCGACCGGTTATCGCCTCTATCTTTTCTATCCATAGGTTCGCCCGCATTTTCCGAAATTCTCTGCTTTCAACGGACAACTTATGCCCATTCTGATCTGTGGTTCAATCGCCTACGACAACATCATGGTTTTCCATGGGCACTTCAAGGAACATATCCTGCCGGAGCAGATCCACATCCTGAACGTGGCTTTCCTGGTTCCAGAGCTGCGCCGCGAGTTCGGCGGTTGCGCTGGCAACATTGCCTACAACCTGAAGCTCCTCGGTGGCGATTCGCTGATCATGGCTACGGTAGGGGAGGACGCCGGCCCGTATTACGATCGCCTCGAGCGGCTCGGATTGCGGCGCGATTGTGTGCGCACGGTGCCGGGAACTCTGACAGCGCAGGCCTTCATCACCACTGACCTCGATGACAACCAGATCACGGCATTTCATCCCGGCGCGATGAATCACGCGCACTTGAACCACGCGACCGGCGCGCTCGACGCGGGTCTTGCTATCGTCGCGCCCGACGGCCGCGATGGCATGCTGCAACACGCGCGCGAACTCTCACAGCAGGCAATTCCCTTCATCTTCGACCCCGGGCAAGGCCTGCCAATGTTTTCCGGCGCGGAACTGCTCGCCTTCATTGACCAAGCGAGCTATGTCGCAGTCAACGACTATGAAGGCAAGCTGCTGGAGGAGCGCACCGGAAAGAAACTGGAAGTGCTTGCAGGTACGGTAAAGGCGCTGATCGTTACGCGCGGCGCGGAGGGTTCGGTCATTTACGCTGATGGCCGGCAGCTCGACATTCCCTGCGTTAGAGCCGAAGAGGTGATGGATCCGACCGGCTGCGGCGATGCTTACCGCGCCGGACTCCTTTATGGCATCGCCGCGGGCTTCGACTGGCACAAGACCGGTCAGATTGCCGCGCTCATGGGCTCGATCAAGATCGCCTCACGCGGGGGGCAAAACCATGCGGTGAGCCGCGAGCGGATCGCCAAACTCTACCGGCAGAATTTCGGTTCTGATCTATAACGGACATTGAACATGAATCGACCCGTGACAATCCGTTTCGGCACAGTACGTAAGTTGTTGCGTACGCGAAACCCGGCGCCCACTCGCTGGGCAGACCAAAGCCGCTATCGTCGCGGTACTGGGTGTGCGGCGCGCGCA
>Ga0137438_1000272_pt1 | contig 10449 bp, 11 predicted proteins | sample EasRivERMGT157_2_FD_102327 | JGI IMG/M metagenome (GOLD analysis project Ga0137438, IMG submission 102327) | Soil microbial communities from meander-bound floodplain in the East River, Colorado, USA - East River MetaG ERMGT157_2 | ecosystem: Environmental > Terrestrial > Soil > Floodplain ... | reverse complement strand
TGATCGCATCATCGACAAGCTGCTTCAAAGTTTTATTTGAGTAATTTGTCAGTGTATGAGGAGAGACCGTAGAAAAATGTCTGGATGGCCTGTTACTCACCAGGTGGAGAGTCGCTTTTGCATCATCCAAAAGATCACTATCAAGGTCTTCGGCGAGTAGACGGTACAGAAGTAAATATTGCACGATGCCTACTGCCGCAACCGTCAGCACTACGAGAAGCGAATACCATAAGACTAGTCGTATGCGAAGCATAACTCTGTCGTTATAATATGAACGTGATACCTATCCACGGCACAATGCTTTCGATCCTGAAAGAATGCTGAGCCGTAATGACTACTCCCCCCAGTTCACCCGTTAACGTCGTCCCGATAATACGGAGTCCCAGCGAATACGCTGCTGAACCTGTTTCGGAGACGACCCAATTCTCCGAGATCAATTTTGTCGTCCGTGCCACTTTCCATTCCCCACCGATCATAAATACAGCAGAACTCGATTCGCGGGTTGAGGAATACCCTCCGCCAAAACCAGCATGGATCACAGCGATATCACTGCCATAACTCAGGACACCATATCCATACAGAGCATTCTCCCATTTCCGTCCTGCTCCGGTAAAATCCGTAAGAATGATACCACCGGAGATCGCCAGGTCCCCATATTCGGCCACCTGAAGCTGTGCTAATCCAAAATACAGTATACGACCTGATACCGTAAAGGGGGTAAATCCTCCTCGGATCATAAATTCGTCGGTGATCCCGTATCCAAAATTCGGAAAGATGATCTCTGCCAGATTAATATATCCGTTATCGGCAGGAAGGGATCTTGCTGTCGGCGAGACCAGTACCCGGGAAAGGTTTGCATCGGCTATCGGACTTTTTGCCGAATCAGCCTGTCCGAAAACATTGCCGGAAACTACCGGCGAACCGAGCAGGAAAAAACATGTAACGGCAATATAAACTCTCACGGAGGAGAATAGCAAGTGCGTCAATCCCTGATCCCGTAGCCGGTGCCGCGTTCGGAGATCATCAGCTTATCTTTTTCTTCGTAGTTATTATCGAGTTTTTCGCGCAACCGTTTGATATAGACATCGATCACCTTCGACCCCATTGTAAACGTGTATCCCCAGACATGCTGAGTAATAACTGACCTTGACATAATACGCCCTTTATTTTTCAGCATGTACTCCAAGAGTTCATACTCTTTTACGGTAAGCGGAATATTATATTCTTCATTCGTGCCGGGTTTTAGTCGTTTGGCCGTATGCGTTACCGTGTCGAGAACGAGGTCATGGGAAACGAGCTGCGTTTTCTTCTCAATATCCGAGCGGCGGAGTAATGACCGGACCCTCGCTGCCACTTCCTCGAACAGAAATGGTTTTGTCAGATAATCATCTGCTCCGGCATCAAGCCCTTCGACCTTTTCCCCGACCTCTGATTTCGCCGTCAGGCAAAGGATCGGCACGATGCGGCCGGCATTCCGTAATGCCTTGATCACTTCAATGCCGGATTTTTTCGGCATCATCACATCGGTAATGATCAGGTCATAGGACTCGGCAAGGGCTTTGGATAAGCCTTCTTCACCATCGAAAGCAACATCGACGGTATATTTTTCCTCTTTCAAACCCTGTTCCAAAAACCGGGCTACTTTTTTTTCATCTTCTATGACAAGAATACGCATAATGTGTGTTCATGGTGAATATGAAATATACGTTCCCTCCCTGAGAGGTTTCATGACATCATTGAACATCCTTTTTACGATTCGGATTCGGGATTCTCAGATAATACGCTATTTACTTCCCGGACGAACTTTGTTTGGAATGAAGGCTGTCCGGATATATTTCCGGATGAGCAAGCTGGGCATTATTATCACTTCGACCTTGTGTCGATATCTGCTTCCATATGGAAGTAAAGTATGCGGTAATATCGGTGGGCAATCCATGGGGGAGATCCGGTTCGATCCTCAGATCGAAACTTAGTCCTTGCTGCAATGCTTCTTTCTGTAATTCAAGAGAAGTACGAAGGAATTCGTGAGAATCGGAAGAACCGGAAACGGCGACGATCTTCAAGTGATGTGCAGCAGCATTTTTCAATTCAGAATCGTGGATCATTGTCGGAGCAAAACCGGAAAAGGCAACGACATTTCGAATGTATTCAGGATGGGAGATACCATAGTCATAGGCTATCTGTGACCCCTGAGAATATCCAAAGAGCGAGATGTTCTTACTATCGACTGTCGGATCTTTGGATAACTCCTGAATAAGTCCATCAAGCTTTGCTTCGGCGGCAACAGTATCTCCATCCCAGGAATTCGTCACTTCAGAGATCCTGTGAACTCCGGCCGGAAATGCCATGATCAGATTCAGAGAATCGGGAAGAGCGTTTAACCTCATTACGAGCCGCTCATAACAGTCATTACCGCCTTGGAGAACAATAAGCACCGGGTATTTGACACCGGGCTGCATTACTTTTGGTTTAAGAAGCAATGTCGGTTGTTGATGCCAGAATGGTATTTCTTTTTCCCTGATTGCACTCCAATAGGAACAGATGGAGTCGATCCAGACTTTTCCGCAGATATTGGAGAAAGCATCCATGGACTTGATGAGTGCAAAATTCCAGAAATGACGTGAAAGAGCATTAGAAAGCGCATCCCGTGCCCCTTCCTGGTCTCCGAGTGTCACTTTGGCACGTGCAATACCGAAGAACGAGGTACCCTTGAACCACTCCCGAACATCAATAGGCATCGTCTCACATAACGTCCGAATTTTATCGAAATTCGCTATAACGGCATTAGGATCCTCACGAATCTCAGCAAAAAAAGCCTGATGCCAATACCAGGTAAGCGAGTCCGGCTCGGAATTCTGAGCGTAGCTCGAAGGAATGGAGACAAGTTCAAGAAAAACAGCAAAGAGAAATACAATAACGTATTTCATAGATAGAAAAACTGTCGTCATCAATAAAAAATCTATCGTACGCTAACAAACTGATTTTACAAGGGATGAAAGGCGCTACATAAACACTTAGAAACAGCCAAAGTTACACTGAGTTCTGAAAATGTTGATTAAATCTGTGTTTCGGTCAAAATACTTCCTGAGGTCAGGTTATCAACACATCTAATCGATACCGAATTCCAACCGTGCAGTGATCGACGCTGTTTTATTTTTTGAACTGGTATTGAAATTCCCGCCATAGGAGAATTCCTCACTGGAGTTTTGTGCGGTGATCTGGAATATTCCCATTGCCGCATTTCGCAGGCTTCCCAATCCGCCGCCGGCATTCTTGGCAATACGTTCAGCGCGGTTTTTGGCATCTGCAGTCGCCGCTGCAAGCATTTCCAATTTAAGCTCGGCAAGTTTGGTATAGTAATAGCGAGGTTCGGCAGAATTGAATTCGATACCGGTATTGATCAACTCCGTCACTTCCCGGGAAATCGATTCGATCTTATCCACCTCTTTGGATTCGATCTCCGCATTTTGAGTCAGAGTATACCCGTCAAAATAGGTGCCGGTAACATGTCCGTTATTATCGTAGGTCGTACGAAACTCTTTATTGATATTCACGGCGCTGAAGACGATCTCCTTCGGATTCACACCTTTTGTAATAAGATATTTCTGTATCGCATCGGCATCTTTCTTCAATGCGGCAAAGGCTTCCTGCATGGACATCATCTTTCTCGAGAACGAACCGCTCCAGACGATAAGATCAGAGATGAAATTCTTCTCCGCAAGTCCTGTGACCTTGATCGTTTCGGAAATATAATGCGTCTTGCGCCAGGCACTGGACAGCATGGAAGCCGCAACACAGATGGCAATCGCAAAAATAATTGCGCTCAGCCAGCGATGGGTATAGATCGGATGGGGTTGTTGGGTTTCCATGGATTCAAAAATACACAATAAAACAGCTATGAATTCAAAAAAGGAACCAGCGTCCTGAATCTCTCTGCACTCCACGAACAAATCTCCCAAAGATCTGCCACCGGTTTATTCTCAAAAGGAATCGTTTGCATATAGGAAGGAGGTCCATACTCCGGAGTGATCGTTAATTCCCGTTCCCCTCGTTTTTGATGATCAGCAATGATCAACTTCCACCACTCTTCGAATTTCGCAAGATGAGAAGCCCATTCCGGCGCTCCCGGATCGGGGACTTGCGGCCCATTCTCATAACCGACACGGCAATGAATATGGATCGCACGGCTTGCGGCAAGTTTTATCGATTCAGCATGATCTTCGAGCATCGATTCGGTAACACAGCACCAGTGGCTCAGATCGGCATTGATCTTCAACTCCGGCAATCTATGCAGAATGGTTAACGTATTCATCGGCGAGTACAGGGGCCGACGACGATGCGTTTCATGGGCGATAGGAATTCCGAATTCTTTCTCGACCTGCAAGGCGCCATCGAAAAATTTGATCTGTTCCTCAAAACTCCACAGATCGCGCCCGGCATGAGCGACGATCTTCTCCGGACGATAGTTGGCTGCCAAACCGACAAGGTGACGAAAGTTTTCGAGATGGTTCTTACCTTCAGTATAAATAAGAGGAATATAATCGAGACCATGAAACTGAAGTAAATCCCGGAATTTCTTCTCGTCGGGTATTTCTGCAGCTGCAGATTCAATGCCGTCATAACCCGATCCGGCGATCCTGGCGAATTGCTCCTCTAAACTGCCCGTCATACCCCACAGGGATTTGTAGACTTTAAGCTTCATGAATCACCCGGCTGAGCCCTATATAAGTCCTTATAAATCAATAATATGATTATACACATCACGCAGACCTCTCTTTATTCAAAAAGCTAAAAGCCGGGTGACAACCGAGCTTTTAGCTTTCTCCAGCAAAGATACGGAATTCTTCGATGATTACCAAGTAGTCTCCATATTATTTCGTAAATTCTATCACATTGGCACTAACCGTAATTGTACGCGTCCAAAAGAACGGGATGAATCCTTCGACCTGCTCTTCGGTCAGCACATTGCAAACAGCCCGCGCCCCTTTCGTCAGATCGGCTTTGGACATCATTGCGGAATACGCATTTTCATAGAGCTGATGTTCACCAAGTCCGCCGATGAAGAAAACATAGGAAGCATGTGAATTTCCCGTGATCTTATCGACGATGGTGAAATTCGCGTTCGATAACTGAACCTGGGTATTATTGACATTATAGTTGCCCGTGACAGCAAAGTTCGCTCCGCAGGAGGTAAGAAAAGCCATGCTTGAGCTAAGGAGTAGAAGCAATAATATTTTTTTCATAACAGCATTATAACGTAATTGTTAATTCACCTGCCAGGAAGGCAATTATCATACCAGCCAAAACTGTACTTTAGTCGCTGAAAATCATCCTTTTACAAAAGTGGAAAGAAAGAATATGTACCACTGTAAAGAATCCTTACTTACCAGTCATTTTTATCCTGCAGTAACACCACAATAGTAACATTTCATATTGGAATACTTTTTGTCTCTTGTTCCAATATATAACCTCACCAATATGAATAAGCGAATATTCACGGTGCTCGTCGTCATCCTCTCAGTCTTCCTGATCATTTCCTCACTTGGCGGAATGTTGCTGCCTGATATGTATGCCCGGGAAACTGGAGATTGGAAAGTGCAGAGCTTTGCTCAGGATCTTTTCGACCTTGTATTCGCCGTTCCGGCACTTCTTATTTCGGCATGGATATTTCAAAAAGGGTCACGACCGGCTTTCTTTATGCTTGCAGGAGTTCTGCTCTTTCTTGTCTATACCTTCATTATTTATACACTGGCAGTTCATTTCAATCGTTTTTTTCTCATTTACTGCTTTACCCTCGCGCTGTCATCCTATCTCCTGATCTATCTGCTGTGGCAAACAGGATCAGCTAAAGTCAAGCTGTGGTTCGAGCCATCCTCCGTTTCGGTACCCGTTGCCTATATGCTCTTGTTTGCTGCGTTATTTTATTTTCTTTGGTTAAGTTCGATCATTCCGGCGTTAATTTGGGGTTATACTCCACCTGTTCTTGAGCAATCAGGTCTATTCACCAATCCGGTTCATGTTATCGATCTCTCTTTCCTGCTGCCGGGATTTGTCATCACCGCTTTCTTACTGCAAAATAAACATGCACTCGGTTTCGTCTTTGCACCGGCGATCATGACATTTTCTGTTATCATGACTCTTTCGATCGCCACGCTGCTTTTTTATGAATACGCAAAAGGATTTGCTGCCGATTACCAGCCGGCAATCGCAATGATCTTTTTTTCGACCGTTAGCGTATTCGTCTTTATTCGATTTATGAAAAACTTAAAATCAAACTAACACAGAATACAGGCCCGTATGGAAATTAATTTTAAACATGATAAACTTGAACTCAATCTTTCTCTGAAAGAAACAAGAGGCGAACGATTGATTTCGCTGGGAGCACTTACTGCTCTTACGGGATATCTCTTATCCGGCCCGATCGGATTTCTCCTTATTGCCATTACCGTACCTCAGCCTCCCTGGGTTTCGCCTTCAATATTTGCAGCCCATTATCATTGGGTGCAGGATCTGCCGTTCTATTACGGTTTTATTCTTGTCGGAGGCATGCTCATGTTTGCTGCAGGCCATTACCTGAACTATACCGGAACAAATAAGCAGATCCAATTCCATCTGCTGCTTTCGGTGGCCTGGACGATCGTTTTTGCTGCACTTATTACCTTCAACTATATCTGCCAGACGACATTTGTTCATAATCTTGCCGTGCATTATAAACCGGAATACGATCCATCCATCGCCGCTTTTTCCATGGCAAATCCGATGTCATTGTCCTGGGCAATTGAGATGTGGGGCTATGCATTTCTCGGCATCGCAACAGCGCTGATGTCAGGATATTACAACGATAAGAATACACTGATCAAGATACTTCTCATTCTTAATTTGATCGTCAGCCTCTTCAGCGCAGCAGCGATCATCGTTGATGTGAACTGGATGATGACAACCGGCGGATTTATTTCTTATTTCTTTTGGAATGTGCTGATGATCATTCTGATGACCCTCATCTATTTTGATTCGAGGAAAAATCTCTATAATGGAAAGTATTAAAATATGAAAATTAACAAAGAGTGGCACCTGGCACATCCGATGCCGAAAAACCCGACGCTCGACCAGCGCATTGCATGGCATGTAGAACATCTGAAATACTGTGCATGCCGCGGACTGACACCAAAGCTTAAGGAGGAATTCAGGAAGAGAAAGATCTCGGTCAAACATCTCCTATCCGGTCGCGAAGCATGAAAACCCTTTACATCGCCATCGCAACCGGCGGCGACAATAAATAATCAATGACATCCGATGCTGAATAATTCTTTATCCCGTTTTCAAGATAATGTTTCAGACGCTTCAGCGAATCACCTGCCGTGAGTAACGACTTCTCGATATATCCGGAAGATTGTTCCTGGGCTAGCCCGGCGTTTGCCATCAGTGCATTACAGAGACATTTTCGACCTATCGTGTCTTCAAGCTTGCCGCCTTTGCGTAAATAATTTTTCACCGGTTCTCCGGGGCACCGGTAGCCGACCTGCCCGTCCATCTTTGTGTAGAGCTGACGCAGTAACCCGATTTGACATAATCTCGGACGTTCATCATACACAGCCTTTTCGGAGAGTGTACCGGATAACTGAACAACTTTAAATGGAAATCCTGTCGAAGATGCTACAGGATCGGTAAAGACTTCAACATCACCGGTCGATAATTTCTCGAGAGTCCTGTTACGAAGATCAGCAGCAAGACCTGATTCATTGCAAAACGCAAAATCGGTTCCGACTTGAATACCGGTAGCACCTTTAGCCAGTGCAGCATGTAACTTCTCCGGACTTGCATAATCGCCGGCAAGCCAGAATGGAAGTCCAAGATCTCTTATCTTATCGATATTGGCAGAGTCTCTGACTCCGTAGATCGGCTCACCTGCTTGAGTAAGTTTCATCCCGCCGCGCGGAGGAGCATTGTGTCCGCCGGCCAGTTCATTTTCAACGACTAAGCCATCGATTCGACCGGAAGCCTTTTGAACAAGTACTTGTGCCAGAACGTCAGAAGAGACGACGGCAATGAATTTGGGTCGCTTTAATTCCGGAAGTCGTTCTCCAAAGAGTTGTTTGGGATCTAATGTCGTCCGAATATCTTCGTCAGAGGCCGCTCCTTCGACACGAAGTTTCAGCGAAGCAGGTTCATGAACGGCAAATTTGTCAAGTACTCCGGGAATCTCACGCGGTATTCCTGCTCCCATGATCACATAATCAACACCGGCAAGCATTGCGCCATAAAGAGACGGTAGATTCGGTAATTGGACTTTCTCCAGAAGATTGATACCAACAATGCCGGTATGGCCTTCTTTTGCTAAGAAGACTTCGCAGAAATTTGCAGCGACCGTAAGTTTAAGAAGATCGTCGCTCGAATGTAGCGTAAACATCGGCACTCCGCGAACCGCCGAACGGCCGCTGGAACGATGAACATTGAGATGCTTCTGTAAAATATCTTCGGCAACCGAAGGAATCGGAAAGTGCCCGAGTGCCCTGCGAAGGTGGCCGCCATCATCACCTTTCTGCAATCGATGCGCGAAAACAATGTTCAGACCTGTACCCGATACAACTCCCAACAACCCCTTCTCGGAAACAGCTTTTGCCAGCTGCCAGCCCGAGATCGCCACGCCCATTCCGCCTTGAATGATCCGAGGCCAAACTTCTTTTTTCAACTTTTCCACCATACTGAATTTATTGCCTGACTATCTTTCAGTGGAATGGGTGGGATCCCTTTGAAAAAGCCGATAATATGCTAACTAAAACACTAAACGATTTCTCGTACTGTAAATCTTTGGAATTCTCTTCCAATTTTATCCGTGTGCAAACTATATAAAGGGCATGAACGTTCAAAACAGACATCTCACTTCAGGAAATAATCATACCCAAGTTTCAACAATGTTGCCGAAACAACGCAGAGAAAAATTATCCTGATAAACGAATTTCCCTTCAAAATGGCCAGTTTTGAGCCAATAAAACCTCCGGCAGCATTAAAGACTGCCATCGGAATGGCAATGGTATAAATGATCTTCCCCGATATTGCAAAAAGACAGATCGAGCCGATATTTGTCGAAAGATTCACGAACTTTGCATCGGCGCTGGCATGGAGAAAATCAAGTCCGAGAAGTGTGATGAATGTCCATACCAAGAAGCTGCCTGTTCCGGGACCGATGAACCCATCATAAAATCCGATAATGAGGCTGATAACGATCGCATAGTTTCTGACCTGTGCTGCCGTATGATCCTTCACTTCATGCGCTCCGAAATTTTTCTTGCGATAGGTATAGATCGCAATGGCGCTGAGGACGATAAGTAATAAAGGCTTCATGAAATCATTACTGACCTTTGTTAACGTCCAGGAGCCGAGAAAAGCCGAACAGCCGGCAATGATCGTCATCAGGGCAAGATGCTTATAATTCAGATCGACATGGCGGGAATATTGATAGGCAGCAATGCTCGTTCCGCAGAACGAAGGTATCTTCGTCGTACCGATCACTGTTGCTACCGGATATTGCGGCAGCAGAACCAGCCCTACCGGGATCTGGATCAATCCCCCTCCTCCGACGATCGCATCGACAAATCCGGCGGCAAAGGCAGCAATGCAAAGAATGATAATTTCTACCGGCACTCGGTGTTTTTGATAAAAGAAGTCCCCAGACAACAAGAAAATCCGGAAAAAGTATTAAGAAAATCCTGTAACTTTCAAGTCCACTAACCGTTCTATTCCCGAAACCGACTCTTTTTTACTACCACGTTCCCTATGAAGCATATCATTATTTTTCTTTTCTTAGGATTCCTTTTCAGTATGACTTCCCTTTCGTATGCGAAAGATGATTTATTGGTGCAATGCTGGAAAAAGCAGGGAGAAACGTTGCAGAAAAAATATCTGAAGCTTTCGTACAATGAAACGGTAAACAACCTCTATCATAGCATGGCGCCGTGGCAGACGTATCGGAATGCCCCGCATGGAAGCATCTGGATCAATGCCGATCAGTTCTTCAAGCATGATACCCTGAAAGGGAAGAAAACCGATTACTCCGCTGCAACGGAATTCGATTCTCAAATACTTCTTATGACAAGCTATGGTGATACATCCCTTGAAACAGTAACCCAAAGAGATCTTGCCGAATACACATTTGAAACTGCCCGGTATTCTCCGGCATTGCTCCTTTATTACTTTCTCGAAAAACATATAGCACCTGAGAAGAACAGCAATACCGAATTCGCTATATATAAGACAACGATCGGCAAAACAACGGTCAGTCTTTTCGTCCGGAAAAAAGATCATCTCCTGGAAAAGGTCACAATGCTTGCCAGTGAGGATATTTTAGGAGATGTCACAAATACGTTTCAGTATGCCGATTATGCCTATTGCGGTGGTCTCCGATATGCAAAAACTGTCTTCATCGAAAAAAAGAATGGTATGGTTCGTGAT